>Ga0209056_10008880_pt1 | contig 10287 bp, 8 predicted proteins | sample GraSoiAngelo_114_FD_185876 | JGI IMG/M metagenome (GOLD analysis project Ga0209056, IMG submission 185876) | Grasslands soil microbial communities from the Angelo Coastal Reserve, California, USA - 14_0903_13_40cm (SPAdes) (version 2) | ecosystem: Environmental > Terrestrial > Soil > Grasslands ...
GCAGCACCAAATCCAGCACGATGGGCGCCGCCAGAATCGAGTCGCGGCACAGGAAGTCCACCTTGATCTGCATCGGGTAGCCGAGCCACCCGAAAATGTCGATGTTGTCCCAGCCCTCTTTGTTGTCCCCTCGCGGCGGATAGTAATTGATGCGCACCTTGTGGTGAATTTTGCCGTAGAGCATGGGGTAGAGATGCGGCTGCAGGATATATTCCAGGACGCCGAGCTTCGATTCTTCTTTCGTCTTGAACGAGCTGGGATCGTCGAGAACTTCCCCGTCGCGGTTCCCGAGAATGTTCGTCGAAAACCAGCCGTCCATGCCGAGCATGCGCGCCTTGAACCCGGGAGCCAAGATCGTTTTCATGAGCGTCTGGCCGGTCTTGAAGTCCTTTCCGGCGATGGCCACGTTGTGCTCGAGAGCGAGCTGTTGAATCGCCGGGATGTCCACGGTCAGGTTCGGAGCTCCATTGGCGAAGGGCACGCCGCTCGTGACCGAAGCCCAGGCGTACAGCATCGAGGGCGCGATAGCGGGATGATTTGCCTTCATCGCTTCGACGAATTTTTCCGGCGTCGAATGAACTTCGTCTACCGTGAGATAAATTTCGGTCGAGCCGCACCAGGCCGTCACCAGGCGCGAGCAGCGGCTCTTCTTCTTGAACTCGGCAATGTCTTCTTTGATCTGCAGCGCAAGGTCGTACTTTGTTTTGCCTTTCTTGATGTGCTTGCCGTTCAGGTTCTTCACGTATTCGCGGTCGAACGCGGCCCTCATCGGCCGGATCTTCGAGAGGAACGGCTTCACGAGTGCTAGATGGTGCGCATCGAGCACTCCCGCTTTTGTGGCGGCTTCGTAGGAATTGTCGGGGAAGGCGTCCCACCCCCCAAACGCGAGGTTCGAGAGCCTTTCCAGCGCGACAAACTCCTTGATCAATGGCGATCGCCCATCGGTGCGCTTGCCGAGCCGTATCGTGCCGAGCTGTGTCAGCGAGCCGATGGGTTTGGCCTTGCCGCGGCGGACGAGTTCCACGCCGGCCATAAACGTCGTGCTGACGGCGCCCATCCCCGGCATCAGGACGCCCAAGCGTCCCTTCGGCGGGGCGATTTTCGCGGGCTTTTCCATGCCATCCCTCAAAATGGAGTATGCGGAACGAGTCGGATGCGGCCAAACGTCGGCCATTTCCCCCGAACAAAACAGTAATGATGCGCGAAGCGATGGAGATTTGCAAATGCAGGTGCTAGTGCCGTTCCAACTTGCTGGAGCAACTTCTTTTTGACCCGCCGTGGCGGGCAGAGTAGATCTGGAAATCCACGTCCTTTTATCCGGCTCATTTAGTTGGAACGGTAGTAAGCGAAGCGGAAGCTAGTGTCTGTCTCTAAAGTTCGTCCATAAAGTCCGCGGCCGCAGGTAGCTGTAGGGGCGCGCTTTAGCGCGTCCCCTTTTACGTCACGAACCACTGTTACAGAACACTGGAAGCAGAGTACATCCGCCGCCAAGTCAGCGGTCAGCCGCAAGAAGTGGTGGGGCGTTTGCTGCTACGGGTGATTGCTCTTGGATGAGCGATTCTCGGCAGCGTCCGTGCGGAGCGTCACTGAAACTACGGAATACTCCCGCTCCTTGCCGTCCATTTCCGGGATGCGCAGCTTCATCTTGTCCTTCTCGATGCGGAATTCCGCTTTCTCGCCCACGGGCAAAAGCACGGGGTGATTATCGTCGCGAGGGCGGATGCGGTAGATCAAGCGGTCCGTCTGGAGGACATATTCCTGGCACAGGAGCTCTTTGGTCTTCTTGTTCTCGGAGTCCGTTCCCAGAAGCTCGCCGGCGACCGACTTGCCGCCCTTGGTGTTGTAACCGCAGGACGAGGATTCCATCTGCAGGATGACGCCCTTTTGATACACGGGCGGATCCTTGGCCAGCGCGATGCCGGCCATTAGAAACATGACTGCGGTCAAAGCGATTGCTTTCATTGCGACACCTCCCAGGCGAACGTTGGCCTCCGATAGAATAAGGGTAAGGAAAGCGCGGCTTGATAGAAAGAGTCGTTAAGGTGCGTTTGGTGTATGAGTTACGTGGGGTGGGCGGGATCGCGTAGAAGCTTAGGAGCGGTGCCGCTGAGACTCGGAAATAGAGCTGGCGAGGCTGAGAGCAACCAGAAGGATAATCGCGCCGATTAAGAGGTAGACAACCATTGCAGCCCCCGAACGATATTTGATGATCGAGGGAGCAATTCGGGTTCCTACTCTTGATGATTGAAAGAAAAGCAGTTAGCGGTGCAAAGATGTGCAAAGTGTTGCCCGGCGAGGACAATCATCATCCCTGAGCGGCAGGGGAGTTACCAGACCGCTCCCCCGAGAGATCCCTCGTCGCTGCGCTCCGTCGGGATGACGACGCTTCCTCGCGTCGTCAGGCGCGCCGGAGGTGAATGGAGCCGTCGCCGGTGTGAATTGTGAGGGGGGCGCCGCCGCCGTTCAATTTGCCGTGAATCTGGGAGTTGCTCAGGCCCCCTTGTACCGTCAGGGGGAAGCCGAGGCTGATGCGGCCATCGCGCGTCTGCGCGTCCACGTCGGCGGCAAAGCCATCGGGAAGCACCAGGTCCACGCTGCCATCGCTGGTGCGGATCGTCCAAGCGGAGGCCATCTTGGATCCGGGATTGACGCGCGTGTCAATGCTGCCGTCGCCGGTTTTGATGTAGAGCACGTCAAAGCGGCCGTCCATGCGGACACGCCCGTCGCCGGAAGTGGCCTCGACCTTTCCGTCGAGATCGTGGGCTTCAATGTGGCCGTCCCCGGTGCGAAGGCGGATGTCGCCTTTCGCGCCGGAGATGTTGATATGGCCATCGCCGGTGTGGATGTCCACGGCTCCGTTGACAGCTTGGGATTCGACTCCACCATCACCCGTGTCGACGTTGAGATCGGCGTCTTTGGGCATGTTGACGATAATGCGGAGGTTGCGATGGCTATCCACGCAGAAGAGGCACCAATGGCCGACCACGCTGAAGTGGTTTGTGAGGCGCGCCTCGATTGCAACAGTGTTGCCGTCCTGGCGAGTGTCAATGCGGAGGTTCTTGTTCAGCTCATAGCCGTGGTATTCGACGCGGAAATCGACCTGTTTCGTGTCGCCGGTGCGGACGTCCACGGCGCCGTCGTTGGTTTTCACTTGCACCTGGGGATGGCCCGAAACGGTGAAAGACTTGGTCCATTCCTCGGCGCGAGCGGGCGAGGCGAGTGCCACGGCGGCGAGCAGGGCGCCGGCGAGGAAGGGAGTGGAGCGCGCTAGGCGGGCAATGATCGGGGTTGGCATGGAGCTAGACCTCCTCCGTGAGCCTGTTTTGAAATGTTGACCGCTACGCGGTCACCGATAACAAGGATACGACGAAGCGGGTAGAAATGTTCCCGCACTGTGGAGAGTGACCCCGATGGAATCAAGGCAGGCCCCTCGACAGGAGGGGCAAGCCCGCATCGGCGGGTGGGCCGCAGTTATCCACAGGGTCGTACACCCCACCCCGTGTTTTTCGCAAGAATCTGCCTCCCAAGGACTTGTGGACGCGAGGCCGTTAAGGATAAGGGCAACCGGGGGACCGATGTCGCTTGATGGACTGTATGGGTCGTGATAAACAGGAAGCACGCGGGGTTCGGCCGGAAAAGACAAAAGATGCCCTATCTATATTTCTGCTACCCCCGCGAAAGAAGCCACGGAATCCTGCGCGCGGTCCTTTCCCTGGAAGAGTGCCAACGCATTTTCTCCACCGAACAAGCCGTCTATCTGGGAACCGAATTCGAGGCCTTGGGCGGCGACAAGGCTGGAGCGGAGAATCACGCTGTTCTGAGGATCGGCGCATCGGAGGCATGCGCGGCTTGGCGGGAAGGCTTCTACAAAATCGCAGCCGACCTCATGAAAGTGGACGAATCGGTGCAGTCGCTGGCGAAGTAAGAGAGGCGTTACAGCCAAAGGGTTGGGATGGCGACGCGCTGCATGGGGAGCACATGTGCGTGGCTAAGCTTTTGCGAACGCCCCTTTGACCGCGGGTTGATACAGGTACCAGACAATCAGCATGCTGTGCCCCTACGAGGAATGACGCGCGGCGTATTTCTCGCGGGCGCCGACGCCGCTGCGAGGCTTGGATCAGGCGCGGGGCGCTGCGGATTCCCCCTTGAAGCGGTAGAGGCCGGGGCGTATGATTTCGCTACCCAACCCTAAATCGGGGATGCGCCCTGCATTCCCAGTAGAAATAAGAGGAGGTTCCTCAGTATGCCTACAGCGAAGGAATTCACCGCTTTGATGGATGACCGGCCGGGAACGCTCGGCAAAATCTGCCAAGCGCTGGCCGACCGCAACGTGAACATCGTGGCCACGCAATCGTCTCCCATCGGGGGGAAGAGCGTGACGCGGTTCGTATTCGACAATCCGACGACAGCGAGAAGCGTGCTCGAAGGCGCGCGCTTGATCTTCACCGAAGCGGAAGTGGCGCAGGTGAAACTGGCGCACCGGCCCGGCGAACTGGCGCGCGCCGCGCAGAAACTGGGCGACGCGGGCATCAACATCAACTACTTCTATTGCGGAGTCGAGCCCAGCACGAACGCGCCGCTCCTCATTTTTGGGGTAACCGATGTCGGCAGGGCGGCGCCGCTTCTGGAGCAGGCGGCAGCGGCGGCCGGGAGAGGCTAAATCCTGGCCAGACTTTCTGGCCTCACACAGGGACCGGCTTTGCGCCGGTCCCTTTTTTTTTGCGCCGCCGCAGAGAGAAGACCTCATGGAAGTCCAGCCTCGCACAAGGCACGGAGGAAGCCGGCGCGGGGCGGGGCTAACGAGACGCGGCGCGTTTATGACGCGCGGAGCCCGGCTTGGGGCGGAGTTTCTCGAGGAATTTTTCGAAGGGCAGGGTGTTGAGGACGTCGGCTTTTTCGAGCCAGCCGCGGCGGGCCATGGTGACGCCATAGCGGATGAAGCCGAGATTGGCGGTGTTGTGCGAGTCGGTGGAGATGACCACTTTGACGCCGCGGTCTTTGCACATGCGGAGATAGACGTCTTTCAGATCGAGGCGGTCGGGATAGGAGTTGCACTCCATGGCGACGCCATGCGCGGCGGCGGCGTCGAGGATTTTTTCCATGTCGTAATCGAACGGGTCGCGGCGAAGCAGAAGCCGGCCCGTGGGATGGGCGATGATCTGCGTGTAGGGGTTTTCGATGGCCGCGAGGAGGCGTTCGGTCATGGCCGCGCGGTCGAGGTTGAAATAGGAGTGCACGGAGCAGACGACGACGTCGAGCTGCGCGAGGATTTCGTCTGAGTAGTCGAGCCCGCCGTCCTTGAGGATGTCCACTTCGGCGCCGGCGAGGACGCGGATGCCGAGGCCGTTTCCGTGCGCGCCCGCTGAGCGGGCGACGTCGTTCGCGGCGTGGATTTTTTTGATGTGCGCGGCCATGCGCCTTTCGTCGAGCCCATTGGCGACGGTGACGGCTTTCGAGTGATCGGTGATGGCGATGTATTCGTGGCCGAGGGCGCGGGCGGCGGCGGCCATTTCTTCGATGGAGTTTTTGCCGTCGCTGGCGGTCGAGTGCATTTGGAGGTCGCCTTTGATGTCTTCGAGGCGGACGAGCTGCGGCAGGCGGTGCTTTTCGGCGGCGGCAATTTCGCCGGTGTTTTCGCGGAGCTCCGGCGGAATGTAATCGAGCTTGAGCTTCGCGTAAATTTCCTCTTCGGTACGGCCGGCGACGCGCTTTTCGCCTTTCAGCGTGGACAGGGCGTATTCGTTGAGCGTGTAGCCCATGTCGTTGGCGCGGCCGCGCAGGGCGACGTTGTGTTCCTTCGAGCCGGTGAAGTACAGCAGCGCGGCGCCGAAGTTTTCCTTTTCGAGCAGGCGCACGTCCACCTGAAGGGCGTCTTCGAGTGTGAAGCTGACCTTGTTTTCGCCGTGGGCGAGCGTCTGGTCAATGCCGGGGAACTTGAGGATGTGCGCGGCGAGGGCGTCGATCTGTTTTTGCGAGGTGTGGCCGGGGGCGAGGGTGAGAAGGAGGTCGAGATCGCCGATGGTTTCTTTGCCGCGCCGGAGCGAACCCGCAGGGGTGACGGATTCGACGGCGGCGCCCGCTTTCTGAATGTGCGCGGTGATGAGTTGCGCGGCCGCTTCGGCGGTGTGGATGTGAAAGCGGCCGGAGGATTTCTTGAAGACTTCGACGGCTTTGAGGATGTTCTGCTCGCTCTTTTCGCCGAAGCCGGCAAGGTCGCGGAGCTTGCCATCGCGGGCGAGCTTTTCGACGTCGGCGACGGTAGCGGCTTTGAAGTTCTTCCACAGGAGAGCGACTTTCTTGGGGCCGAGGGATTGCAGGTTCAGAAGTTCGAGGAGCGTGGCGGGATATTTTTTCAGGAGTTTCTGACGCAGGCTGTAGTCGCCTTTGCGGAGGATTTCCTGGATGTGTTCGGCCATGCGCTCGCCGATGCCGGGCAATTCCTTGAGTTTTTCGGGGTCCTGGGCGAGCTGCGCGATGGATTCCGGGAGGCCGTCGATGAGCTCGGCGGCTTTTTCGTAGCTGCGGTAGCGGCCGATGATGGCGCCATCGATTTCAAGGAGCTGCGCCGTCTCGCGCAGGATGCGGGCGATCTGCTTGTTGTCCATGCGGGGATTATACGGCGGATGGGTGCAGAGGGGGGACACGGGCAGAGTGGACAGAGAAAATGAAAGCCGGCACAGAGGGCGCGTCCCCTGCCGGCAGTAAAGATTGAAAAAACGTCGCGTGCCGTTCCAACTATTGTCCTGTCCCTGAAATTCATTCCCTAAGTTTTCCACCGCAAGTTCTTGTAGGGGCACGATATATCGTGCCCCGATTTATGCCACGAACCACTGGGACGGGACACTATTTGGAACCAACCCGAGCTCCGCATTCGGTCCGGGCTGGGAGGGAACTTTGTGGCGCCGCTTTAGCCTGCCCCGTACGAAGTGCCGTTGTAGGGGCGCGCTTTAGCGCGTCCCCTTTTACGTCACGAACCACTGTTACAGGACACTAGAACCGGCGGAAGTCATGGGAAACGGCGCAACAAAACCTTCGTACGGGGCCTAGGCGAGTTGGAACGGCACTCGTTCAGCTTGGTTTCGCGACATTGGCGGCCTGCGGGCCCTTGGGGCCTTCCACAATCTCGAATTCGACTGGGTCGCCCTCCTGAAGAGAGCGGTAGCCGTCGCCCACGATGGCGGAATAGTGGACAAAAACGTCTGGGCCATCATCGCGCCCGATGAAGCCATACCCCTTGGAGTTATTGAACCACTTCACCTTTCCGAGCACTTCAGTTTGCCTCCTGCAGAGTCTGAGATTTTAGCCGATACCGTTCAAATCGCCGGGAGTGTACCAAATCCGAGTGGGCAGTCAAGAGGCCTGACGGCATATTGGAAGTACGGTTCGCGTGCGGGAATGAGGCGTGGTGGATGTAAGACTTTCGTTTACACGACAAAAGCGGCGGCAACCCGCTACTGTTCGTCCTTCTTTTTGGAAAAGTCCACCGGGCGGAGAATCTGGAAAAGATTGTTGTGGTCGTCGGTCCAGAGACGAAGACCCGGCGGAACGTCGATGGGCTCGGCGTTTTCCGAGGTTTCCGGATTGTCGAGGAAGGATTGATTGCGTGTGACGAGCACCCAATCGGAAGAATCGATGAGGTTGTCTTCATCGTCGTCGCTGGCGATCAGGCGAGCGGAACACCCGGCGTCTCGGGCCAGGAGTTGCACGATGGGAGCAAGACGCAGATAGGTGTTGGACGTATGAATGGCCAGGATGCCGGCCGGCTTGAGGTGACGCAGGTAGAGAGCGACCGCTTCTCGAGTAAGGAGATGAACGGGGATGGCGTCTCCGGAGAAGGCGTCGACGGCCAGAACATCGAATTGCTGTGGCGGCTCGTTTTCGAGAGAAAGCCGCGCGTCGCCCAGGACGATGTCCACTTTGGCGGGAGTTTCGCGCAAGTAAGTGAAGGAAGTCTGGGCGATCGGCACGACCAGAGGATTGATCTCGTAAAAGCGGAAGATGTCGCCGGGCTGGCCGTAGGCGGCGAGCGTGCCGGCGCCCAGCCCGATTACGCCTGCGCGTTTCGGCCCAGCGCAGCAGAGACGAAGAGCAAGACCCACGCCCGAGTCAGACCCGTAGTACGTTGTCGGTTTAAAGCGCCTGGACGGATCCGCGTACTGCGCGCCGTGCTCGATGCTGCCGTGCAGAAGACTGACATACTCTTCAGCCGTACCCTTCGCGTAGTCTTTCACACGCAGGGCGCCGTAGAAGTTGCGGGCCATCAGGACGGTATCCTCCTGAAAGGAGCGCACGTTCAAAACGACGACGACGGCCATCGCAATGCAGGCGGCCGCCCAGAAGATGCGATAGAGCCATCCTTCGGGCCACAGAACGCCAAAGGCAACAACGGCGGTGAGGAACAGAGCCATGGGAAGTTCGTAGAAATTGCGGAAAATGAGCGGCGCGATCAGGCCGACGAAGATGGCGCCGAGCGCTCCGCCGAGCGAGATGAGCAGGTAGTAGGAGGTGAGAAAACGCGGAGGCGGCCGAAGGCGGCGAAGCTCGCCGTGGCAGAAAAGGCAGCAGACGAAAAGCCCGGCGCAAAACAGAGGCACGCTCACCTGAATGCGGTTCGTGTAGGAAGAGTCGTACGTTGCGTAGCCGAGGGCGCCCAGGGCGACGGCCAAAAGCCACACCAGGAGCCAGCGCGAATAGAGGCTGCGGCGGGCGAAGGCCAGAGTGAAAGTCAGAAGATAGAGCGCCAGAGGAAGGACCCAGAGCAAGGGAACGGGCGCAACGTCTTGCGTGAGATGGTTCGTGATGGAGAGGAGCAGCATCGAGCCGCAGGCGGAGAGCGCCAGCCACTGGAATTGCGCGCGGTGAGAGGGGCGCGATGCAACCGCGGCTTCGCGGTTTGCCGGCAAGGCAGGAAATTTTTGACTGACCAACGCACCCAGCGAGCACAACACCGCAAAAACCACGAAGAGCGCGGACCAGAGGTTTGCTTGCGCATGTGAACTGAGGCGGGGCTCGATGAGAAACGGGAAACTCAAAAGCGCGGTGAACGAAGCGAAATTCGACAGGGCGAAGAGATGATAGGGGCTGGAGCCGGCACGACGCCGCGCGAGCCAAGTCTGCACGAGCGGACTGGTGGCGCTCAGCAAGGCGAACGGAAGGCCGATGGAGGCGCTCAGCAGGCCCAGAATTTGCCAGGCCACGTGATCGCCCGCGGGAGCACGCCACGAAGCGTGAGGCGCAATCGGAAGCAGCCACAGACCGAGGACTAAAAGAGCAATGTGGAGAAACGATTGCCGGGCGGGCGCGATGCGGCTGGTGAGGTCGGCGTAGAGGTAGCCGAGCAGCAGCGCGCTTTGGAAAAAGACCAGGCACGTGGCCCAAACGGCGGCGCTGCCGCCGAACCACGGGAGAATCAATTTGGCGAAGAGCGGCTCAAGGAGAAAAAGAAGAAAAGCGCCCAGGAAGACGATGGACGAGTAGAGAAGCGTTAGAGGCGATCGGGACTCAGTAAAATTGTTGCGCGGCGGAGCGGCGGCGGAAATCTCCACGTCGGAATGGGCAGGGGACACGGCGCGCTCCGGGACTGACGGGGAATGAATCTATCATCTCGGTGCGATGAGCGACAGCATCAGCGCAGAAAACGAAGATAGTAGAGAATGGCGGCGATGGACTTGGCGTCGCGCAGGCGGCCGCGGCGAATCATGCGTTCAAGCTCGGCGGGCGAAAACGCGCGCGAGGTGAGAATTTCATCCTCTTCGGGCTGGGCGATACCGGGCGTGAGACCTTCCGCGAGAAGAATGTACATACGCTCCGTGAGGAAGCCCGGCGTGGGGAAGACATCCAGGAAAATGCGGAAGCGGCGCGCGCGGTAGCCCGTCTCTTCGAGCAACTCGCGGGCGGCTCCGCGCTGCGGGCTTTCGCCGGGCTCTTTGCGGCCGGCGACGAGTTCCCAGAGGAATTGGCCGCTGGCGTAACGGAATTGCCGGACGAGCACGATGCGCCCGTCGGGCAAAACGGGGAGAACGACGACGGAGCCGGGATGCGTCACAATTTCCCGGGTGGCGCGCAAACCGCCGGGTTCGATCACTTCGTCGCGGCGCACGGCGAAGATCGAGCCTTGGTAAACGACCTTGCTGCGGAGAATGCGCGCTCTGTTGCGCGGCTGCGCTCTTAAAGTCCTCGCGCTGATCGTAGTCTTTCCTTTCAAGGATCAGATGCACGGGCGGATCGGTCTTTACTCCGGATGATGAAATCCGGCATGTGGTCGTGGGTCCGGCCGGGTGCCACCCC
>Ga0209056_10008883_pt1 | contig 10286 bp, 5 predicted proteins | sample GraSoiAngelo_114_FD_185876 | JGI IMG/M metagenome (GOLD analysis project Ga0209056, IMG submission 185876) | Grasslands soil microbial communities from the Angelo Coastal Reserve, California, USA - 14_0903_13_40cm (SPAdes) (version 2) | ecosystem: Environmental > Terrestrial > Soil > Grasslands ...
TGCAAAGGCCATTTTCTTACCTGATGAGAGGCTGGAGGCGGCGGCGTATCCGCCAGTCGCGCCGAGCGACCGCGTCCGCTTCGGAATCATCGGCGTGGGGATGCAGGGCTCGGATTTATTGGCGAATGCGATCCGGCTTCCTGGCGTCGATTGCATCGCGGCCTGCGACCTCTACGACGGCCGGCACACACTCGCAAAGGAAATCGTCGGCCCCAACTTGCCCACAACACGGCGCTATCAGGATTTGCTTCAGAACAAAGAGATCGACTGCCTCATCGCCGCCGTCCCCGACCACTGGCACAAACGCATCGTCGTGGATGCGGTCCGCGCGGGTAAGGACATTTACTGCGAGAAGCCGATGTCGCACTCCGCTGCCGACGGCGTCGAAATGGTCAAGGCGGGCAAGGAGACGGGCCGCATCATTCAAATCGGCTCGCAACGTGTCAGCTCGGTCATCTGCGCAAAGGCGAAAGAGCTTCTCGCAAAGCGGATCATCGGCGATGTCACGCTGGTGGAAGGCTCCCTGGGCCGCAATGATCCCACAGGCGCGTGGGAATATCCTCCGCCGCCGGACGCTTCTCCGCAGACGCTCGATTGGGACACCTGGCAAGGCGATGTGCCCAAGCGCGCCTTCGATGCGAAAATCTTCGCGCGCTGGCGCTGCTGGAAAGAATACGGCACCGGCGTCGCCGGCGATCTGCTTGTGCACCTGGTCAGCGGCATGGTGCACATGCTCGGCTGGAACGAGCCGCCCAAGCGCGCCATGGCCTTGGGTGGAATCCTGCGCTTCCCCGACGGCCGCAACATGCCGGACGTGCATGCCACTCTCTTTGATTACGGAAAAGCGCCGGTCTATCTGCGGCTGAATCTTGGGTGCGAGACGCCGGAGGTCTACCGCTTCCAGGGATCAAAAGGAATTTTGGAAGTGACCGAGACCACCATCACGTACTCGCCGCAGACCGGCCAGGATGAATATCCGAGCTACTACACGCACAGCTTCCCGCGCGCGCTCCACGAAGCGTATTTGAAGCAATGGCATGCGGAGCACGATCCCGCTCCGGGCAAGGAGCCTGCTTTGGAGGGCTTTACGTATCGCGGCGCGTCCTGGGACGAGCTGAAGCCTCACCTGTGGACTTTCTTCCAGGCCGTGCGCAGCCGCCAGCCCGTCACCGAAGACGTTGTTTTCGGCCATCACGCTGCGCTGGCCTGCCACATGGCCAACGAATCCTATTTCCGCGGCGGCGGCGTGACCTGGGACGCCGCAGCAGGAACAATCAAGACCTGATGGAATGTGACTGCGGGCGACTACGCCTCTGGCACTGGCGGGCAGCCGGGAAATTCGCGCAGCGTGGTGTTGCCGATGTACTGCAAATCGGCGATGCCGATCTTGCTGGTATAAAACCCGTCGCACGTCATCCTTCGCAGCAGGGCGAAAAACGCAACACCCTGGCCTAATGCCGGGTCTTTTTCGCCATTCTTCCGGTAGGCAATCAACTCCAGCACCTCTTTCTGCTGTTCCGCGGAGCATTCAAGAAACGTCTTTTCATACCGGTCCACGCAAAATCCATCGAGCCAGAGCAACCCGCCGCCCAGCTTGCGCTGAAATTCCGCATTCTCGCTGGTCAGCAAGTCGATGAACTCCGGCGCGCCTGCTTCCACAGCGCCGCCCGAATGCTCATCCTTTGGGATAATCGCATCGCATAATGTATTGAGCGTCCGGTATTGCTGCTCGGAAAAATATTTCGGGCTGTATTTCCCGGCCGGCGAAGCGGCTTTTTCTTTGTGCACCATCTGGTGCGCATATTCCGCCGCTTCCGCCGGAATCACCTGCAGTACCGAACCGCCCACCGCCCCCAACGCCAGTGTTTTCAGGATGTCGCGCCGCGTCACCGCTCTCGTCGTCATCATTTTCCCCTTTCCTCGAACCCGCCTCTACAAGCCGCCTTTCTTCGCCTGATCCAGCAGGTACTCTGACGCTCGCCAGGTAAGCGCCATGATGGTGAGCGTCGGATTCTTGTCGGGATTCGTCACAAGGCACGCGCCGTCGGTAACGAACAGATTCTTTACGTCATGCGCCTGGCAGAAGCCGTTCAGCACCGACGCTTTCGGGTTGCCTCCCATTCGCGCCACGCCCACTTCGTGAATGATCCTCCCGCCTTCTCGAATTCCGTAGGGATACTTCCCGTCAGGGCCGGACCGGGAGAGGTACTCGCCCCCCGCCGCCTCGACAATCGCCCGGAAGGTTTCCTGCATGTCCTTCGCCTGTTTGATTTCGGCCTCGCCCCAGCGGAAGTGAAACCTCAGCACCGGAATCCCCCATTCATCGACGGTAGTTGGATCGATCTCGCAGTAGGTGTCGTCGTTCGGGAGCATCTCCCCGCGTCCAGACAAGCCGATGAACGTCCCGTACATTGACCGGCAGAGTTTCTTCAAACCCGCACCGTATCCTTCGTATTCGTTGCAAACCCCATCGAACATCCCGACATGAGGCATGCCCCGCCCGCCGCCGAGCTCGATGTGATACCCGCGCGGAAAATCATTCTTGCGGTCATACTTCCACCACGGGACGTACATGTGCAGAGTGCCCACGCCATCGTGGTTGTGAGGCGGAATCTGCTGCATCTGCGGGAAGTAGCCGTAGCCATCGCTGCCGACCGAGTCCATCAGGCACTTTCCGACGTAGCCCGAAGAATTCGCCAGACCGTCCGGAAAAACCGAAGATTTGGAATTGAGCAGCAGCCGGGCCGATTCGCACGCGCTTGCGCCGACAACGAATGCCCGCGCGTGGATTTGCTTCTCGCTTCGCGTTGTCTTGTCAACGTACGAGACGGCCTTTACCTTCCCGTCCTTGCCCAACAAGAGTTCCCGCGCCATCGCATTCGTGATGAGCGTCAGCCGCCCCGTGTCCATCGCCGGTGGAATCAGCACCTGACTCGAGCTGAAGTTGGATGCGGTGGTGCAGCCGCGGCCGCATTGCCCGCAGTAATGGCACGGCAGCCGGCCGTTCAGAGATTTGGTCAGCACCGCGATCCGCGCCGGCACGCACGGAATACCAAGCCTGTCGCAGGAGCGCTTGATTACCAGATCGCTGCATCGCGGCTTCGGCGGCGGCAGGAAAACCCCATCCGGCGCGCTGGAAATGTTTTCCTTTGTGCCGAACACGCCGATGTACGCTTCCACCCTGTCGTAATAGGGCGCCAGGTCTTCGTACGTGATGGGCCAGTCATCGCCCAGGCCGTCTCGCGAACGAGACCGGAAATCGATGGGCGCAAATCGCAGCGCGATCCTTCCCCAGTGATTCGTCCGCCCGCCTACGATCCGCGAGCGAAACCACCAGAATTCCGACCCTGGCGCGGAAGTGTACGGCTCGCCCTCGATCGTCCAGGCCCCGTTCGGCGCCAGAAACTCGCTGATCACCTCTCCGCGTAGCTTTCCGCCAACGCCGATGCCACGATGCGGCAAATCGTACGGCCACATCAGCATCTTGTAATCTTTCTCGGGATTCAGCGGCGGCCCGGCCTCCAGCATGACCACACTCAGCCCGCCTTCTGTGAGAACCTTCGCGGCCATTCCGCCGGCTGCACCCGACCCAATGATGCAAACGTCGTATTCCTTCGGCGACTTCGCGACTTGGGCCATGAATTAACCTCCGCGCCACACGCGCACAAATATCGTATGCACGCGCAAAACTACCCACTCGCGAGCCTTCTGTCAAACGCTGAGTTTTTGGAGGTGAGGGTGGGAGTGTTCCGGGAAGAATCCAATGCGCGAACCGATTTCCAAGTGTTGCGTTGCGGATGGAGTATTGTCCGTGCGGATTGCGCGTGCCGGCAATCACGCGCGGATCAGTCCGGGGAATTTTCGTGGATTGTTGTCGAAGCCCGGAAAAACCGTCTTCAGGTCCTTCACGCCGACGTGGTTCTCCAGGATTTCTCCCAGCACCGACCGAAAATCCGTCGTCAGCGCAAGGTCGCGGCCCTCATTGAGCTGGTGCGATTCCAGCCCGGGCCACTTGCCGTACACGTGTCCGCCCTTCACCGGTCCTCCCATCACGAACATGCAGTTCGCGTGCCCGTGATCGGTGCCGCGGTTCCCATTCTCGTGCGCCGTGCGCCCGAACTCCGACATCGTGACCACTACGAGGTTCTCCATCCGGTCGCCCATGTCCTGATGGAACGCTGCAAGCGTTTGTCCCAGGTCGCGCAACAGATTCGAGAGCTGTCCCTGCACTCCGCCTTCATTCACGTGGTTGTCCCAGCCGCCACAATCGATAAACAGCACTTCCACTCCAATGTCGGCCTTGATGAGCTGCCCAACTTGTTGGAGGTTTCGCCCAAGAGGGCCGTTTGGATACTGCGCGCCGTTTTCCGGCTGATATTTCCCCGGATCGGCCTTGCGCAGCATGTCGATGGCTTCGAACGTCTCCGTCCCCGTGCCCCGCAGCGCCCGGTCCACCGTCTGCGCGTACATGGCCTCAAATCCGCCCTCGACAATGGGCGACTGCGCCATAACCTTGAACTGGCGCACGTCCGGCAAAGCGATTGCCGGCGCCGCTCCTCGCAGCATTCGCGGCAGATTCGGTCCCATCGCCACCGCGCGGAAAGGCGAAGCGTTTTCTTCGGGTGTTGTTTCGATCGCCCGGTTCAGCCAGCCGTCTTCGGTGGACTTCACGCCCGGCGTCCCCGACTCCATGAAATCCTGGGCGTCGAAGTGCGAGCGTGTCGGATCGGGCGAGCCCGCCGCGTGCACGATCGCGAGCTGATTCTTTTGGAAGAGCGGCCCGACGGGCGCCAGGCTCGGATGAATGCCAAAGAATCCGTCCAGATCGACCGCCGCATCGCCCCCGCCGCGCCGCGGCTCGGGAATGGCGATGCTCGGGCGCATGCGGTAGTAGCTCGGCTCGCCGAACGGCACTACGATGTTCAAACCGTCGGCCGCGCCGCGCTGGAAAAGCACCACGAGCTGCTTCTTGTTCGGCATGGGCGTCGCCGCGACGGCTCGCTGCAGAAACGCCGGCATGGCGCTCAGGCCGACCATAGCGATCCCGCCCTGCTTCAAGAAATATCTGCGCGAAAATCTCAGGCCGCGCACGCCTTCACGACATTCGTGCTTCATATCCGGCTCTTCCCTTCTGCGCCTTTCGAACCCCAAATACCAACTTTCAACTGTCTTATCTTCGCTGAAACTCGGGCGCGCCCAGCACGAGCCCCGCAATCACTCCGAGATCCACGCGTTTCACCGGATCGTCCAGCCGCGCCTGCAAAACCTGCGGATTATCGAGCTGTTTCTCCAGCGTCTCGACAGTCTGCGGCGACGCCTGTCCGCCCAGGAACACCTGCACTGCGCGTTCCAGCGCCGTCTTTGGCTCGCTCGCTGCCTCAACGCCGAGTAGCGCGGCCACATCGCTGCGCGCTCCGCGCATCCGATTTCCCGTCAGCGCCAGCGAATAATTCAACCGGTTCAGCAGCGCGCCCGTGTTCACCCATGTCTCTGCCTTGTCCGAGTAACCCGTTGGGGGCTGGCATTGATAGAGCGGCTCCCCGATACGCGCCACCCACTGCACCAGCGGCAGCGGCACATCCACGTCGGTGCCCAGCGCGCGCGCCGCGGAAACAACCATCTCAAACGGCGTCTTGATCTTTGCGCGATACGCCTCCCGCGACCAAAACTCCGGCGACTCGATCATCGTCTTCATCACCGCGCGAATGTCGCCCTCGCTCGAACGGAACGTCTTCGCCATGCGCTCTGCCAGCGCCGGCGGCGGATTGTCGGAAACGAACCGCCGCGCCAGCTTGGTCGAAATGAACTTCGCCGTGTTCAGTTGATGCAGCAACAGGTCGAGCACCTGCTCGCCGTCTTTCATCCCGCCCGCGTGAATTTTTTTGCCCAGCACGTATTTGGGATCCGGATCGTGCATCCGCTCGTCGAATTTGAATCTCGGATCGCGGCGCGGTTCGTCAATCGTCCATCCGGTGAAGCAGCGCCCCACCTCGGTCACGTCCTTCTGCGTGTACCCGCCGTCTACGCCCAGCGTGTGCAGCTCCATCAGCTCGCGCGCGTAATTTTCATTCAGCCCGCGCTCATTCCTTTTCTTCGCTTGCTGCGGATTCGGCATCGGTCGCGGCGGCCATCGCCGCCCCATTCCCCACGGCCCGCCATAGCCCCTTCGCTGGCGCATGGCGCGTTCCGCGGCGATGCGCTCCGCCGCTCGCGGGTCCGCGCTCAGCCAGTTGTCCAGGTAAAACAACATCGCCGGGCTCTTCGCCGTGCCTTCCAACAAAGCCTTGAATTTACCCAGCGCGTGCGGCCGGATCACGTCCCGTTCATAGGAAGTCAGCAGCCAGCGGTCGTCGCCCTTTCCCGCAAACACGTTGAAGTGGTTGAACCAAAAGTCGTCCATCACCTCTTCGAGTTGCCTCTCGCCGTAAATCGCGCGCGTGACTTTCGCCATGCCCAGCTCGGCAATCACGCGCTGCGGCCGTTTGCTGTCATCCTCGAGCGCGCGCGGAGGGCGATTCGGATCGCCGCCTCCCTGCAGCGCTTCCTTCGGAGTGACGCGCCTGGACGACGGTGAGTCGTCCCTTGTCGCTGTCGGCGCATCTTCTTTCATCGGCGCCGGCGAGTTGCCTTCCATTCCCGGGGTCATCGTCTGCGGGGAGCTTGTCTGCCCGCTCGAATCCCCTTTCGACTCGGCCTGGCCTGCCTGTGTTTCCTTGACCGGGCCTTCCGCCGCCTCGCCCCGACTTGTCGGGCCAGCTTCGGCGCGGCGCTTCTCCGCCTGCTGCTCTTTGAATTCGGGCTTCGTCAGTCCCGCTTGCTTCGCGGCCTGCTTTGGTTGGGGATATTCGGCCAGCAGTTTGGAAGAGGACATCTTCAGTGTCGGAAAATTCTCCAGTCGCGCTTCCACCGCCTTATCGTCAATCGATTCCGGATTGAGTTGTTTCTCGATCCATTTCGCCAGTCCCAACTGCCGCACGCGTTCGATGTCTCCCGGCCGGGGACCGAACGCCAGGCGGTTCAGCGCGTGGAGAATGGCTTCATCCTCCGAAAGCTCCGTGATCGGCAGGCCCTTCAACACCGCGCTCGGCTTGGGTTTTTTGTCTTTCGCCGCGGCCAGCGCGGGAACATCCAGACAGAGCGATAGGCAGCACGCCACCGCAACCAGTCCGGCCGCCAACGCTCGCGCCGTCAAATGTATACATGTGGGGCTTTTTATTAGTCTTAGGCGTGGCTCATGCAGGCTCATGACTCACTCCTGCCCGATGGACGGTCGAAAATGCACCGATACCTTCATTCTAACCCTCCGTCTGGGAAGAAGTTGCGCTCCTGCAAGCCTCTCTGCCGTATCCCTACGGTGGCCGGAAGTGTAATAATTCCCGCCGCCGGTCGACCGCAGTTTCCCCTTCCGTCTCAAAGGATTATAAGCTCGGTGACCCCGATGCCGCGGTTTCACAAGCTATTCCCTGCGGCGTTGCGCGCGTGGCCAGAGATATACGGTGGGATCCAGTTGCACTTCGTCTTGTGTCCCGCCTGATTCCCGCAGCAGCGCCGGCGCTTGGCGCCCCCTTCACTTCACAAATTCCGGCTGCTCCCCCTTCGACCAGGGATCATACGTCAGCGCGAATTGAATCCGGTCCGGGATGGACGGGTGCGAATAAAACAAAAACTCGTCCACCGGATTTGGCTCCGGGTCCGCCAAGTCCACGTCACCCAGAATCTGAAACGCCTGCGCGGCCACTTGCCCCGAATCCGGTGTCAGGCCGTGCGTGACCTCCAGACCATACTCATCCGCTTGATGTTCGAGGTACCGGCTGAAGGCGCTGGAAATGGGGCTTGCGAGGAAGAAAAAAACCGACAGGAGAAACAGCAGCGCGGGCAGCGACGCCCAATCGTGCACGCCCCGAATCCCCCAGTACGCGCCCCAGTTGGCAAGCATCCAGCCAATCAAGCGGAACCCGAGATAGAAGAACGCAAGCAGGAGCACTCCAAAGAAGGCGATCCCTTTTGGAATGTGTCGCAGGACGTAGTGCCCCATCTCGTGTCCCGCAACGTAGACGATTTGCGGAGTGGTCATCTTCGCGATGGTCGTGTCGAACACCACGATCCGCTTCGATGCGCCGACTCCCGTCACGTACGCGTCCAGCGCAGTCGTCTTTTCTCCGGCGCCCATCCAGAACATCCGCTCCGGCGGAATGTTTTCTCCCGCGCGCTGCACCATCCGCTCGAGGCTCGCCGTCAGCGCGGGGTCCTTCTCCGCCAGCGGCTCGAACTTGTGAAACAGCGGGTCAATGATCAGCGGTTGCAGGAAGACGAGAAATATCCCGATCGGCAATGCGGCAAGCCAAAAATAAAACCACCAGCGCCGCGGGCTCTTGCGTATCACCCCATACAGGATCCAGATGAAAATAATTGCCACGATGATGGAGATGATCTCCCCCTTGGTCCAATCCCAAAACCACGAACCCCATCCCTGCACGGAGATTCCATATGCGCGCGAGACCCAATTCCGGTAAACCTCCGCAGGCAGCTCGAGGATATCGATCGTCAGGACGAGCAGCGGAGAAAACACAACCGCCTGCAAGAATCGTTTCGAGGACATCTGTTCGGCCCAGGTCCGGTATTTCGCGGAGATCTTCCAACGCAGCACGAGCCAAAGCACGACCAAGCCATAGACGACGCTGATCAGAGTGAATCGGAAATGAATCCGGGCGAGATCACGCGCCTTCTTGAACCGCTCCGGCGGCAGCGTGTACTTCGTCACCTTCTGCGGCGGCGCCTGTGGCTGTGCAACCGCTGGAGCCGAAGCCTTTGTCGCGCTGGAAGCAGGCGTCTGCCGCAAAGGAGAAGGTTCAGAGACCGACCGGACTTGAGCCACGGTCACTGAACCCAAGGAAAAAGCGAACACAAGAGCTGCAGATAGAATCCTTACTTCTCTCATTTTGTCTCGCTTGTTGACCGCTGTGCGGTCACCCATAAAGTTGAGGGATGGAGTCCCAAGTCAGAAGTCCGCTCGCCCGAGAATGCCTCTTCCGCAGCCCGCCTACAGAGCCTCGCTTCCGCATCACAGCAGGAGCGGCCGAATGGGGTCGCGCACTCTAAAAGCCTACTGGACGCCGAATTCCAACATCCTCTGCGGCGCCATGTTTCCAGCCGCATCGCCGGCCAAAAGTACGAGCTTATACGCGCCCGGATTCAAGTCCTTCACCGGGACTTTCAATGCCACCGGAATTACCGGATTCCCCTTCTGCAGGTAGGGGCCCGCGTCGACTCTCCCGGAGTTCATCACCTCTTTGTTCGTTGCGCCCTCGAGGATCCGGTAGGCGAACAGAACCGCAGGCGGATTCTCCGATACCTGTTGTGGCTCGTAAATCTCGGCGTACAGCGCCACTTCCTGCGTCTTCTGGAATCGCAGGTTTGCAGACGGCGTAAATTGCAGCCCCCGCGTGACCAGGGGCTTGCGGTCCTCGAGCAATTCCGCGTCGAGCCCCGCGGGCACGTCCTGAACCCGCTGCATTTGGGTCGACAGTGCGATCCCGCTCAGGCTCATGTGTTTGCCGTCGTAAGAGTCAATCGTCAGCGGGGCCTCGAATCTCCCGAAACTCTCTGCGCCAGCGCTGAAAACGACGGTCAGCTTGTACGAGCCCGGCGCCGCTTCAAATTGATTCTGGTAGTGATACGGCGTCTTGGCGAACTGCTTCAGCTCGTCCTTTTCCAGTGTTAGGTCCACCGTATCGCTGAACCGCGCTCCGATCGACCCATCCGACTTATACGCGATGCCGAGGACATTCATCGTCGAGCGATACTTGCCTTTTTCCTTCTCGAACTTGAGGGAATCAAATGGCAGATCCAGAGCCACATTCACGCGCGCGGTGTTTGCTGCCGTGAAGAAGTACGGCGTTTGCATCGTTCCCTGGATGCTTCCCGCCTCCGTCGCCGCGGCTCGATTCTCCAGTTCCTTCTCGATGGGCCTTCCTGCCAGCAGGTCCTTCGGCCGCGAGTTACAGTAGCCGCTCCGGGAGCGGACGTTCATCCCTCCGCCGTGCTCGAGTTTCACCTTCAGGGTATGGCAACTCCCTTCCGGCGATTCCGCCGGAACGTACCCCATCACGTAGTACTCGTCCTGCTCCCGCGCGATGCGCTGCAACCCGCCCAGAATGTCGTTCGTATTGAAGATCGTGAAGCCTCCCGTGCCTTCCGCAAGCGCCGCAAGAATCTGCTGGTTCGTGATGGCAGACTCCGGAAACGGCGGAACAATGTTCCGCGGTTGGTTCAACGGCGAATTCGAC
>Ga0209056_10008884_pt1 | contig 10286 bp, 8 predicted proteins | sample GraSoiAngelo_114_FD_185876 | JGI IMG/M metagenome (GOLD analysis project Ga0209056, IMG submission 185876) | Grasslands soil microbial communities from the Angelo Coastal Reserve, California, USA - 14_0903_13_40cm (SPAdes) (version 2) | ecosystem: Environmental > Terrestrial > Soil > Grasslands ...
TCCTTACGCGAAGCTACAAGCCATCGCCGTGCTGTGAATCAACTTCTGACGAGCGTAGTGCGGGAAAACCGCACGCTACGTTCTGTGGGAGCCGGAGGCGGGTGACCACCTCCGGCCACCCGGTGGCGAGCGGGTGACTGCTCCCCCTATCCCGATCTCGCTACTACCTGCCATTCCGAGGGTTAGCTCTAAATCGCGAACTACCGGATAAACCGCCACGCTTTCTAGTAAGTCCGTCCCCCTGTTCGTATATACTCCGGCGGCGAAGGAGCCGGGGCATGAAACACACGTGGTCTAACCCCAATAAATCCTGGGGCGGTTTTCGGCGGACCAAATACTATCTCAACGACCGACTATTGAGTCTTCCGCTCATGACGGCGAGCAAGGAATTCACAACCGTTGGCGTTTTCTACAAAGATTTCATAACCGACCGAAGTGTTAGAGATTTGGAGGTAGAGGAAACAGGTCTCGGAGGGATCGAGATTGCGACACCGGGGATGGACAAAGTCTGTCTTATGGGGAAGTCTTTCAGCTGTAGGGTACTTCGTCTAATGATTGAGTTTCAAAAGGAGGGGATTTCTCCATTTAGTACAAGTTGGTTCTGGTATGACTCAGACTCGGCAACGCAATTCCCGCAAGAGGCTTACTCGTTCTTCATAGTCTCGGAAAACAAGACAGCTCGAGAACGCGTCGTACTGTTCGACGATTCCGAGGCAGGTTTCGATCCTGCAATCTTTGGCGACGCAGCAAGATTGAGCGGTAGTTGGTCGTCTGACAAAGCAAACGATAGAGCGGAGATCCGATTCTGGTACCGTAAGTTCTACGCTGAGACATATGCTGGACAGGTATAGCGCTTCGCAACGACGGTTCCGGGTACTTTCACTCTACTGATGCGGTGAGTGTCCCGACGGTTCTTCGCCAAATATATTTTCTCCTTTGGGTGCTGGTGATAGTCGCTATTCTGATATTCCTGCACTCGATGCGCTGGTGATCAGAGTCGAGCGACAGTTTATAAGAGCCGCGTACCGCGTCCGAAAAAGATCCGCCCTTTAGGGCCTGTGGCGGGCTGAAGCCCGCATTTCAAAACTAAGACGCCTCTACGCGGCCATAAATGGCCGCTCTTCCACCAGTCCGGCCAATAGCGATATGCTTCTCCATCATCGGCTATGGGCATCTACGTGGAAATTCCTATTCACGCAAGCATGGACGAGTTGTGGGAGAAGACTCAGAATCCGCAACTGCATCAGCGATGGGACCTGCGCTTTACGCAAATCGAGTATCTGCCGCGGCAAGGTGAGGAGCCGCAGAGTTTCTTGTATCGCACGCGTGTTGGCTTCGGATTAAAGATCGATGGCCAAGGGGAAAGCGTAGGCGAGCGCGACGGCGATGGCGGCGCGCGAACTTCAAGTTTGAAATTTTGGTCAGAAGATCCGAAGTCCTTGATCAAGACAGGATCAGGCTATTGGAAATATGTGCCGGAGAGCGGCAATCGTCGGGCGGACGAGGATCCTTCGACTTCGCTTCCCTACGTGAGAAGTGGTGGCGACAGGGACGACCTCTACGTTCGTTTTTTCACCTGGTATGACTACGAAACTCGCTTCGGCGCACTCGGCAAGTTGATCGACAAATGTCTGTTTCGTCCCCTGCTCGGCTGGGCAACGGCGTGGAGCTTCGACCGTCTGCGGCTCTGGATTGAGAGAGAGATCTCGCCGGAAGCTTCCCGCGACCGCGCACTCGTATATGCCCTCTCGCGCGGGACGATGGCTTTCATCTGGTTCTATCACGGCCTGGTTCCGAAGCTGCTATATCACGACCGAGCTGAGCTGGATCTGCTTAGCAGAATCGGCACTGCGCCCGAACACCTCCATGCAGCTGCGACTTTCGCCGGAGTGGTCGAGATGCTGTTCGCATTCCTACTGATCATTTTCTGGCGTCAGACTTGGTTATTGTGGGTGACGCTTGTGCTGATGCTTGCCGGAATTCCTGTTGTCGCGGTCAGCGCCCCGGAATACCTGAGGGCCGCATTCAATCCCGTAACTTTGAACATATCGCTGGCAGTGTTTGCGGCCGTCGCCCTCATCACCAGGCGCGACCTGCCGACAGCGGCAAACTGTCGCCGAAAACCGACCAACCCAACATGAGATCTATTTACGAACAGGCGCTGGGCGATAAGTTCAGATTCCTGCACCCAAAAATTCAGGAGCGTTTCGGATTCAGCAGCAAAGAGCGGCGGGCGTCGATCGGCAAGGGCGTCATGGAAAAGGTTTGGCGCGGCAAGTTCTTCACACTGCCTTTTCTTTACGTTGGAAGTTGGCGGCGAATTATGTTTCCTGAACACGGGAGCAACATTCCATTCACGGTCAGGAATTATGCCTACCTTGACCCGTTCGGCAGAGAGACCGTCACCTGGATTCGTAATTTCGAAACTCGCCATCCCCGCCGTTTTGACGCTTATATGATTTACAGCCAGCAGCGCGGCTGCATTGTCGACTACCTGGGCACGCACGAGCATCTCGCAGTGGATATCCACCTGAGTATGGATGATCACGGTGGCTTGTGTCTGCGCTCGGGAGAGCAGCGTTTCTATGAGGGAGTTGTAGGCTTCAGGTTCCCAATGGCCTTCTCCGGCATTGCCGACGTGTGCGAGTGGTTTGACGACAGCGATCAGAAGTTTCACATTAGCGTAAATGTCCACAACGATGTTTGGGGACCGCTGTTCGGATACACGGGATCGTTTACGACAGAATGGGTTTCGATGAGCGATGGGCAGATTCCTGCCGATTTGGTGCCCGCTCGGTATGAGCGAAGGGAATGATAAATGGCATCCATCCCCACGTGAGACGTGCTGGACTCAATAATTCTTGCCGGTTCGATTGGGGAAGCGTGCGGGGGAAAAGCTGAAAACCTTGAACCGCATTAACCACAGAGGGCACTGGGGTCTCACAGAGGAAAAACACAGAGGCTTTAGTACCCGCTCTTGTCGGCTCCGGCAGATGTGAATAGGATCACACGTTCTTGAACAACTCCTCCCGCGGATCTTCGGGATTCAACTTCGCCAACTCCCGCAGGAGTTCCTTCGTCTTCTCGTCACGCGGCATGGGGACAGTCACCTTCACTTCAACAATTTCGTCTCCGCGTACGCCTTCTTGTGTTGCCGAAGGCACGCCTTTTTCGCGGAGGCGCAGTTTTTGTCCGGACTGCGTCCCCGGAGGAACCTTCAACAGTGCGCGGCCGTCAATCGTAGGCACCTCGAGCTTTGCACCCAGAGCGGCTTCGGTGGCAGTGACCGGAACCGTAACGTGAATGTCATCGCCTTCACGATGGAATACTGGATGATCTCCGGCGCGAATGATTACGTAGAGATCGCCGGGCTGGCCGTCATGCTGTCCGGCATTGCCTTTGCCCGCCAAGCGGATGCGCTGCCCGCCGCGGGTGCCCGGCTTGATGCGGACTTCGAGCGGCTCGGTGCGGCTAACCACTCCCTCGCCGTGACAGACCGGACAAGCTGAAACGTTCTTGCCCGTGCCATGGCAGCGCGGGCACGTAACATTAAACTTCATGCGATTGGCACTTTGTTCGATTGTGCCTTTGCCTTTGCACTGAGGGCATACGCCGGGCTGCTCAATAACGCCGTTGCCGTGGCAGTTCGAGCACGTGTCCTGGCGCGTAATGTTCAGCCGCATGACGCCCCCGCGAATCGCCGTCCAGAAGGGCACGTTGACTTGATATTCGAGATCGCTGCCCGGTTCGGGGCCTTCGTGTCCAACTCCTGCGCCGCCGCGTCCTCCGAACATGCTGGAGAAGATGTCGCGAAATCCGCCACCTCCTGAAGTAGTACGACCGCGTGCCCCTTCGAACATGTCGCCGAAATCGAAGCCGCTGAAGTCGAAGGGAACGCCCTGTCCTGCCCCTGCTCCGCTCTGCCTACCAGGAAACCCGCCGAAGCCGCCCGCGCCAGTCGGTCCTCCGCGAGCGTAGGCCTCGGCGGCTGCGGGATCGATGTTGTCAGAATAGAAGCCGAGCTGATCGTAAATCTTGCGCTTCTTGGGATCGCTGAGGACGTCGTTCGCCTCGGACAGCGCCTTGAACTTTTCTTCTGCGGCTTTGTCTCCGGGATTGACGTCCGGATGGTATTTGCGCGCAAGTTTGCGAAACGCCTTGCGAATGTCGTCCACCGAGGCGGACTTCTTTACGCCGAGGGTTTCGTAATAATCTTTTTTGGTGGTAGTAGCCATGAGCTAGCGATCAACAATCAGCTCTTTAGGATGACAGAGTTGTTTCCGTTTCCAAAATGCCGGGTCTTTCGTATTTCACGGCGTCCACGTACACCGGTATGCGATTCACTCCCTGTGGCGTTGGCGCGAACACGTACCAGCGCCTTTCCTGTTCTACGAATGCCAGAAAATAATCTTGTCCCTTGATTTGAAACTGCAATTCATTTACCCCTTTGCTCGCTTGGGCTTGCCGAATCCCTGCTTCTTTCGATTTAGTTCGTAAAGAACCTGGAGTCGCTCCACATGGTAATGGCAGCGCCTGCGATAGTTCTGATCACTAAAAACATCGTCTGACGGTTTCTGCGTACAGACTGGACCGATTGCATACTTTTCTGCTCCGACGAAAATCGCTTGCAATTTGTCCTGCCATGCCTTTGTCGGATAATACGGTTGTCCGCAGCAAGTGCACAGCAACTGCACCTCTTGAGTATTTTCAAGTCGCACACTCAGCTTCGACTTCGTCATGACACCTTCGCCTGCTTGTAATCAAGGGGCGCTTTCGCGCCCCTAAATCGCTGCCGAGCCTGCTCGGCCTGGACGGGCGAGGGCGCCCGTCCCCACACAGTCTGTGCTGCTGCTCTGGTCCAAGCTAAGAGCTAACAGCTAAAAGCTGAGAACTTATTTCTTATCTACATCCACGTACTCGGCGTCGATCACGCCTTCGTCTTGCTTCTTTCCTGCTTCACCGTTGCCGCCGGGCTGCTCACCACCGGCGCTGCCGCTCGCGCCCGCGCCTCCGCCCGGAGGCGGAGTCTGCGCCTGCGCCGATTTGTACATCTGTTCGGCCAGCTTGTGCGAAGCTTGCGTCAGAGTCTCGCGGGCGCGGTCCATCTGCGCTTTGTCGTTTGACTCGAGCGCCTTTTTCGCATCGGCGATTGCGTTTTCGACGTCGCCTCGATCGGAGCCGGAAATTTTGTCTCCCTGCTCCTTCAGCATTTTCTCGATCTGATACACCATCGAGTCGAGCTGGTTCTTGGCGTCGATCGTCTCACGCTGCGTTTTGTCTTCGGCCGAATGCGCCTCGGCGTCTTTGGCCATACGCTCCACTTCTTCTTTCGACAGGCCTGAAGAAGACGTAATCGTGATCTTCTGGTCTTTTTGCGTGGCGGTGTCTTTCGCCATCACGTTGAGAATACCGTTCGCGTCAATATCGAACGTGACCTCAATCTGCGGCACGCCACGCGGCGCCGGCGGAATTCCCGTTAAATGGAATTTGCCTAGCGTCCGGTTTTGCGCCGCCATTGGACGCTCACCCTGCAGCACGTGAATCTCGACTGAGTTCTGGTTATCCGCCGCAGTCGAGAAGGTTTCCGTCTTCTTAGTCGGAATCGTGGTGTTGCGCGGAATCATCGGCGTCGCCACACCGCCTAACGTTTCAATCGCCAGCGTCAGCGGAGTCACATCGAGCAAGAGCAGGTCTTTCACTTCGCCGCCCAGCACGCCGCCCTGAATGCCCGCGCCCACCGCGACCACTTCGTCCGGGTTCACGCCCTTGTGACCTTCCTTGCCGAACAATTCCTTCACGATCGCCTGAATGCGCGGCATGCGCGTCTGTCCGCCCACCAGCACCACTTCATTAATTTTGCTAGTGTCGACGCCAGCGTCCTTCATGCACTGCCTCGACGGACCAACCGAACGCTGCAGAATGTCCTCGACCATGCCCTCGAGCTTCGCCCGGGTGAGCTTCTTCACCAGGTGCTTCGGCCCGCTGGCGTCGGCAGTGATGAAGGGAAGATTGATCTCCGTCTCCATGGTGGTCGAAAGCTCGATCTTGGCGCGCTCGGCCGCATCGCGCAGACGCTGCAGCGCCATCTCGTTGCCCTTGCCGCGCAGGTCAAGACCTTCATCTTTTTTGAATTCGTCGATGAGCCAATCGACTAGCCGCTGATCGAGATTGTCGCCGCCAAGGTGGGTGTCGCCGTTCGTTGCCTTTACCTCGATCACGCCTTCGCCGACTTCGAGAATCGAAATGTCGAACGTGCCGCCGCCGAAGTCGTACACGGCGATGGTCTCGTCCTTACCTTTATCTAATCCGTAGGCGAGTGCGGCCGCCGTCGGCTCGTTGATGATTCGCTTCACGTCGAGCCCGGCAATCTGCCCGGCATCTTTGGTCGCCTGGCGCTGCGCGTCGTTGAAGTACGCAGGCACAGTGATGACCGCCTCGGTCACCTTCTCGCCAAGGTAGTCTTCTGCTGCCTTCTTCAGCTTTTGCAGAATCATCGCCGAGATTTGCGGCGGAGTTTGCTCCTTGCCCTGCGCCACAACAGCCACATGGTCGCCCTGGCGCACGACCTTGTATGGGACCATCTTCATTTCTTCGTTCACTTCGTCGAAGCGGCGTCCCATGAAGCGCTTGATCGAATAAATGGTGTTTTCGGGATTGGTAATCGCCTGCCGCTTGGCCACCTGCCCGACCAGCCGCTCCCCGGTTTTGGTGAACGCCACCACCGACGGCGTTGTGCGGCCGCCTTCTTCGTTGGCGATGACCTTGGGCTCGCCCCCCTCCATAACGGCGACGCAGGAGTTGGTGGTGCCGAGGTCAATTCCGATAATCTTGGGCATAAAGTTCTCCTTGTACAGCTTATAAGTGCTTTGGATTAAATGTGCTAACGTATGCGCTCTGTCGTATGATAGGAGTTGAGTGAGTTGTTGTCAATGTTTAGATGCTGTAGTCTTAGCCCGGGATGCGTATTCTGCTCACGGCATCGAGAAGCCCGACCGAACTCCTGGAATCGCTGCGAAAACGTGGTTTTGTACCCGAGTTCATTCCCGCGGAGCGAGTTATTGATCATATGAAGGGTCCAGCAGGGAATGTGTCCGCGGCAGACGCCTTCGTCTGCCTGACTATGTACTCGGGCTCGCTGGAAAGCGAACTCCGTCTAAACGACTAGGCTCGATACTCGACTGCCATCAAGTTGGCAGAAGACATTCGCGGGCTGCCGGAATCGTGCGCTATCTCCGACGGGAGAAAATGGAAATCGCTGCCGTTTATATTCCTCATCTATAAGCTTATGGGCGTTGCTCCCGCCCCTGACCATGAAGGGCCTAAGTGTCACGCTAGTTCCCTTCGATGACGATGATCGAGAGCCGGCATTCGATCTTGTTCGGACAACAATCTCCGAATACCTTCAGCGGCTCCTGAAAGAAATGGACGACCTCGGTTTTCTAGTTGCATATGATCATGGTCGTTTCAAGATTGGGCCCGCTCTCAATCTGAAGCGGGGAATTGAGGGGTATTACTACTATTGCCCAGCTGACAAGAGGAAAGCCGGAAGGAAGCTGTTCACGGTCGACCGTGATCTGTACGGCATTAAGTACGAGGTGGAGCAGTTCGAAGCGTTGATAAATAATCCCGTAGTCTCAGAGAGCGATCTGCAAAGATTTTTCGAAGTACACCCTCACTTTCTGGTTGGCTCTAACTTAGCCGAACCCATTCCTGATCCGCAATTCACAGACGGCGACGGCAATGTTCTAATACCTGATTTCGTCTTGAAGCCGGTTGTTGCGCAGCAAAGACACACAAAATGGGAGATTCTTGATCGAAGCTGCCGACTGAAAAACTAATTTCTGGACCCGCGAGGCATCGCGGCTTTTCGATGGCGGTCGTAAAGGCGATAACTCACCTTCGTGCGTCCGGGCGCGTCGGCGGCGCGAGCATCCTGCTATACTGTTTGTAGCGCTTGTGCACGGTTTGCTCGTCACGCGGTGGTTCCTTCTTCTTCGAACCAGATTCATCTCCGCATTTCCTGCCCGCCGTTTATTTTTAGCGTAAATCTAAAATCAATGTGAGCGGCCAGAACCTATCGACACGTGTATCTGTGTGCTTTGCGACCCAGCCTCTCTAGAAAGAAACAATCGAAATGACCACATTCACCGAACTGCCCCTCTCTGCGGCTTTGCAGCAGAAGCTGGCGGCAGCTCAATTCGAAACCCTGACCCCAATCCAGGCCGGCGCGATTACTCCTGCGCTTCAAGGCGAGGACGTAATCGGCACCGCCCAGACTGGCACCGGAAAGACGCTAGCGTTTCTGATCCCAATGATCGAGATGCTGCAGCGCGAAACATCACGCGAGGCTCTGCGCCAGACCCGCGCTCTGATTTTGTTGCCGACACGCGAACTTGCGATGCAGGTCCATGAGCAATACCAGCAACTCTGCGGCAAGGGAACGCCGAAAGCGGCGCTGGTAATCGGCGGCGTATCCGAGAAGTCGCAGATCCAGGGACTGCGTACCGGCGCGGGATTGATAATTGCCACTCCCGGACGACTGCAAGACCTTCTCAGCCGCCGGCTGGCGGATCTTCGGCATGTCAAAATGCTGGTGCTCGACGAAGCTGACCGTATGTTGGACATGGGATTCCTGCCCGCCATCGAACGAATTGTGGAAGTCCTGCCAATGCGCCGGCAGACTCTGTGCTTCTCCGCAACGTTGGAGCAGTCAGTCGCCAGCCTGGTGCATGATTACATGTGCGAACCGGTGCGCGTGGCATTCGGTTCCGTCCTCAAGCCGGCAGAAAGTGTGCAATTAAAAGCTTATGAAGTGCGTCCCGGCGAGAAGCTGGATGTGCTGCGAGATTTGCTCTATGCGGAAAAGGGACAGACGCTTGTATTCACGCGAACCAAACGCGGAGCCCAGAGACTGGCTCAGCAATTGGTGCGAGATGGATTCACCGCCACAATGATTCACGGCGACCGCACCCAAGCCCAGCGTAATGGCGCGTTGAACGGATTCCAGGAAGGATGCTTTCAGGTGCTGGTGGCGACTGACATCGCTTCGCGGGGTTTGCACGTCGATGATGTGGCGCACGTGATCAACTACGATTTGCCGAAGATGGCGGAAGACTTTATCCATCGCGTCGGACGCACCGGACGCGCCGGATTGCAGGGTCGAGCAACAACGCTTGTGGCGGGCGCGGAAGTGCTTGAGCTCAAGACCATAGAGCGCAAGTTGCAATTACGCATTGAGCGTCTGCAGTTAGATGGGTCAGTTTCCGTGCGTCCGAAGCCGGTGATTCAAAATACCCTGGCTTCGCGCACATTGACCGCACTGCCCGGCGAAGTCTTCGTTTAGATCTCGGGTAGAGGGCGAGAAGGGCACGACGAAGTTCGGGTAACCAAAATCTTGTGTGATGAGTTTCTCCTCTCACTTGCTGCGCGAGACACCTATGGACGCGCTGCGGCGCTGACCTGAGCTGACTCCTGCTTCCTTGCTCTCAGTAAAAAGAAGAGAAAGAATGCGCCGAGGACTACGTGGATCACCACTCCCGGCGCCGCGATCTTGCCGGCTCCCAGCGAGAGAATGCGGAAAACTACAGCAAGTGACAGAACCTGCACGAACAAGTTCCCTAGCAGCACGGCAGTTAACCCGCGTCCCTGCGCCTGGCGCGCGCACCAGTTAATGACTCCCAGGCCGAATAAATTTGCCCCGAGCGTTTGCGCAATGGTGGCCAGCATGGGCGTGAACTCGACGCCCATGGGTGCGTAAAACTTGGCTGGAGCCAGTAGCTGGCTCAGCCCGAATATCCACGCCAAGATCGCGGCGATCGCAAGAAATATCTTCACGGCTTTTCTCCTTTCACTCTGACGGAAATGAATACTAATCGGGGCGTTCTGCTATGCCAAGATGGAGACCAGAATTTTACAAATCTGGATTCGGATCCAAACATGACCGGTGGACCACTCAAGCCGGATTTTGGGTTGAGTGGGGATGAGGCGGCTTGGCCCCTCCGGACATTGGGGCTGGTCCGTCCCGCCTTCTATGCAAACTACTGCCTCCCCGTCCTGTGTCGCGGAGACAGGACGAGGATTCTGACTTTGATTGAACTGAAAATCAAAATCCCCACACTCCGGCAAAGAGCGCGGGAAGGATGGACGCCCCATTGACTCTGTCATCCTGAGCATTTGACCCGCTTTGGGCGGGTTGGCCCACCCTTTCGCCAGATTTTGGTGAAGGGTGGGACTCTGCCGATTCCGTCCACAATTCTCTGAATCACCACGACTCACGTAGGGGCGGA
>Ga0209056_10008885_pt1 | contig 10285 bp, 1 predicted proteins | sample GraSoiAngelo_114_FD_185876 | JGI IMG/M metagenome (GOLD analysis project Ga0209056, IMG submission 185876) | Grasslands soil microbial communities from the Angelo Coastal Reserve, California, USA - 14_0903_13_40cm (SPAdes) (version 2) | ecosystem: Environmental > Terrestrial > Soil > Grasslands ...
CAACGTTGGCCCTCGGATATTTTCAGACTTTGCGGCCGCTCCGGCGCCCGCCTGTGCCCCTCACCGGCAATCCCAATAGCTGGCCGACAGTTGACGTTTTCATTCCCACCTACAACGAATCACTGAGTGTTGTCCGCGCCACGGTTTTGGGTGCGCTTGCGTTGGATTATCCGTCCTCCAAGTTCAGAGTGTTTGTGCTCGACGATGGCCGCCGGCGGGAATTTGCCGATTTCTGCTCGCAGGTTGGCGCGGGTTATATCAGTCGCAACAATAACGCTCATGCCAAAGCCGGGAACATCAACCACGCGCTAGGAAGCACCAGCGGCGAACTGGTTGCGATTTTCGACTCGGATCACATTCCAACCCGCTCGTTTCTGCAAACCACGCTCGGGTGGTTTCAGAGAGATCGCCGTCTCGGTATGGTGCAGACGCCCCACCATTTTTATTCTCCCGATCCATTCGAGCGCAATCTCGGACAATTCCGCAAGATTCCCAATGAAGGAGAGTTGTTTCACCGCCTGGTCCAGGATGGAAACGACCTTTGGAATGCCAGCTTCTTCTGTGGTTCGTGCGCAGTGCTCCGTCGAAAGTCGCTGAACCACATTGGCGGCATCGCCGTTGAAACGGTCACAGAAGACGCTCACACCGCTTTGCGCATGCAAAGGCGCGGCTGGCACACGGCGTACATCAATATTCCTCAGGCTGCAGGCTTAGCAACGGAGAGCCTGGCCGCGCACATTGGACAGCGTGTCCGTTGGGCACGTGGAATGGTCCAGATCCTGCGCACTGAAAATCCTCTGTTCACTACGGGACTCTCCTTTTCCCAACGGCTTTGCTACTTCAATGCGACCACTCATTTCCTTTTTGCACTGCCACGGCTGATCTTTCTTATCGTCCCGCTTGTGTATCTGTTGTTCGGCATGGTGAACATTTACGGATACTCGCTGGCAGTGTTTGCGTACGCGCTCCCCCATATTGTGCTGTCGAATATGACGAACTCGCGTGTGCAAGGACGCTGTCGTTTTTCTTTCTGGAATGAGATCTACGAAGCAGTGCTCGCGCCTTACATTCTTTTTCCAACTTTGCTCGCACTGATTAATCCGCGGCTTGGGAAGTTCAATGTCACCAGCAAGGGTGGAATCATTCGCAGATCATATTTCGACCGGCGGATTGCCTGGCCCTTTCTGCTCCTGCTGGCTCTAAATGCGGCGGGGCTGGTCATGGCGGAGCGGCGCTTTGTGTCAGACCCCTACCACCACGACACCGTTCTGATGAACACGGTCTGGACGGTGTACAACATCGTCATTCTTTCGGTTGCTGCTTCCGTGGCTTGGGAGAAAAAGCAGCGGCGTTCTCTGGTGCGCGTTAACGTGCGCGTACCACTCGAACTTGCGACTTCGGACGCACAGCGAATCGCGGGCGTGACGGCGCAGCTTTCGGGCCGCGGAGCAATGGTGCGTTTGGCGAGTTCTGTGCGGTTTTCTCGTGGCACGCCGGTGATGTTGAAGTTCGAGGCTAATCCTTCGCGCTGTGAGATTCCGGCCCGTGTTGTCCGCGCCTCCAAGCGACACTTACATCTTTTCTTTCCTCAGCTTTCTATAGACCAGGAGAAATTTCTAGTTCATCAGACCTACTCGAGGCCGGAAGCATGGCTCTCCTGGCATCGTTCGCGTCCGGTCGACCAGCCATTTCGTAGTCTGACGCACATCCTTTGGCTTGCGCTGCGAGGAATTGTCGTGGTTTTGACGGGTTTATTCAGTCCACGTCCGCGAAACGAGCCTGAGGGTGAGGGTGTGAAACAAAAACAAAAAAAGGGAAGCGCCACTGCGATTGCAGCATGTGTGGCCCTCGCTGGTTTCACGGGGTTCGTTTGCACGCCGCTGCATGCCGATGTCGGCGAAAACGCAACCGACACGCCGGATGCGCAATTACCGATGAGCAAAGCAGTTCCGGCACCGGCGTTTCACGATCATTACGAGTTGGGCGCAATGGCTAGACGCGGTCTCATAACTTTAAGCGGTCCGGGTTCGGCACAGAATTTCTTTCTCGACATGCCGCTCACAAAAATTATCAGCGGTGCCAGTCTCGATCTGCGTTACAAGGCACCGCTGCTGCGCCCTGGCGAAAGCTGGCTGGAAGTTTGGCTGAATGGCACGCAAGTTGGCTCTCTACCGCTGGCGCAAGGATCGCAGCAAGCCAGTGTTTCCTTGCCCGCGGACCTACTCACCTCAAATAACACACTGACTTTCCAGTTGCAGGGCAATTGTGCAGCATGCAGGAATATTCATTCGCCATGGGTCGTCGTCAGTCCAATGAGTCAACTGGATTTAAGCGGAACACGGTTGCCTCTGCCCAACGATTTGGCTTTGCTGCCAGTTCCATTTTTTGATTCCGCAAGCCAGCACTCCTGGAATTTGCCAGTGGTCTTCTCAGATCGTCCCGGTTTGGATGCGCTGAAGGCGGCTTCCATCGTGACCTCGTGGTTCGGCATTTTCTCCGATTTTCGCGGTGTGCGATTTCCAGTGACGGTGGGCGATTTGCCGAACGGCAACGCAGTTGTGCTCGCGCTTCGTGATTCTGAGCTTGCGTCGAAGTTGACGCTTCCCTCGCGACCCGGCGCGGTTCTTGCCATCCGCGATAATCCACGCGATCCCTACGGAAAATTGTTAGTAATCGCCGGCGACAGTCCAGACGAATTAGTAAGCGCTGCCCGCTCACTGGTTACACGGAACAACGCCAAAGCGCACGCTGATGCAGTTTATATAAGCGCAGTCAGCCTTCCTTTGCGCCGAGAATATGACGCTCCACGCTGGCTCGATGCCAGCAAGCCCGCTACCATCGGAACGTACACCACCGCTGAGAGGTTGACACTCAAGGGCTCGGGGTCGGTCAACGTTTATTTTCGTATTCCGCCAGATTTGTTCCTGCAGGCGCGCGAGTCCGTGCCCTTGCTTCTGAAGTACTCATATGCAGGCGTAGCGGAAGGTTCACGTGCGGCGCTCCACGTTCGGCTTAACGATCGGGACATAGATTCTATCCGGCTCAAGCCTGCGTCCTCCAACGTGGATGGACAGGAGATCGTCAGGCTGCCAACCGGCAGGTTTCAGCCATATACAAATACTCTGACTATCGATGTAGATTTCGGCCGCGCCGGCGCTCCGACGGGTGTGTGGCAGTATGCAGCGATTCATCGAGAGTCATCCATTGACCTCAGCGGAGTTCCGCATTCAGTGGTCTTGCCCAGGCTGGAACTGTTTGCGGACTCCGGCTATCCCTTCACCGTTATGCCCGACCTCGGGCGCGCGGCAGTGGTGCTCTCGAATGCGCCGACAGCCGCCGAATATGAAAGCCTGTTCGACACGATGGGCTTCTTCGGCGCGCAGACTGGCGCGCCTGCCACCAATGTCACCGTTACCGATCCTGCGCACGTCGAGGAAGCGCGGGATAAGGATCTGGTTCTGCTGGGCACGCCGACGGCGCAACCGCTCTATTCAGAGTGGGAACCCAGCATGCCGCTGGGACTTACCGAGGAATTGCGAATAAACAGCACGCCGGAAATTTCCAGGCTCCAGCATCCGGCATGGCCGTTCCGTATTCGAGATCGTGAAAAGCTCGCGGCGCTGTTAGCAACCGGGTCGCCGATGGACGTGGTTGTCGAAGATTTTGTCTCGCCCTTTCGCCCCGACCGATCGGTTGTGGCAATTGCGCCGCGCGGCGTCGGCGGTCCGGCGGCAATTGCGTCCCTGTTTACACCCGCGCTGGATAAAGGGCCGATCTATGGCGGCGTCGCGGTCGCGCAGAATGGCCGTTTTCGGTCTTTTCTTGTGGGTACCTTTGCTTATCACTCTGGTCATGTAGACGCTTTTCAGCAGACCAGAATTTTTCTTTTTGAGCACTACTTCATCATCCCCGCGCTGGTTGTGCTGCTCGCGTTCTTTATTGCCGCGTGGCTTTACACGAGCACGGAGCGCGTTGCTGCACGCCGGCTTGCATTGGGAAGAAATTAACGTGAGGACCTGGCACCTATGACCAGATTCATTCGAACAATCGCAACTCTCGCCATCACCGTGTTTGTGGCGGTTTGGCTGGCAGCGCAAACCCAGGGCGTCGATATCTTATTGAGCAAGGCGCGCTCGCTCGAAGCGCGAGGCCGTATGGATTTGGCGGCGCAGAACTGGAAGCAGGCACTGCTTGTCAATCCCAATCAAACCGAGGCCATCGCGGGTCTGGCACGCTATGCCAAGCAGAATGGCGAAGCCCAAGAAGAACGAAGCTATCTGGATCGTCTGAAAAAGATTAATCCCCAGGATCCTGCGATTGCTGCAATCGAGAAAATGCACGTAATCACGCCGCAGGAGCGTGATCGGCTGGACGAAGCAGGCCGGCTGGCGATGCAGCACAGACCTGACGAGGCAATGAAAATCTACAAGGAAGTATTTGGCAACGAGCCTCCGTCCGGTAAGTGGGCAGAACCGTATTACGAGACCGAGGCCGCGAGCAGCGGCGGGCGTGAGAAGGCGATCTCGCAACTCCGCCGGTTGTGCGCGGGCGATCCCGGCAATGAGATCTATCGGCTCTGGTTGGCGCGCGCTCTGGTTTATGACCCCAAGACACGCATGGAAGGAATGCAAAAACTAGAGTCGCTGCGGGACCCAGGCGCAGTTGAGCAAGCGCGCAGCGAATGGCGTCAGGCCCTCATGTGGGAAAAAGAAAACCCAGTGGCGCTGGCGTCAGTCAATGCTTACCTGCAGCGGTATCCAGAACAGGAACTGCAGGGCATTCAGAAATCACTGCAGGATAAGCAGGAACACATGGCCGAGGAGGCAAGCAAAGAACGCGGCTTCCAGGCTTTGCGCGGCAAGGATATGGCAACGGCCGAAGTAAAGTTCCAGGACGTGCTGGAACGCTCGCCGAATGACGCCAACGCAGTCGCCGGCATGGCTTTCGTTCGATTGAACCAGAAGCGGTTCGATGATGCGGTTACGCTCTTCGACCGCGCGCGGACGCTGGCGCCGAAAAGGGCAGATGTACGCGATGGTTACGAGACCGCTAAGTTCTGGTCTCTCATGCAGCAAGGCGCGAGCGCACTGCTACACCATGAATCCGAAGCCGCGATAAGCGCATATCAGGAGGCACTCGGGCTACATCCGCGGGACGAGCAGGCTATGCTCGGCATCGCGCAAGCCGAGGTGCGCCAGAAGAGATTGCCGGACGCCGAAGCGCAATTTCAACAGGTACTCAATCAGTCGCCTAATAATACTGACGCCATTGCCGGCCTGGCTTTCCTGCGAGTTGACGAAAAGAAGTTTGATGATGCTGTGGTCTTGTTCGACAAAGCACGCAAGCTGGTCCCGAACCGCCCGGACGTCGAGCAGGGATTCAAAGACGCGAAGTATTGGTCGCTCATGCAACAGGGTGCGACAGAACTGGATCGGAACCGCCACGACATCGCTAGTTCTGACTACCGGCAAGCACTCGCCCTGCGGCCGGGTGCAGTGGATGCGCTTTATGGCCTGGCAGGTGCGACGGAGCGAGGCGGGAAGTATGCAGAAGCTGCACAAGCGTATAGCCAGCTGGCAAATGCTAACCCCGCCGATGCGCAAAGCTGGTTGGGACTAATGAGGGTACAAATTCTCGGAAAAGATCCCAAGAGCGCAATCCAAACCGCCGAGCGCATTCCGTTGAGCGTCAAGCCACAAATCGAAACCCGCCCAGATTACCTCTCACAACTGGCGCTCGCGTATTACAGCACCAAGCAGACAGACGAGGGCAATCGCATGCTCGATCGGGCTATGTCTGCAGCCGCGCAGTCGGACCCGGAAGGTGCTCTAAACGCGCGGCTTGAGGTGGCCAGCGCGCTCATCGACCAGGGCAAAACAGATCGTGCAATCCAGATTTATCAACAGGCGACCAAATTGCATCCGGAAAATGCGATCGCGTGGGAAGGCCTGGTGGGGGCGTATTCGCGCGGGCGTGATTTTGCCCAGGCGAAAGTCGCATTAAGCTCCATGCCGCAAGAGACTTACGAAGGTGCAGCCAAGAACCCAAACTTTCTCAATTCAGTCGCGGCGGTTTATTCGGCCGGAGCTGAGTGCGGCAAAGCAGAAGAGTTGCTGAATCGGTCATTGAGCTTGGATCGTGCAGCGGGACGCCCGCCGGCCGAGGGAACTCAACTGCAGCTAGCGGATATTTGGCTGCGGGAACAGCAATACGCAAAAGCCCAGCAGGGCTATCGCGAGGCCATCAATAAGAACCAGAGCTCGCCGGAGGCGTGGCGCGGCTACATCGCGGCGCTTCACAATCAGCGGGATGACCGAACCGTTCTCGCGGAAATGCAGCGCATGCCTGCCGCTGTCCACGCGGAACTCGAAAAAGAGTCAAGCTTCCTGGTGCTGTTGGCGGGCGCTCACGCGTCGTTAAAACATGACGTGGAAACTGTTCGGATCTTAGAGAAAGCCCGAGCAATTTATGTCGAGCAACATCAGACCCCACCAGCAGAACTCGACGTGCAACTTTCCTGGGCAATGCTAAACGACCGGCAAAGCGATCCCAGGCTTTTTTTGCAGAAGGTTAGGGCGCGCACAGATTTAACCGACACACAGCGCGCGACAATGGACCAGATCCAATCCGCGTGGAGCGTGCGTGCAGCCGATCAAGCGGTGCAGGAAAAGAAACCAGAGCGCGCCATTGCGGTACTGACGGATGCTCAGCACGATCTTCCTAATGATCCAAAGCTGTATGCAGCGTTGGCTTCGGTGTTGATGAAGCAGCACAATCGCGAGCGAGCTCTAAGCGTTTACGAGTCCTGGGGAATGAAGGGAGCAACTGCTGGCGATTACCTGGCTGCCGCCGGAACGGCGTTGGCAGCACATAAGAATGAACTGGTCGATTTCTATTTGGGCCAGGGATTGCGGCAGTATCCGAATGATCCCGGTCTGCTTGAAATGAAAGGTAAGCAAGTCATCGCGCATGGAAACTACAAAGCGGGCCAAACGTATTTGAAATCGGCGCTCCGCGCTGCGAAAAACCCTGCGATGCAGCGACAGAGTCTGATGGAAGAAGACACCCATGGGGTTTCGCCAGGAGACGGCGGCGCGGATGCTGCTAAGGCTCTGACAGCGCCATCTTCGCAGGGTCCCGCCTGCCGGCAAACTAGCAGCCATAAAATACCGGAGCACCGGGTTGTGAAGCTGATTGCCGCGAGCTACGAACAGCAGGATGACGCAAGTCAGAACGACGCGAACCAAACTTCTCAAACTGGCGCGACACCGAGTAATGGAAATCAGAATAGCCAGGCAACTCCGGCGCAGGACAACGCTGATCCAAAGAACGCGAATCAGGACGGCGCCGTAAATCCGCAAACCTCTCCAGAAAAGCAGGAGCAGATTCAGGATGAGATTGACGTTGTCCAGAACCGCAACACTCCTTACGGAGATATTGGCAGCAACGCCAGTGGCCGCGCAGGCGATCTGGGAATCGACCGTCTGATCGTCGAGGACGGTTTCGTGGGCGGATCTGTGGTCGGCGGGAACGCGATTCGCTTAGACGTCAAAGCACACGGTCTGTACCTCTTCAGCGGGACACCAACTGGCCAGTCGAAGTCTCTTTTCGGTACTCTCTCACCGGGGACTACGTTCGCCCAGCAGGCCACGGGCGGCATCGCGGGCGAGCTGCAGGTTTCTACCGGAACGTTTGGGTTGGATTTCGGCGCGACGCCTCAGGAATTTCCGGTGCAGAACCTGATCGGGGGCATTCGCTTTCAGCCGCTCGGCGGACCGCTTACGTTCACTGCCACGCGCGACAGCGTGAAAGACAGCCTCCTTTCATACGCCGGCGTGCGCGATCCCGGCACGGGTGTGATCTGGGGCGGCGTGGTCGCAAATACCGGCACGGTGCAGTTGGACCACAAAGGCTCGCGCGTTGGCGGCTACAGCTCAGTCAGTTTTTCGTACATCACCGGGAAAAATATTCCTGATAACTGGGACGCCTCGGGTAATGCGGGATTCTATGTTGTGATTGCAAAGGGATTGAGCATCGGCGTTAGCGCCACGGGAATGCACTACGACAAGAATCTCAGTTTCTTTTCGCTCGGGCAGGGAGGATATTTCAGTCCGCAACAATACGGCCTGGCGGCAATTCCGATTTCCTGGTTCTCCCGGCACAGACGCTTCGAATACGAAATTCGCGCAAGCCTGGGAGCGCAATACATTGAACAGGATTCCAGTTCATTCTTTCCAACTCGCCTTAACACCACGCCTCCTACGATTGGGTCCTATTCCAGCACCAATGATGTCGGTCCGAACTACAACTTCGTTGCACGGCTAGGGTATCGAGTAGCGCCCCACGTATATTTCGATACTTTTGCAAGCGCCAACAACGCGCGCAATTATGGAACGCAGACGGTTGGATTCTCGCTTAAGTTTCTGATCCATCAGCTGCCCACGCACACCGACCTGCATGTGAATTCGGTGCCGGATTGGAGAGGGAACCAACCGTTTGGAATCGAATAACCTGCATCAACGGCTGGAACTTCTCAGGCGTTTCCCCTAATTTGCGGACAAAACGTCTGTTGAATTGCCCTAATTACTCCCATCTGCAAACCTTTTGGGAGTAATCTAGCCGAAATATTTCGGCTGCGACGAAGACCGCATCGTAGCTGACCTTCAATTCCAACAAGTCAAGATCAAGGGAGTATGTAGATGTGTGCCCGTTTCCTTTCCAGCCAATTCGTCGGTAAGTTTTTTATTTTTCTTTGCTTCGTCGTAGCGGCTTCCGGGGCCGTCTTTGCTCAAGGTGCCGGATATTGGCACACCAGCGGAAATCAGATCATTGATTCAGGTGGACACACGGTACGCATTGCGGGCGTCAACTGGTACGGTTTTGAAACCACCGATCAAGTCGTTCACGGCCTGTGGGCAGAGGATTATCACACGATTCTGAACACCATAAAGAGCAACGGCTATAGCGCCATTCGTTTGCCGTACTCGAATCAGATGGTCGAAAGCCCGATGGTTCCGTCGAACATTTCCTATGCGAACGGAAGCGGCGCCATCAACACCGACTTGAAAGGGCTGAATGCGCTGCAAGTGATGGACAAAGTCGTGACTGCGGCGGGCGCGGCCGGACTTCGCGTGATCCTCGACAATCACCGTTCGGAAGCCGGCAACAGTGCTGAGGCAAACGGATTGTGGTACACCGGCGCCTATCCCGAGTCGGCGTGGATCAACGATTGGAAGACCGTCGTAAACCGCTACTCCACGTTTAAAGACGCAAGTGGAAATCCAACGGTGATCGCGGTTGATCTGCGAAACGAGCCGCACTTAATCGCCAATGGCTCGCACACCGGCGCCTGCTGGACGGGAGATACATCAACTGGTGGTTGTCCAACAAGCAACGGCTCGCAAAACTGGGCCGCAGCAGCGCAGCGCGCGGGTAACGCAGTCCTGTCAGTGAACTCGAAGTTGCTCATTATGGTCGAAGGCATTGACTGCTACAAGGGAGACTGTGACTGGTGGGGCGGAAATTTGGAAGGCGTCTCAAGCCATCCGATCACACTGAACGTTGCCAACCGTCTCGTGTACTCCGCTCACGACTATGGTCCGAACCTCTTTCAACAGAGCTGGTTCAACAGCAGTACAAGTTTTTCGAGTTTGTCCGCAGTATGGAACAAATTCTGGGGATACATTAGCGCGAATCACACCGCACCAGTGTTGGTCGGGGAGTTTGGTACCGGCAACAACGCATCTGATATTCAGAGCGCAACTCCGGGCTCGCAGGGACAATGGTTTCAAAGCCTGATCAATTTCGTGCAAAACAATGCCAGTCTCAACTGGACTTACTGGGCACTCAATGGCGAAGACAGCTACGCCCTACTCGACAATAATTACGATTCAACCCCACAGAGTTCGCAGAAACAGAGTGACCTGGTCTCCATTCAGTCGGCGCTTGGCGGAGGCGGCGGAGGCGGCGGAACCTGTTCAACGACTCCTGCGGCACCCACTGGCCTGACAGCGACAGCAGTCTCTTCCAGCCAAATCAATTTGTCGTGGACCGCAGTGTCTCCACCCAGCAACTGCGACATCGCGTATAGCGTGTTCCGCAGCAGGACCAGCGGCTTCACTCCTTCTTCAAGTAACCGGATCGCTGGCGGATTGCCCACACCATCGTTCGCGAATACCGGTTTGTTGCCTGCAACAAAGTACTACTACAAGGTCGAAGCAGTGGATGCTGTGGGCTCATCGCCCGCGTCGAACCAGGCAAGCGCGACTACACAGTCCAATTCCGG
>Ga0209056_10008889_pt1 | contig 10283 bp, 8 predicted proteins | sample GraSoiAngelo_114_FD_185876 | JGI IMG/M metagenome (GOLD analysis project Ga0209056, IMG submission 185876) | Grasslands soil microbial communities from the Angelo Coastal Reserve, California, USA - 14_0903_13_40cm (SPAdes) (version 2) | ecosystem: Environmental > Terrestrial > Soil > Grasslands ...
GTTTCCACTCAGCTCAACTGGAAGAGCGCCGTGTAACCGGGCCAGCCCACTCGGAATCAAGCGCAAAATTTCCGGCTCAATCTCGCGTTCGCTCAGTTCGACGAAGTCGGTGCCAAGGCCGTTGGCAATCGTCTGATAAAAGCCGGGTTCGTCGATGAAGCCACCATCCAACATCGCCTGCGCGACCGTTTTTCCGTTCAACTCCACTTCGCTCAGCACGTCTTCTGCTTGTGAAGGCTGGAGTACGCGCTGCTCGACAAAAAATTCGGCGAGCTGTTTTTCGGTCATGGATTCATTGAAACGTTAAATTTGTTAAATCGACTAGCTCACGTCTCCCACCGTGATGGAGATGACTTCCTCCGCAGAAGTGAGCCCGGCGAGCACCTTGCGCACGCCGTCTTCGCGCAACGTTCGCATACCCAGTTCGCGGGCTCGCTGCCGCAGGACAAAGGTTGAGGTGCGTTTGTTGATCATGTGGCGCACCTCATCATCAATTACGAAATTTTCGAATATGCCCATTCGTCCTTTGTAGCCAATTTGACGGCACTCTTCGCATCCGACTGGCTTCATTACCTGCGCGTCAGACACCTGGCCGGGCTCAATTCCCAAGGCGCGCAATTCGGTGTCGGTGAGTTCGCCCGGTTGTTTGCAGTTGTTACATAGGCGCCGGATGAGCCTTTGCGCCATGACCGCGCGCACCGAGGATGCAACCAGAAACGGCTGTACGCCGAGATCGATCAAACGCGCCACGGCAGAGGGCGCGTCATTGGTGTGCAATGTGCTAAAAACAAGGTGCCCGGTCAGGCTGGCATTCGTGGCGATACTCGCAGTCTCGAGATCTCGAATTTCGCCAATCATGACAATGTTCGGCGCCTGGCGCAGGATGGAACGCAGAGCGGCCGGAAAGGTCATCCCAATCTCAGTATTTACCTGCACCTGATTGATCCCGGTCATCTGATATTCGATCGGTTCCTCCACGGTAATGATCTTGCGGTCCGGTTTGTTGATATAATTGAGACAGGCGTAAAGCGTGGTCGTCTTGCCGGATCCGGTAGGCCCGGTAACCAGGAGAATGCCATCGGGCAGTTTGAGCAGGCGCTCGAAAGTTTCCTGGTCGTCAGAAAGAAATCCAAGCTCCGGCAAGCCGAGCTTTAAGCTGGATTTGTCCAGTATGCGCATGACGACGCTCTCGCCGTGATTGGTGGGCATGGTCGAGACGCGAAGATCGATCGGCTTCTTTTTGATTTTTACCTGGATGCGACCGTCCTGTGGCAGGCGTTTCTCTGCGATACTCATCGAGCCGGTCATGATCTTGAGCCGGCTGACAATGGCTGATTGCAGACGCTTCGGTGGCGCTTGCATTTCCTGCAGCACGCCGTCAATCCGAAATCTGACGCGAAATTTTTTATCCAGCGGCTCCAGGTGAATATCGCTCGCGCCGGCACGGTGCGCCTCGATCAGCAACATGGATACGAGCCTGACAATCGGCGCATCTGCTTCATCGACTGCGGCCGCTTCCGCGCCATCGCCAAATTCCAGGCCGAGATCGATATCTTCTCCAATTTTTTTCTGCAGGACGTCCGCGGCTTCATCGGCTGTGCCGTAGTATTTGATCAATGCTTCGCGAATTTTCTTTGGGCTGGTGCAAACCAGTTCCAGTTCGCGTTGGAGCAGAAAACTGAGGCTGTCCATCGTATCGATGTCGAGTGGGTTGCCTACCGCGACCACGAGGCCGGTTTCGCCGAAACCGACCGGGATTACTTTGAACCGACGCGCATCTTCTCCGCGGATCTGACCGATCACCTGCGGCGGAATCACCATGGAAGAGATGTCAATCCAATCCATGTGCGCTTGCGCGGCGAGTGTGCGTGAGACTTCCGCGTCGGAAACGGTTCCGTCGTTGACCAGAACGTCGATTACGCCAGGCTCACCGTTTAGGCGCGAACGGGCACCGTCGATTTGGTGGCGTGTGACGAGTCCTCCTTCTTCGAGGACTCTGAGGACGTACTCTTCGTTGTGTTGCACCGGGGAGAGAGGATGACCGAGCTCCCAGTTTACTGCAAATCGCTGCTATTTCCACCCGATAGCTGAAATGTGGGGAGCGCGCGTGTCTCGCGTGCTGGTTTCGGCGTCGCGCCGAAACAATCTTTCCTTTGTGTTCCGGCCGAAGTTAACAGAACCGAGCCGAAAAAAAGTTCGCGATTGCGAAGACGCGCTCGCCCATCACGCGGGACGTGTGCGCTCCCCAGACTAGATCATTCGACGGTTACGCTTTTGGCGAGGTTGCGTGGTTTATCGACGTCGCGTCCCAGTTCGACGGCTAGATGATATGCGAGAAGCTGAAGTGGGACGACATTCAGAATAGGCATCACGTAGTCGGGCGCTTCCGGCAGCACGATAATTTCGTTGGCAATCCCTTTGAGATGTTTCGCGCAATTTCCGCTTGTCAGCGCGATGATGGGGCCCTTGCGAGCTTTGACTTGCTCGATGTTGTTCACGTTTTTTGAAAACACTGAGTCATCCGGCGCGATAAACACAGAGGGTAAATCAGAACGAATCAGCGCGATGACACCGTGCTTGAGTTCAGCGCTCGGGTGCCCCTCGGCAAATAGATACGTAATCTCCTTCATTTTCAGAGCGCCTTCGAGAGCGATTGGAAAGTTGAACTGCCTCCCGAAGAACAAAAAGCCATTTGCACTGGCATATCTTTTGGCAATTGCCTTGATTTGATCATTCAGGTCCAGAACCGCGTTGATCTGTCCGGGCAATGCTTCCAGAGCTTCGATAACGCGACTTCCTTCAGCCGTGGAAAGATTGCGCATGCGCCCGAACAGCAGCCCGAGCAGCGCGAGAATAACAAGCTGCGACGTGAACGATTTTGTGGCCGCTACACCGATCTCCGGTCCAGCGTGCATGTATACTCCGCCGTCGCTTTCGCGCGCGATCGTGCTGGCGACGTTGTTGCAAATTCCCAGGGTGCGAAAGCCTTTGCGCCGGCTTTCACGTAGCGCACCCAACGTATCCGCTGTTTCGCCGCTCTGGCTGATGGCAAACACCAACGTCTCCGGAGTCATCGGCGTATTCCGATGACGGAACTCGCTCGCGTAATCGACTTCGGTCGGGATGTTCGCCACTCGCTCAATCAAGTATTCGCCGACTCTGCCGGCATGCAGGGCCGTGCCGCAGCCGGTGAGAACGATGCGTCCTACATCGCGCAGTTCAGGCGGTGCCATGTTCAAGCCACCGAGTTTTGCTGTGCATTCCTCAGCGTTGAGACGGCCGCGCATCGCATCACGCACCGTGTTTGGTTGCTCAAAGATTTCCTTGAGCATGTAGTGGGGATAATCACCCTTCCTGATGTCTTCGGCTGTGAACTCGACTTTGCTGACGGGATGCTCGGTGCTGTCTCCGGCAAGCGAAGTGATCTCGAACTTCTCCGGCCCCGCTGCCACCACATCGAAGTCGTTCAAGTAAACCGCGTCGCGGGTGTAAGCGACAATTGCGCTCACATCGCTGGCCAGAAAATTTTCGCCGTTGCCAACGCCGAGCACGAGGGGACTTCCACGGCGCGCGCCGATCATGAAATCCGGCACATCAGCATGGACCAGCGCGATGCCGTATGTGCCGATCACTTGTCGAAGCGCCGTACGAACAGCGTCAAAAAGGCGGGCCTTTTTTCCGGGAGCGTCTACGGTGCTGGCGCACGAGTCGTCGTAGATTTTCCCAATCAGATGCGCGAGCACTTCGGTGTCGGTCTCGGAACGAAAGCTCGTATCGCCGTTGCGAACGAGCTCATCTTTTAGTGTCTGATAATTTTCGATTACCCCGTTATGGACCAAGGCCAGCTTGCCACTGGCATCGAAATGCGGATGCGCGTTTTCGTCGTTCACCTTGCCGTGCGTGGCCCAACGCGTGTGGCTGACGCCCAGCGAGCCTGATACCGGTTGCTTCCGCACTAATTTTTCAAGCGCCGCAATGCGGCCCGCACATTTGCGCGTCTCCAGACGTCCTTTCTCAACGATAGCGAGGCCCGCTGAATCGTAGCCTCGGTATTCAAGGCGACGCAGCCCATCCAATAAGATTGGTGTCGCCTTAGCCCGCCCAACGTAGCCAACAATTCCACACATGTTTCAGAACTGTAGCGGCGGGCGTGCCGCCCGCAACGATTACAAAAGCTCGGCTTAGTTCTTGCTTGGACTACTCTCTAACGGCGGCTGCATGACGCAAAAAAAGTTGCCGCAAACTGTGGCCGCCAGATTATTGATTGATAACGATGCAGCCGCAGCGCGATTCAGTTCCGAAAAATTCAATCCCGAAAGTGGACGGGGCACTGCCACCCGGCACACTGCAGCGAACTCTTGCGATCATTATGGGCGGCGGCGCCGGCACCCGTTTGTTTCCGTTGACGAAGGATCGCGCCAAACCGGCCGTTCCTCTCGGAGGCAAATATCGCATCGTCGATATTCCGATCAGCAATTGCCTCAACTCCGGGCTGCGCTCGATCTATGTGTTGACCCAGTTCAACAGCATGTCGCTACATCGGCACATTCAGGCCAGCTACAAGTTCGATAATTTTTCGCGCAGCTTTGTGGACATTCTCGCCGCTCAACAAACGCCTGCTGGCTCGCAATGGTATCAGGGGACTGCCGACGCGGTACGGCAAAACATGCGCTACTTCCTCGAACGGCCGTATGATTATTATCTCATCCTAAGCGGCGACCAACTCTACCGGATGGATTTCCGGGCGCTGCTGCATCAGCACCTTCGATCGGGCGCGGATATTACACTGGCAACCAAACCAGTAGCGCGGCGTTACGTTTCTGAGTTTGGGATCATGCAAAGCGACGTCGATCGCCGAATCACCGGCTTCATTGAGAAACCCGCCGATGAATCGGCATTGCAGGAAATGAAGATGAGCCGCGAATTGCTCCGCGCCATCGGTTCCAATGAAGAAGAGGAATTGTTTCAGGCGTCGATGGGCATTTACGTTTTTAATCGAAACGTACTGATCGAATCGTTAACGAACGATCTGTTCGATTTCGGAAAACACATCATCCCGGCGTCGATCAAAGATCGGCATGTCAGCGCCTTTATCTTTAAGGGGTATTGGGAAGACATTGGAACGATCCGTGCGTTTTATGAAGCGAATCTGGACCTCACCGATGTCGTGCCAGAATACAGCTTCTTTGAACCGGAGTCTCCAATCTATACGCATCCGCGTTTTTTGCCGGGCAGCAAAATTAACGGCGCCACACTGCGGCAGGCGATCATTTCAGATGGCTGCATCATCTCGGACGCGCATCTGGAGAGATGCGTGGTGGGGATACGCAGCGTCATTCAAAGCGGCGCGACCATCCGGAACAGCATCGTGATGGGCGCGGACTATTTTGAACTGGAACAAACCGATTCATCGCGACCGCCCATGGGCGTCGGGCGGAACTGCGTGATCGATCGCGCTATCATCGACAAAAACGCGCGCATTGCCGATGGCGTGGTGATCACGCCCGAAGGTAAACCCCAAAACTTCGACGCAGACAACTACTTCATTCGCGACGGCATCGCCGTGATACCAAAAAACGCCATTATCCCAGCCGGTTTCTGGATTTGATCGCGGCTACAGCTTTGTGCTGTTATCGTCTGTCGGTCATCGCTTGGAACTGCCCGCCTGTTTCCCAAGCCTCCTGCTTGTTCCATGGCATCGTTGATTCGTAATGAGCGTCGGGATCTTTGACGAGGGCAGTATCGTGCTGCGTCGCGCATGAAGTCATGGTTATGACTAACGCACACAGCAGAACAGGGACGACGATTGCTCGAAGGTTATGGACTTGTGCCAGCATAAATCACATTGTCTCCGGGTTGTACTTGGACGCCACGCGCCAAACTGTTGGTGATGATATCGCCGATGGCGGTCGCCGGTTCAACTGAAGAAATACGAATTTTTCCAATCAGCGTGCCATCCCGCAGGACGAGCATTTCGGAGTTCGTCTCGACCCCGTTGCGAGCACCCAGATTCAGTACCACGAAATTGTAGGCCTGATTGTACGCCAGCACGGTGCCGTGCACACCGGCGCGATGGGGACTGACAGTTTCCCGCTGGAGGCCGCCGGTTTCACGCCGTTTTTTCGTTTCCTTCGGCTGTGATGTACGTTCTTGCGTCTCGTGAATTTTTTCGGCGAGGAGAGCTTTTTCTTTTTCCGCGCTGTCGAGCTGACGGCGGAGATCATCGACTTGCGACTGCAACTCGGCGGTCTGCGCCCCCTCGGTAGGCGAACTGCCAGCAACTGGAGGATTAGCGTTCTTACTCGCTTCTACTGCGGCTTTTTGCAGAGAAGCAATCTCTTGCTGATTGGCATCCAACTTCGCTTGCAGATCGGCTTTCTCTTTTTGAACTTGCGCCAGGTCTGCTTCGGCTTTTGCCGCGCGATTTTCTGCTTCAGCGACTTTGCTCTGCTGTTCTGCTCCGGCTGTGTCACCCGTTTGCGCATTCAGTGCCTGCTGCGCATGACGGCGCTCAGCTGCATCGCGCGCGACCTGCGCATTCGTGGCATTCGTGCGGAGCGCTTTCACTTTTTGGATATTCAAAAATCCAAAAAACGCCGCGAGAACTAGGAAAACAATGATAAGTCCGCTCACGGTTCTCTGCGTTGCCGTGGAAAACACCCACTCCCGATTCGCCATCGGCGTCCTTTTTAACAACGAATGGTTCGTGAATGCAATTGCAATCTCGACTGGCGGCGGCAGGAACCGTTGAACCCGGAATCCGAATTGCGTTTCTCGATGTTTCAATCGATAAACACTGCGTGGGACAGCAGCATCGTGTACGAGGCAAGCGCAAGCGGCGACGAGCTTATTTACAGCGCAAGAAGGCGGCGTTGCGAGCCAGCGCGACGCGGCCGGCGCCAAGTAAGCAGTCGGCAAAGAAGGAATCAGCGCCGACTGAGTAGTGCGATTCGCTGCTGGTGTAACGGCGGCTGAGGATTCGCAGAGTCTCGCAATGTCGGAGCGACCTCGTTATCTGATCGTCGATGGCCACAGCGTCATTTTTGCGTGGCCAGAGTTGCGCAGACTTCACGCGCGCCGTTCCTCGCTGGCACGCGAAGCGTTACTCAAACAGTTGCGCAATTACCAGGATTGGACTGGCGTGGCGGTGGTGATCGTTTTCGATGGAAAAGGTCAACAAATCGACGCAAGTTCTGAGCCGGGCGACGTGCAAATTTTCTATTCGCGGAGCGGCCAACCAGCCGATTCGATCATCGAGCGATTGGCGAGCAAATACGCAAAGCGGCTCGAGCTGATGGTAGCCACCTCCGATATGATGGAAGCGCAGACCGTGCAGGCATGCGGCGCAGAGTGGATCTCCCCCGAAGGGCTGCGGGCGCTTCTAGGCAGTAATCGTAAACCGCTGTAGGCAGGACTGACGCCTGAAAAAATCAAATTGCCGCAGCCGACACGGCTACCTCTACAGTACTTTGCCGAGACTACAATCCCAATTTTTTCTCAATCTGTTTTACGCGCGCAAAAAGTTTTCCGAGTCTGTGGATCCAAGCGATTTGTTGCTTCGCCTCTCCAAGCGGAACCGCAGGAGACCCGAACCAAATGCCTCCCGGAAGGCTCTTCGAGACGCCGCTTTGCGCGCCAATCGCCGTGCCGTCGCCAATTTCGAGATGGCCCACAATGCCAACCTGGCCTCCCATCATGACACGTTCGCCCACGCGCGTACTCCCTGAGATTCCGGTCTGCGCCACGATCACGGAATTTTTTCCGATCACGACGTTGTGCGCGATTTGTACAAGATTGTCGATCTTTACGCCTTCCTGGATCCACGTCCGGCCAAAGCGCGCGCGGTCGACGGTAGTATTCGCGCCGATCTCAACATCATCATCGATCTGAACGATCCCGAGTTGTTGAATCTTTTCCTGTCGGCCATCAACCATTTCAAAACCGAAACCATCCGCACCGATCACCGCGCCGCTGTGAATGATGACCCGTGAACCAATGCGGCTTCGCTCCCGAATGGTTACTCGGGGATAAATCAGACACCCGGGTCCGATCACCGTCTCATGTCCAATGTAACTTCCCGCGCCGATGATTGTGTCATCGCCAATTCTCGCGCCGGATTCGATCACTGCATGTGGTTGAATTGATACGCATTTTCCGATCTGTGCGCTTGGATCAACAACCGCGGTTGGGTGAATCCCAGGCGCAAATGTAATCGGCTTGGGCGCGAATTTAACCACGACTTGCTCAAATGCCTTGGTTGGATTTGCAACGCGAATCTGAGCGAGAGTGATCGGTTCAGTGAAATCGGGTGGAACAAAAACTGCCGATGCGCGCGTTTTGCGCAACAGCGCAACGTATTTTCGGTTTGCGAAGAAGCTGATTTCTCCGGGAGTCGCGTCGCCCAGTGATGCCGCCCCCATAATCTGCAGCGATGGATCACCCACCAGCTCGCCACCGGACGTCGTCGCCAGTTGTTGCAAAGTGAAAGTCATGTACGGAGGTTAACATCCTACCGACTGCGCAAGTCAAATTGCCAGCGTGATTCTAGTAATTAGCGTCTAGCCGGATTTCGCCTCTCCCTTCGCAAGGGAGAGGGTAGCGTGAGGGTTTTCCGACCGTTGAGCGAGTGGCGACGATTGAAGACCCCCTCACCTCAATCCTCTCCCCGTCGGAAGGGGAGACGCGAACTTAGTCTTAAGCTGTTTGCCGGACGAAGGGAAATCACGATCACCGCATTGACGGCCTTTTAGCGCGAATCGACATTTTTGTTCCAGCGCGGCGGACGCTTTTCGACGAAGGCCTGCACGCCTTCGAGCGCTGCTTCGTCCATCATGTTGCAGGCCATGGTCTGACTCGCTGCTTCATACGCCGCGGCGATGCCCAGTTCGGCTTGCCTGTAAAAAAATTCCTTTCCCATTGCGACGGCGATGCGTGGTTTGCTGACGATGGCAGCGACTAGTCTCTCAAGTTCCGCGTCGAGTTGCTCGGGTTGCGCAATGCGATTGATCAAGCCACGCGCCTTCGCTTCTTCGGCACTGATGAATTCTCCTGTAACCAGCATCTCGAACGCGACTTTACGCAAAACATTGCGGGAGAGCGCCACACCCGGCGCGGAGCAAAAGAGACCGAGATTCACACCGCTCACAGCGAATTTTGCTGTGCTCGCCGCGACAGCGAGGTCGCACATCGCCACCAGTTGGCAACCCGCCGCAGTTGCGATTCCCTGGACGCGCGCAATCACGGGCACCGGTAATCGTTGGATCGTAAGCATCATAGCAGAGCATTGCGCAAAGAGCTGTTCGTAGTACTCCAGCGATGGTGCTGCGCGCATTTCCTTCAAATCGTGGCCAGCGCAGAAAGCTTTTCCCTGCGCAGCAAGAATCACCACGCGGACCGATTGATCCTGAGCGATCGCATCCAGCTCACGCTGCAACCTTGTTAGCGTCACTTCGGACAAAGCATTGAAGGCGTGCGTCCGGTTGAGCGTCAACGTAGCCACGCCGCGCGCGTCCTGGCTGCACAGGAGCACCGAGTCTTCGGCGTCAGGCGCTTTCGGAGGCGGTGCCGGTTTAATTGTAGCTGGAGAAGCATTCACCAATTGAAACGGTGAATGCTACTGCTGAAATTCCAAATCCGAAATTCAAAAAATTTAGTTTTCGTTTATTGCGCATGACAACATCATCTGGCAAATGCCGCAGATTTCAGAGAATGCGGAGCCTCGAAAATGAAAATCGTCGCGATCGCTAACCAAAAAGGTGGCGTCGGTAAAACGACCACGGCCGTGAACCTTGGCGCTGCGCTCGCGGAGCTGGGCCATCGCATTTTGCTTGTGGACCTTGATCCGCAGGCGAACGCGACTAGTTCGTTTGGTTTGCAAGGAATCGAGCAAATCAGTCTCTACGAGCCGTTGCTCGGCGAAGCCAACATCACTGAAAAGATTTTTCCCACGCGCCGCGATGGTCTTTTTATCGTGCCAGCTGATCTCGATTTGGCCGGCGCGGAAGTGGAAATCGCGCGCATGCCGAATCACCTCACTCGTCTGGCGGAAACGCTCAAGCCTCTGTATTCCGACGAGACATTCGATTTCGTTCTCCTGGATTGTCCGCCGTCACTTGGAATTCTGATGAGCAATGCGCTCGCCGCCGCCGATGAACTATTAACGCCGATCCAGTGCGAATATTTTGCGCTTGAAGGTCTGGTGAAAATCGTGCGGCTGATCGAGCAGGTAATCGATTCAGGCGCAAACCAGCGTCTGGAGCTGGGTGGGATTGTTATGACAATGT
>Ga0209056_10008890_pt1 | contig 10282 bp, 9 predicted proteins | sample GraSoiAngelo_114_FD_185876 | JGI IMG/M metagenome (GOLD analysis project Ga0209056, IMG submission 185876) | Grasslands soil microbial communities from the Angelo Coastal Reserve, California, USA - 14_0903_13_40cm (SPAdes) (version 2) | ecosystem: Environmental > Terrestrial > Soil > Grasslands ...
CGCCCTCACGTCCGGCACGCTAAGCCTCGCGGTGGCGCGGGAGAAGATGAAGCCGGGCGAGAGCGTGGACATCCGCACCCCGAACGCGATCGCCGCCGTCCGCGGGACCGTCGTCGCCGCCGAGGCGAACCCGGGCGGGCCCGCGGGGGGCGTCACCGCGCCCCCGAGCAGCACGATCTACGTGCTCAGCGACACGACCGGCAAGGGGGTGGAGGTGACGCAGGTCGATCCCGCTACCGGCAACTCGGTCGGCTCGGCGCTGACCCTGCACGCGCTTCAGCGCTTCGACGCCGTCGGTGGCCAGCTCGGGCGCGTCTCGTTCTTCCCCGTGGGGCAGATCCAGCGGATCAACCCGCCCGTGCCGATCTCGCAGTCGCCAAACGTCGCCGACGCCAACAACGGCCAGATCGCGCCCGGTCAGCTGCAGAGTGCCATCGGGCTCTCGAATGCCCTGGCCTCGCCGCCCCCGACGCCCAAGCTCACCCCGGCCCCGGACTACGCTCCGCCGCCCCTCCTTCCGGGGGGGAACCAGAATCTCGGCGGGCTCATTCCCCCCGCGGGCCCGACCCAGAGCCCCGGCCGGCGTGTCGATTGACGGGCCGGGCCCGCCCGCGCGCCCGTCGTCCGTCGGGACGGCGCGCCGGGGTCAGTACGACCAGGAGAGCGTGAGCGAGTAGACGTTCCGCCGGTAGGCGAACACGGCCAGGGTCGAGTCGTCGTCGGTCCTCAAGTACTCGGCCGCCAAGGTCAAGCTCCCGGAGAGCGGCAGCTCGGCGCGGACGGTGTGCGTGAGCTCCGTGTCGTACCGCCGTTTGGTGTTCGGCGCGGTGGTCGGGAACAGGCTATTTTTCCGGGTGTGCGCGCGTAGGTGCGCGTCGAGATCGTACTTGAGCCGGACGCCCTTCCACGGGAGCGTGTACTGGGCGCCCGCCAGAAAGCGGTTGCCGTAGTACCGGTAGTCCTTGCCGTCCGCGTCCTCCCAGTCGAACTGGTAGCCCGCCTTGAGGAAATGCTGGTCCCGGGAGAAGCGCAGCAGGTGGACGGCGCCCGCCGCCCAGTTGTCGGCGCTGCGGCGCTCCGCCGACGGCAGTGATGCCGGCTCCCGGAAGTCCTTCTTCTGGTAGCGCAGGAAGGCTTGCGACAGGTGGTGCTCGCCCTCGACGAGCGTGCCGGAGAGGGCGACGGTGTTGCGCAGGAGGAACACGCTCTCGCCGAGCACCAGCTCGTCGAACGAATACTGGAGCCCGGCCTGGGCCGGCATCGCGCCGAGCGTCAGCTTGCGCGTCAGCCCGAGGCTGCCGACCATGTCGTAGATGTTGAACGCGGGCAGGTCGTTGTTGTAGGTGCCGAAGAACGACCCGCCTACCGTGGACTCCCAGTTCTCCGTGCGGAGCCACGCGTAACCCGCGTTGAGGCCCGCCAGTTCGCCCGTCGACTCGTGCGCCCGCTGCCGGAGCCCCCGGACGAGCGGCTCGCTCGTCGCCAGATCCGGGACGATCGTGACGTTGTCGTCGAAGAAGAACCCGAGGCGGACCTCGAGGGAGAGCCGTCGCTCCCTGCCCCGCGCGACCGCCAGCCCCTCGCGGAGGCGCTCGGCGGCACCGGTCAAGGCCGAGCCCGGGGCCAGCCTGAGGGCCTGCTCCACCTCGGCGGCCGCCTCCCCCGTGGACCCGATCGCGCCGAGGGCCAGGCTCGTGTAGAAGCGCGTGAGCTGTTCGATGTCCGGATTCTTCGTGGCCCCGGCCCGGAAGGCGGCGAGCGCTCCCCGGTAGTCCTTCTGCCGGTACCGCGCGAAGCCGACGTAGTAGCCGAGGCCGTCCCGCTTGGGGTCGGCGCGGAACGCCTCCTCCAGGAGCGGCCGGGCGCGCTCGTACTGTTGCTGCGCGAAGTAGGCGAGGCCCAGCTGGAGCGTGACGGAGACGTCTGTCGGCGCGAGCGCGTGGGCGCGCTCGAGGGGCGGGACCGCCGCGGCCGGCCGGCCACGGGCCATCTCCACCACGCCCATGTAGTAGAGGGCCTCGACGTGGTCGGGCTGGATCTCGAGGGCCCGGCGAAGGTTGGCGAGCGCGTCGTCGTACCGTTTGTCGTCAAAGTCGACGACGGCCTGGGCGACGAAGACGTCCGCCTCGCTGGTCTGGGCGCCCACCCGAGGGGCGGCGAGCGGGCAGAGCAGGATCAGGATCGCCGCGACGGCCCCCGCCGGGGTCCGGCGCGGGCCCAGGAGGGCTCGCATTGCCGACGATTCTTGCAAACTCGGGCCCGCGGAACAACTACTGCCGGCCCCGCCCCGGCCCGACGGCGCCGTGGGAGACGAACTTCTGGGCCCGCTCGCCGGTATCGACTTCGGTCGTGTAGATGTTGCCGTGCGAGTCGACGGCCAGGTTGTGGACGTAGTGGAACTGACCGGCGGAGCGGCCGCTCCGGCCGAAGGCGCCCAGGATCTGGCCGCCCGCGCGCAGCAGGGTCCAGACGTGGTTGTTCTCGCCGTCGGCGGTGTAGAGGTGCCGCTGGCCGGCGTCGGGCGAGAAGTCCACGTCCCACGTGGAGCCGTTGCCCCGAGTCTCGGGCGCCACGACGAACTCCGCGACGAACTCGCCGCTCCTCCGGAAGACCTGGATTCGGTTGTGGCTGCGGTCGCAGACGTAGACGAGACCGTCCCGCGAGATCCGCACGCAATGCACCGGCGTCCCGAACGGCGCGACGCCCGGGTCCCCGGGCGGGCGCCCGTTGGCGCCCCAGTGGCGCCTGTAGGCGCCCGTCTCCGCGTCGAACACGATGACCCGGTGGTTGCCATAGCCGTCGGCGACGAACAGCTCGTTCGTCTCGGGATCGACGGCCACCGCCGCCGGCCGGTTGAGGTGCTGGGTGTCCGCGTCTCCGCCGATGACCCCCTGCCGGCCGATCTGGAGGAGGAACTTGCCGTCGGGCGTGAACTTGAGAACCTGGCCGTCCTTCGGATCGTTGCCCGCGATCCACACGTTCCCCTGCGGGTCGACGAAGATGCCGTGCTCGTTGAGCGGCCAGTCGTAGCCCGCGCCCGCCCCGCCCCAGGCCCGGATCAGGACGCCGGCGCCGTCGAATTCGAGGACGGGGGGGGCCGGGATGCAGCATTCCGAGCGAGGCGGGGTCAGCGCGGCGCCCCGCTCGGCCTCGGTCAGGCTCCTCGGCCGGTGGACGACCCACACGTGATCCTGGGCGTCGACGGCGACGCCCGCGGCCTGCCCCATCAGCCAGTGGTGGGGGAGCGGCTTGGGCCAGAAGGGGTCGACCTCGAACGTCGACAACGTCCCCTCACCCTGGCGGTCCTGCGCCGGGATTCGGCCGGCCAGCGCGAGCGCGATGAAGGAGAGAGCGGCCAGCGCGACGACCCCGGCCCAGCGTCTCACCGGCCCCTCCCGCGTCGGCTCCGCGGCCTCAGGCGGCGAAATCGCGCAGCACCCGGCCAGGGCGACCGCAGTCCCGCGCGGGGCCACGCTCGTCCATGACCCGCACGCCGTTCACCCAGACGCCGTGGAGCCCCACCGCCGGGGTATCGAGCCGGCCGGCCCCGGTCGGCAGGTCGTTGACTCGCCTCCTCGGGCCCCGGGCCACCGTCTTCGGATCGAACAGCAGGAGATCGGCCCAGGCGCCCGGCACCAGACGCCCGCGGTCTTTGATGCGGTAGGCCCGGGCGACCGTGCTGGTCACCGCGCGCACCGCCTCCTCGAGGCTCAGATCGCCACGCTCGCGCACCCAATGCCCGAACAGGTGCAGGCCAAAGCCGGCGTCGCAGAGAAAGGACAGGTGCGCCCCCGCATCGGACAGCGCCACCGCCGCGTACGGGTGGCGCAGCAACTCTGACACCCTCTTCTCATCGGTGTTGAACAGGGCACACTCAAAAAGTGTGTCGAGGTCGTCGGCCAGGCCGAGGTCGAGGAAGCAGTCGACAGGTTCCCGGCCCGAGTCCCGTGCCAGCTGCCCGATGGTCTGACCCTGGACCGCCCGGTGCTGCGGCCGCTTGACCTCCGAGATCGTCAGGTGATCCCAGTGCGTGTCGCTGAAGCGGTTCGGTACTCCGGGCTGCCCGACCTCGCGCGTGATTGCCCGGCGAAACTCCCGGTCGGCGAGCACCCGCCGGTAGCCCTCCTCGCTCGCCGCCTCGAGCGCGGGCCGCCAGGCGATGAGCGCCTCCAGCGGGTAGGGGTGCCGCAGCGTGAACTCCATCCCGAGCGGGAAGCAGCCCACCTGCGCCCACAGCTCGCGGTCGCGCCCGCGCGCCGCCTCGACCTCGCGGAGCTCACGGAACACACGCTCCGGATCGCCCGGGTCGACGAACATGGCGGCGATCATCACCGGGCGGCGATTGCGGGCCGCGACCTCCTCGAGCCACGGGATCGTCGTCGTCATGCCCTTGGTCAGCATGAAGACTCCGCGACCCGCCTCGCCCAGCGCGCCCGTGAGCGCGAGCATCTCATGGTCGTCGGCCAACCGTGAGGGCATCGGCACCCCGTTCTCGCCATTGTGCTGCTCGAGCGTCGACGTCGCGAAGCCGATCGCCCCCGACCGAAGCGCCTCGAGGACCACCCCGCGCATCTGTGCGATCTCGCCGTCGGTCGCCGCTCGCCGGGTCGCGTCCTCGCCCAGCACGTAGGTGCGGACCGACGAGTGGCCGACGAAGGACGCCACGTTCGGGACCACCCCCCGACGCTCGAGCGCGGCCAGGTATTCCGGGTAGGTCTCGAAGTCCCAGGCGATGCCCGCCCGAAGCGCTTCGAGGGGCATCCCCTCCACGTGCGTGAGGTTGCGGATGATGAGGTCGCGGTGGGACGGCCGGCAGGGCGCGATCGTGAAGCCGCAGTTGCCGATCACCACGGTGGTGACGCCGAGGGCCGTCGACGGCGTCGCAAAGGCATCCCACGTGAGCTGGGCGTCGTAGTGAGTGTGAAGGTCGATGATGCCGGGCGCCAGGACCAAGCCCGCCCCGTCGACCCGCTGCGCGGCGGCGCCGAGGTCGTCGCCGACGGCGGCGATCCGTCCGTCCTTGACCGCGAGGCTTCCCTCGCGCGCCGGGGCGCCCAGGCCATCGACGATGCGTGCGTTGGCGATCACCAAGTCGTGCACGTGACGTCCTCCCTCGAAAGCTCGAGCGGCGCGGCATCGCGAGCGGCCGGCGGGCGTGGGCGCGGGCCGCCGCGCGCGGACCTTCGCGTCGCGCCCAACCGCCGATGCCCGGACTTCGACACCACCCGACCAGCGCCGAACGTGACACCGGAGCCCGCTGCCGTCCACACCGGCCCCGGAGGGCGAGGTGTGCCGCCGCCCATCGGTAGCAGAAAGAACCGTCGGCCGTCAAGATCGACGACGGCGCTGACTCGAATTCACGTCAAGAGCGGCGTGCGAATCGACCCCCGTCGAGCTCACTGCTACTTCATCAACCGCACTGGGCGGCGGCGTCCGCCCCGGATCCGGCTGGGGATCGACGGTGACGGCGACGGCAAGTTCAACCAGGTCCCGGGCGGACCCGATCAGAACGCCTTCGGCTACCCTTCGGCCGCGGCTGTCCGATGAGCCAACGGATCTACGAGGACATGGCGAACACCGCTCGCCGGGGCCTTCGCAGGAAAATTACCGGAAGGCGCGAAACGGGCGGCTCAAGATCCGGTCGAGAGCGGACGGTACCCGGAATCGGCGTCACGGGAACCTGTGGGTCCGCGATGCGGCGCCAGCCGCCAGCGGCCGTAGGCGACGAACGCCGAGAGGAGCCCCACCACCAGCGGGATCAGCGCCGGCGCGAGGTCGCCGCCCACCAGCGTGAGCGTCGTCGCACCGATCATGATGATCACCAGCCCGGCGGCGGCCAACGGTGTCAGGCCCGGCCGAATGCGCAGGAGCCCGGGGAGGAGCAGGCCGATCGCGCCCAGCACCTCGGCCACGCCGATGAACCGCACGAACAGGCCCGGCAACGGCATCTGCTTCGTCAGCACCTCGAGCGGCAGGACTAGCTTCACTCCACCGGCGAACAGAAAGATGAGCGCGAGCAGCCCCTGGACGATCCACAGTGCATAGGTCATGATCCGTCCCCTTCGAGGCGACTCGCCGCCGTCTTTCCGCACGGGGGTCGGAGCCTTGCTGTCATCTGGGTTCCTTCCTCTCAGCCTGGGCGCGGAGCCCAACGACCCTGTGCGCTCGTCGCTCACCCATGCGACGCCTCACGCATCGCCCGTCTGGTAGGCCGAATCCATGGTTCGGACCTCGTCCTTCCCCTAGCCGCCCGCCATGGCCCCCACGACCAGAAAGGGTTCGACCCCCCTCGCCACCGCGTCGGGCAGCGGCGCATCCGGCGGTTCGTGGGACAGATCCTGCTCGCAGGCGAAGAATCTCACGAACGCTCGGCGCTGTTGCGTGACGTGGTCGCGGATCGTCCCGCGGAGCATCGGATAGGAGGCCTCGAGCGCGTCGAGGACCGAGCGCTGGGTGACCTGACCCTCGACGTCGAGCTTCACCTCGCCGTCGACGTGCGCCAGCGTCCGCAGATGCGACGGGAGCACGACTCGGATCACGGCAGCGTCTGGACCTCGACGGACACCACGGCCGGAAGATCGCGGACGATGGGCGCCCAGCTGTCCCCGGCGTCGGCCGATGCGTACACCTGTCCGCCGGTAGTGCCGAAGTACACGCCGCACGAATCAAGCGAGTCGACGGCCATCGCGTCCCGCAACACGTTGACGTAGCAGTCGCGTTGCGGCAGACCTTTCGTCAGTGCCTCCCACTCGTGCCCGCCCGTCCGGCTGCGGTAGACTCGCAGCTTCCCCTCGGGCGGATAGTGCTCCGAGTCGCTCTTGATCGGGACGACGTAGATCGTGTCCGGTTCGTGCGCATGCACGTCGATCGGGAACCCGAAGTCGGTCGGCAAGTTCCCGCTGACCTCCTGCCAGGACTCACCGGCGTCGTCGCTGCGCATGACGTCCCAGTGCTTCTGCATGAACAGTACGCGCGGACGCGACCGGTGCACGGCGATGCGGTGAACGCAGTGGCCGACCTCGGCCGTCGGGTCGGGGATGTTTTCGGATCGCAGGCCGCGGTTCACCGGCCGCCACGTCTTGCCGGCGTCGTCGGTCCGGAACACCCCCGCCGCCGAGATGGCAATGAGGATCCGCCCGGACCCCTTCGGGTCCAGAACGATCGTGTGCAGACACATCCCGCCCGCCCCCGGCTGCCAGGACGGCGCCGAGCGGTGGCCGCGCAGTCCGGGGAGTTCCTGCCACGTCAGCCCGCCGTCGGTCGAGCGGAACAGCGCGGCGTCCTCGACGCCGGCGTAGACCGTGTCCGGGTCGGTTGGCGAGGGTTCGAGGTGCCAGACTCGGGCGAACTCCCAGGGGTGCGGGGTGCCGTCGTACCACTGATGAGTGCCGGGGACGCCGTCGTACACGAACTTATTACCCACCGGCTCCCACGTCTTGCCTCCGTCGTTGGAGCGCTGGATCTGCTGCCCGAACCAGCTGCTGGACTGCGACGCATACAGCCGATTCGGATCAGCCGGGGATCCCTTGAGGTGGTAGATTTCCCAGCCCCCGAAGTGGGGGCCGCTGACGTCCCACCGTTCGCGCTTTCCGTCGGACGTCAGGACGAACGCGCCCTTGCGCGTGCCGACCAGTACCCGCACCCTGCTCATCGCTCGCTCCTTGAGCCCGCTCGGTGGCCGTCTCGATCGTGGTGGCGCACCCACGCCATCGTGAAGGCCAGGGCGTCTTCGTCACGGCCCTTCGGCGCCAGGTCGAGGTAATTGTACGCGCCCACGAGCAGGTCGAGTCCGTGCGCGTAACTGGAATTGTGGAAGACCTCGCCGTACTCGTCCTTGTAGAAGACGCTGATGCCGGGGGCGTCCTCGCTCCGGAACTCGCGCCGGTCGAAGTTGTAAAACACGGCGCCCTTCGCCTTCTCCTCCTTCGTGAAGGACACGTGATAGTCGCGGTTGAAGTCGTTCCCGTACGACGACACCCACGGAAAGCGCCAGCCCATGCGTCTCTTGAACGCTTCGATCTGGCGGAGAGGCGCTCGTGAGACCGCCAGCAGCGTCACGTTGCGTTGGGCGAGGTGCACGACGGCGCCGTCGATATGGTCGGCCAGGAAGGGACAGCTCGGGCACCCCTCCTCCCACCCCGGGCCAAACATGAAGCGGTACACGATCAGCTGGCGTCGGCGGTCGAAGAGGTCGGCGAGCGTCGCCTTGCCCTCCGCTCTCTCGAACACATAGGGCTTGTCGACCTTCACCCACGGCATCGCACGCCGCTCGGCGCTCAGCTGATCGCGCCGCCGCGTGAATTCCCTCTCCCTTGCTAGATGCGCTCGGCGCGCCTCGAGCCATTCGTCTCTCGTCACGATCGTGTGGCTTGGCATCGTTCATCCCTTTTGGAATCGAGTTGTCTCGCTTGGGTCGTCGGCTGCGTGTCACCGGCGCCGGTCCCCGCGCGAAGCTTCTTCATGGCGAGCGCGGCCAGTCCGCCCCCGGAGGTCGCACCGGCGACGAGCGGCGCCGCGGCGGCGATACATCCAGGACACATGGGCACCTCCCTCACCCCGTAAGTCGCCCGAGCGGGGTCCAGATCGACAGTGCGTCACCCTGCTGAACGGGCTCGATCCACCGTGCCGTCCAAGAACACCCCCTGGCGGTCGAGATGCAGCGTCAGCGGAGCCGGGCCCGGTGGGGGACGCGCCGTCGCGGCGCCGGGCAGGACCGGAATCACGTAAACCCCGAACCGGTCGACGCCCCAACCCTGGATGAACTCGTCCCGACCGTCGAACCCGACAGGCCTGCGCAACCCGATCCCGGCCGCCAGTCCGTCGAACGCCGCCGGAAGGCCCTCAGGGCTCACCCGAGAGAGGCTTCGATCAGAGTAACTCTTGCCGTTTCAGTGATTCAAGTCGTCGTGACCGATCGCACCCAGCCCGCCGCTCCTCCCCTATGTCGGCGGGCCCTCCCTCAGCGGACGGACTTCGACGGTGCTCGTGCGGGCCAGTGGAACTCTTGCGGCGATGGCTTCGTCGAGATCCCTGACGTCGATGAGCATGTCGCCGCCGAGCTGCTCGCGGGTCTCCGCGAACGGACCGTCGGTCACCAGCCGCTTACCATCGCGCACCCGGACACTGGTCGCCGATGACGACGGATGCAAGGGAGAGCCGCTCAGATACTGCCCGCGCGAGGTCAGCTCTTGCGCGAGCTTCATGCTCTCCCCGTAGATCTGCTGTCGTTCGGTCACGCTGAGCCTGTCCCAGGCCTGCTCGTCGCGGCACATCAGCAGCATGTACTTCACGGGTCCCTCCGTCTATAGGATCGAACGGCCGGGGCCGGAATCGACATCCAGTCGGAGATTATCTAGCCTCGCGTCTCCCCCGGATGCAAACGCGACGCGGCCCATCGCTCCGATTGGGGCCAGATCCTCGCCCCCCGAGCCGGCTCGCTCGGGGACGAGGGCCCGGTCAAAGGCCGCTTCACCGAGCGAGGCTTCGGCGGCCTCGACCGACACGCCGCACCCGGCCACGCATCCCGGCGCGCATAGTCGCGAACGGCATCGGCAACGTGGTGGTCGTCACGCTGTTTCGTGCCCCGAGATGACGGACGAGGCCTTCGCACGCGAAGCCGGAAGGGGTCGAGCAGACCTGAGAGTCCCGCAGGAGCCGCCCGGCGAGGGCGCCTCGGATCTCCCCGAAGCGCCCGACGTTAGGAAATCATACCGTCGGCGCCTCGGCCAAGGGCAGCAGCCTGCAGGCGCCGTGGACCATCGCTGATCCTTCGTTGAACGGCTCGGGGCAAGGCTCACACACACCGAGACTCGGAGGGCTTGCCACGCAGGCGATCGGGCACTTGGCAGTCGAAGGGCGCCTCCTCTTTCCTCTCATATCATACCCCCCCACACTATGTGAGGTCGTGTCCGGACACTCCTTCGTCGACCAAGCGCGCATCACCGGCGAGTCGATGCCGATCGAGAAGGTGGCGGGAACCACCGTGTACGCCGGTTCCATCAACGCCTCGGGAGTGCTCGAGGTCCGCGCCGAGCGGATCGGCCGTGACACCAGCTACGGCCGGATCATCGAGGCGGTCGAGCGCGCGGAGCGCTCGCGCGCGCCTGTCCAGCGCCTGGCCGATCGCCTGGCCGCCTATCTCGTCTACCTGGCGCGGGGCGCCGCGTTGCCGGTGCGTGCGGGATCGCCGCCGGCACACCGCTCGCCATTCTCGGCGGCATCGGCCGCGCGGCGCGGCTCGGCGCGATCGTTAAGGGCGGAGTCCACCTCGAGACGCTCGGTC
>Ga0209056_10008892_pt1 | contig 10282 bp, 7 predicted proteins | sample GraSoiAngelo_114_FD_185876 | JGI IMG/M metagenome (GOLD analysis project Ga0209056, IMG submission 185876) | Grasslands soil microbial communities from the Angelo Coastal Reserve, California, USA - 14_0903_13_40cm (SPAdes) (version 2) | ecosystem: Environmental > Terrestrial > Soil > Grasslands ...
TGTGACCTGAACGTTTTCGCGTTCGGCGAGGCGATGCAGAATGAAATTTGTTTTCAGCCGTTGCCCCGCCATTCCTGCCGCGGCATCGATCAATTCCTTCTCTTTCTCCTTTAGCATGTCGTCCGTGACACCGCGCTCTCGATTCCGCTGGACTAACTCGGCAAGCGCGCGACGGGTTTCATTTTGCAGAAGCGCGGGAGGCACCTCTACCTGAATGCGCTCGTGCAAATATTTTAGGATTTGCGCTTCCTTCGCCCGTTCGACGTCATGCTCTTTCGCGTGCTCGAGATCGTGCTCGATCATCTCGCGAAGGGCAGCCAGCGTTTTGCCTGGGACCAACTTTGCTGCGAGCGCATCATCGAGCGGCGGCAACACCTTTTCCTTGATCTCGCGCAGTGTAACAGCGTAATCCGCCTTTTTTCCGGCCAGTTCTTTAACCGGGAAATCATTCGGGAAATCGACGATCACCAGCCGCGGCTCGCCGGGTTTGAGTCCGATTAGTTGCTCGCAAAACTTCGGCAAAAAATTTTCCGGGGCCAGGTGCAGCCAGAATTTTTTGCCGCCGTGCAAATTCTTGCTGGCTTGCGGCGCGATTTCACTAATGGCCTTGTTTTCTATCGAACCCTCGAAATCGAGCACCGCGAAATCGCCCATTTCCAACGCCCGCTCAGCCACATCTACAAAATCGGCGGATTGATCACGCAACCGTTCGATCGCTGCCTCGACTTCTTCTTCCGAAACCTTTGTGTCCTGCAATTGCACCGGAATCTGCTTGTAATCCGGAAGCTCAAATTCCGGCGCTGTGACCACAGTCGCGCGGAAGCGCATCGACTTGTCCTCGCCAAATTCGATGTTTCCAATGTTGGTTAGCGAAGCCACACGCAGTTGCTCTTGTTCGACTGCTTCGTGATAACTTTTCGAGACAAGCTTTTTCGTGAGTTCGTCCTGGATTTCCTTGCGGAATCTTTTGTCGATCACCGCGCGCGGAGCCTTACCCGGACGGTATCCGGGGATTTTCGCGAAGCGCGCAAAACTATTTGCGATGGCGTCCCATTCCTTCGCAACCTCGTCGGCTGGCAATTCAATCTGCAGCTTCGAGACAGAACCCGGCTGCTTTTCCACTTCAACCTTCATTGTGAATCACTGTAGCGGCGCTCAGTAGACACCGCAAAACTTACCCTCGCAATTAGTAGGGGCGCGACCAGAGCCTGCTCGCCGTGGCGAGGGCGCGGCCGCCTCACTTCTTCGGGAATCGAGTAAGATGCGTCAGCACGCATTGCCATCGCCCATCGCGCTTCACAAACACATCTGTGGCCCTTTCCTGCGTGCTGAAGTTTTGTCCCATGAACGTACCCTTCGTGCGGGTTACGGCAGTAACCACCGCGCTATCTCCATAAACACGGACCCGGAGATCTTCGGATTCCATCATTTCGTGGGTTAAGGCGCCTGATTTAATGACTTCGAAAAAGCGCGTCCGATCAACTATTTCTCCATTCGGGTCAATGATGATCCACTCATCTGCGACAATTCGTCCGATGCCTTCGAGATCGTTGCTAACGATTGCCTGTGCGAATTCCTTTTCGATTTTCAAAAGTTCTTCTTGCCTTTCGCTGGTCTTCATGTGCGTAAAGTTTAAACTAGATACGGCTGCTGTTTAAAACACAATCCCCACGGACATAAACCGCATGTGTCTGCGGCATTCCGAACCAGTACCCCAATTCACGATAATCTTCGCAATCGAACAGCACGAAATTGGCAAGTTTGCCAGGCTCGAGCGAGCCAATCTTATCGCCCCGGTTGACGCTGTATGCCGCGTTCACGGTTGAGGCGGTGATGGCTTCCGCAGGCGACATCTTCATTTGTGTGCACGCGAGGGACAAAACCATCGGCATGCTCGGTGTTGGCGACGATCCGGGATTGAAATCGGTCGCGAGCACGACGGCAAGTCCGGTCTCGATCATTTCGCGCGCGCGGGGATAGCGGCTCGATCCGAGCGCGTAAACCGAACCCGGCAGTAACACTGGTTGCACGTTTGCCCTTTTCAAAGCGGCGATCCCCTGCTCATCGGTTTGCTCCAGATGGTCCGCCGTAGTCGCATTCAATTGGGCCAGCAACTTCGCGCCGCCGGAATTTGTTAGTTGATCGACATGCCCGCGCAGACTTAGTCCGAGGTTTTTCGCTGTGGACAAAATTTTGTGCGATTGATCAATGTCGAAATAGCCGGGTTCGCAAAAGACATCGCAAAATTCAGCTAATTTTTCCGCAGCCACCCGCGGCAACATTTCCGTAACCACAACGCCCAGATACTCATCGGGCGAGAATTCTCTCGGAACCGCATGCGCGCCAAGAAACGTCGGCACGATTTCCAAACGCACCGCCTCCTTTAGTTGGCGTATAACGCCCAAAATCTTTAATTCATCTTCAACAGTCAGGCCGTAGCCCGACTTGGCTTCGGCTGTCGTAGTCCCACAACGCAAGAACCAGTTTGCATGCTTTTTTGCTTGCGCGAGAAGATCGAGTTCGCTCGCAGCGCGGGTCTTTTCCACAGTTGACCAAATTCCGCCGCCTGCCTTCGCGATCTGCTCGTACGTTTCGCCTCTTGCCCGGCGTTCGAAATCGTCGAGCCGATTGCCTGCGAAAACCAAATGCGTATGCGCATCGACGAATCCCGGCATTACAACGCGGCCGCGCGCATCCACAATTTCCGCGTCGGCAACATTCTTTTCGATCTCATCGCTCGAACCGATTCTCTCGATCTTCCCGTGGCGGACGAGCATTCCGCCATCGCGAATGATCCCGAGCTCCGACAACCCTGTCCCGGTGCGCGGGCGGTTCGGTCCGGCCAAAGTAACAAGTTGCGAGGCGTGAAGGACAGCGAGCGAACTCATGATTCTTTGAAACGTTGACGCGCCAAAACGGAAAACGGCGTTGTCATTCTGAACGAAGTGAAGAATCTCTGGTCAATTCTCCCGTACGGATTGAGCTGACAAACAGAGATGTTTCGCTTCGCTCAACATGACAAACGGACTAACGCTTCGATTGTTCAATCAAGTTTGCTCTCTACGACCTCGTTGATCTTCTTGAACTGCGCCTCTGAATCCGCGCTTACCCTTTGAACTCGTTCCTGGAGGTGAATCTTAAATTTTTCGTCCTTCAGCTGGCCGAGATTGATCCGCACGTTCATGGCTGCCCCTTCGACGCACGCCCGCGTTGCCAGCGTTCCGACGCCGACATCTGAAACCGAAGCGGGATTTCCGTTGTCCGCCATCTCCGACAGCAGTTCATAAGATTTGGCCGCTGTCTCCATGACTTTCAACGGAACCTCGGCCGCATGTTTTGTCGCCTCCTCAATCGCCGCCGTGCGCGCTGCTTTTTCTTCTGGTGAACTCTTAGGTAGCGCAAATGCGTCCATCACTTTGTTGAACGCGTTCGTGTCCTCCTCTACCAGCGACAATAATTCGTCTTTGAGTTGCTGCGCCTTCACCGCCCAATTGCTGAAGTACTCGAGTTTATCGTCCCAACCACGTTTGCCCGCGGAAAGATTTGCGACCATTCCGCCTAACGACGCGCCCAGCGCTCCCATCAACGCCGCGACGGAACCTCCGCCCGGTGCAGCCGAATCGCTCAACGTTTCATTGCAAAACTCGCGTACATTCAGTTTCGCCAACGACGGTCTGGACTCGGCGGATTCGATTTTCAATTCGATCACCTTTTCTTTCGGGATAAAAGGCTTCAATTCACCGAGGCCCATGGAGCGAACGGCGATTTCGATCAATTCCTCTTCCGAAGCGCCCTGAGACCATTGTTGTTTACGGAGAAAATGCCGGGCAGCATCCAAAAGAGATTTCTTCGGCAGCATGCCGACAATCTCGGAACCGGTCACGCGCAAGCCGCGTTTCGCCGCCGACTCAACGCAGGCATCAAATGCCGCATGTAAAGGCGTTTGCTCGATATTTGTGAGATTCATCGAGACCTGCGCGATGCCGTATTCTTTCACGAACCAACCTATTCCTTTCACGTGTTTCAACATTCCGGGAATGCGAACCGGTTCGCCATTCGCGTCCAAAACTGGTTTGCCCGATGGCGTGCCATCTTGTGTCTTGGCTCTCCCCTGCTCTCGCACATCAAACGCAACCGCGTTCGCACGCCGAACTGACTTGGTGTTCAAGTTCACATTGTACGCGATAAGAAAATCGCGAACACCAATGACGGTTCCGCCAGATTTCTCGTTGAAAACCGCAGGTCCAAAATCCGGTTTCCATTCCGGTTGTTTTACCTTTTCGAAAAATCCTTCGTATTCCCCTGCGCGAATCACGGCAAGATTCGCACGTGATTTGTCCTTGGCGGCCCTCTCATAGAGATACACCGGGATTTTCAATTCCTCGCCGACGCGTTTCCCCAGCCGATTTGCACATTCAATCGCTTCCTCCCAGTTGACGTTGCTCACCGGAATGAACGGGCAAACATCAGTCGCGCCCATTCGCGGATGGGCGCCTTTCTGCTTCCGCATATCGATCAGCTCCGCTGCTTTTTTAATCCCGCGGAACGCCGCCTCGACTGTGGCATCAGGATCACCAACAAAAGTCACCACCGTCCGATTCGTGCTCGCGCCGGGATCGACGTCGAGCAACGAAACGCCATCGATTGACTCAATCGCATCAGTAATCTGCCGAATCACATTATGGTCGCGCCCCTCAGAAAAATTCGGCACACACTCGATCAGTTCTTTCATTGCATCCAAAACAAACCTGAATCAGAAATGGTAGCCAATCTCAACGACGCGAGCATCACGTTGGAGAATAACGATGTGAAAACTCCCGCCGACAAAACCCGGCCGTAGCGTTCCATCCACAGTCCATTTTCCGTCTTTCAAAGTGACTTGATAAGGCCGCTGCCCACGGATGGCATTCTCTCCATAGACTGGAAAAAGAATCGCTTCCGCAATTCGAATCGCCGTTTCCTTATCTGGAACAACACCGCCATTGCATTCAAATATTTTGGGAACATTCTGGGCAAGCGAAGCTGACGAGAGGCACAGCGCCGCAATCATCACCAAGCAGATACAATTCCTCATGTCGTCCAATCAATCGCGTGGCCGCGGCTTTATCGGAATATCGATCTGGTGCGCGGCGGCGAACTCGATGGCGCGAGAATAACCTGCATCGGCGTGACGAAGAATGCCCATACCGGGATCGCTGTTGAGCACGCGCTCTAAGCGGCGCTTGGAATTGTCCCTGCCATCGGCAACAACGACCATCCCGGCGTGTTGTGAAAAACCGACACCGACGCCACCGCCGTTGTGGATCGAGACCCAGGATGCGCCCGCTGCGGTGTTAACAAGCGCATTGAGCAATGGCCAGTCTGCGATAGCGTCGCTGCCGTCGACCATGCCCTCTGTCTCACGGTTCGGCGATGCGACTGAGCCGGTGTCGAGATGATCGCGGCCAATGACGATCGGCGCTTTGATTTCGCCGCTCTTCACCAGTTCGTTCATCGCGACGCCAAACTCAGCGCGTTCGCCGTAACCCAGCCAGCAAATCCGCGCAGGCAATCCCTGATAGTGAATCCTCTCCTTGGCGAGTTTCATCCAGCGCGCGAGCGTTTGGTTTTCTGGAAACAATTCGAGCGCGAGCTTGTCTGTGCGCGTAATGTCTGCGGGATCACCGCTCAATGCGACCCAGCGAAAAGGGCCACGCCCTTCGCAAAACAGCGGACGAATGTATTCAGGAACAAAACCGGGAATATCGAACGCGTTTTTCACCCCGGCTTTTTGTGCCTGAGCTCGAATGTTATTGCCATAGTCAAAGGTGATCGCGCCGTTCTTTTGCAGCGCGAGCATGGCTTCGACATGCACCGCCATGGATTGCATCGCGCTCTCGATGTATTCGTCCGGATTTTTGCCTCGCATCGCTAGTGCGTCTTCGAGTGACATCCCGCGCGGCACATACCCATTTAGCGCATCGTGCGCGCTCGTTTGATCTGTGACCACGTCGGGGACGATGCCGCGTTTAACGATTTCGGGTAGAACATCGGCGCAATTACCAACTAAACCGACTGAAACCGATTTTCGATCCTTGCGCGCCTGATCGATCATCTTGAGAGCTTCGTCGAGCGACCACGCGATTTTGTCGCAGTATCCGCTTTTCAATCGCTTCTCGATCCGCGCCGGATCGACTTCGACTCCGAGAAAAACCGCACCGTTCATTGTCGCGGCGAGCGGCTGCGCGCCACCCATGCCGCCGAGGCCACCGGTCAAAACAAATTTGCCGTCCAGCGATCCGCCGAAATGTTTCCGCCCGGCAGCAGCGAAAGTTTCGAACGTACCCTGCACGATCCCCTGGCTGCCGATGTAAATCCACGAACCGGCCGTCATCTGTCCGTACATCGTTAGTCCCATCCGCTCGAGGCGATTGAACTCGGGATAATTATTCCACTGGCCGACAAGGTTGGAGTTCGCGATCAGGACGCGCGGTGCTTCATCATGCGTGCGGAATTTTCCGATCGGCTTTCCCGATTGAATGAGAAGCGTTTCGTCGTTTTCGAGTTCACGCAGCAACCGAACGATTGCATCGAAAGCTTCCCAGCTTCTCGCGGCGCGACCCGTTCCGCCGTAGACCACCAGTTGATCGGGATTTTCCGCGACTTCAGGATCGAGATTGTTCATCAACATCCGCATCGCCGATTCCTGATGCCAGCCTTTGCACGTGCGCTCACTACCACGCGGCGCCTGAATAATTCGCTTTCCACTCATGAGTTAATCGCTCCTCAATCAAAATCGCCTCGCCGGATGGCTTCAGCAACATGGGCAATATCGCTGGAAAGCGGGCGATCACGCGTAAGCGGCGGCGCGACGTTTCGCACAGCAGCGAACGCTCGCTCCACACCGCGACCAGCTTTCAATGGTCGGCGATGTTCCAGACCTTCAGCGGCCGCAAGCAATTCGATGGCGAGCAAATTTTCCGCAAGATCGACGATCGATCGCAGTTTCAGCGCGCTCGTCATTCCCATGGATACGTGATCTTCTTTCCCGCCGGACGTTGTGATGTTGTCAACACTCGCAGGATGCGCGAGTACGCGCGCTTCGTTCACCAGTGAAGCTGCGGCGACGTGCGCGATCATGAATCCCGATTCCACTCCGGGCCGTCGCGCAAGAAATGCTGGAAGCCCCTCGCTCTTATCAGGATTAACGAGGCGATCCGTGCGGCGTTCACTGATGCTCATCAAATCGGTGATCGCGATCGCAACGTAATCGAACGCAAATGCAAGTGGCGCGCCGTGAAAATTCCCGCCTGAAATCACATCAGCGGTTTCGGCAAACACAAGCGGATTGTCCGTCGCTGATGCCGATTCAATCAGTAAAACTTCTTCACAATGTGCCAGTGCGCCGCGCACTGCTCCGTGCACCTGAGGCATGCAACGCAGGCTGTACGCGTCCTGCACCCGCGGGTCGTCGGTGAGATGCGACTGACGGATCTCGCTTCCCTCCATCAGCGACAAGAGATGTTCGGCCGCGGCTTTCTGCCCCGGATGCGGCCGCGCCTCCTGCAATCGCGGGTCGAATGCGACGGGCGTGCCTTTGAGCGCTTCAAGACTCATCGCACCGGACACATCGGCCACGCGTACCACGCGCTGCGCACGTAACAGCGCCAGTCCACCTACGGCGTGCATGCCTTGCGTGCCGTTGAGCAACGCCAGACCCTCCTTCGCTTCCAGTTCAACAGCCTTCAGGTTCGCGCGCTCCAACGCTTCCGCACTCGCGATCCGTTTACCTTCAAAAAATACTTCGCCTTCCCCGATCACGCTCAATGCCAGATGCGCAAGCGGCGCGAGATCGCCGCTCGCACCGACTGAACCTTTTTCCGGAACAACGGGGTGCACGCGGCAGTTAAGCATCTCGCAAAGCAACTCGGTGACTTCCGAACGGATTCCGCTGAATCCGAGCGTCAGCACGTTCGCCCGGAGCAACATCATTGCGCGCACCTCAGGTTCGGAAAGTGGCTTGCCAATTCCGCAGGCGTGACTACGGACAAGGTTCAGTTGAAGCTGGCGCAGTTCGTCCTGTGGCACACGGACGTCGGAGAGTTTACCGAAACCGGTATTTACTCCGTAAACCACGGCGTCGCGCGCAACGATTTGTTCGATAACTTTGCGCGAAGCAGCGATGCAGGGACGCGCTGCTGGCGAGATTGCAACATGCTCGCCACAAATTGCGACTGCAGCGATTTGCTCCAGAGTAAGCGCCTGACCATTCAGCTCCACTTGCGCAGTCTAGCTACAATCGTTGAAGCGTTAAAGCGTTGAATCGATTAGACAGAAAAAGGCCAGGCCGAAACACGACCTGGCCTTTTGGGCAAGATGGCCCACAACAAATTTCCTGACACTGGATCTATTTCGCGCTGGTTTTTCCCGCGGGTGCAGGGGCAACCTCCTTGTGTTGCGCACAAGCCCCAAGTCCCAATGCCGTGGCCAAAACGGCCACGATCATGATCATTTTCAAAAATTTCAATCCATCTCGCCTCCTTCCGTCGCAGGTTGCTCCGGTCTGTTTAGGCAGGGAAACCGTGGGAAGCAATGCTTTTCTTAAGTTTTTTGAACCAGCACAAACTGGCTGCCGATTCTATTTATGGTAGCCGGTTGTCCCTGCGCTGGTGGTGACGGTTTCCTTCTTCTGAGAACACGCACCAAAGCTCAACGCAGTGGCCAAAACGGCCACAATCATGATCGCTTTTATCAGTTTCAATCTATTTCGCCTCCTTTCGTTGCAAGCTGCACTGCCCGTGTAGGATCACACGGACAACAACGTTTTTGTCAAGTTCTTTGGATGTATTAGCAGGCGATTCCGGTCCACACCTACTCGCGAAGCTCACGCCTCGATTACAACCGGCGTCCCATCATCGACCATTTCGAACAATTCGATCACGTCCGCGTTACGCATCCTCACGCAGCCATGACTCGCAGCTGTGCCGATTTTATCCTCGTGTGTGGTGCCATGAATGTAGACGAAGCGGTCGCGCGTATTCGCATTTTGCTCGTCCAATCCGTCGAGCCACAAAATACGCGACGTCACCAGGTCCTCCGTCGGAGGAGGCGCTTCGTCGGGCTGAAGCGGGACACGGCCGACAAAAATCGTGCCGCTCGGCATATCGCTTCCGATCTTCTTCGCTACGCAAAATCGGCCAGTCGGCGTTTTGAAGCTTCCCTCCTCCGTCCCGATACCGAATCGCGAAGTGGACACCGGATAAGTGCGGATCGGGCGTTCGTTTTCTTTTAGTGTGAGGTGCTGGTCTCGAATTGAAACGTGAATGCTCTTCATTCGACTTTTTCTGCTAGCGACAAATTTCTGTTACAGCGTTACAATCGACATGCTCATGGGAGGTTATCACATCGCCGTCGTGGGCGCGACCGGCGCCGCCGGCACGGAATTGTTGCGCGTACTGGAACGGAGAAGTTTTCCGGTCGCAAGTCTGCGTCCGATTGGATCGGCGCGTTCAGTCGGGAAATGCGTTCAATTCTGCGGTGAGTCGATTCCCGTAGAAAAGCTCGATGCCGGATCGTTCGACAAAATCGACATCGCTTTCTTCAGCGCGGGCGGCGATGTTTCCAGAAATTATGTCCCGATCGCGTGCCAGGCAGATGCGATCGCGATCGACAAGTCTTCGGCATTCCGAATGGATCCGCATGTGCCGCTCGTCATTCCCGAGATCAACGCAGAGGACATGAGGCTCCATCGCGGAGTCATCGCGAATCCGAATTGCACAACAACCGTGATGCTCATGGCACTTTATCCGTTACATAAGATTTTCCGGGTACACCGGGTTTTCGCTGCAACTTATCAAGCAGTCTCAGGAAGCGGCACCAGAGGAGTTGAAGAGCTGACCCGGCAGACAAAAAGTTGGACCGAAGATGAAGAAGGTTGTAGCCGTCGCCCTGCAGGCGACGCGCTCTCAACGGCCACGCATCATTCCCACGCTTCGCACAGCGAAGCGGATAAAGTGTTTCCGCACCCCGTCGCGTTCAACTTGCTGCCGCATGTCGATTCGTTTCTCGACAGCGGCTACACGAAGGAAGAAGTAAAGATGCAGGATGAAACGCGCAAGATCATGCATTTGCCGGAACTTCGCGTTTCAGCGACGTGTGTGCGCGTGCCGGTGTACCGCGCGCATTCCGTGGCCGTAAGCGCCGAATTTGAGCGCGCAGTCTCGGTGGAACAAGCGCGCGAAGTTCTGGCCAAGGCGCCCGGATTACAGCTCGTGGATGAACCACACAGCAATCGTTATCCCAT
>Ga0209056_10008893_pt1 | contig 10281 bp, 8 predicted proteins | sample GraSoiAngelo_114_FD_185876 | JGI IMG/M metagenome (GOLD analysis project Ga0209056, IMG submission 185876) | Grasslands soil microbial communities from the Angelo Coastal Reserve, California, USA - 14_0903_13_40cm (SPAdes) (version 2) | ecosystem: Environmental > Terrestrial > Soil > Grasslands ...
TCTTGATCGACGCCGTCATCCGTGAAGACCATGTATACCGTGTTGGGGTCCCACGTCAGCGCCCCACTCGAAAAACCGGCCAGAATCTCTGATTGGATCGCGGATCGGGAAACATTGGAGCCACTGGCGGGCACGCCGGTGTTGGACGCCCAGTACTGAGTGTATGTGACACTGTTTTGGACGTGCGTATTGCTGCCGTCGTAGTACGTCGTATTGATGCCGTAGTACTGCGACCCACCCACGTGGTTCAGAAAGAACCCAACAAGGGACCCATCATTGACACCGGCACCCGTTGTTCCAGGTGCGGGACCACCATTGAAGATCGTTCCGGCAGACCAGTAGATCGTCGCGACCTTCTGTGCAAAAATGACGGGCCCGCCGTGATAGGAAATCGTCGGCGGTCCGTAAAACTCGGATGATGGCATCGAGCCATAACGGGGCTGCACGCGTGGCTTCAGGCCCTCCAGTAGAGGGCGTTGCGGCGCCCGATGGACCGGCAGCTCCTGGGTCTCTGAAGGTGATGACGGGGGCGAAACGGGCGACTGCGTCGGAGTCGGGGACTCAGTGCACCCTGCCGCACCAACCAGCGCGAGAATGCTCCAGCCAAGTCGCTTCATTGTGCCTCCTGATCCGGTCAGGGGTTCTTCGCGAACAGGAGGAAGCCTAGACCCGACGTGCAACCGTGGAAGAGTCCAAACCGAGGGGGAAGCAGTCCAAACTTTTATGCGACGTGCGAACGATCCGACTGCAGCAATGCCCGGGCGACGATCGGCGAGCGCAGCGCCGCGCGGTGGGCATGGCGTCGCATGTTCGATGGATCGGTGAATCCTGCGAGCGCGCGCGCAGTACGAATCGGGACGTGCTCTCTCGCTACGAGCTCGCTGTACGCCAGCAGCCGGACGCAGATGATGAAGTGCTCGATTCTGTTGAAGCCCAGCTCCGTGCACTGCCGCCGCACCGCGTCCAGTGTCATGCGAGAGCGCAGCGCGAGGTCACGCGGCCGGCGAATTGACCACGGATCCAGACACAGCGCCTCCACGAGCGGTTGCACAAAGCGCAACGTTGGCTCGGCGCTGAGGACGAGATCGGCGACGCGACTGCCACTTGGTCCCTGAACCAGGCGGAGCAGTTCTGCCACCGTCACCTCCCCCGTCTGCCGCGAGCTTGCAGAGAGAACGTGAACGCCCGGTCGTGACGCGAGGTCGAGCCAATCGGGGCTGATCGGCGCGTTGCCGGGAACCAGGCACAGCGTTGCGCGACCAATCAGCGGCGCGAGCCTCCGCGGCTCCACGCCAGGACTTCGATCGGAGAGATCGACGACGATGAGGTCACCCGGGCGCACTTCATGTAGAGGGGGTGCAGCAGTCCATAGTCGTGCATCGACGTTAGGCTTCAGCGCGCGGCATAGTGTCGCGCCTGCGCTGTCGGTGGGACCGAGCACGTGTACGGTGGCGATAAGGTGCATTGGCGATGCGTGACGGGGCGACGGCCCATACAGTGTACCCCGGGCATGCCTGCGCGGGGTCCTTCCGTCCATGATCTGTTGCGCGAGCGCGCATCACACCGAGTAGGGTCGCCCGACATTGAAGGGGTCCCACAGGCCCGCTAGCTTCCTCCGACCCATGGCGCCGCGCTCTACTCAGAACCGCATCACCGACGTCCACATCCACATCCAACCCTGGCGTCAGCTCAAGCCTCGCGTGCAGGAGGCGATGCGCAAGGGGAAGGAGGACCACTGGGAGGTTCTCATCTCCCTGATGGACGATCCGCGCGCGCTGCTCGAGGTGATGGACAAATCCGGAGTCTGGCGCGTCGGTCTCGTCAATTATCCTAGCCCCGACATCATGGGGTTCGACGATTCGACCAACACCTTTGCAGCGAAGTACGCGCGCGCGAATCCCGAGCGGCTGATTCCCTACGGCGGGGTGCACGCACGCTTCACCACGGACCCCAGCGGCGACGTGGACCGCCTGATCGATCTCGGCATCCGGCTGCTCAAGGTCCACCCCCCGCACCAGGCCTTCCCGGCCAACGCTTACACCGATGGTCTCGACGCGCTTGGGAAGATCTATCGGCGGTGCGAGGAGCGCGGCCTGCCGGTGATGATCCACACCGGCACGTCGATCTTCCCGGGGGCGCGCTCGAAATTCGGCAACCCGATGGAGATCGACGACGTCGCGATCGATTTCCCCGACCTGCAGCTCGTGATGGCCCACGGCGGACGGCCGTTGTACATGGAGGAGGCGTTTTTCATCCTGAGACGTCATAGGAAAGTCAGGCTCGACGTCTCGGGCATTCCGCCCTCAAAGCTGCTGGAGTACTTTCCCCGCCTGACGGAGATCGCGGGCCGCGTGCTGTGGGGCACCGATTGGCCCAGCCCGGGTGTGAAAGACCTCCGGCAGAACATCGATCAGTTCCTGGCCCTGCCGCTTACGAACGAGCAGCAACAGGCTATCCTCGAAACCAACGCGCTGGCGCTTTTTCCCGTGGAGTCCTGAACCCATGCGTAAACTGTTCGCGCTGCTGGTGATGCTTCCTGGAACGCTGATCGCGCAGGCCGCGCCAGCCCCTGCTCCCGCCGGACGGATCGCGTTCGAGCAGTTCACGCTGCCCAATGGCCTCCGGATCATCTATTCCGAAGATCACTCGACGCCCGTCGTCTCGGTGGACGTCTGGTACGAGGTCGGCTCGCGCAACGAGCGCCCCGGCCGCTCGGGCTTCGCGCACCTGTTTGAGCACATGATGTTCCAGGGATCGGCGCACATTAAAAAGGCCGAGCACAATAAGCTGATCGAGCGGGCCGGCGGCGATTTCAACGGCTCGACTGCCGAAGACCGCACGAACTATTGGGAGACGGTGCCGTCGAACCGCCTCAACCTGGCGCTCTGGGCCGAAGCAGATCGGATGCGCTCACTCGCGATCACCGAAGAGAACTTCGAGAATCAGCGCCAGGCGGTGAAGGAGGAGCGCCGGCTGCGCGTCGACAACCAGCCGTATCAGGCTGCGTTTACCGACGGGCTGACCTGGCCGTTCGACAGCACGAGCTGCTTCCCCTACGCCCACACCGTCATCGGCTCGATGGCCGATCTCGACGCCGCCAAGCTCCCTGACGTGCAAGCGTTCTTCGACAGCTACTACGCCCCCAACAACGCGACGCTGGTGGTGGTGGGCGACTTCGCGCCGAGCGAGCTCCGCAGCCTCGTCAATCAGTACTTCGCCGGAGCCCCGAGTCACCCGGTGCCGGAAGCGCCGCGGTGTGATGCCGCGACGACCGGCTCGGCACCCAAGCGGCGCGAAGTGCACGACGCGCAGGCCAATCTGGATGCGCTGCTCCGGATCTACCGCATTCCCGACCATCGCCACGCCGACACGCCGGCGCTCGAGATCCTCAACATCATCCTCGGCCAGGGCGAGAGCTCGCGGCTCAACGTCTCCGTCGTGCGCCGCGACAAGGCCGCGGTGGCCACCGGGGCGATTCTCAACCCGTTCGGCTCGCGTAACGGGCCGGGCGTCTGGGTGGCGTACGGCATCGTGAACCAGGGCGTGCCCGCCGATCGGATGGACAGCCTCATCGGCGTGCAGCTGGACAGCATTCGCGCCAACGGCATCACGCCGGCCGAATTGGAGAAGGCGAAAAACGCCTTGCGGGCGGGATTCATCGGCAATCGGGAGACCACGTTGGGCAAAGCGGAAGAGCTGCATCACTATCTGACGTTTCACAATTCGATCGAGGAGATCAACACGGATCTCGATCGCCTGCTCGCCGTCACGAGCGACGATGTGAAGCGGGTCGCGAACAGCTACCTCGCGCCGGGCAATCTGACGCTGGTGATCGTCCGTGCGGGTGCGGCGCCGTCGTCCGGAGGTGGCCAATGACTCGCCGGAACGTGGGAATGTTGGAACGTTGGAACGTTGGAATGATGGTGCTGATCACACTTTCCATCATTCCAACAGTCCAACTTTCCTCCCAGCAGCCCTTCCCCACCCGTGCACCGGCCCCCGCCCGGCTCCGGCCGGTGCGGTTTCCGCCGTTCCACGACGTCGCGCTGCCCAATGGGATGACGCTGCTCCTCGTCGAGAATCACGAGCAGCCGACGCTTTCGATCAGTCTCAGCTTCCGCGCCGGCACCGCGTACGATCCCGCGGGGAAAGAAGGCGTCGCCGCACTCGTCGCCGAGCTGCTGACCAAGGGCACACCCACCCGCACCGCCGATCAGATCGCGGCGGAGATCGAAGGGGTCGGCGGCAGCATCGGGGCGAGCGCGGGCGATGATTTCTTCACGGTCTCGACCGACGTGCTGAGCGACCATGCCGACCTGGCCTTCAACCTGCTCGGCGACGTGACGCGACGCGCGACGTTCCCTTCTGACGAGCTCGAGCTGGCCCGCACGCGGTTCCTGTCATCGCTCGAGGTTGAGCTTTCCCAGGCAGGGAATGTCGCCGACCGCGCATTCCAGAAGGAGATCTACGGCCGGAATCCGTACGGCCGCAACACCAGCGTCGCGGCGTACAAGGCGATCACCCGCGAAGACGTCGTCGCGTTTGCGGGACGCCGCTTGCGCCCCGGCGGCTCGCTCCTCGTCGTCTCCGGTGACATCACGCTGCCGCAGGCCCGGGCACTCGCGACCCAGGCATTCGGCACATGGCGCGGCGCCGCGGCGCCGACGCCGGCCTTCCCCGCTGCACCGACCAAGCGCGGCACCGACATCCTGCTCGTCAACCGCCCCGGCTCGGTGCAGTCGAACATCGTGATCGGCAATACCACGTTCCTGCCGACCGACACCGGCTACTACGCGGCGCGCATCGCCACGCATGTGCTGGGTGGGGGCAGCGATTCCCGGCTGTTCATGATCCTGCGCGAGCAGAAGAGTTGGACGTACGGCTCGTACGCCGCGTTGCGGCGCAACCGCGGCATGGGCTACTGGCAAGCAACGTTCGAAGGTCGCACCGAAGTCACCGACAGCGCGCTCGCCGAGCTGTTGCATCAAATCGACCGCGTCCGCACCGAGACCATTCCCGACAGCGAGCTGGTCGCGGCCAAGGGATTCCTCGTCGGCTCATTCCCGCTCACGATCGAGACGCCGCGCCAGATCGCGCAGGTCGTGACGACCGCGCGGCTGCTCGGCCTCGGCGCCGACTACATCCAGCGGTATCGGGAGCGGTTGGCGGCAGTGACCGGGACCCGGGCGCGGACCGCTGCTCAGCGCGTGTACAAGCGCGACGCCCTCACGATCGTGGTGGTCGGCGATGCCAAGGAGTTGTACGACAAGCTCAAAGCGATTGCGCCCGTTCGCCTCGTGGACGTCGAGGGCAAAGCGATGGATCCCGCCGAGTTGAATCCGGCAGGCGGGCCGGTCGCCTTCGATCGCAGCCAGATCGTGGCGCGCAGCGACACCTTCCAGGCGCTGGTGCAAGGCAACGTGTTCGGATCCCAGACGGGAAAGGTCGCCATCGACGGTGATTCGATCGTCTACACGGAGTCGCTGATGCTCCCCCAGTTCCAGCAACAGTCCACGGTGGTGTTGAACGCCGACCTTTCACCCCGCCGCACTGACCAGACCAGCCTGGTCCAGGGTCAACGCACCGAAATTCATTTGACGTACGGCGGGGGCCGCGTCAAAGGCACCAGCCAGAGACCGCGGCCTGGCAGCACGCCAACGTTGATCACGGTCGACACGACTTTGGCGGCCGGCACAATCGAGGACAACGCGCTGCCCGTCGTGCTGGCGGCGCTACCGTTGGAGCAGGGCAAGACGTTCAACCTGAGCGTGTTCTCGTCGGGGGAAGGCACGACCAAAGTTGTGAGCGTGAAGGTCGCCGGCACGGAGAACGTCGTGGTGCCTGCGGGCAACTTCCCCGCCTATCGGCTCGAGCTGTCCGGGATGCAGCTGCCAGTCGTGATGCACGTAACGCAGCAGTCGCCGCGGCGGCTCGTGCGGATCGCGCCCACGGGAATGCCGTTGGTGTTCGAACTCGTGAAATAGGAGGAACCGATAATGCGGCGGTCGGGCGGTCAAACTGAAGAAGCGGCGGTCAAACTGACAAGGCGGCGGTCGGCTGCACTGGTGCTCGCGATCCTCCTCGCCGCGGGCTGCGCTTCCGCAGGGGCGCGGCAGGCTCACGCGCCCGCGCCAGGACCAGCCCCCGCCCAGCCGGATACTGCAGCCGGCATCGGACCACAGTACCCGTCCACGTATCAGCGCCATCCCAATCCGCCGGTGCTGATTCGCAATGCCACGATCATGACAGCGGCGGGACAGGAGATTCAGGGCGGGTCGATCCTGTTCCGTGACGGCCGCATCGCGGCCGTCGGCACCAACGTCCAGGCGCCGACCGATGCGACGGTCGTGGACGGCAGCGGCAAATGGGTCACGCCGGGCGTCATCGATACGCACTCGCACATCGGCGTCTATGCCGCGCCCGGCACCTTTGCGGAATCGGACGGCAACGAAGCGACGCGGCCCGTCACCGCCGAGGTCTGGGCCGAGCATTCGTTCTGGCCGCAGGATCCGCAGATTCCGCTTGCGATCGCGGGCGGCGTCACGACGATCCAGGCGCTGCCCGGGTCGGCGAACCTCATCGGCGGGCGCAGCGCGGTGCTGAAGCTCGTTCCCGCGCGCTCGGTACAGGAGATGAAGTTTCCCGGCGCGCACTACGGGTTGAAGATGGCCTGCGGCGAGAATCCCAAGCGCGTGTACGGCCAGCGCGGCGGGCCCTCGACGCGCATGGGCAACATGGCCGGCTATCGCGACGCGTTCATTCAGGCACAGGCGTATCGCCGCAAGTGGGACAAGTGGAACAAGGATCATCAAGGCGATCCACCGGAACGCAATCTGCGCAACGAGTCGCTCGCCGAGGTGCTGCGCGGCAACATCTACGTGCAGAACCACTGCTATCGCGCCGACGAGATGATGCAGATGATCGATCTCGCCCACGAGTTCGGCTTCAAGATCCGCTCGTTCCATCACGCGGTGGAGGCGTACAAGATCGCCGACGTCCTGGCGCGTGAAGGCACCGCGGTCTCGATCTGGTCGGACTGGTGGGGTTTCAAAGAAGAAGCAATGGACGGGATCTACGAGAACGCCGCGCTGGTGCAGCAGGCCGGCGGCCGCGTCGTGATCCACTCCGACGACGCGTCGGGCATCCAGCGCCTCAATCAGGAGGCGGCGAAGGCGATGTATCACGGCCGGCGCGCCGGGATTCCCATCACGCGCGACCAGGCGGTGCGGTGGTTTACCGCCAACCCGGCGTGGGTGCTCGGCCTCGACTCGATCGTCGGCACGCTCGAGCCCGGCAAGATGGCCGATGTCGTGCTGTGGTCGGCGGATCCCTTGTCGGTGTATGCCCGCGCCATTCAGGTCTATAACGACGGCTGGCTCGTGTACGACCGCAACGATCCCGCACACCAGCCCAAAACCGATTTCACGCTGGGGCAGCCATGATTGCCTTCCTGCTCGCCCAGACCATCGCGATCACCGGGGGCACGGTGTACCCGGTCTCGGGCCCGAAGATCGAAAACGCCACGGTGCTGATTCGGGACGGCCGGATCGCGGCCGTCGGAACGAACGTCGCGGTGCCCGCCGGCGCGACGCGCATCGACGCGTCGGGCAAGTGGGTCACGCCGGGGTTGATCGACGGCGCCGGTCAGATGGGACTGCGCGAAATCGGCGCGGTGCAGAACACGAGCGAATTCACGCTGCGGGGCAACGAAGTTGCGGCGGCGTTCAATGTGCTGGAAGGGATCAACCCGGCTTCGACCTTGATCGCCGTCAACCGTATGGAAGGCGTCACCACGTCGCTCGCCGTGCCGACCGGCAGCCTCATCTGGGGACAGGCGGTCTTGATCGATCTCGACGGCGCGACGATCGAAGCGATGCGGGTGAAGTCGCCCGCCGCGATGGTCGCTGACCTCAGTGAAGGCGCCAAGGACGCGGGCGGCGGCTCGCGGGCCGGCGTGGCGCAGCGGCTCCGCCGCGTGCTCGATGACGCGCGCGAGTACGCGACGCGGCGCGCCGATTATCGCCGGTCACAGATTCAGCCGCTCGCCGCCAGCGCCGCGGACCTCGAGGCGCTCCAGCCCGTGCTTCGCGGCGAGCTGCCGTTGCTGGTCGTCGCGAACCGCCGCAGCGATATCGAAACCGCGCTGCGGATTGCGAAGGAATACAAGCTGCGGCTGATTCTCGCGGGCGGGGCCGAGGGGTGGATGATTCCGGGCGAGATCGCGGCCGCCGGGGTGCCGGTGCTCGTCGAACCGATGGACAACATTCCGACGTACGACGCCCTCGGCATTCGCTACGAGAACGCGCCGTTGCTGGCGAAGGGCGGCGTGAAGGTCGCGCTCATGGAGACGGCAACCGAGAACACGCGCGACCTGCGGCAGCAGGCCGGCAATGCGGTCGCGAGCGGGATGGCGTGGGAGCAGGCGCTGCGCGCAGTGACCCTGACGCCTGCAGAGATTCTTGGCGTGGCCGATCGCTACGGGTCGCTCGACGCAGGCAAAGTTGCCAACGTAGTCGTCTGGACTGGTGACCCCTTCGATTTCGCGACCGGCGTCGAGCATGTCTTGATTCGTGGCCGGGATATTCCATTGCGGAGCAGGCAGACGGAGTTGTTGGAGAGGTATCGGACGCTGCCGCCGAAATACTAGGGCGGCGAAAACGGCGGCGGCGAGAGAGACGGCGGCGAAGGGCGGCAAAAGCAAAAGGAGCGGCTTTGCCGCCCCTCGCCGCCCCCTCGCCGCCGATTCTGTTGCCGCCCTAGTTCTTCGTAGCCACCACCGGATACACGCTCACCTGCATCCTCTTCTTGTTCTTGTGCTCGAATTTCACTTGCCCATCGACGGTTGTGAACAGGGAGTCATCGGATGCCCGGCGCACGTTCCGGCCCGGATGAAACTTCGTCCCGCGCTGGCGCACGATGATGCTGCCCGCGGTGACGAACTCCCCGCCGAAGCGCTTGACGCCGAGGTATTTCGGATTGGAATCGCGCCCGTTGCGCGAGGAGCCGACGCCCTTCTTATGAGCCATGCGATCCTCAGCCGACCTTCACGTCGGCGATCTTGATCTCGGTGAAGTCCTGCCGGTGCCCGCCGTGGCGGCGATAGCCGGTGCGGCGCGCGAACCGGAAAATCCTGATCTTCTTGCCCTTGCCGTGCCGCACGACCTCGGCCGTGACCTTGGCGCCCTTCACTTTCGGGGCGCCGGTCTGGATGTGCTTGCCGTCGCTCGCCACGAGAACGTTGTCGAACGAGACCTCGTCCCCCGGCTTCGCATCGAGCAGCGGGACCTTGATCGTGACTCCCGGCTCGGCCCGGAACTGCGCACCACCGGTCGTGAAAATGGCGTATGACATAGGGGCCGGAACCTAAACAGGGACAATCGGTTGGTCAAGGTCGGGGATGTAGGGGCGCAGCATGCTGCGCCCCTACGCGACCGCATACTGCTCCGTGACGTCTCGGCCAGCGGGCCGAGCCATCATCCGAAACTCATCCAGCCGCATCATCGGATCATCCCGCACCTCGAGCTCGAGGCCGGTCTGCTTCTCCAACTGACGCAGGAAGTTAGGCTCCTGCTCCACGAGGTAGAGCGCGACCTCGGGATGGAGCCGCACCGAAAGCTGCCGTTCCTTGTGATCGGCGCCGGCCCGCTTCAGCGACCGTTCCATCCGTCGCACCACGACCTCCGGCCGGAACACCCGGCCGGTGCCGCTGCAGGTCGGGCACTCGATCGTCATCGACTGCCACAGCGAGGGCCGGACGCGCTGCCGCGTCATCTCGATCAGCCCGAGCTCGGACACGGCAAACGCCCGCGTGCGCGCCCGGTCTCGACCCAGATGGGCGCGCAGCTCCTGGAGCACCTTGTCGCGGTTGGAGCGCGTCTCCATGTCGATGAAGTCGACCACGATGATCCCGCCGATATCGCGCAGCCGCAGCTGGCGCGCCACTTCCCGCGCCGCCTCGAGGTTCGTGCGCAGAATCGTGCTTTCGGGATCCCGCTTGCCGGTGTAGCGCCCGGTGTTCACGTCGATCGAGATCAGCGCCTCAGTGGGCTGGATAATGAGATAGCCGCCGGTCGGCAGGTCCACGCGCTGCTTGAAGAGATTGCGGATCTCCGCCTCGACGTCGTATTCGTCGAAGAGCGGAGTCTCAGTGGTGTACAGCTTGACCCTGGGCAACAGCTCGGGGTCGATCTGCTTCAAGTACTGCTCGACTTCGTTGTACAGGAGCTTGGAGTCGACGAGGAGCAGGTCGACGTTGTCCGACAGCAGGTCGCGCACGATGCC
>Ga0209056_10008894_pt1 | contig 10281 bp, 7 predicted proteins | sample GraSoiAngelo_114_FD_185876 | JGI IMG/M metagenome (GOLD analysis project Ga0209056, IMG submission 185876) | Grasslands soil microbial communities from the Angelo Coastal Reserve, California, USA - 14_0903_13_40cm (SPAdes) (version 2) | ecosystem: Environmental > Terrestrial > Soil > Grasslands ...
CAGCTTCTGAGTGAGGCACGCGCGTCGCAGCCGGAGTACGCGGCGTTAGTGAGGGGCGATGTGACCCGGCCCGCCGACCTGGCGCAGCGACTGGCACCCGACGAGGCGCTCGTGGAATACCTCGTGAGCGACTCGACCACGCTCGCTTTCGTCGTCACCGCCGAGTCGCTGGCCGTCGTCGATCTCAATGTCGGCAGACACGCCTTGGTGACGCTGATCGACTTCGTGCGTGGCACACTCACTGGGGCACGCACCGGCATAACTCCAACCGTGTGGCGCGCTCCGCTGCGGCGGCTGCATCAGCACCTAATCGCGCCTCTCGAGAGCGCCGGTCTTTTGCGCGGCGTGCGGGCGTTGCTCATCGCGCCGCATGCCGAGCTGCATTATCTCCCCTTCGCCGCGCTCCTCGAGAGCACGCGACCCGATCACTATCTCGTCGAGCGGTATCTCATCACGTACGTCCCGTCCGCTTCGGTATTGGTGCGGCTGCGGCAGCGGGTAACGGATCCGGCACCCGCGGGCGTTCTGGCCTTCGCTCCCCGCGCCATGCTACTCCCCGGCTCGGCTACAGAAGTCGCCGCCATCGGCCGGATCTTTGGTTCGCGGGCGCGCGTCCTCGTTGGCAGCGCCGCATCGGAGCTGGCCTTCCGCGAGCTCGCTCCATCGCAGGGCATCGTGCATTTGGCGACATTCGGCGTGCTCAACAAGGATAATCCGCTGTTCTCGTTCGTCGAGTTGGCGCCACACGGCGACGACGACGGCCGACTCGAAGTGCACGAAGTGTTCGGTTTGACGTTACGCTCGCAGCTCGTCGTGCTGAGCGCCTGTCGCACTGCACTCGGCGCGGGGGCATTGGGCGATGTGCCTGAGGGCGACGATTGGGTCGGGCTCGTCCGCGCGTTTCTCTATGCCGGCGCCGGCAACGTGATGGCCACGTTATGGCCGGTGGAGGATCGTTCGACGGCGCAGCTGGTGGAGAAGTTCTATACGGACCTTGCCGCGGGGCGGCCCGGTGCCGAAGCGCTTGCCGATGCCCAGCGTGCGATCATGAGTAATCCCGTGACGTCCCATCCGTTCTACTGGGCGGGATTCACCATGAGTGGTCGATGAGGACACGTCGGGCAGTCATCTCTATCGTGGGTGCAGGTCTCGTCGCCGGATTTGCCGCCTGTTCGGACAGTCCGACGGGAGTTACATCACATCCCTCCCAGAATCTCATCATCTCGAATCCCCTGCCCTCTCCGAGCGGTGCCCTGGTGGCGCATAGCGGCACTATGTCCGCTCGGGCTGAGACGACGAACCCCGACAGCGTCGCCTTCGTGTCGCTCCCGGCGGGCACCGCCCCGGACGGTGTGCGTGCGACGATGAGGAACCGCGCAACTGGCCTCTCTGCGACGACAGTCCTCATCGATGGCGGGTTCGACCCCGTGATGCTCGGTGCGCATGTCGGTGACTCGATCCAGGTCGCAGTGACCGATGCGCAGAATCACGTCGTGCTACAGTTGGTCAACGTCGTCTCGAGTCGTCGCCCTCCAGTCGTCGTGCGGACCGAGCCGCCGCACAAGAAGGTAGACGTGCCGCTCAACGCGGCAATCGTCGTCGTGTTCAGCGAGCCCGTCGATCCCGCGACCCTGGGGACGGGCACGGTGCAACTCCACAACGGAGCAACACCCGTTAGCGGCACGGTCCGCCTGCTGCCGGGCACGAGCGATCTCGCCGAGTTCGTACCGGCTGTCGCGCTCGAGCCTGCCACGACGTATCAGCTCACCGTGACGGACGCGGTGCGGGACCTCAGTGGGGACCCGCTCGCAGCGGCCGCGAGCGCTGATTTCACGACCGGCAACGGAGTCACCGGGAACGTCGCCTCCGTGACCGTGTTGCCGACGAGCGCGGACTTGCCGCCCGGCGGAGGCATTGTGCTCACGGCAGTCGTCCGTGACGGCGCCGGTAATTTGCTGACCGGACTTCCGGTAACCTGGGCGAGCAGCGACTCCGCGACGGTCCGGCTCTTCGTGACGGATTCGACGCCGACGATCGCCCGAGCGATCGCGGCCGGAACAGCAACGGTCACCGCGATCAGCGAGGGCCACAGTGGGAGCGCGACGATCAGCGTGCACGCCGCCCGTGTCGCATATGTCTTGCTATCGGATGCCCGTGTCCCGCTGGGATGGCCCGTGCGGCTGCATTTGGAGGTCGAAGACGAACTGTATCGCCCGATGCCCGAAGCACCGGTAACGTGGACAAGTTTGACACCGGTCATCGCCACAGTGGACTCGAGTGGGCGGGTGACGGGCCAGTCGCTCGGCCAGGCGCTCATTGTAGCAGCGAGTGGTGGCAAGAGCGACACCGCTCAGGTGACCGTCGCGACGCCGGGGGGGATACGGCTGTCTCCCTTCGAAGACCCGAGCCTTCTCCTTGCTGGCGAAATGGAGTTGGTCGGAGCGAGCGTCGGCGACGTTGACGGAAATGGCTTCTACCCGGATCCACCCATGACGTGGACCAGTAGTAACAACGTCGTCGCGACGGTCGTGGACTCTGTCCCGGGCATCTGCTGCCCCGCGGCCGTCGTGCTACTGGCGGCGCCCGGCACTTCGACGATTACAGCGACGGCCGCGGGGCTCAGCGCCAACTTCGTCGTCACTGTTGATCGAGTGGCATCGGTGGTCGTGACCCCGTCGCCTGCGACGGCCGTCCCCGGTGGCACGGCGACGCTGCGCGCAACGATCACGGGTTCTACGGGGAAAGTGTACATCGAGCGCCCGGTCACGTTCGTGAGCAGTGATACGACGGTCGCGTCCGTGCCATCTGGATCCACGCGACTGCAATTGGCCCTCGTAACGGCTCGCGCCCTCGGCTTCGCAACAATCTCGGCGACCTACTTGGGAGTCAGCGGGTCAGCGTCGGTACAGGTTCAGAATGTCAATTTCACTTCGATCAGCACAAGTGCGTACCACACGTGCGCCATCGCGACCAGCGGAGAGACGTTCTGCTGGGGCATGGACATTTCTGGCGAGCTGGGGACGCCGACGCTCACGTCATGCAACGGCGGCTCCAATCCGTGTAGCCTGATGCCCGTGGCCGTCGCGAGTGACGTGCGGTTCGATTCGCTGAGTGCGTCATCTTCCGGTACGTGCGCGCTGACGGCAGCTGGCCAAGGGTACTGCTGGGGTGCCAACGGGATCGGTCAGCTCGGGATCGGTGACTCGACTGGCCCCGAAACGTGCGGTGCCTTTGGCGGGCCGTGCAGCACCGTACCAGTTCCGATGGTCGGAGGCCTGACGTTCAAGGCCATCATCCGTCTGTGTGGCCTTACGACGAGCGGGGCAGCGTACTGTTGGGGCGGGAGTGCCACTTGGGGTTACGGCCCGAGCCCGCAGGCCGTGTCAGGCGGCCTGACATTCGCCGCGCTGAGTACCCCGTGTGGGCTGAGAGACAGCGCCGCAGATAGTGGTGCGTACTGCTGGGGAGCCTACGGCACAGTGCCCGTAGCCGTTCCAGGCGGCCTCGCCTTCGCCCGAATTAGCGCCACCGATTACGCCTACACGTGCGCGCTTCGAGGTGCCGGAGACGCGTACTGCTGGGGTGGGAGCTACGGCTCTTCCCCCGTTGCCGTCCCTGGCGGTCTCACGTTCGCTTCCATCAGCAGCGGTGGGTCGTTCGCGTGCGGAGTGACCGCGACTGGAGCGGCCTACTGCTGGGGATCGGGTCCGCTCGGCAACGGGACGACGTCGTCGAGTGACGTGCCGGTTGAGATCGCCGGCGGACTCACCTGGGCGTCCATCAGTGCCTACGGCGACCACGCGTGCGGCGTAACGACGAGTCACGTGGCCTACTGTTGGGGCAGCAATTTTTGGGGTCAACTCGGGACCGGGAATCAGTCGGGGAGCGCAGTGCCTGTGAAGGTCGGGGGGCAGCCGTAGGCCGCTGGAGCGCCAACCAACGGTGTCGGGGCGGTCGCAAGACCGCCTCTTCTTTTGCGAGCAATCGACTCCCTGGCATCCGTTACTCCAAGTGACTACTGAGACCTCAGTCGACCGGGAGGATCCATGCGGACGATTCGGATGGCCGGAACCGTATTTCTCACTGCGCTGCTCGTCGCGGGCTGCAGCGACCGGAACACTCCCACCGCACCGGCGGCTGGGCCCTTGGCGGCGGCCAGCAGCGGCGGGGACCACTCGTCGTACACGTGGAACTTGAGCTGTTCGGGCGACGGTGAGTCGTACGCCAACTGGTACTGGACGCACGCGGGGACGACCACCGGCACGGGGTCCGCGTGGTGCTTCCCCGGCGGGTCGACCAGCGGCACCGACGCCCGCCCGGCGGATGCGGACGGTTTCTTTGCGTGCGTGAACTACACTGCAGGCGGTGGTGCCTGTCAGGGCTGGGCGGTCGTGCCGGGGAGCGCCTTCAAGGTCCAGCTCAAGGGAACGCGGACATGGTTGGTACCCGAGTGCTCGCAATCGTGCAAGCAGTCCGCCACCGGCACACTCAGAATCGACAGCTAATCGTTGGCTAGTCGAGGACAGGTAGGAGGTAACATGAACGGCATTCGCATGGTGGTCGGCTTGCTTGGAGTTGCAGTCCTGACCGGCTGCAACGACCGGATCCCGACCGCGTCGAACCGCGCACCGCCGCCTTCGGCGATAGTGCTTGGCCAGATCGACCCGGGTCACCCCTACGTCGGCGCCATCATCTTCGATACGCCAAGCCCGTCCTGGTTCCCGGTCGCATACCAGCCGTGGTACTGCTCGGGCACCTTAGTGTCGAGGCGAGTGGTCCAGACGGCTGGACATTGTCTGGCATTCGCGGCTTTGGATGGCGGGTTCTCCGCAGATAGCCTGCCGACTGCTCTCATTCACGTGAGCTTTGCGCAAAATGTCACCGACCCCAGTTCATGGCGCACCGTGTCGGGGTACCTCTACCATCCAGATTTTGTCCCCCCGTTTTCCGACTTTGATGTCGCTCTCCTTTTCCTCTCGAAGCCGGTGAGCGATATCGAGCCGGGCAGGCTGCCCCCCGCAGGGTATCTCGACTCCTTCAAGAATGCGGAGCTTCAGGCATCTGTATTCACGGAAGTGGGATACGGCATGCTGGGCGCGGAGGACAACTTCGCGTTGACGGGGGATCGTCGCGTCGCCACCGCTGCCTTCCAGCAGCTGGTCGCGAATGTTCTTTACCTGAAGCGCGACCCGGGTGGTGCCTGCTATGGTGATTCCGGCGGACCGATCCTCTTAGGGTCGGGCGACGGAGACTACGTTGTCGGCACGTTGCACAGCGCTCGAACCAAAGTAAACAGCAATATCAAGCAGGACTGTACGAGTGATTTCGGGGCGCAGCGAATGGATCTCGCCAGCGTTGTGAACTTCATTCAGGCGAACATCGAATCGCACGGGCCTTAGAGTGTGAGGTCCGCATTCCTCTGGAGGATAGTATGCGCGCGCTCGTTCCCTTTCGTACTCTGATCCTCACCAAGCTCGGCACCTGTGCGTTCTGTATCCGGCTGTCGCTGGTACTGAGCCTGTCGAGCTGGGCTGTGGTCGCCACTCTCTCCTTCTTTCTCCCCGGCTCGCTCGCAGGTAAGCTCGCGTTCGTTCCGGCATTCGGCCTTACCGCCCTGTTCGCGAGTCATCTCGTTGCCTACGCGGTGCGAGTCGCCCTCGCCTACCGAAAGTCCGGGAGGGCAGCCCTCAGCGCAGACACCGCCTCGACTGCCAACCGTCGCCGCTTCCTCGTCCTGTCAGCCCAGGCGATCGGAGTGGCTCTCGTGCCCACCGTATTCGCATCGGCGCTGTGGGGATCGGTCCGCGCTGACCCGAACTGCCGACCGCCGTCCAACTGCGCCAGCCTTTGTTGCTGCAACGGCTGCAAGACGCAGCTAAAGCCATGCGACCCCTCCTATGGCTCGTGCCAGGTCTATTGTGCGACCCAGAATTGGAAGTGCATTGGCCCGGTGCCGTGAGCGTGTGAAGGGTGCCCCCTCAGCGAGGCTCTCCGCCCAGCCGATGCAGCGCTGCACGCGCTTCAGCGACGACGGGTTGTAGTCCTTCGTCAGCATGCAACCACGCCTGAACCACGAACTGGTAGTAATGGATCGCGGCGACGGGGTCGCGTAGTCGCTCCGCGAGGCGGGCACGCTCGAGCATGAGCGGTACGCGCCGGTCGTGGGAGCGATCAAAGACAGCGGCGGCCTCGAGTCGTCTTCCCCGCGCCGCCAGCAGGCGAAACCTGATCTCGCGAAGCTGGGCAGCATCTGGGCACAGCGAGTCTGCGACCGAGAGGAAACGACGGAGAGCGAGCGCGCTATCCCCCTTTGCAAGGAGTAGCGCAGCGTTCGCGAATCCGGGGATGGGATGCAGACCGTCAGTCACAGTGCCGTTTCCATACGTGCGAGCGGCTAGCTCTTCTCGGCGCGCAAGTCGCCGCAAGCTGACGGTGTCCCTTCGTTCAGCCCACCACAGCGCCGCAGCCTGGATGGGTGAGCCACGCGCCTAAGACTTCCTCGACCTTCGCTTCAGACACTGCCCCCAGTTCAGCCAGCTCCATAAACGCGGTACCATAGCGGCGGCCTACGACTGCGCGAGCTTCTCGTAGACGGCCTCGATAGATAAGCGTCGTCGCAAGCAATGACGGGTAAACGTGGAGATCATTTCCAGAATCCGGGCGCGTCTCTCGGAGGCGCCCTTTGCTCATCGCGACACCCCACCGGGCCACTTGAATCTGTGTCTCGTCCGGATCCGGCCACGACTGGACCATCAAAGCGAGGTGAAAAAGCGCCGGGGGAGAGGCCCGCTGGAGCTCGCGCGTGAAATCCGGTGCCCGTTCGTCGGGAGCGAGTAGCCTGCTGAGAAGTCGTATCCCCCCTGCCTCCGGTACGTCCGGCGAGGACGCGAGGTAGCCCTTTACGTACAATAGGGCCGCGTCCCGATCATTGTCATTCAGTGCGATGGTGATTGGATGTATGTAGGCTGGCGCGAAACCCGAATCGAGCGCGATAACTCGATCGAACGCGGTACGCGCGTCATACCATGTCCTCCCGGCATAGAATCCTCCATGGAAGCGGCTTTCGCCGAGCGCATACCAGAACCGGGGATCCTCAGGGTAGCGACGGACAGCATCTTCCAATGTGGTGATCTGCGGTGGCGCGGCCATCCAGCTGAGCGCAATCAGTAGGCTGTCGCGAGCACTCAATCCGTGATTGAACGCTGCGGCGCGCGCAGCGTAGTAGCCAGGAATGGTGGGCCCCGAATCGTTCCATCCGAGTGACATCTGCAGTTTATCGAGTGCCAACGCGAAAGTCGTATCGAGTGCCACCGCGCGATCGTAATTCGCAATTGCTGAGTCCAGCGAGAAATGCCGAAGAAAGCGTTCTCCCCTCAGGAACGCCTTCAGTGCGGGTAGGGACCGAGTACCCACTGAGTGCAGCCGCACATGGTTACCCAAAACCGTGGGCGTGACTGCCCGAATCATGTCCAGGGTCAGTGAATCGGACAGCCGATCGATCCGATCGGCCTGGTCGGAGCGATCGATCTCGACGAGAGGTCGGTCGCTCTGCGCGTCAAGGACAGCGACTCTCACATGCACCGAATCCGCGCCTTCACCCAGCACTTGTCCGTAGACGACGAACCTGGCACGAGTGCCGGCCGCGAGACGCGCGGCAGATGTTGGATCGGCGTGACCCTGCCAGCGACGGATGACCACGGTCGGCGACACGGTGCGAAGCGAGCCGGCGCCGTCGAGGTTTCGGGACAGAACGTCAACGAGTCCTTCGCGCCACAGCTCAGGATTTCGCATTGCGAGGACGTCGAACGGCGCGACCGCAACGAGGGAGGAGTCGAATTGGATGGCCGGCCGCAAGCTTCTGATCAGCGCACCCCCCAACAGTAGCACACCCAGGACCGCGAGCTGGGGCCACAATCGCAGTATTGGGTGTCGGCTCTTGTCTGTGGTGACTGCGTCAAGCGTCTTCAGGAACAGGCGATCCATGATGCTACGCTCCGGCATCCCCGCTGCTGTTCCCTCGGGTCTGGCCTGCTCCTGCGGAACGTCGTGTAATCGCCGAATCAGGGCCGTGACCGACGGATCGAGCGGTGCGTTCAGCTCCTGTCGGACGAGCTCCTCGTAGCTTTGTGCGTGGCGCAGTGCCTCTGCGGTTTCTCCGGCGGCCGCGAGAGCTGTCATGAGCCCGAGACTTGCACGGGAGCTCAACGGATCGAGTGCGACGAGGAGTCGCCACCATTGGGCCGCCGCGCCATGATCGCCGCGTTGTCCCGCCGTTGTCGCCAGCCTGTTCAGCGCATCATTATAGGCGTGAACTAGTCGTTCGCGCTCCGCTTCCACCCACCGCTCGAAGTCCCCAACGTCGCTGATAAAGAAGCCGTCGAGGAACGGCCCAGTGTACGCTCGCGCTGCGCGCTCATATTCGCCGCTACGCAGTGCGTCTTCGAACCGCTGAACGTCGCTCGTTAAGACGGCAGGATTGAGGCGCAACTCGGTGGATCCCAGAACGAGATCGGCCGCTCCCAGGTCGCGGCGCAGGGCGTAGCACCCCTGCCGTAATAAGCTCCGGCCGTGCGCCGCATCGGTCTCCGGCCACAAATAGGCGATCAGTTTATCGCGGCTCAGACCGCGGGGATGACAGGCGAGGAGCGCGAGGAGGGCAAGCGTTTTGCGTTGCGCCGCGGCTCCCGTACATGGAGCGCCGTTCGCTTCGAGGGACAGCCCGCCGAAAGTCCGCAGCTTGTACATGGGAATCCATTTGACGGCTTTTTGATGCCGTCCTTACGCCGCCCGCCTAACATACGCGTCGCCATCGACGGCGGCGAACGAGCGCTGCGCGGAGGCCGTCAAGTCGTGTCATATCAAAGGATTGGAGGTTGATATGCGGTCGACTCGCGTCGCCCTCTGTGCGGCGTCGTGCCTCCTCGCCGCCCTCGCCTGCGGAGGGTCTGAGTCAACTGGACCCTCCACCGGAAGCGTCGAGGTCGTAGCCACAACGACCGGCGCGGATCTCGATCCCGACGGCTACGCTGTTGCGGTTGACGGCGGCGCGGGGCAGTCCCTGCCGGTGAATGGAACGGTCACGTTCACCCAATTGAGTGTTGGAAGTCACCAGGTCGCGCTCAGTGGTGTCGCGACCAACTGCACGCCGTCGGGTCAGAATCCCACGTTCGTCTCCGTTACCGGTGGGGCGACGACACACCTCGCTGTCGCGATCGCCTGCGCTCGCCTCGAGATGATCGCGTTCGTGAGCTGGCGCGACGGGAACGGTGATGTCTACGTGATGAACGCCGACGGGACCGGGGTCAAGCGGCTGACCACCACCACGCAACCGGCGTCGAGCGCGAATCCCGCCTGGTCGCGGGACGGGAGCAGGATCGCCTTCGCCAGCAACCGCGACGGCCATGAAGAGATCTACGTGATGAATGCTGATGGCTCGAGCGTCTCGCGCCTCACGTACTTCAATTCCTCCTTTCCGTCCTGGTACTACTCCTCTGTTCCGTCCTGGTCACCGGATGGGTCGAGGATTGTGTTCGCATCGAGTCGCGACGACGCCGACGCCCTTTACGTAATGAACGCAGAGGGGTCGGGTATCTCTCGGCTCACGAACAATCCTAGCACGGTGGCGTCGGACGCGGCGCCGGTGTGGTCTCCGGACGGCTCGAAGATCCTGTTCCTACGTGTGGTCTACGGCCAGGACAACAACTGGGATGTCTACGTGATGAACGCCGACGGGAGCGGTCAAGTCAATCTCACCAACAGCGTGGGAGTCGACGAGTGCGGGCGTCCTGATTGGTCGCCCGATGGCTCGAAGATCGTCTTCGCAGCCGATAGCTTCGGAAATGGCAACACCTGCCGGAGCGCCCAGCTGTACGTGATGAACGCGAACGGGACCGCGCTCAGGCGGCTGATGAGTAGTTCGGCTCAAGACATGTGGCCATCGTGGTCACCCGACGGCACCAAGATCGCGTTCACATCCTATCGCGACGGCAACCAGGAAGTCTACGTGATGAACGCAGACGGCACTGGTCCCATCAATCTGACCAAGCATCCGGCGAATGACCTGCTCCCTGCCTGGAGGCCCTAGGGGCAAAGAAGCCTTCATCGCACCCAACGTCACCTCGCACGGCCATTAAAGAAGCGCCCGGACCAGTGAAGCAGCTTAACGAACAGGGAGGTATCCATGTGTAGGCTTGGAATCGGCTCGTGTCTCTTGCTGAGCACGGCTCTGCTGGTCGGTTGCGTCGACCGAAAAGCACCGACCGCCCCGTCCACTCGGCCGCT
>Ga0209056_10008895_pt1 | contig 10280 bp, 10 predicted proteins | sample GraSoiAngelo_114_FD_185876 | JGI IMG/M metagenome (GOLD analysis project Ga0209056, IMG submission 185876) | Grasslands soil microbial communities from the Angelo Coastal Reserve, California, USA - 14_0903_13_40cm (SPAdes) (version 2) | ecosystem: Environmental > Terrestrial > Soil > Grasslands...
TGTAGTTGCGAATCACGAATCACGAATCACAAATCACAGGGTATGCTGGAGATTTCATGCCCGAGCATCGCACGCGTAGCGGCAGGCTGCGCCGGGGCGAGCGGATGGTGGTGATGGCCTACCACCTTCTGGGGGCGCCGCACCGGTTGTTTTCCCTGGGGACGTTTGTGGAGATGCTCAGCGCGGCGAAATCCACGATCAGCGAGGATCTGGGATTCATGCGCCAGGCGTTTGATCGGTTCCGCCTGGGGAAGGTGGAAACGCTGCCGGGGGCGGCGGGCGGGGTGAGGTACCTGCCGCTGCGGGGGAAAGACCGCGTCCGCGCGCTGATCGAGGAACTCTGCCAGCGGCTCCGCGATCCGACCCGCCTGTTGCCCGGTGGTTTCTTGTATACGAGCGATCTCACCTCGACCCCCCGGTACGCCACGGAACTGGGGGAAGCGCTGGCGGGATTCTTTGATGAGACCCGCCCCGACGTGGTCCTAACCATGGAGGTCAAAGGTATCCCGCTGGCGCTGATGACGGCGCGGGCGTTTGACGTCCCTATGGTGAGCATTCGCCGGGGGGCTCACGTCACCGAGGGGCCGGCCGTGAGTGTGAACTATGTCTCCGGGTCGTCCCGGACGGTGCAGTCGATGACGCTGCCGCTGCGGGCGGTCGTCGCCGGGGCCAAAGTCGTGTTTATCGACGACTTTCTGCGGGGCGGGGGGACGGCGCGCGGTGTCTTCGACCTGATGCGGGAGTTTCAGGCTGAGGTGAAGGGGATCGGGGTGCTGATCGAGACCACCACGCCGCGGCAGAAGATGATCGACCGCTACGTCTCATTGATCGAGTTCGGCGGCGTCAACGAACGCGGAGAGATTCTCGTCTCGCCCAGCCGCTGGTTGTAGAGACGCGACTACGCGACGGCGCGACAGCGTTAGTTCGTTGGTTTGCACACTTGATCCACAAACTTCAGCGTGAGCGCGAACTGGTACTCTCCCCGCTCGTCACCGGCGTAGTGGATGCCGGCCACCTCGTTCCGGTAGTTGAGCACCGGAGAGCCGCTGGAACCGGGGGCCACCGATCCTGTGTCCACCGTGTAGGCGAAGACACTGAACGGCAACTGTTCCACGACCGTCCCCGTGGCCACGACCGGGATCCACGAGGCGCCTGGATATCCGATGACGGTGACCCGGGAGTGTTGGGCGGGAGCGGAGCGCGTTGTCTGCAGGGCGAGGGGCAAGGGTCTGAGGTTCCGCAGCGTGATCTTCGCGACGTCGTACGGGCGGGCGTCGCCTGACGGATCGATCGCGCGGTCGTTGAGGCACACGACGGTCGCGGTGCCGAGCGTGACGCGGGGGGACGTGCCCCGCGCGAGCGTGAGCGGGCCGTAGCCGGTCCGCTCCCGGGCCACGTGTGCGTTGGTATAGAAGATCCCGCCGCCCACGTGAAACGCCGTTCCCTTCACGCACCCGCCGTCTGACTTGCAGCGGAAGGCCACCCACACGGCGTCGGTCAGTGATGCCGCCGCGTGGCTCACCGGGGCGGGAGAACCCAGCGCCGCGCCCATCAGTCCGGCCAGCAGCAGGAATGCCGCGCGCATCGACCTCACCCGCCTAGGATACATGGTTCCGGCATCCCTTGACAGGCCAGCCCGCCCGGACCGATAATAATGAGTGAGCACTCATTCAGTATTTCCAAAAATTCGATGCCCCGCGTCACTGCCGCTGCCAAAGCCCGTCTGGAGGGCACCCGCCGGACACAGATCCTGGCCGCCGCCGCCGTGGTCTTCGCGCGGAAGGGCTTCGACCGGGCCACGGTCACGGAGATCGCGCGGGCAGCCGGACTGGCCGAGGGGAGCATCTACAACTACTTCCGCAGCAAAGAAGAATTGCTCGTGCACATCCCGCGCCAGCTGGCCCAGCCGGTACTGGCCACGCTGCTCGAACAGGCCCCGATGCCCGCGACGGCCGAGGAGATGGAAGCCCTGCTGCTGCGTCTGGCCGGCGCGATGGTCGAGCGGGTTCGTACCCACAGGAGATTCCTCAAAGTCTTCTTCTCCGCGTTGCCGTACCTCAGCCCGGCTGCGCGGGACACCTACATGCAGCTGCTGCCCATGTACGCCACGTCGGCGCTGGAGCGCATGCTGCGCGAAGGGGTGCGCACCGGCTACCTCCGCAAGGATCTCAACCCGGTGATCGCCGCCCGGGTCCTGCCGGGCATGCTGATGTTCTTTCTCATGGTTCAAGAGGTGCTGACCGGCCGGCGGATGGTCCCGTACGGCTACGACGAGATCATCCCCGAGGCGGTGCGAGTGTTTCTGTACGGCGCGGTCCCCCGGCGGCGCGCGTCGCCGGCAGGTTAGATAAAGGAGGCAGACCGGCGTGATCAAGAGTTCATCGATGGTCGCACTCATCCTCGTCCCCGTCCTGCTGGCCGCGGTGATGCCGGTGGCCGCGCAAGACCAGGCGCAGCTCCGGCCGACTCCGCTGTCCCTGCTTGAGGCGCTGCGGCTGGCGCTGCAGCAGAACCAACAGCTGAAGGTGGCGGCGTTTGAGGTCGCCGTCGCCAGAGCGCAACTGGCGCAGGCCAGGGCGGGGGGGGCGATCCAGGGGAATGTGCAGGCCAGTTACGCTCGGACCCAGGAGGGCCTGTCGGTGACGATCCCGACAAACAGCGGGACCGATTTCATCACCATCCCCGCGCCGTCGCCAAACATCTATGATGCGCGCCTCGTGCTGCAATACCCCTTGTACTCTGGCGGCCGCGTTGAAGCTCAAATCGCGATGGGCGAGGCCAACCTGAAGGGAGCCGAGGCGACCTTTGACCGCGTCAGGCAGCAGATCATCTTCACCATCCGGCAGGCCTATTATCAGCTCCTGTTGGCCCAGGCAGGATTGGACTCCGCCAACCACAGTGTGACGCAGGCGGCCGAGAACCTGCGGGTGGCACGGGCGCGCGTTGCCTCCGGCGTGTCGCCGAAGTTCGATGAGGTGCAGGCCGACGTCGCCCTGGCCACCGCGCGCCAGACGCAGGTGCGGGCGCGCAACGGACTCGCGCAGGGGATGCAGGCGCTCAACGGGCTGCTGAACCTGCCGCTGGAGACGCCTCTTACGCCGACGAACCCGTTTATGGTGGCCGTGGTGGAGACCCCGCTGGACCGGCTGGTCTCCCAGGGGCTGGAGACCCGTCCTGAGCTTGCCGAGGTCCGCGCGCGGCAGGCGGCGGCGCAGGCGGGGATCCAACTGGCAGAAAGCGGAGCGCGGCTCAATCTCGGCCTGTCGGGCGCCTTCGACTACTCGAACACCAGCGGATTCGGCCCCGGACCGCAGCTCTCCAGCACGTGGAGCGTGGCGCTGGCCGCCACCCTGAACGTGTCTGATGGCGGATTGACGAAGGATCGCGTCGATGAAGCACGGCAGCGGCTGGAACAGTTGAAGGCCGCAGAAGCACAGCAGCGTCAGGCGATCGAACTCGACGTCCGGCAATCGTATCTGAATCTCCAGTCCGCGCGGGAGGAATTGACCGGCGCCGATGCGCTGCAGGCCCAGGCGGCTGAGGCGCTGCGGATCGCGAACGTGCGCTTCGCCGCTGGGGTGGGTACCAGCCTCGAGGTGCTCAGCGCGCAGGCCGCGGCGTCGCAGGCCGAAGTCGCAAAAGCACAAGCGTTCTTTACCTATAACGTGGCCCGGGCCGCGCTGGTGCGGGCCGTGGGCGCAGAGGTGAACTGACAGTGAAATCCCGACGCCGTCTGATCATTCCGATTGCCGCCCTTGCAATCGGCGCGGCCGCGTGGTTCCTGTGGCCGCGGGGCGGGCCGCCCAATGGTGCCATCCAGGCCTCCGGTACGATCGAGGCCACGCAGGTAGACGTCGCTCCCAAGATCGCGGGCCGGGTCATAAAGCTGCTGGTGCGAGAAGGTGCGCAGGTCCGCACCGGGCAAGTCGTCGCAGAACTGGACACGGCCGAGGTCGACGCGCAGGTGGCGCAAGCACGAGCCGCCGTGCTGGCCGCGCAGACCCGTCCCGCCCAGGCCGATGCGGCGCTGGCCCTGGCACGCGCCTCTGTCGAGGCGCTGCTCACCCAGGCGCGGGCACAGATGGAGTCGGCAGCCGCGGCGTTGGAGGCGGGCCGGGCCAGCCTGCGTGCCGCCGAAGCCAACGTGCAGGTCGCCGAGACGAACCTGGCCAGGGCGGAGTCCGACCTGCAGCGGCTGGAGGCGCTGTACCGAGACGGGGCGGTATCTGCGCAGCAACTGGATACGGCGCGGTCCGCCGTGAAGGCCGCTGAGGCCCAACGCGACGCCGCCCGCGCGCAGCGCGATGCGGCGCAGGTCCAGATCAGCGCGGCGGCGGCGGTGGTTGAGCAGGCCCGGGCCGGGCTGGCAGTCGCGGAAGCGAACCGCCAGACGGTCGCCATCCGGGAACAGGACGTGGCCGCCGCCCGCGCGCAACTGGCACAGGCGCGGGCCGTGTTGCAGCAGGCGGAGATCCTTCGAGGGAACACGATTCTCACCGCTCCCTTCTCGGGTGTCGTGGTGGCAAAGCACGTGGAGATCGGAGACCTGGTTGGAGTGGGGGCGCCGGTGCTGACCATCGCCGATCTCAGCCAGCCGTATCTGAGGGTCTTCATCTCCGAAACCGACCTGGGCAAAGTGACGCTTGGCCAGCCCGTTGACGTGCGGGTGGACGCCTTCCGCGGCCGCGTGTTTCACGGCACGGTCATGGAGATCAGCGATCACGCCGAGTTCACACCTGGCAACGTACAGACGCGGGAAGAGCGCGTCAAGCTCGTCTTCGCCGTCAAAGTCCAGTTGAGCAACCAGGACGGCGTGCTGAAGCCGGGGCTGCCTGCCGATGCGGTCATCGTGACCGGTGCAGGCAGCAGTCCGTAAGGAGAGGGCGCGGACGCGCCCAACCACATTTCCCTCTCCCTGGAGGGAGAGGGATGAAGGGTGAGGGGGTTAGACGAGGTGAGCGTCTTGCTCTCCGATGACAGCGCCGCCGTCCGCTGCCTTGGGCTGACCAGGCGGTTCGGCGCGCTGGTCGCCGTTGATCACCTGGACCTTTCTGTGGCACGGGGAGAGATCTTCGCCCTGGTGGGACCGGACGGCGCCGGCAAGACGACGCTGATCCGCATGCTCTGCGGCGCCCTCACGCCGACCGAGGGGACGGCCGTGGTCGCGGGCGCCGATGTCGCGCGCGATCCGGAGGCCGTCAAGGCCCGCATCGGGTACATGCCGCAGCGGTTCAGCCTCTACGGCGATCTCTCGGTCATGGAAAACCTGCGGCTGTATGGAGATATCTACGGAGTCGGGCGCGCCGCGTTCCGGGAGCAGGCGGCGCGATTGCTCGCCGACTTCCGCCTGGACGCCTTCACCGAGCGCCCGGCGCAGCAACTGTCCGGTGGAATGAAGCAGAAGCTCGCCCTGGCCTGCACGCTCATCCACGCACCCGACGCGCTGTTTTTGGACGAGCCCACCACGGGCGTCGATCCGGTCTCCCGGCGGCAATTCTGGCGTTACCTGTACACCCTCAACCGGGATGGGATCACCATCTTCGTGAGCACGCCGTACATGGATGAGGCCGAGCGCGCGTCGCGTGTCGGGCTGATGAACCGCGGCCGGCTCATCGCCTGCGACGATCCGGGCGCGCTGAAGGCCTCGATGCATGGGGAGATCTTAGAGATCGTGGCCGAGCCTAAGGCCACTGCCAAGCAAGTTCTGCGCGGCCATGCGCTCGTGCACAGCCTGGAGGTGTTCGGAGACCGGCTGCACGTCCTGGTGGACTCCGCGGACCAGGCTGAAGCGGAGCTGCAGCGTGCGCTGCGCTCCGGCGGGGTGCAGGCGCTTAGCATCCGGCGCACGGTGCCGTCGCTGGAGGACGTCTTCGTCTCCCGGCTGGCCCGCAGCGCGTGAGGCCCGGTGCCGCGATGGAATACTCGGTGCGGGCCACGGGGCTGACGAAACGCTTTCGGGACTTCATAGCCGTCGATCACATCTCGTTCGAGATCCGCCCCGGCGAAATCTGGGGATTCCTCGGGCCGAACGGCGCGGGCAAATCGACCACGATCCGCATGCTGTGCGGGATCCTGGATCCGTCCGAGGGAAGCGCGACCGTATTAGGATACGACGTACGCCGCGATCCCGAGGCCATCAAGGCCCGGATCGGCTACATGTCGCAGCGTTTCAGCCTGTGGGGCGATCTCACCGTGCGTGAGAATCTGGAATTCTACGCCGGAGTGTACGGTCTCGACGCTCGTAGCGTCCGCCAGCAAGTGGACAAATGGCTCGATCGCTCCGGGCTGACTGACCGCCAGCACGAGGTGACGGCGGCGATGTCAGTGGGGTTCCGCCAGCGCCTGGCGCTGGGCTGCGCCGTGCTGCACCGGCCGCAGATGGTATTTCTGGACGAACCTACTGCGGGAGTCGATCCGGTCTCCCGGCGGCAGTTCTGGGACCTCATTGACCGGTTCGCCGAAGAGGGGACCACCATCATGGTAACGACCCACTACATGGACGAGGCCGAGCATTGCGACCGGCTCGCCTTCATCTACGGGGGCCGCATCATCACCCAGGGCACACCGGCACAGATCAAGCGGGAGCAGATGCCGGGGATCGTGCTGGAAATCCGCACGGACCGACCGGTGGAGGCGCTGGCTGCGCTGTACCGGCACCCCGCCGTCCGCGAAGCCGCGCTGTACGGCGTGGCGATCCACGCCGTCGTCGAAGGGCAGGAGTCGGCGCCCAGCGTCGCCGCGTCCCTGCGGGACCATGGGGTCGCGGTGCTCGGGATCGAGCCCATCCCCCCGACGCTGGAAGATGTCTTCGTCGCGTTGGCCGAGTCTGACCGAGGAGCCATGGGATGAACCTCCAGCGCCTGTTCAGCATCATCCGCAAAGAGACTGCCCAGCTGTTACGGGATCGGCGGACGCTGGGCACGATCATCACCTTGCCGATCATCCAGATGGTGCTGTACGGCTACCTCAGCAACGAAGTCCTGCACCAGCCCACGGCGGTGTGGGATCAGTCGCAGACCACCGAGAGCCGCGCGCTGGTTGCCGCGTTCGAGAACACCCGGTACTTTTCGGTCCGCTACTGGGCCGGCAACCTGGCGGAGATCGAACGCCGTCTGGACGCCGGGCAGGTGAAGGTGGGCCTGGTCATTCCACCGGATTACGCCCAGCGCCTGCGTGCCGCGGAGCCGGTTCAGGTGATGGTCGTGGTGGACGCGTCGGACGCGACCAGCGCGCGCGTCATCCTCTCCGTGGCCGGCGGCGTCGGCGCCAGCATCTCCCGCGACGTCGGCATCGCGCAGCTGGCGCGCGCGGGGCTGCGGGCGCCGCCCCAACCCGTCGAGGTGCGCACCCGGGCCTGGTACAATCCAAATTTGCAGAGCCAGCTCTTCATCGTTCCCGGGGTGCTGGGGCTGGTGCTGCAGTTCACCACCACCTTCCTGACCATCGGGGCGATTGTCCGGGAGCGCGAGCTGGGCACGCTCGAGCAGCTGGTGGTGACGCCGATCCGGCCGTCAGAGTTGATGCTGGGGAAGATCCTCCCCCTCATCGGGCTGGGGTACATCAACCTGACATTTATCCTGCTGCTGGCGTGGGCCTGGTTCGGCGTGACGGTAAAGGGCAGCATCCTGCTCCTCTACCTGATGACGCTGGCGTTCTTCTTCTCCTCGCTGGGGATCGGGACGCTGCTCTCGACCGTCGCGCGCACCTTCCAGCAGGCCGCGCAGCTTGCGCAGCTCGTCCTGCTGCCCAGTATTCTCATCTCCGGCTTCCTGTTCCCGCGGGAGTCGCTGCCCAAGGTGCTGTACTGGCTGGGCTACGCCGTGCCGCTCACGTACTTCGTGACGATCATCCGGGGTGTGCTGGTCAAAGGCGTGGGGTTCCACTATCTGTATCCGCAAATCATTCCGCTCGTCTTTCTCGGGGCGGTCGTGTTTACGCTGGCGATCGTGCGCTTTCAGAAGAAGATTGACTGACGCCACCATGATGCCGACTCTGTCGCTGCGTCCCGCGCAGGCTGTGCTGTTTGACCTGGATGGCACGCTCCTGGACTCGCGGACGTCGCACTATCGTGTCTACCAGCACGTCTTTGCAGATCTCGGGATCCAATTCGATCACGCGGTGTTCACGCAGCACTACTCCCCGAACTGGTACCTGCTCTACGAGCGCATCGGCCTTCCCAGAGACCGGTGGCCCGAGGCCGACCAGTTGTGGTTGCACTACTACGAACGGGAAACACCCGGTCCGCGCACCGGCGCCGGGCAGGTGCTCGCGGCGGTGAAGGGATCCCGCCGCGCGCTGGGTCTGGTGACGTCCGGGGAACGCGCCAGAGTCGAGCGCGACCTGGACCGGCTGGGCTGGGTGGCGCTCTTCGATGCGGTGGTATGCGGTGGAGACGCGCCCCGGATGAAACCCCACCCCGACCCGCTCCGGCTGGCGCTGAGTCAGCTCAACCTGCCCCCACGAGCAGCGGTCTACGTCGGGGACACGATCGAGGACGTGCAGATGGGGAAGGCCGCCGGCACCGCAACCGTGGCGCTTGCCGGCGGGTTCTCGTCACACGAGACGCTCAGTGGCGAGCGACCAGACATTCTCCTTGACAGCCTTGACGAGCTGACTCCACTACTTCAACTGATTGACAATTGAAAATTGACAATTGACGATTCTTACGGCATCGCCGTAACGGCTCGACCACGGGTCTGCCACAAGGCCGCCGTCGTCAGCGGGATGAGCGCCGTCGCTGCCCCCACCAGCCCCATCGCATTGTAGCCGATCGTGGCGAACACGATCCCGCTGCCGAGGCTGCCCACCGCGGAGGCCAAGCCGATGAGGAGATCGTTGAATCCCTGTGTCCTGGCGCGCTCGGCGGGGGAAAGCTGATCCGCCAGCAGCGACGATCCCCCAACGTAGCACAGGTTCCACCCCAGCCCCAGCAGAAACAGCGCGACCGTCAGCGGTAGTACCTGCGGCGAGAGGGTGGCCGCCAGGCACGCCAGAATGAGCACCCCGCCACCGGCCATGATGACCGGGCCTCGACCCCATCGGTCCGTCAACTGGCCCGATATGACCGAGAACGCGTACATCCCCACGACGTGACCGGAGATCACGAAGGAAATCGTGCTGATGGCATGATTGTGTCCCCGCATGTGGAGTGGAGTGATAACCATCAGCATCACCATCACCAGCTGCCCGCACACCATGGCTGCGGTCGCCACCTGCGCCGGACGCTGTGCGTAGATTTCGGGAATGGTTCGCGTGGGCTCTCGGGGCGCAGCCGGGCCTGCCCCCTGGCCGGCGATCGCGCGGCTTAGGTCGCGTGGCTCGGGCCGTAGGAAGAGAAAGATGACCGCCGCCGCGGCCACAAAGAGCCCGGTCGACGCGCCGTACGGACCCGACAACTCGTCCAGACCCAGCCCCGCAGCGATGCGGCTCATCGGCCCCGCGATCAGGGGCCCAAAAATCGCTCCGAGGGTGCCGCCCACCACGACGGTGGAGATCGCGCGTGCCCGCTGGCTTGCCTGGTGCACCTCAGCAGCCACGAACCGTGACAGTTGCACCGCGGAAATCGCCACGCCCACGAGCGTCGATCCCAACAGAAACGACCAAAACGATGCCGAGACGACCGCCGCTGTACTGATCAACGCTCCCGCGGCGCCGGCAAGCGCGCCCAGCATGAGCATGCCCCGTCGCCCCAGCGGGTCCATCGCATAGCCCCATCCGTACGCGGCAGACGCCTGTCCCAGCTGGTAGCACATCGCCGGCACGCCCGCCCAGTCTGGTCGCCCACCCAGTTTCGCTCCGACGATGGCCATAATGGGGAAGAGGGCGACGACGGCAGCCTGTCCCAGGCCCTGGACGGCAAGCAACGTCCGGGAGATCTTGCGGGCGGTCGCCGCGTGCGTTGTCTCCACGACTCAAACGCGTTTCTCCATGTGCGGAAGCCGTCCTGCCCGGCGGATCTCGAAGTTTCTAATCGCCTTCAGGTGCACGCGCTCGCCGCCGCCGCAAGCAGGGTCAGCCTGCCGGCGAGCCGACTCGGAGCGGAGCGGCCGTCCACCAGTCCCAGCCCCTGTCAGCTATCATAATGCGTGGGGTGCCCCACCCGTCTTGCTGCCGTGATTTGACTCTGTTGCCCTCACCTGTATAATGAAGATTACGACGCGGGGTGGAGCAGCCAGGTAGCTCGTCGGGCTCATAACCCGAAGGTCGCAGGTTCAAATCCTGCCCCCGCTACCACATTCGACGCCCAAGATGCAGATCTGGCACAGCATTTTGGGCGTCGA
>Ga0209056_10008898_pt1 | contig 10277 bp, 9 predicted proteins | sample GraSoiAngelo_114_FD_185876 | JGI IMG/M metagenome (GOLD analysis project Ga0209056, IMG submission 185876) | Grasslands soil microbial communities from the Angelo Coastal Reserve, California, USA - 14_0903_13_40cm (SPAdes) (version 2) | ecosystem: Environmental > Terrestrial > Soil > Grasslands ...
TCATCCAGGTTTTTCTCGGTCAGCCCGTGAGCAAGAAAACCGAGATCCAACTCCTGTCCAGTGGCGGCAAGCTCGATCCAGCAAACGTCACGATCGACGCCGGCAAGGACACCGGCCAGACCCGGCTCACCTCCGACAGAACAGGTCTGATTGAAGTGACTTTCGCGAAAGCCCTGCCAAAAATCAAACTGCCTCCGACCAACACCCTGAGCTTCAGTTTCATGCCGCCCATCGTCCGGCTGAATGTTCGCGCCAGTCCGCCGCAAATCACCCTGCTCGAGACGGCCGAACTGCTGGTGCAACTCCAGGACGCGCATGGCAAAGCGGTAGCGACCGATGAACCGCGCCCCATTTCCGCCGCTATCATCACCGGGCACGCGGAGATTCAAGCGGAGACACATGTCATCCCGGCAGGTGAATTCGAAACCCGCATCCCTTTTCGCCCCACGCGTTGTGGCGTCGTCGGAGTGAAAGCGTTCGCAGACAATCTGCCCGCGGAATTGGGCGAAGTGCGGGTTAGTTTGCCGGTGATGCTCCTGAGTCTATCCGCGGCAGGGGGCAGTCTCGGCGGCTTGCTCGCCGCCTTTCACGCGGGACTTCCCGCCGCGGTCAACAACGGGCCGCTGCGCCGCCGGTTGAAACACCTGCCCTGGTGGCGCATGAGCGTGGGGCTCGTCACGGGCTTTGTCTTGTATTGGGCCTTCATCTTTCTGTCCCTCGGCGCCCTGCCAAAGGCCGTCCTTCTGAATCCGTTCACCGCACTGGTCAGCTCCCTGCTCGGCGGCTGGCTCGGATTGAATGTCTTTAGCCTGGTCTTGAAACACCTTCACCTCTTGAAAACCGAAGGCCCCTTGTCAGGGGCCGGGCCGGGGAGACCCGCCAGAGCTTGATCCCCAGGAAAAGCAGGCCGGACTTTAGTCGATACTGGAAGGTGAACCGCCGGCCGCCGCCCAGGCAAGGGCAGGTTTCTCGCGGGAATAGAGCACGTAGCGCAGAATTGAATTCTGCTGTATCGCGGATTTCCCCGTGCGAATACGGCGATTAAAGTTGTGAAGCGCGAAGCGTCTTAGAGTGCGGCGGTCCTCCGCCGCTTTCGGGCTGCGTGGGTGAAGTCGACTAACGCGCAGATAGGAGCCCGACCACACTCCAAAAGTGCCAGCCGACTGGCGCAGTCCAAGACACTGGCGCGACTCCGCGCACGCTCACTCTTACTAGGACGTGGGAGCTTTTTCTGCTTCCTCGAGTTCTTGTTCGCGGCGCGAGTAGCCGCGGTGCTCGATGTGGGCGCAGGCGCGTTTGAGTTCCTCTTTGGGATTCCACATTCGAACTCGACATTCGTCGGCGGTGGCTGTCCGCCAGATGCAGCCGCATGGGGCCGCTCGGCAATCTGCTGGGCTTCGTCGAGGTCTACCAGCGTCAGGTTCTGCGCCGCCCACAGCCCTCCCCCAACGACAAGTTTCCGCCGGGGAACTGCCATCGCATGTCGCCCCGTCTTGGCGAACGTCAAGTTTGGGTCCGGCGAATCATGTTGACTTGCTAACGTGATTGGACGAATCTATGCCGAACATAAAACATGCCTTGTTTATGGCAAACGAAACAAAACCCACCCAACCGGGCGCAGCCGAAATCAAGCGTCAAAACTCGACGTCCGACTACCCAATGGTGGATCTCCGTGAAATCTGCGACTTTGTTCAGAGGATTCGGGAAAAGGGAGTCGAGTCGGAGGCCATGCCGGTCGTTGCAAAGGAGTGTGGGTATTCAGGGCCCACGTCAACCGGCTTCTGGCGCCGCATGGCAGCATCACGTCTTTTCAAACTGATCGAACCGCAGGGTTCTCGACTGACCGGTTTGGCGTTGGATTACGTCGAACCGGACTCCGACGATGCAAAGACCAAGTCGCTGAGACAGGCCGTGCGGGCCGTTCCTGGATACCAGTCCCTATTCGATAAATATTCGGGGCAGAGGCTCAACCCGGAGATCATCAAGAATGGTATCGTTCGAATGACCAACTTGAGCGACGAGTGTGCGCTTATCTGCGCCAAAGTCTTTGTTGAGTCTCTACGCTTCGCTGGCGAACTGGATGGGGATCAAACGCTGTTGTCTCCCACACGAACCCCTCGGATCGAAGCACCCGCAGACACGGACAAGAACGGGACCAGGATTGCGGCCGCGATTCAACCGGTTCCCGTTGCTGGCGACCGTGACTTGGAGACTTTCTACCTCACGCTTGATGCGTCAAAAAAGCGCCGTGTTGTTGTCCAAGCGCCACCACAAGTAACTCGATCCGAATTGAAGCGAATCCAGGATTGGCTTTCGTTTCAACTATTGGTTGAAGAACCGAGCGCAGGTGAAGATCAGTCATGAAACTTTCCCCCGTCAGCCGACAAGAACTGATACGTCGTCTCCGTTTGCTCGGATGGAGTGGCCCTTATTCGGGCCGCAAACATCAGCACATGACCAAGGGCAACATCCAACTCACTGTGCCCAATCCTCATCACAGGAAAGACATCGGTGTCCAACTCTTGAAGCTGGTTCTTGACGAGGCGGGAATTTCCCGGGACGAGTGGCTCAACGCCCGGTAACCAACGCTGGCTTGGAAGGCCGAAGCGGTGGCAACCCAAGCCCGCGCTTGAGGGCCAGATTGATCCAATCCACCAAAGCTGTCTCCAGTTCGGCCAATGTTTCTTTTTTGGTCACTCCTGTTGCGATCAAGCCTCGAAAGCCGGGGATTCGGGCGGCATAACCCTCATCTGCTCCAAGAAAAGTGATCTCAGCGAGTTTCAAGGCTTGCTGACAGTATGCGTTTAGCGGTGCCACATATTAAGTATCGTCAAATCGTTGTTTCATTCAAGCACCGATTGGAGGGTGGCTGCCGGACGCCATAGACAAGTGGCCCTGGACATCAGTCCGTGCTAAACTAACCCCATTGGCGGTGCAGGGAGTTCGCCTCGACTGAACGTTGGCGGCTACCAACTCTTCGCAGCTTCCTCGGCGTCTTCAAGTTCTTGTTTGCGGCGCCAGTAGCCGCATTGCTCGATGAGGGCGCGGGCTTTCTTCCACTCCTCCCGTGCAACCGCCAGAATCTCATCTCGAGTTCCGAGTTCGGCATTACGCTTTAGAAAGGGGCCGGCGCCGAAGAGGTGTCAAGGCGCGAATAGACTAGCCTGCATCGGCCAGAAATTTTTTCCCTTCAGATGTGACGTTCCAAGTTATGAGATACTCCGAAGAATCGTTCGGATGGACTCTGGCTCGTTTTACGACGTATCCACACATGTCCAAATTAGAAAGCAAACGGAAGAACTCCTTTTCGCCTACAGGATATTGAATGCTTCCAAAAGTTGGCCAATACTCGGCAACTTGGTCATCTGCCTCTCGAAGGCGGGTGTCAAATTCGACGCGTTCGTACGTGAACCTCAAAACTTCCAGGTGCTTGCTTGTCAGAACAACGGCGACTCCACTAACAAGTCGAGGCAGACGATGAGGTTGGACTGACCATCCCTTCGCGGCTTCCTCGGCGTCTTCCAGTTCTTCTTTGCGGCGCCAGTAGCCGCATTGCTCGATGAGGGCGCGGGCGCGTTTGAGTTCCTCTTTGTCGCGAAAGAGGCGAGCGCGGTGGAGGTGGATGTCGGCCAGGTGCAACCGCATGGAGCCGCGCTCGGCAATTTGTTGTGCCTCGTCGAGGTCCGCCCGCGCCAAATCCGGCTGGCGCTGCAGTGCCCGCAGCCATGCGCGAGACAACAGTGCGCTTGGCAAATAATCCTGGCGACTCGCGTCTCGGAAAGTTCTTACAGCCAAATCTAGCAATTCTCGCGGATTAGCGTCGACGCCCAGTTGTGACAAATAGAGAAAAACCCGTCCTTTTGTGAGATAACTAAGTCCCACTCGAAAGATCCAGTTCAGTTCGTGAGCTGTTTTTGAGTCAACATCTACCTCGTCCCGAATCTTCTGTCCGACCATGCCGAGACGCGACCAGCGCGCTCAAGCGGTTTTAGATGAGCGAGCAACTCATCGACAAACTTTTGGTCCTTGTGGCTGTAGCTGATGAATACCTTATCGCGTTTAGTCGCACTCATAGTCTGATTGTTGTTTGAAGTCGCCAAACTGGTTATTGCAGCGCTGGGCCGCGTGCCTTGGCGAGTGTTTGTCGCGGTTGTTTCGCGTTCGAGAATTTCCTCAATTGCAGCGACCGAGGCCCGCGCCGTATCCTCAAGCTTTGCGTAGTACGCTACTGGATAACCGCTCTCGTGGCGCAAGGGCGTGTGAGATTTCGAAGATATATAATTCGGGAGCCGAGGAAACAGTCCGTCTCCAAGAAGTTGAATAGAAACGTTCCCGATCCACGCGTAGCGCTCGGAGTGGAGCGGGCTGCCGGGATTGACTTGCGACGACAATTCAAACAGCGCATCGAACCAAAGCGATTCGCCGGAGTTGCGTCCTCTGGAAAAGCCTGACGGCCAGTTCCGCCATAACGATAGCGCGATGTCTGTGGGCAACTGGTATAGAAAGTTGGTTCCGTCACGCGCAAGTTCCGTCAGGCGAGGAACAGGCAACGAACGCGATTCGCATTCCCAGACTAAACCCGTGTGAACGTAAAAATGACGCCACATCCCAAAGCGATATGGCAGCGCGTCACCCTGTTTATTGAGCATCGGGTTGCCTTGGACGCTTTTAATCGGAAACACTCCGATCAACGGTCCTCCGTCTGGCCTACATAGTTTCGATGGCTCGCGCTCAAGGCCATTGCGAGACAAGACGACTTGTCGGCCTTGGAGGATCGCTGGAAGTTCGTCGAGATTGATCGCGTGTGCAGGGATACGTGCTTGGACATTACACATTCAAGAGGGCAACACTCATCAATGATTCGCTCGAACCGAGAACGAAGCGTTATCCACTTGTCCTTCCAGTTTGAGGAAGCTTTCGCTTCCTCAGGGCTGTACCACGGGAGGATTCTTGAGGTAAACTCCAGGCGGTAAGGCGTGCCAACAGCAATATTGGTTCCATCTTCAAATTGCTGCTGATTGCCGCCGTTTATTGGATTCGCGAGCATTGGCTTTATTTGTCATTACCGTGGCCGTGGAGCAAGCATAGCATGAAGGTTTGTCTAACGGAATTGCTGATCATTTACTTGCCTTGACCCTTCGCAATGCGAATGGTGACATGGCACCGCACTATGCCCGAACCGCCAAAACTCGTTCGTATCCCGACGCTAAAAACGCCGGCGGATTTCCGTAACTACGTCGCGACACTGGGTCTTGATTTGCCGTGCGAAGACCAGATCGTCACCGGGGCGGCGTCGCCTTTGGCTCAACCGGTCGATGCGGTCACGATCAACGGCAAACGCATCGGTAACCGCTGGGCGATTCAGCCGATGGAAGGTTGGGATGGCACAGCCTCCGGCGGCGCGACTGATGACGTGCGACGGCGCTGGCAACGCTTCGGCGAGAGCAGCGCGAAGCTGATTTACGGCGGGGAAGCGATGGCGGTGCAGCCTGATGGGCGCGCGAACCCGAACCAGCTCGTCATCGTCGAGCAGAACAAAAAGGACCTTGCCGCATTGCGCGAGATTCTCGTCCGCGCCCATCAGGAGCGCTATGGAACGGGCGATGACCTGGTCATCGGCTTTCAGCTCACGCACTCGGGTCGGTTCTGCAAGCCGAATGATAAGTCCCGCACGGAGCCGCGCGTTGCCTATCGGCATCCGATCCTCGACAAAAAATTCAACGTTACCAGCGACGCGCAGGTGTTCACCGACGGCGAGATCGAGCGCCTTATCGAATGCTACATCGCTGCCGCGAAGATCGCGCGGGACGTTGGCGCTGACTTTGTCGATATCAAGCATTGCCACGGTTATTTGCTACACGAGTTTCTCAGTGCTTTCACGCGCCCCGGAAAATATGGCGGTTCATTCGAGAACCGGACCCGGATTTTGCGCGATATCATCGCCGGCATACGCGCCAGTGGAAACCCGATCGACATCGGGGTGCGGCTGAGCGCGTTCGATTTCGTGCCGTTCAAGCCTGACGCGGCGTTGTCGCAGCCGGGCAAACTCGGTCCGGGCATTCCGGAGGATTTCTCCGATTGCCTGCCGTATCGCTTCGGGTTCGGCGCAAACCAGGGCAATCCGGTCGAATACGACCTGACCGAGACATTCCAGTTTGTTGAACTGTGCGCACAGCTCGGCGTGAAGATTTTGAACCTCAGCGCCGGTTCGCCTTACTACAATCCGCATATCCAGCGGCCGGCGGCCTATCCGCCGAGCGACGGTTACCAGCCGCCGGAAGACCCGCTGGTTGGCGTCGCCCGTCAGATCAACGTCGTGCGGCAGGTGGCTGAGTTCGTTCAAGCGTTGAACCGTTCAACCGTTGAAGCGGGGCCAGCGGTTTCCGTTTCCACGCTTCCTCGCTTCCACGCTTCCACGCCGATCCTGATCGGCTCGGCGTATTCCTATTTGCAGGAATACCTCCCGCACGTCGCCCAATACGTCGTTCGCAACGGTTGGACGGACATGATCGGCCTGGGTAGAATGACGCTGGCGTATCCGAACATCCTGGCTGATGCGGTCGAAAAAGGTGCGCTCGAGAAAAAGTTGATCTGCCGCACGTTCAGTGATTGCACGACGGCGCCGCGTAACGGTCTGATCAGCGGTTGTTACCCGCTTGACAAATATTACGCAGCGAAACCGGAGTCGCAGAAGTTGAGGGAGATCAAGAAAGCAGCGTGCTGCCGGCATCCTGCCGGCAGAAAAACACACAGACTGCCGGCGAGACGCCGGCAACACGTTTGCAGGGAGGCTCTTCCCCTCTGCCGCTTTGGCCATGAACGGCGAGCCAAGCGAAAGCGCCAGGGCACTGGCGCAGTCCAAGACGCTATCGCGCGGTCCGAGGGGTCAAAAGCAAACGAATGGTAGAAGCGTCCCAGCCTGACCCCTCCCAAGAGGGAACGGTCATGAAGCTCCGCGAGCACAATGCAGAGGTGTTTCGCATGCATTGAGACCCTGAACCACTGAGTATCCCGCGCCGGAACGGGAAAGCGCCGATAAATCGGACGCACTCCAAACGCTTCGCGCTCGCGGCCGAGTCAGCGGACCACGCGTCAGCGTTTGGAGTGCGTCTTCAGCGCCGCTTTTCCCAAGGCTGGCTGCGATTTGATGGCCAAGCAGGTTCAGGGAAAGCCCTCTCGGCCTTGCGACCGCGCGTTGGGGCCATGAACCCACCCCTAACCCCTCCCAGGAGGGGAACTGACACGGCGCGGAGGAACGCTCGCTCCCCTCTTGGGAGGGGTCGGGGGTGGGTCGGTTCATGGAAAGCTTCACGACTTTGATGCCGTGTATTGGGACCAAGAACCGCGCTGGGGCCAAACGAAGGAACTCAACTGCCGCTCGTATAATTCCCATTGTAACCTCAACACAGTCGGACAATAAATGGCCCCATGAATCTCCGGCGAAATCTCGGGCTGCGTCTGCTCTTTTTTCTTTGTGTGGTCGGCGGTCTCGGAGTGTTGCCCGCCGAATGGCTCGCCGCCGCAACCGGCAAACCCAACATTGTTTTCATTCTCGCCGACGATTTGGGTTACGGCGACCTCGGCTGTTTCGGTCAGACGAAGATTCGCACGCCGAACATCGATCGCCTCGCGGCGGAGGGGATGCGCTTGACGCAGCATTATTCCGGGAACGCCGTGTGCGCGCCGTCCCGCTGCGTTCTTCTGACCGGCAAGCATCCCGGGCACGCGTGGATTCGGAACAACCGCGAGGTGCAACCCGAGGGTCAGCCGCCGATTCCTGAATCGGAGATCACCTTGGCAGAACTGATGCACGCCCAGGGCTACGCGACCGGCGCGTTCGGCAAGTGGGGGTTGGGGTTCCCGGGCTCCGAAGGCGATCCACTCAAGCAGGGGTTCGATCGCTCTTACGGCTACAACTGTCAGCGGCACGCTCACAATTCCTATCCAACCTATCTTTGGGACAATGACCGTCGTGTAAAGCTGAACAACCCCGAGTTCTCCGCGCATCAAAAGCTGCCCCCGGAGGCCGATCCGAATGATCCGGCCAGCTATCGGCCTTACATTGGATCGGAGTACGCGCCAGACGTGATTGCCGAGCAGGCGCGGCATTTCATTCGCGAGAACAAGGCCCGGCCTTTCTTCCTCTACTACGCCACCACCGTCCCGCACCTTGCGCTGCATGTTCCCGAAGAGTCGCTGGCGGAATACCGGGGCAAATGGCCTGACCCGCCTTACGCCGGCGGGAAGAATTATTTGCCGCATTACTCACCGCGTGCAGCGTATGCGGCCATGATCACGCGGATGGACCGTGAGGTTGGCCGGATCCTGGATCTCATCCGGGAACTCGGGCTCGATGAGAACACCATTTTTATCTTCACCTCGGACAACGGCCCGCTCTACGACAAGCTCGGCGGAACGGACTGTGAATTCTTCGCGTCGGCTGGACAATTGCGTGGCAGGAAAGGTTCGCTTTACGAAGGCGGCATCCGGGTGCCGACCGTCGTCCGGTGGAAAGGCCGCATCAGACCAGGTGACACGTCAGAGCGCGTGACCGGATTCGAGGATTGGCTACCGACCTTGATGGAACTGATCGATGCGTCCCGTGCTGTTCCGAAGGGCCTGGACGGCATCAGCTTCGCACCGACGCTGCTGGGCCAAAGCCAGGAACCGCGGCCATTTCTTTACCGCGAATTCCCGGCCTACGGTGGTCAGCAAACCGTCCGCATCGGCGACTGGAAAGGGGTTCGACAGAACCTCAATCCGCCGAGCCAGGCGAAAAAACCGGAACTGCGGACCGAACTCTACAACCTCAAGGAAGACGGCGGAGAACAACGCGACGTGTCGGCGGCGCATTCGCAAATTGTTGCGCGCATCGAGCGCATCATGCGGGAGCAGCACATGAAGTCGGATCTATTCCCCTTCCCTGCGTTGGACGAATAGGTCTTGTCTGCCGGTTCAGGAGCAGCGCCGACTTCAGTCCGCATCACGTCTCGGACCGCACGAGTAAACGAACCGATTTGGCATCGCGGGACCAACAGGCGTTGAAGCGGAATAGATTCCGCGCTCCAATTCGTGGAAAGCCCCCTTTCGCTTTTTCCACATGCATTGTGACCCTGAAACTCGTGGGCAATCCAAGCGCCGCATCAGCGGCGCACTCCAAAACCTGGCGGATGTTCCTGCCGCCGTAACCAACGCGCCAGCGTCTTGGAGTGCGGCGGTGCTCCGCCGCTTTCGGCGCGCGAGCGGACTTGGAATTCACGGTTCATGGAGAGCCGCCTTCCGCTTTCGCGCATGCCTTGAGACCATGAACCAGTCCGAGTCCCCCTCTCCCGGCCTTCGGCCACCCTCTCCCCCGCCCAAAGCGGAGGAGAAGGCGGGGAGAGGGGGAGGTTCATGGAAAGCCCCCTCGGCCTTGCGATCGTGCATTGCGCTATAACCCACCCCCTAACTAACCCATTCCAGGAGGGGTACGTGTTTAGCCATTCACACGCCCGGCACGTGCTGAGGCAAACGAGATTGCGCTGGCTACGCGTTTCCAGGTAGTATCACGGGCGTCCCGCCCGTGCGAATCGTGACACGGGCGAGACGTCGGCGAGACGTCCGTGCCACTACCGTCTGAAAAGCAGACTCCCGGAATCCAACGCTAAACACACGCCCCTTCGGGAAGGGGAGAGTATCAAGGTGAGGGGTTGCGTCTGGATTCAAGGCGTTGCATTTCTTCCAGGAAAACAAATTGTGCTGGCATCGATCCCGCAGCGGGATAGATTTCCGCGCAACCAACAACGACGAGGACCACGCGCATTCATGAGCTTATCCACACCTGACGCCTCCCAGGAGGGGAACCGGCCAGCGGTGTCTGAAAGCAGGCTCGACTCTCGCAAGAGGTTGAGTTCCTGGTTAGCGAGCCGGATGGATTCGAAACAGGGGTCTTCCGCGAAGATAACCAAGCTGTGGAAAAAGGTCGATGCCGAGTCGGAGCGCGGGTCTGTGAACCGCAGCAGTGTTGCCTGGAATTCCAGTTTGCGGACGCGTTCTTTCCAGATAACAGTGCTGCGGCTCGCAGAGCCGCGCTCCGATGGTGACTCTGTCCATCGCCCTGGGAAGCTAAGCGGTGCAAGAATGCTTTTGTCGATTGCCACTCTGACGGCCGCCTGCGGTTGCGGCCTTGCACAGACTCAAAAGATTGCAACTCATTATCCGCTCGACTCCCCGGAAATACCAAGGGAAGTACGGGCCGAGGCACACACTGAATTGTGGCAAAACGTCGAGCGGGGTCC
>Ga0209056_10008899_pt1 | contig 10276 bp, 12 predicted proteins | sample GraSoiAngelo_114_FD_185876 | JGI IMG/M metagenome (GOLD analysis project Ga0209056, IMG submission 185876) | Grasslands soil microbial communities from the Angelo Coastal Reserve, California, USA - 14_0903_13_40cm (SPAdes) (version 2) | ecosystem: Environmental > Terrestrial > Soil > Grasslands...
GCGAAGGTCGCCGTCGTGAGCGAGGAAATCGTCCTCGGGGGGCGGCAACAGGACCGAGCCCCGCGAGCTGACGAACCCGTCCGCCAGGGGGCGCACGTCGACTCCGAGCGGCGCTTTGGAGATGAACCCGGACGGCTTCGGGACGAACAGGTAGTTGTTTTGCGGCGGGCCCACGTCCGCGCGATGGCAGGAGAGGACGACGGAGCCGCGCCCGTCGCTGGTGGCGGCGCTCGCGGAATCCCCCTGGAGACCGTCCATGCCCGCCCGGACGCCAGAGCAGATCGTGATGTCGGCGGCGCAGGATGCGGCGGCCGGGACCACCCCGGGACAGGCGCCGGTGTCCGCAATCGCGACCCCTTCACTCGCCGCGATGGAAGGGTCGCAGGGACCGGCTTCCGCCGGACCTGCGTCGGGCGCCGGCCGTGGAGGAAGCGGCGCGCCGACGTCGACCAGCGGATCTCCGGCCGGGCCGCCTTGCGCACATCCGAAGATCAGGGTCGCTGTCGTCAGCCAGGCTGCGTGGCGCATGTGCCCGCAAACTGATCACGCCAGAGGTCGCGCGCACGCTTGCCGTCCGTTGCAGAACACATTTGACCTCGCGCGCTCTCTCCCGCAGGATGCCGGCCCGATGCCCCCGCGGATCGCCCTGTACCCGGGCTCCTTCGACCCGCCGACGAACGGCCATCTGAGCATCATCCAGCGCGGCCTGAAGATGTTCGACGGACTGATCGTCGCGGTGCTGAAGAACCCGGCGAAGGACGAGCTGTTCAGCGTGGAGGAGCGCGTCCAGCTGCTGCGCGGGGCCTTGAACCTCGACAAGCGGGTGCAGGTGAAGACGTTCTCCGGGCTGCTGGTGAAGTTCGCCCAGCAGGAGGGCGTCAATACCGTACTACGCGGGCTGCGGGCGGTGAGCGATTTCGAGTACGAGTTCCAGATGGCCAACATGAACCGCAAGCTCGCTAAGGAGATCGAGACGCTCTTCATGATGACCGGCGAGGATTACTTCTACATCTCCAGCCGCTTCGTCCGGGACGTTGCGCGGCTCGGTGGCGATGTGAGCGGGCTCGTGCCCCAGAACGTCCTGGAAGCCCTGAAGAAGAGGTTCAAGTGACGAGCAGGCGTCTCGAAGCGGTGAAGCCGTCGGCAACCATGGCGATGACGGCCCGTGCCATCCAGCTGCGGCGCGAGGGCCGGGACATCGTCTCTCTTTCGGTGGGCGAGCCGGACTTCCCGGTCTTTCCCCACGTCGCGCAGGCGATCTCCGAGGCCCTGCGCAAAGGGTACACGAAGTACACGGCCTCGAACGGAATCATCGAGCTGCGCGAGGCGATCTCGGACTGGATGTTCCGCGAGGTGTCCGTGCGCTGGCCCGCCGGGCAGATCACCGCCACCTCCGGGGCCAAGCAGGCGCTCTACAACGCCTGCATGGCGCTGCTCGACGAAGGCGACGAGGCGGTGATCCCGAACCCGTACTGGGTGAGCTATCCGGAGATGGTACGGCTTGCGGGGGCAAAGCCCGTCGAGGTCATGCTCCGGCAGGAGGACGGCTGGTCGCCGCGGCCGGAGGATCTCGAGAAGCTGCTCACGCCGCGCACCCGGGTGTTCATGTTTTCCAGCCCGTCGAACCCGACCGGCGCGGTCTGGAGCGCCGAAACGATCCGCGGGATCGCGCGCGTGCTGGAGAAGTTCCCCAAGGTGGTCATCCTCTCCGACGACATCTACGACAAGCTGGTGTACGGGGGCGTGAAGGCGACCAACATCCTCCAGGTTGCGCCGCAGCTGAAGGATCGCACCGTCCTCGTGAACGGTTGCTCGAAGGCATACGCGATGACCGGCTTGCGGCTGGGCTGGGCCTGCGGGCCCGCCGAAATCATCGCGGGCATGAACAAGGTGCAGGACGCGAGCACCTCGAATCCGAGCTCGCTCTCGCAGCACGGCGCGGTCGCGGCGCTGCGCGGCCCGCAGGAACCGGTGGAAGCGATGCGCGCCGGATTCGAGAAGCGGCGCCACCTGATGGTCGACCTCCTCCGCCAGGTGCGCGGGGTCGATGCGCACGCCCCGGACGGTGCCTATTACGTGTTCGGAAACTTCTCCGGGCTGCTCTCGCGGAAATATCGGGGCGAGCCGGTCGCCGCCACGCAGCGACTGGCGGAGATCCTTCTCGAGGACTTCGGCGTCGCCACCGTGTCGGGGAGCGCGTTCGGGCGCGAGGGGTTCCTGCGCCTGTCGTTCGCCATCTCCGAAGCGGACATCCGCAAGGCGATGGAGCGGGTCGCGCGCTGCGCGGCTTCGCTCGAGTAGATGGCGCGCGACGTCGTCGCGGAGATCATCGAGTACAACCGGCCGGGCGAAGGACCAGTGGAGGCCAGGGCGGAGGCGTTGCGGCGGAAGCTGGAAGCGCTGGCAAACACGCCATTCCAGTTCCTGCGAGGCACGTTCCATCTCATGGCGTGCGACGTGCTGCAGTCCCGCGTTTCACTGGCTCGCGGAACGGCGCCGGCCGGTCTGATCGTCGGTGATCTCCACCTGGAGAACTTCGGCGTCTACCGCGGGCAGAGCGGCGCGCTGGTCTTCGACGTGAACGATTTCGACGACGTCGGCTGCGGTCCCGTGGATCTCGATCTCAAGCGCCTGTGCACGAGCGCGCTGCTCCTTCCCGGCATCGACGCGCTCGTCCGTCTGCAGGCAGCGGTGGCGATCGCGCAAGGTTGGGCGTCCGAGCTGGAGAAGATGGGCGGCCGGTTCCCGATCCTGCCCTGGACGCAGGACAAGGCGGAGGGTGAGGTCGCCGAGCTGTTGCGCGAGCGCGGGCGCCGTACGCAGAAGGAACTGATCGAGAGGGTGGCGCCCACGGGAGACCGGATCGCGGACAGCGAGAAGTTCGCGCGCGTCGATCCGCAGTGGGTGGATCGGGTGCGTGCGGCGTTCGAGGAGTACGTCGAGCACCTGAAACAGCTCAAGGCGCCCGATCCGCCGAAGGGATCTGAAGTCCTCGACGTGGCCTACCGGTTCAAGGGGACCGGCTCGCTGGGCCGGGTGCGTTTCACGCTGCTCGTCGGACAACGCGGCGAGCGGCGTCTCATCGAGATGAAGGAAGCGCGGCAAAGCGCGATGGACCAGGCGTCGGGGAAGCCGCCGGAGCGGGAGCGCGCTCGCGTCCAGACCGCGGCCATCCGCCGGCTGCAGGGCGACCCCTGGCCCCGCGTCGCCGCCACCCGGCTGGGCGGAATTCCGGCGCTCGCCCGGGAGAACGAGCCGGAGGAGGAGAAGATCGGGCGCGAGCTGCTGGCGAAAGACGACGGGCAGCTGCTTTCCTATGCCCGGCAGTGCGGGCAGGTGCTCGCCCGGCTCCACGCGCGGGTGAACGCGCCAGTCCTGCTCGGCGCGGTCTGGGATCCGGCCGAGACGGCGCATGCCGCGGTGGAGTTCGCGGAGCGATACGCCGCCCAGGTCGAGGCCGACCAGAAGAAGTTCGTGGCAGCGAAGAACCAGGTCTCCCGCGCGCTCGCGACCTCCTGACGTGTGTTAGAGGGACGCGCAGGAGTTCCTCTCCGGAGGCCACATGACCAAGCTGCTGCGCGCCATCGCCATCGCCGTCGCTCTGCTGTTCGCCCCGTCCGTCGCATTCGCCAAGACGCAGCCCGCCGACAGGAAAGCGTCGGCCAACAAGACCGAGAAGCTCGACTTGAACACCGCCAGCGAGGAGGAGCTGAAGGCGCTGCCGGGGATCGGCGACGCCTACTCGAAGAAGATCATCGAGGGCAGGCCTTACAAGGCGAAGGACGAGCTGGTGGAGAAGAAGATCATCCCCAAGGCGACGTACGCGAAGATCAAGGACAAGGTCATCGCGCACCAGGTGAAGTGACTGGAATATTTGGCGAGCTGCGGCGGCGCGGTGTGCTCGGACCGCTCCCCGCAAACTCCACGGCGGCCGCCGCTTCCCACGCCGCAGCCGCCGCCATGCCGAGCGAGCTGGCGGCGGGAACCGTGCTCGCCGGCCGGTATCGCATCGAGCGGGAGCTGGGGAAGGGGCGGGAGGAGCTGCAGGCGCTTCAGAGCCGGTGAATCTGCATCATCGAGGCCCCGAACGTAGGCCGGTTCGGCGGTACGGCGCTGGCGATCACGATGGCCTCGCCGCGCATCGCCTCGCCGGCCCCCACCAGCGTCTGCGCGATGGTGCTGATCATCTCGTCCGTGGTCTCGAATGGCTTGCGCACCCGGCGCGCCGTGACGCCCCAGTAGAGCGCCATCCGCCTCCAGGAAACTTCGCTGGCGGTGAACGCGACGATCCGGGCCTGCGGCCGGTATTCGGCGATCTGCCGCGCGGTCTCCCCGGTGCGGGTGTACACGCAGATGGTCCCGATGCCGAGCTGCTGCGCCGCCGCCGCACAGGCGCGGGCGACTGCGGTGGCGAAGGTGCTCTCGCCGCGATCGAGGCTCGGGTCGGGCAGGGCCTGGTAACGCGCGCTCCGTTCCACTTCCTCGACGATCGCAGCCATCGTCTTCACCGCTTCCACCGGATGGGCGCCGGTGGCCGTCTCCGCGGAGAGCATGACGGAGTCGGCGCCATCCAGCACCGCGTTGGCCACGTCGCTCACTTCCGCGCGCGTCGGTTGGGGAGAGACGATCATGCTCTCCAGCATCTGCGTGGCCACGATGGCGATCTTGCCGTAGTGATTCGTCCGCTCGATGGCGGTCTTCTGGATCAGCGGCACGCGCTCGAGCGGCATCTCCACGCCGAGATCGCCGCGCGCGATCATCACCCCCTCAGCCAGCTGCGCGATCTCGTCCACCCGATCGACCGCCTGCGGCTTCTCCAGCTTCGCGATGATGGGAGTCGTGGGCGCGTATCGCTTGATCAGGCGGAGGTCGTCGGCGCTGCGCACGAAGCTGAGCGCGACATAGTCGACCTCGTGCTCCAGACCGAACTTGAGGTCCTCGATGTCCTTGGGCGTCAGCGCCGGGATCGACACCGGAGTGCCGGGCAGATTGATGCCTTTGTGGTCGGAGATCGTCCCGCCCACCTTGATGCGGCAGCGGACGTCTTTTCCCTCGACGGCGATCACTTCCAGCTTGATGGCGCCGTCATTGATCAGCACCGGGTCGCCAATCGAGACGTCGTCGGGGAGGCCCTCGTACGAGCAGGAGAACCGCTGGGCGTTGCCGAGCACCGCGGGATCGACGGTGATGGTGACTTCCGCGCCCGCCTCGAGCTGCGCCTTTCCGCCTTCGAGCTTCCCGACGCGGATCTTGGGACCCTGCAGATCGAGCAGCAGCGCCACCGGGCGGCCGGCGTTGTCCGCGGCCTTTCGCACGTTTCCGAGGGCGCGGAGGTGATCCTCGTGGGTGCCGTGCGAGAAATTGAGCCGCGCGACGTCCATTCCCGCCTCGACCAGCCTGCTCAGCACCGGCTCCTCACGGCAAGCCGGGCCCATGGTGCAGATGATCTTGGCCTTGCGCATGCGTTGGACCGGAGCGTAGGGCGCAATAGCTGCGCCTGCAAGAGACGATTTCGCCGGCGATCAGATGCCGAGGACGGCCGCCGGATCGGTTTCGCCGTGCAACTTGCTCGCACTTGCGCCGCGCAGCTCGTCCGCGGTCACGCCGGCTTCCTCCAGAAGTCCGGGATCCGCGACGATCTGCGCGCCGGCCTGCAGCGCGAGGGAGAGCGCCTCCCCGGCGGAAGCCTCGATGAGCACCTCGCGGGCGCCGCTTCCGAGCGAGAGGTGGCTGCGGAGATCGTGCCGCGACCGCGCGCCGTCGATCGAGGCGCGCACGATCCGGCCGCCGAGTGATTCGATCGCCGCCATCCCGGGCCCTCGCGACCCTTGCAGCGCCGCCTCGATGGAGGCGGCTTCGGCGCGCGACACGGGGACGCCGAGCCGCCGCGCGCCGTTCTTCTCCGCCAGCACCAGGATCGGCTGACCGCCTGTCACGCGGACGATCTCCTCCGCGCGCATCTCCACCGGCAGGTCGCCGCCGGCGGGCCATGCGAGCTCGCAGATCGCTGCCGCCGCGCAAGCAGCGAATACGCGCGCAACGAAAGCCGGCCTGGGTTCCGTGTTCATGCGCCCCTCAGCTTGACAAGGTAGCGAACGGCGGCGCGGAGGGAAGTGGCAGGGCAGCCGGGCGGCCGGCGGGTTACTCCAACTCGGCCACCTCTTCCTCGTCCTCGTCTTCGCCTTCCTCGTCCTCGCTGTCTTCCTCGTCAAGGAGGGCGGCCTTACGGGAGACCGCCGGCGCCTCGTCATAGGGAGGCGGCATGTCCTCGCTGTTTACTTCGACGCTGGCGCTGAATTTCCGGCGCAGCGGTGCCAGGGCGGCGAACACCTCTTCGAGCCCGCTCACGACCGCTTCCACCTGCTCGTCCGGCGCGCGGGTGCCGCACCCCGGGCAGCGGAGCACGGGGTCGCTCTGGATGTCCGAGACGTCCATGGAGAAGGACTCCTCGCACTTCTGGCACTGGAATTCGAGCTGCATGACCGCGGCCTCCCGACCGGCCCAGCATAGTCATGGCTTTCCGCCGTGGAAGGGGGGCATGAAGATTTCCAGGCGGCTGTCATTGACCCGACGTTCGGCGCGCGGGCCGATCCTGTACGCGCGGTTTCGGCGGCGCTATGTTCCGCGCCCCCTTAGAGGAGCCGATCGATGCCCAGCCCAGCGCCGCAGGTCCCGAAGAATGGCAAGGCCATCACCATCTCCGGCGGCCGCCTCAGCGTGCCCGACCAGCCCATCCTGCCGTTCATCGAGGGCGACGGAACGGGTCCGGACATCTGGCGCGCATCGCAACGGGTGCTCGACGCCGCGGTGGAGAAGGCATACGGCGGCCGCAGGCGGATTGCTTGGATGGAGGTCTATGCCGGCGAGAAGAGCAAGAACCTGTTCGACAATTGGCTCCCGGATGAGACGGTCGAGGCGTTCCGGCAGTACCTCGTCGGCATCAAGGGGCCGCTCACCACGCCGGTCGGCGGTGGGATCCGCTCCCTGAATGTCGCCTTGCGGCAAATGCTCGATCTGTTCGTTTGCTTGCGCCCCGTCCGCTGGTTCAAGGGCGTTCCCAGCCCGGTGAAGCGGCCGGACAAGATCGACATGGTGATCTTCCGCGAGAACACGGAAGACATCTACGCCGGAATCGAGTACGCGGCGGGCACACCGGAGAGCCAGAAGGTCCTCGATTTCTGGGCGAAGGAGTTTCCGAAGGAATTCAAGAAGATCCGTTTTGGCACCCGGGAAGCGGGCGCCGGCTGGCAGAAGCAGCTCGAAGCCATCGGCGCGCCAAAGCGCGATACCCCGGTCCAGGTCGGGGTCGGGATCAAACCGATCAGCTATCTCGGCACCGAGCGCCTCGTCCACAGCGCGATCGGCTACGCGGTGCAGAACAAGCGCAAGAGCGTGACCCTGGTGCACAAGGGCAACATCATGAAGTTCACCGAAGGCGCCTTCCGCGATTGGGGCTATCGGGTCGCGAAGGAGCTCTTCGGCGCCAAGGAGATCGACGGCGGACCCTGGTGCAAGCTGCCCGGCGGGGTGGTGGTGAAAGACGCGATCGCGGACATCACGCTGCAGCAGGTCCTCACCCGTCCGGAAGACTTCGACGTCATCGCCACGCCCAACCTGAACGGCGACTACCTGAGCGACGCGCTTGCCGCGCAAGTGGGCGGCATCGGCATCGCGCCGGGCGGCAACATCAACTACGTCACCGGCCACGCGGTCTTCGAGGCGACGCACGGCACCGCTCCCAAGTACGCCAACCAGGACAAGGTGAACCCCGGCTCGGTGATCCTGTCCGGCGAGATGATGCTGCGGCACCTCGGCTGGAACGAGGCGGCCGACCTGATCGTCCGGGGCATGGACGGCGCCATCGCTGCCCGGACCGTGACCTACGACTTCGCCCGCCTGATGGTGCAGGAGGGAGAGCGCAACGTGCAGGAAGTGAAGTGCTCCGAGTTCGGCGAGGCCATCATCCGGCACTTCTGAGCACAGTTGCGGCCCCTTCGCAGGTGGAGTAGGTAGCGCCCGCTTCTACAACGCCCGGCGGAGAATGCTCATGGCTCGCAGGAAGATCGCCCTCATCGGCGCAGGTCAGATCGGCGGCAACCTCGCACTGCTCGCGGCCCAGAAAGAGCTCGGCGACGTGGTCCTCTTCGACGTGGTGGAGGGGGTGCCGCAAGGGAAGGCGCTCGACATCATGCAGTCGCGGGCGGTCGACGGGTACGACGCGCGGATCATCGGCACCAACAAGTACGACGAGGTGGCCGGCGCGGACGTGGTGATCGTCACGGCGGGCGTCCCGCGCAAGCCGGGGATGAGCCGCGAGGACCTGCTCGGGATCAACATCAAGATCATGCGGGACGTGGCCACCAACGTGAAGGAGAAGTGCGCGAAGGCGTTCGTGATCGTGATCTCGAATCCGCTCGATGCGATGGTCTATGCGATGAAGCAGATCACCGGCTTTCCGAAAGAGAGAGTGGTCGGCATGGCCGGAGTGCTCGACAGCTCGCGCTTCCGCCTCTTCGTCGCCGAGGAGCTGAACGTCTCCATCCAGGACGTGCAAGCGCTGGTGCTCGGCGGCCATGGCGACGACATGGTCCCGCTCACCCGGTTGTGCTCGGTCGCGGGGATCCCGCTGGAGAAGCTGATCCCCAAGCAGCGGCTAGACGCCATCGTCGATCGCACCCGCAAGGGCGGCGGCGAGATCGTCGCCCTCCTCAAGACGGGCTCCGCGTTCTATGCGCCGGCGACGAGCGCCATCGCCATGGCCGAGAGCTACCTCCGCGACAAGAAGCGCGTCCTTCCCTGCGCCGCGCTGCTGGAAGGCGAGTACGGAATCAATGGCTACTACATGGGTGTCCCCGTCACCATCGGGGAGAAGGGGATCGAGAAGATCCACGAGGTCGAGTTGAGCGCCGAGGAGAAGGCGATGTTCGAGCGCTCCTTCCAGTCCGTGAAGAAGACCGTCGACGAGATCAAGCCGCAAGTCACCGCCTGACATCGTCTGAGCGTCCCCTGGGGAGACGGCGGTTGCGGATTTGCTGTCGCCGCGCGGCTGCCGTCGCTACCTTTGGAAGGTGGCACAGGCCGAGCTCCTCGAGCGCGGCGAGCTGTACTTCCTCTACATGCCGCGGGTCCGCCCGGGCAATGCGCTGCCTCTTGCCCTCGACGATGGGTTGATCCGGCTGCGGAATGTGCAGCGCCTGTACATCGTCCTGCGCCCGGAGCGGAGGTCCGCATACAGGCGGCTCCTCGTCGGCCGCAAGCGGATGCCGGATCCGCAGCGAAGGCAGCGGTTCTGGGTAGAGATCGAGCGGGTGGAACGGAGCGCCGCCGCGATCCTTCAAGATCTCCATCGGTTCGAGTACGAGACGAAGACCCGCGGACGGCGCGTACAACCGGCGGCGAAGTCAGCCGGTGAAGGCGTCTACGCGCTGCTGCGGCACGAAAGCCACGCCCATTTGACCTACCGCCTGACGGACCCCGCATCGCCTGGCCAGGTGCAGCGCGCGCTCGGGATTCTTTCCCGGGCGAGCTACATCGCGGCTGCCTTCAATCCGGAGGCGCCGCCACGGCTCGGCCGGCGGCCGCCGGACGTCGCCACGCCGCCATCATTGCTACGCGAGAAATTCGGCGACAAGAGGTTCGCGCCGCTCGATCCCGATCTCCTCGACGTCGAGGGTCTCGAGCTGGTGCTCATCGGCACGCCGGGCACCGCCGAGGAGGAGACTGGGATCGAGCCGTGGCACTGATTCAGGCGGCCGGCCCTCCCAGCTGGCGCAACGTCAGCTCGGGTCCCGAGGTCCCGGCCCAAGGTGCGCTCGCCGGGGAACCGTTGTTGTCGAGCTGTGCGAAGAACCACAGCCAGAGGAGCGCCCAGAGCGCGATGACGGCGATTCCGATAGCAAAACCAGACCTCGTGGGGTGCAGCCGCAGGCGGAACATATAACCTCCTAAACTTGACTTGACAGTTATCTACGCGTTCGCTACTAACCTGTCAAGTCTGTTTTGGAGGTTAGGCGAGGAAATGCCAGGGGCTCGAGAGGACAGGCACAAGTTCGATTTCGACGGCGGGACCGTCTCGCTCGACTTCGTCAACACCGTCAGCGGGATGCGTGGCGGGAACGACCCGCGCGATCGGATTCTGACGTACCCGGATCTGGTCTACTGGGCGGCGCAGATCGGCCTCATCGACGACCCGCAGGCAGCCAAGCTGTACGACCGCGCCGAGCGGGAGCCGGGGCGCGCGGCCCATGCCCATGCGGAGGCCATCCGGCGCCGCGAA
>Ga0209056_10008901_pt1 | contig 10276 bp, 10 predicted proteins | sample GraSoiAngelo_114_FD_185876 | JGI IMG/M metagenome (GOLD analysis project Ga0209056, IMG submission 185876) | Grasslands soil microbial communities from the Angelo Coastal Reserve, California, USA - 14_0903_13_40cm (SPAdes) (version 2) | ecosystem: Environmental > Terrestrial > Soil > Grasslands...
CACTGCCCCTGCGCCCGGTGCAGGGGAGAGTTTGGATATCATCCTCAACCGCCGGCAGCGAAGGACATTCCGCCGACCATCCGCGCCATGAGCATGAGCCGGGTCGGCGCCTACGCCCTCCGCTTCGTCTGGTCCGACGGACACGACACCGGCATCTACCCCTTCAACATGCTCCGATTCGAGTTATGCGAGTGCGACGAGCACAGAAGCGAACGGGAACGCGGGAACGCGGGAACGCGGGAACGCGAGTAGGCTCGACTCGCGAGGAGGGAAGCGACGAACCGATCTCGGATGCTTGTCATTGCGAGGCGCCGCAGGCGCCGTGGCCGCGCAGGCAACTCTCTTCTGTCATTGCGAGGCACGAAGTGCCGAAGCAATCTCCGGACTCGGCGCTAGATTGCTTCGCTATGCTCGCAATGACAAGTGAGTGTGTGCCGGTTTCGCCCCTTCGGGGCTCGCAATGACAGCCATGTGAGTCTGAGTGTGAGTCTGAGGAGGTCTGGTCGTGGCCACCGTAACTCCCGATCTATCTAAGAATCTCATCAATGGGAAGTGGGTTGAGGCTCGGAGCCGTCAGACGATGCCCTCCACCAACCCGGCCACCGGCGAAGTTCTGGGGGTCGTGCCAAAGTCGGGCCCCGAGGACATCACCGCTGCGGTCGAGGCGGCCAAGAGCGCGTTTGAGCCGTGGCGGAAGTACCCCGCGCCCCGGCGCGCGGAGATCCTGTTCCGCGCCGCCGAGATGCTGGTCAAAGAGAAGGAGAACCTGGCCCGCCTGATGACGCAGGAGATGGGCAAGGTGCTCGCCGAGACCCGCGGGGACGTTCAGGAAGCAATCGACATGACGTACTTCATCGCCGGCGAGGGACGCCGCCTGCACGGCTACACAGCCCCCAGCGAGATGCCCAACAAGGCGGCGTACTGCATCCGCGTCCCGGTCGGGGTCGTGGGGGTGATCACCCCGTGGAACTTCCCCATGGCAATCCCGTCGTGGAAGATCATCCCCGCGCTGCTGTGCGGGAACACCGTCGTCTTCAAGCCGGCGACATACACGCCGCTGGTCGGGATTCGCTTCGCGCAGGTCCTGCAAGACGCGGGACTGCCACCCGGCGTGCTGAACATCGTCACCGGCAGCGGCAGCGCAGTCGGCGACGCGCTTGTCGAGCATCCCGATGTGGCCATCATCTCCTTCACTGGATCGACCGAGACTGGCCTGGCTATCTCCGCCAAGTGCGCCCGCCGGGGCAAGCGTGTGTCGCTGGAGATGGGCGGGAAGAACGCCGCGATTGTGATGGACGACGCCGATCTCGATCTGGCAACCGACGCGCTGACCTGGAGCGCGTTCGGGACCACCGGGCAGCGCTGCACGGCCTGCAGCCGGATCATCACGCACCAGCCGGTGCGAGCAGATCTTACCGCACGCCTGGTCGAAAGAGCCCGTCGGTTAAGGTTGGGGGATGGGTTGGATCCAAAGACGGAGGTTGGGCCCGTCGTCAGCGATACGCAGCTGCAGCGGGTGCACGAATATGTTGAGGTCGGCAAGAAGGAGGGCGCCCGGGTCCTGGTCGGCGGCCGCCGGACCGACGAAGGACCGCTTGGGCGGGGCTCGTTCTACGCGCCCACCATCTTCGACAACGTGACCCCCGGCATGCGGATCGCGAAAGAGGAGATCTTCGGGCCGGTGACCGATCTCATCGAGGCGAAGTCGTTTGAGGAGGCCGTGCGTATCCTCAACAACGTCGAATACGGGCTCTCCGCATCCATCTTCACGCGGGACGTGAACAAGGCGATGCGCGCGATCGATGACATCTTCACCGGCATCGTCTACATCAACCACGGCACCATCGGCGCAGAAGTACATTTGCCTTTTGGGGGGACGAAGAATACTGGAAATGGTCACAGAGAAGGAGGCCTGCAAGTTCTTGACGTCTTCTCTGAGTGGAAATCTGTCTACGTTGATTACAGTGGAAAGCTACAAAGGGCGCAGATTGATAAAGACTGAGCATCTTGTAGTAGGATAATCCTTATTTCCCTCGCCCCCTTGTAGGGGGAGAGGGTAGGGTGAGGGGTCAGGTTTGCTTCTCCCCTCTCCCGTGGGGAGAGGGTGAGGCGTTCTATGCCATCGTCCTCTTCTTCCTCGAAATCACACGCGCGCAGCCCGCGTCGCGAACAGACTGACGTCGAGCGCACCCTTTGGTACTGGCTGAGGGCGAGGCACCTTGGCGAAGCGAAATTCAGGCGTCAGGTGGTTGTCGATCAAAGTCGCACGGACTTCTTAAGAAGCCGCGGTTAGAGGCACTCGCAACCTCCGCCAATGAAGATCCATAACATCGACCCCGCGCTAACTGGTCCCCTCACCCCAGCCCCTCTCCCCAAGGGAGAGGGGAACTTCTGGTTGATCTCGATTGCGCTTTTCGCCTTTCTACTCACTTTGCAATTGGCTGGTGCCCGAGCCGCGGCTCCCCGTACTATCCAACTTAACGCCGACACCGTCACCGCCCGCGACGGCGGCCAGATGCTCGAGGCCAGCGGGCATGTGGTCATCTCCGACGGCCGCCTCACCATTCGTGCCGACCACGTCCTCTTCGATCGAAAATCTCGCCAGATCCAGATGAGCGGCAACGTGCGCGTCACCACCCCGCAGGGCGACCTCGTCTCAGGAGAAGCGGCCGCGCAGCTGACCCGCGCGGGTACACTCGAGGCCATCCAGGCGTTCAGAGGTGTGACGGCGCGATCGACCAGCCGAATCCTGAAGGCCGACCGCGTCGCCTACCAGGCGAAGGACGACACCCTGGCCGCCACGGGCAACGTCGTGGTCACCTTCCCTCCCGACCTAACCGCGACCGGTGGGGTCCTGGTGGCCAAAGGCGCCGACGTCATCACCATGACCGGCCGCCCCCGCATCAGGAACCCCGACGGCTTCATCGAAGGCGACCGGTTGGAGGTCGTGGCCCACTCGCAGATCGCGTTCGTGAGAGGCAACGTCGTGAGTGTGTTCGCCGAAACCCGAATTACGTCAGCCACCGCGACCCTGCTTGTGAAGGAAAACAGTGCGATCTTCCGCGACAAAGTCAGCGTGACCCGCCCGGGCCGGACGATGACGGCGGAGCTTGTGACATACTACTACAAGGAGCGGCGCCTCGTCGCAGAAGGCCAAACCACGATTCGCATTCAAGGAACGCCCTGACTAGGGACGGGATCCGGGAGCCGGGATCCGGAATCCGAACCTTCTTTGCTCAGCTGGTTGATCAGTCCTTGGAGCATTTTCCCGACCTGAACGCAACCGTCGGCAAGCCTTTGGTAGGTCTCAGGTGGGAGAAGGTGTAGATCGTAGCTAAGGCGGAGCAGGTATTTTAGCTCCGCAAGAGATGCTCTGGCTACGTGACAGAACTGAAGATACTCCTTCCGTGAGTGTCTAGCGTTACCCTCAACAATGTTCGTCGGGATTGAAGTCGCCGCACGACGAAGCTGTGAAACGAGCCCGTACCTTTCGGCGGCTGGGAATTTACTAGTTGCCTTATAGACTCCCAACGCAAGTTCGTGCGCGGCACGCCAGACTCTAAGGCGTTCGAATATCGCATCCACTCTGAACACCTCCCATAGAAGAGATCTCGGGAGGATATGCTAATGGCACGGGGCAACAATGTCTCTGACCCAAGTGAGTCATTCTCGGATCCCTGATCCCGGATCCCTGATCCCGCAGTTTAGGGGGGCGCCTTGAGAGCAGTCGTTTACTCAAGACACGGTGGCCCGGAAGTCGTCACGGTGCAGGAGATGCCCGCGCCCCCATTGCGTTGGAACGATGTCCTCGTGCGGGTTCGCGCGGCTGCGCTTAATCACATCGATCTGTGGGTCCGAAAGGGCCTCCCCCGCCTGCGCCTCACCTTTCCTCACATCCCCGGTGCGGACGCCTCCGGGGTGGTGGAGCGGGTCGGCGAAGCCGTGACGAAAGTCCAGCCCGGCACAGAGATCATCATTGCCCCCGGCATCAGTTGCGGCGTCTGCACGTACTGCGTCTCGGGCCAGGACAACCTGTGCGCCGACTACGCCATTCTTGGGGAACACCGGCACGGAACGTATGCCGAGTTTGTCGCCGTTCCAGAAGCGAACGTGCTTCCAAAGCCGGCTCACCTCACCTTCGAAGAGGCGGCATCGATCCCGCTGGTTTTTCTCACCGCCTGGAACATGCTGGTTACAAACGGCCGGCTACGCTTTGGGGAAACCGTGCTGGTCTGGGGCGCCGGCAGCGGGGTCGGCAGCGCCGGAATTCAGATTGCGAAGCTCTTCAACGCCCGCGTCATCGCGGTGGCCGGAGGCCGCTGGAAACTGGACAAGGCACGAGCCCTTGGCGCTGACGAAGGCATTGATCATCGCGAACAAGATGTCCTTGATGAGGTCAGGCGGATAACTGGGAAGCGCGGCGTGGACGTGGTCTTCGATCACGTCGGAGCGGCCACCTGGCAGACGAGCATCAAAGCACTCGCCCGCGGCGGCCGCCTGGTTACCTGCGGCGCGACGACCGGTGCGGAAGCCGCCACCGACATCCGGTACATCTACGGCCGGCGGCTCTCTATCCACGGCACCTGGATGGGCACAAAAGGTGAGCTTCATGACTTACTGCGTTTGGTCGAACAGAACCGCCTGAAACCTGTGGTGCACCACGTCTTTCTGCTCGAGGATGCGGTGAAAGCGCAGGAAGCTATGGAGAAGAGCGAGCACTTCGGGAAACTCATCTTGAAAGTCGCGAACAACTAGTCTTCCCGGCCGGACTCGTCCATCGGCGGCTTTCATCTAAAAGGAAGACATCGAATGAGCTGGGTTACCCGAGTCAGACTCCAGTGCTTCGCGGCCATGGCGATCGCCGCGCTTAGCGTTGCTCTACCCGCCGGCAGCGCGGGCATCAAGCCAACATTTGAGCAGATTGTCGAACACCTGAGTTCAGTTAACCCTTCCCTGAGGACGCTCACGGTTGAGCAGACGGCGATCGTTCACTGGATGGGGATCTTCCATTTTCTACTGCGCACCACCGTCTACGCGGCGCGCCCGGCTTTGTACAAGGTGGTCGTTCATGAAGCACCGGCCCTCCTCAGACCTTTGGGGGATACCTTCTACCTGGTGTCCTCTCCGGAACAGGTGTTGGCGGACTATCGTGCGAGCTCGATCCGGCAAGGGGCTGAGAACACACTGGTGCTCGAGCTCGCCGCGGGTAGACCGTCGGTGAACCCTCCCAGCGGCGCGGCGGTGATCGACACCGCGCGGTGGCTCCTCGAAGATGTGACCCTGAACTACCAATGGGGACAGCTAAAGGTACACTACAGTTATGCGGAGGTTGAAGGTTTTCTCTTGCCGGATGCTATCTCAATTGCACTTGTCCGCTTCCCGCTGACTGCGGAACTGACCTACAAGGACTACCGGCTCAATACCCCGATCGACCCCTCGGTTTTTGCCCAGGATCCCCTCAGATAGAGAACACACAGCGTCCTTGCCGTCATTGCGAGGCGCGAAGCGCCGAAGCCGCGCCGGCAACTCTATTCTGTCATTGCGAGGCCCGAAGGGCCGAAGCAATCTCCAGTCTGGCGCTAGATTGCTTCGCTACGCTCGCAATGACGATGCAGTGTCGATCGCCACACCCCTTCGGGGCTCGCGATGACAACGTTAGGTTAGGTCACTTCGGAACCGATCCAGGCTTCGCCGGAATCCCATACCTCTTTTTTCCAAATGGGGACGGTTTGTTTGAGCGTATCGATCGCGTATCGCCCCGCTTCGAACGCTTCTTTTCTGTGGCCTGACGACACCGCGATGGCGACGCTGATGTCGCCAACCTCGAGATGCCCGAGCCGGTGCACGATGGCGATGCCGAGCAGCGGCCAGCGACGCCGCGCCTCCTCCACTACCCGGTTCATCTCCTTGAGTGCCATCGGCTGGTAGGCTTCGTACTCGAGGAACTTTACGTGCCGTCCCCGATCGTTATCGCGCACCGTCCCCAAGAACAGAACGATGCCCCCCGCCTGCGGATGCTTGACTCGCTCCAGCAGCGCATTTACATCAATCGCTCGTTCAACGAGTTCCACCCACGCCTCAGTAGACTGGGAAGACTGAGGAGACTGAGGAGACCGGGAAGACTTTGGTGCTCCCCCACTTACTGGAGGTATCAGCACGAGCTCGTCCCGCTCGCGCAGTGGGTGGTTCTCCTCTATGTATTCCTCGTTGATGGCAAACGCATGGGGTTTCAGCAGTCCCGCAAGCCGAGGATATCGACCCAGGAGCTGGTCCCACACTTGGCCGGGAGTGCTGCCTTCAGGAACATCCAGCCGGACGCTGGGGGCGCCGATCGCCTCACGATACGACGCAAACGCCCGGACTGAAATCTGCATCATGAACAGATTCTACCAGGGTTCAATCCTCACTGCTCCGAAATCAGGTCCTCGTGATGCTGCAAATTTCCAATCCGTACGCCGTCCCTGGAGAGTTTCGCAAGGCGCAGTTGCACTGTCATACGACCGAATCTGATGGGCGGTTTCGGCCGGAAGATTTGCTCCGGATGTACCGGGATGCAGGATATTCATTCGTGTGCATCACGGATCACAATCGGGTTACCCGGTGCGAGGAACTCAACGGCCAGGACTTCGTGGCGATCCGCGGCACCGAGGATACCGTGTCGCGCTTCCTGCCGCCGCTCGGGCCGCACATGGGACGTCTGTTTGTGGATGCTCCTCTGCGACGCGGCTCGCCTCAGCAGCGGATCGATCAGACGGTGGCCGGCGGCGGCATCGTCTCGCTGTGCCACCCGTCATGGACCGGGAATCTGTGGACAGGCACCTGGAGCCGAGAAGCTGTTGAGAACCTGAGCGGGTTTCGCCTGGTCGAGATCTGGAATCCTCATTCGAATTCAGATGATGACGTACGCCGCTGGGAGATGGCCCTCAGCCGCGCGGGGGAAAAAGAACCGGTTTGGGGAGTTGCTGTGGATGACTGCCACCGCCAGGATCAATTCAACCGGGGCTGGATCATGGTGAAGGTCCCTGAAGTCTCCGCCTCAGGTCTCCGGAACGCCCTGCTTCATGGATCATTCTACGCTTCGACGGGTCCGTCGGCGGATTTCAGCGTTGACGGCGGCACTGTGCATGTCAAGGTCAGCAGTCCGGGGCGCATCCGATTCGTTGACACCGGCGGCAGGACAAGGCTTGAGGTTCAGGGCAGCAGCGGCCGCTATCAGCTGCAGGGCAAGGAAGGTTACATCCGCGCCGAATGTGTCACGGACAATGGCCGCGCCTGGTCGCAGCCTTTTTGGATCACCGGAGTCCAATAGTGCGCATTCGTGGGCAGGATATACGGGAAAGGATTCGTCGGGCCAGAGAGAAAAAACCCTTATCAGGTCCGCCGAGGAGGGACTGCGCATGATACTAGACATGGACGTCGTCTATATCGTTGCAGGGCTAATTCTCTTTGTCTGGCTAGCGGGGGTCGGTCACTGATCGAGAGTTCCTGCATCAAGGCGTTCTTGTTGGGGTTGGGGCTGCATCCCCAACCCCTTTGCATTGACGGCGCAGAATGGACCATAACGAGATGGTGGGCATAGACCGGTGGTTCCGGTGGATCGGGGCTGCCGGCATTGCGGTCCTGCTGGCTGGACTTGCCCTTCCACTGACAGATGGGGACACAGCCTTCTATGCCACAGTTGCCAGAGGCGCGCTGAAGTCCGGCGAGTGGGTCGCCTTCTACAGCCCCGGCGGCCAGGTCTTCGACAAGCCCCCATTGACCATCTGGCTGCTGGGCCTGTCGATGGCCGCCTTTGGATCCGCGGACTGGGCGGTGCGGTTGTGGCACATCCTCTTCGCTCTCGCGACGGTGTTTGTCACCTATCGCCTTGCGCGCCTCATGCTTTCGGTGAGACAGTCGCTCGCCGCCGCGCTTGTATTGCTGATATCAGGACAGTTTTTCTATCAGAGTCTAGTGCCCCAACAGGACATTCCCCTCACGCTGTTCGTCACCATGGCGATGTATTGGTATCTGCGATGGGAACGCGCAGCCGACATCCGGGCGGCGGTACTGACCGGCATTTCCTGCGCGCTGGCGGTCCTGTCCAAAGGCCTTATCGGCATGGTGCTGCCGGTGCTCATTGTGGTAGTGCATCTCGTTCTTGACCGGCCGACATGGCCTCGGTCTTGGCCACGGCACACGGCGGCAGCCGTCCTTGCCTTATTCATTGTCACAGCTCCGTGGTTCGTGGTCGCAGGCCTGCGGCAGGGCAGGGCATTCGTGGACACGTTTTTCCTCAGCGGCACCCTGGGGGTCGGACGATTCTTTCACCCCGCGCTCTCCAGTCCCAGTGCGACGCCGGCCTGGACAGGGGCGCTCGCGTATGTAATCTTCCTGCCGCTGGGGATGCTTCCGTGGACCGGGTGGTTGTGGCCGGGGTTGCGCGACGGCTGGCAGGCGCGCACCGGGGGACCTTCGGTGTTGCGGTTCTGCACCGTGTGGCTGTTGACGGTTCTGGCGTTCTTGACGCTGTCGCCGGGAGACAAAGTGATCCGGTATCTCCTGCCGGCCATTCCGGCAGCGGCGGTACTGATCGGCCATGCGACGGATGGGGATCGGTGGAGCAAGCTCGCGAGCCGGGTGTCGATGGCGATGGGTGGATTCCTCGCCGCCGCGCTGGTGTGGCTCTCGCGGCAGTCGCTGCCTGCGGATGCGGCAGCGTACTTGCCACTCGTTCAGTCGTTCCTGCTGCCGCTCACGATAGGACTTGTCGGGGGCGCATTGCTCCTGTTCCGCGGCCGGAGGCCACAGGCACTGGTCTTCATTTCGACGTTGACACTCATCGCATACGGAATGTTGACCGCAGCGACGGTGAAGCAGTGGGACCGCATCTCGCCGTGGCGGTCCATCGCGGTCGCCGTGAACGCGATCACCCGTCCCGACGCGCGTGTTGTGATCGAGGGAGATCGTACACCGTTTGCCGAGTACTACATCGAACGGCCCGTGCAGTTCGCCGGGCATGAAGCCCTGGTCAGCGCGTGGCGGGCAGGGGCACTGGTGGCTGTCATCCCGGCAGAGGCACTGAAGTCCCTTCCCGCTTCTCCGCCTTCCATCGTCGTCGGAGACGCGTCCGGGCGCCTCATCGTGGTAAAAAACTTCCGTTAGGGGACGTAAACGTGACATACCTGGTCACCGGCTGCGCGGGCTTTATCGGCTGGAAGGTCTGTGAGCGGCTTGCGTCAGAGGGGCACACCGTCGTCGGGGTAGATAATCTCAACACAGCCTACGACGTGCGGCTCAAGCAATGGCGGCTGGCCCGGCTGCAGAGCGCTCGGGGATTCTCCTTCCGGCAGCTCGATATTGGTGATCGAGAAGCGCTCCCAGGGGCGATGCCCCGGGATTCCGTTGATGCGGTGATCAATTTGGCCGCCCGCGCGGGCGTGCGGCAGAGTGTCGAGGATCCGTGGGTCTACGTAGCCACCAACATCACCGGCACCCTCAATCTTCTTGAACTGTGCCGCACCCGCGGCGTCAAGAAGTTCGTCTTGGCCTCGACCTCGAGCGTCTACGGATCCGACACCCCGCGGCCCTATCGGGAAGACGCCGCGACCGACCACCCACTCTCCCCCTACGCGGCGAGTAAGAAGGGCGCAGAAGTACTCGCGTACACCTATCACGCGCTGTACGGCATTGACGTCACGGTGGTCCGCTACTTCACGGTCTACGGACCGGCGGGACGGCCGGACATGAGTCTGTTCCGCTTTGTGAAGTGGGTTGCAGAGGGAGATCCCGTCATCGTCTACGGGGATGGCACGCAAGAGCGGGATTTCACCTACGTGGATGACATCGCTGCCGGAACCGTCGCAGCGTTGAAACCGCTAGGATTTGAGGTTATCAACCTGGGATCTGATCATCCCATCGTCCTGAATGACGCCTTGCGGCTGGTAGAGGAACTCGTTGGGGCCAAAGCCCGCGTCGTGCACCGGCCGCGGCACGAGGCCGATGTGCAGGCTACCTGGGCGGACATCACAAGGGCGCGGACTCTGCTCGGCTGGAGCCCTCGTTATGAGTTTCGAGACGGTGTGACGCAGCTGGTGTCGTGGTACCTCGAAAATCGGACCTGGGCGCGCGAAATCTCAACAGGCTGATTAGATCAATTCAAGAATCTTGTTTGCAATCTTCTTGACCGCCCCGGCATCGCCCATGCGTTGGCGGCCAACCTGTCCGCGCGATGCGCGCTCCGCCGGGTCATTGAGCAGCCGCGCCACCACGTCGGCCGCGTCCTTCCAGTCGCGCG
>Ga0209056_10008903_pt1 | contig 10275 bp, 7 predicted proteins | sample GraSoiAngelo_114_FD_185876 | JGI IMG/M metagenome (GOLD analysis project Ga0209056, IMG submission 185876) | Grasslands soil microbial communities from the Angelo Coastal Reserve, California, USA - 14_0903_13_40cm (SPAdes) (version 2) | ecosystem: Environmental > Terrestrial > Soil > Grasslands ...
CGTCTGGTACATCGACCCAAACACCGCACGCCGGCACGACCCGCAAAGGTGGGGGACGCTACCTCGCCAGCTTGTCGCTGCTCGCACTCGGCGTGGTGTACGGCGACATCGGGACGAGCCCGCTCTACGCCATGCGGGAGGCGTTCCATGGGCAGCATGGCATTCCCGTCACCGCCGGGAATGTCTTCGGCGTGCTCTCGCTGATCTTCTGGTCGTTGATCCTGATCGTCACGGTGAAGTATCACGTCGTCATCATCCGGGCCGACAACAAGGGCGAAGGCGGCGTGCTCGCGCTGATGGCGCTCGTGAACGGCAGCCGCGTCGCCCGCGGGTTGTCGCCGCGCCGCATCATGATCGTGCTGGGCATCTTCGGCGCGGCGCTGCTGTATGCCGATGGCGCGCTCACGCCGGCGATCTCCGTGTTGTCGGCGGTCGAGGGCCTCGAGATTGTCGAGCCTGCCCTGCAACATTGGGTCCTGTGGATTACGCTCGTCATCCTGGTCGGCCTGTTCATGTTCCAGAGCCGTGGCACCGCGCGTGTGGGAGCGGTCTTCGGACCCGTCATGCTGCTCTGGTTCCTGGTGATTGCGGTCCTGGGGCTCAACAGCATCTTGCGCCACCCCGCGGTCGTCGGAGCGGTGCTGCCATCCCACGCGATCGGCTTTTTCGCAGAAGATCCGAGCCGCGGCTTGATCGTTTTGGGTGCCGTCTTTCTCGCGGTCACCGGCGGAGAAGCGTTGTACGCCGATCTTGGCCATTTCGGTCATTCAGCAATTCAGCTCGCGTGGTTCACGATCCCCCTACCTGCGCTGCTCCTGAATTATTTCGGACAGGGCGCGCTGTTGCTGACGCAGCCGGCGGCGGCGGCCAACCCCTTTTACCTGCTCGCGCCGGCCAAGGCGCTGTATGCGCTCATTCCCCTGGCGACCGCGGCGACGATCATCGCCTCGCAGGCCATCATCTCGGGCGCGTTCTCGCTGACGCGTCAGGCCGTGCAGCTCGGTTACATCCCGCGTTTGCAAATCGAACACACGTCGTCGCGTGAGATCGGCCAGATCTACGTTCCGTCGGTCAACTGGCTGCTGATGTTGCTTACGATTGCGCTGGTACTCGGCTTCCAGACGTCGAGCAACCTCGCGGGCGCCTACGGTGTGGCGCTTTCAACCCTGATGGCGCTCACGACGGTCATGTTCTACGTGATGAGCCGCGAGGTGTGGGGGTGGAGCCTGCCAAAGGCGGCCGCCGTCTCGGGCACGTTCCTCGTGGTCGATCTCACGTTCCTGGTGGCGAACGCCCTCAAGATCTGGCACGGCGGTTGGGTGCCGCTGGCGATCGCGATCGTTCTCTACTTTGTGATGAGCACCTGGAAGCGGGGGCGCGAGATCCTGTCGAAGCGCATGATGGAAAAGACGGTTCCGCTCAAGCTGCTGCTCGCCGATCTCGCCGCCGAGCCCCCGATCCGCGTTCCCGGAACGGCCGTGTTCATGTCCGGCAGCTCTGATGGAACGCCGCCGGCGCTGGTGCACAATCTGGCGCACAACAAGGTCCTGCACGAAAAGGTCGTGTTTCTCACGGTCATGACCGAGGACGTGCCGCACGTCGGCGGCGAGCATCGTGTGACCGTGAAGCGCAGTGGCAAGGGATTTCACAACGTTGTCGCCCGCTATGGCTTCATGCAGGATCCGGATATCAACGAAATCCTGGCCGCCTGCAAGGCGAATCATCTCGATATTCCCCTGGAGGGCACGACATTTTTCCTGGGCCGTGAAACGCTGATCGCGTCGGACCGCCCGGGAATGGCGATGTGGCGTGAGCACTTGTTCTCGTTCATGTCGCGCAACGCCATGCGCGCGACGGCGTTTTTCAAAATTCCCCCGAATCAAGTCTTCGAGGTTGGGGCACAGGTCGAGCTCTAGCGCCGGTGAGCCACCGTATTTCTCACGAACATCGCGGACTACGCGAAGATGAACGAGGTGTACGCGACGTATTTCCCCAAGGACCCGCCGGCGCGTTCTACCGTCGCGGGAAGCGGACTCGCGCTGGGGGCGCGAGTGGAGATCGAGTGCCTGGCGACCGTCGGAAACAGCTCCGACGGCCGCCAGCCCAGCCGCAGTCCCTAGTTCCCGATCGGCGCGCGGGTCGACATCCAGATGTCGAATCCGCCCGCGCCACCGGTCCGGGTCGAAGCCCAGAGCAATGTGCTGCCGTCATACGACAATGCCGCTTGCTGCTCAAAGCCCGACGTGTTGATCGGCGCGCCGACGTTCACGGGCGTGGACCACTGCCCATTTGCACTCTGGCGTGTCGATACCCAGAGGTCCGCGAAACCAAACCCACCGGCCGGGAAACCACGCTGGAAAAAGATCTCCTTGCCATCCGTCCGCACCACTGGTGCCGCGTCATTGGCCGCTGGATGGTTTAGGTCCGAAAGGGCGACCGCTGGTCCGCCGATCTCCCCATCATGTTTGATCGGGACGACGTAGAGATCCTGCTGCTGCAGCGCGGGATTCCCGCGGGTGAAGTAGAGCTGGTTGGGATGGAACGTGGGGGCATTCTCATCCGCGAGAGTGTTCACGTCGGTTCCAAGCAGCTGCGGCGTCTCCCAGCCGAGGTCGTCTTGGGTATTGTCGCGGTGCGACACGTAAACGTCGTTGCCGCCAACCCCACCCGGCCGGTTACTGAAGAAGTAGAGAGAATGCCCGTCGTTGGAGAGATCCGATCCCGCGTCCAAGCTGGCAGTATTGATGACCGGGCCGAGATTGACCGGCGTTTCCCAAGCGCAGTCTTCACAGGCGCGGCGGGCAACCCACAGGTCTTGGGAGCCCATGGTGCCGGTGCGGTCGGATGTCAAATAGAGACTCAATCCGTCCTTCGACAGGAAGGGGTGATTCTCGGCGAAGGACGTGTTGATCGGCGGTCCAAGATTCACCGGCGGGGACCACTCAGACCACGCAGACGTCATGAAAGAGGGCCCTCGCAGGCCGACGATGGGTTGCTGCGGCTGTCGGTCGCAAGCAATGAGAAGAATGAGTGTTACGAGGGGGGGAATGGCCTTGCGCATAGGACCTCCAGGAAGAGAACGGACGCGTGGCGCTTGGTTACTCCCTACCAAGAGGCAGACGTTTCAGATTGAAAGCTAGTCCCCCGCGACAAGGTCGTTGGGACAAACGGCGCCTCATGCACCACCGCCGGCTTGCGGCGCGACAGCACCAGCCACCACTCCCGCGCTGACGTGAACACCAACATTGCCACGACCGTCATGAAGAACAGCGCCACCGCGGCGTTCAAGCGGTCGTTGAAGATCAGCCGGCCGGCATTGGGTACCGCGGAGCCGGCGAGTGTGGCGGCGTGTGCCAGAAAGCCGAGCTTGGGATCGGTGGAAAAGACCTTCTGGTATCCGGCGGTCATCGTCACGACGATCAGCCAAACCAGCGGTCCCAGCGTCACCCAGATGTAGCGCTGCCGTCCCATCTTGATCAGGATCGTCGTCGCGACGCAGAGTGCGACGGCCGCGAGCAGCTGATTCGATATTCCGAACAGCGGCCAGAGCGAGTTGATCCCCCCCAGCGGATCCACGACCCCTTGATACAGGAAATAGCCCCACGCGGCGCACACCGCGCCGCTCGCGAGCAGGACACTCGGCAGCCAGGACGTCTGGCCGAAGCGCGGCCAGACATGCCCCACGATCTCTTGGAGCATGAACCGGCCGACGCGCGTCCCGGTGTCGATCGTGGTGAGGATGAACAGCGCCTCGAACATGATCGCGAAGTGATACCACAGCGCGGTCAGCGTCTTGCCGCCGAGCGCCGTCGTGAGACCTGAGAAGATGTGTGCCATTCCCACCGCGAGTGACGGCGCGCCGCCGGTCCGCGCGATCAACGTCTGCTCGCCCATCTGGGCCGCGAGCGCCTGCATGTAATCGGGGGTGACGACGAATCCGGCTTGATTCAGCACCGTCGACGCGCCAGCCAAGGCCTGGGGCGTCGTGTTCATGGCGAAGTAGACGCCCGGATCGAGCGTGCAGGCGGCGATCATCGCCATGACGCCGACGAACGACTCCATCACCATGCCGCCGTAGCCGATCATGCGGGCATCCGTCTCGCGCGTGATCATCTTGGGCGTCGTCCCTGACGCCACGAGCGAGTGGAAGCCGGAGATCGCGCCGCAGGCGATTGTGATGAAGGCGAACGGGAACAGCTTACCAGCGAACACCGGTCCTTCGCCTGCGGTCGCAAACGGCGTGAGCGCCGGCATGCGGAGCGGCGGCAGGATGATCAGGATCGCGACGGCCAGCACGAGCACCGTCGTGATCTTCAGAAACGTCGAGAGATAGTCGCGCGGGCACAACAGCATCCAGACCGGCAGTACGGACGCGATGAACCCGTAGGCGATCAGCATCCAGGTGATCGACGTGCCGCTCTGCGTGAAGGCCGCGGCGAGCGCTGGGTGGCTCGCGACGCTGCCGCCGGCGATGAGCGCGCCAATCAGCAACGCGGCGCCAAACAGCGAGGCTTCGCCGACTTTCCCCGGCCGCCACCGCTTCATCCACGCGCCCATGAGCAGGGCGATGGGAATCGTACAGGCGATCGTAAAGAGTCCCCACGGCGATGACCGCAGCGCGTTCACCACGATGAGCGCGAGCACCGCGAGGAGGATGATCATGATCGCGAGTACCGCGATCATGGCCGTCACACCGGTCGTCCTGTTCACTTCCTCCTTCGCCATCTGGCCGAGCGATTTGCCATCGCGGCGCAATGAGCAGAAGAGAATCGTGAAGTCCTGAACCGCGCCGCCGAGTACCACGCCAATCACGAGCCAGAGCGTGCCGGGCAGGAACCCGAATTGCGCGGCGAGGACCGGCCCGACGAGTGGGCCCGCGCCCGCGATAGCCGCGAAGTGATGGCCGAACAGCACCCAGCGGTTCGTCGGCACGAAGTCGTGGCCGTTGTTGAACCGCTCGGCGGGCGTCGCGCGCTGCGGGTCGAGACCAAAGACTTTGTCGGCGAGGAACTTCGAATAGAACCGGTAGGCGACGACGTAGGTACAGACGGCGGCGATCAGCAGCCACGCGGCATTGACCGTCTCACCGCGGACGAGGGCGAGCACCCCGAACGCGGCCGCGCCGAGCAGCGAAATCAGGGCCCAGATCACCACCGACACGGGGCGTAAGTTGCGACGCTGCTTGCCGATGTTCAAGTTCGAACATAGGTTCGAACTCCTTGAGCTCTTCTAGCTCGTACCCCTGGTCGTCGAGCGGGCGCGAAGCGACGGCGCCTGCCGTTCAGGAACGACCCCAACCGCAGCGAAGCCCCGAGTCGATCAAAGGACGAGTCGTCATCGTGACGGGCGGCGCGACCGGCCTCGGCCGGGCGGTCGCGCTGGAATTCGCGCAGAACGGTTGCGGCGTCGCGTTCAACTACGTCGAGATGCCGGGACGGGAGGTCGGCCCGCAGGCGCTGCTTACGGAGACCGCGATCAAGGCCTGCGGCGTGCCCTGTTACTCGGCGCTGTGCGACGTGCGGGAGATGGAGCTGGTCGAACATTTCGTCAGCCAGGTCCGCAGTCATCTCGGCGGTGTGCACTATCTCATCAATAACGCCGGCATCACCCACGACGGCGCTCTCTGGCGACTCACGCCGGAAGCATGGTCCGAAGTCATGGACACGAACGTGAGCGGCGCGTTCAACTGCATTCACGCGGTCGCGCCGCACATGCGGGCGCAACGCTTTGGGAAGATCGTCAATGTCGCGAGCCATCAGGCCTTCCGGCCCGGATTCGGGATCGCAAACTATGCGGCGAGCAAAGCGGCGCTCATCGGCCTCACGAAGGCGGCGGCTGTGGATCTCGGCTCGGCCGGTATCAATGTGAACGCCGTTGCTCCCGGATTCGTGAAGACCGAACTGCTGACGCAACTGCCGCGGGAAGTATTGGAGCGCGCCGAGCATGAGTCGGTCCTCGGTCGCGTGGCCGAGCCCGAAGACGTCTCTCGCGTGATCCTCTTTCTGTGCAGTGAAGCGGCGCGACACATCACCGGACAAGTGATCGTGGTGGACGGCGGCCTGACGCTCGCTTAGATTCGGGCCGTGACTCGAGGCCCAACTAACCTCTTACAACGCAATTACTTCGTCTTACTCCTCGCCGTGCTCGGCTGCGGCGGCAAGAAGTCTGCCCAGCAGCCTGAACCTCAGCTCACCGCTCCGCTGCCCACCGCCGGCCTGGCCGGCCAGCGGGTCGCCCTGATACCCCTCGCGCTGGTCGGCGCGGAAGACACGCTCCACTGGGACGCGCTGATCGCCGACCGGCGCAATACCCTCGATAAGAGCGACAGCATCATCTCGACACTGCTGGCAGCGCGCGCGCCCGAAGTCACGTGGGTCGCCCCCACCGAGCTGCGGCGCATCGCGCGGCGGGCACCCGGCATCGTGACCGATCCCGATCAGATGGGTACGCCGTTTCTGCGCGGCGAGCGGATTGTCGACGTCCCCGATCCGCTGCGCTACCAGCTGCGGACTTTGTTGGGACTCGTGGGGGGACGCTATGCGCTCATTCCCGCGGGTCTTGTGTTTCGTAAGGCGCCCGCCGGCGCGTATACCCATCCGCCGGCTCTTGCCGAGCTGTCCGTCGTGCTGATCGATACGCGAATAGGGAAGGTGGGATGGCGAACCACCGCGCGCGGCGAGGGCGACGACGCCTGGACGGCGCTCACGCGCGCGGTGAAGAACCTGACTCCGGGCCTGCCTTGAGCGAACGCGAAGCCACGCTGATTCCGGGCGACGGCATAGGTCCAGAGATCACAGAGGCGACGCTTTCGGCACTGGCCGCGCTCGGCATGACGTTCGATTGGGACGAGCAGTTCGGCGGCATGGCCGCAGTCGAAAATGCCGGTACTCCTCTTCCCAACGCGACACTCGATTCGATTCGCCGGACCCGGCTGTGTCTCAAGGGTCCGCTTACGACACCCGTCGGCGGTGGCTACCGGTCGGTGAACGTCGCGTTGCGGCAGGAGTTCGACCTCTACGCCAACGTGCGGCCGACCAAGACGATCGTGCCGGGTGGTCGCTACGAGCACGTCGACCTCGTCATCATTCGCGAGAACACCGAAGGACTGTACGTCGGCCTCGATCATACCTTCAAGATCGGCGCCGACCGGCGCGCCATGGCGCAGGCGATGTCGATCGTGACACGCGAAGGCAGCGAGCGCATCGCGCAGTACGCCTTCGAGTACGCGAAGCTGCACGGCCGCAAAAAGGTGACGATCGTGCACAAGGCGAACATCCTGAAGGCGACGTCCGGATTGTTTCTCGAGGTCGCCAGACGCGTCGCGGAGCAGTATGCCGGCGTGATCGCGTCGGACGACAAGATCGTCGACAACACCGCGATGCAGCTCGTGATCAGACCCGAGCAGTTCGACGTGATCGTGACGACGAATCTGTTCGGCGACATTCTCTCGGACGAGGCGGCCGGCCTGATCGGTGGATTGGGACTCGCGCCGGGCGCCAACATCGGCACCCACGCCGCCATCTTCGAGCCGGTCCACGGCTCGGCGCCGGACATCGCGGGCAAAGGCATTGCGAACCCGTCGGCGCAGATGCTTGCGGCGGCGATGATGCTCGACCACGTCGGCGAGCTGGCGGCGGCTAGGCGACTGCGCTGCGCGATCGAAGCGGCGATCGTCCAGGACAACGTGCGAACGCCGGATTTGGGGGGACGTGCTACTACGGCCGATTTCGCCCATGCCGTGGTCCAGCGGATCAGGGCCTAGCCATCCATGCGCGACGTGCGGCGAGTACACCGCCGGCATCGCGATCGGTGGCCTGTGTGCGAACTGCACCCGCGTGCTGGAGCGGCGGGCGAGCCGCATCGCCCGACTGGTCGCGATCGGCACGACCGCGGTGCTCGCGCTCTATGTCGCCTGGACACTGCCGGTGGAGCGGACCGCGCGGCTGGTCGGGGCGGCGAGTGTGCTCCTGTGGTACGTGTTTACGTTTCTCATAGTCAAACGCGTGGCCCGGGAGTGGCTCAAATGAAAATGCGGCTATCAGGTATCGGCTATCGGCTATCGGTTGTTCTGGCCTTGTTCGCGACTCCGCTCGCAGCGCAGACCTCGCTTTCTATCTATCGAGACGGCCGCGTCGTTGTGCGACGAACGCTGCCGCAGGCGTTGCAGCAAGGCCGCAATGCGCTGACGCTGCGACTCGAGGCGCTCGATCCCGCGACGATGTTCTCGCCCGATACGAGCGTCACTGTTGTCTCGGCGATGGCACGCTATCCGAGCACGAAGAGCGACGCATTGGCGCGCGCCATCGGCCAGCCGCTCTCGTTCGTGCAGGAGCGGGAGGACGGCAAGGCTGCCGATACGGTGAAGGCGACGGTCGTTCGCGTGGACCCGCCGCAATACCGTCTCGCGGACGGACGCTTGTTGCTCGAAGATCCTGGTCAGCCCCTGTTTCCCGCGGAGCTCGTCCGCACTGCGCCCGAAGCGCAGGTTGTGCTCGAGGCTTCCCGGTCGCGGCCACGCACCGAGATTGCTTACGTCGGGCAAGGCATGACGTGGGAAGCGCTCTATCAGGTGATAGTGATCGGAACGAAGGCGCAGATCTCGGGAACCGCGACGGTGACATCAGCGGCGCTGCGTGCCGACAGCGCCGAAGTGCAGCTCGTGGCGGGAGCGATCCGCAAGACTCGTCAGGCGCAAGCGCCGGCTCCCGCATACTTCGCGGTCAGGGGACGGGTCGCCGCAGCCGATTCGGTGAGCCCTGTGGCCGAAGAGCAAGCGGTCGGCGAGACGCATGTTTATCAATTGCCCGGCCGGCTCACCATTGAGCCTGGCACTCCGGTCGCCACCGCTCTCTTTCCACGCAGCCCGGCGCCTGTCACGCAAGAGTTGATCGTCCCTGGCGTACTGCCATATCGCGGCTGGATCGGCCAGTGGACCGAGCCGAATCGTGTCCCCGTCCAGGTGTGGTACACAATCAAGCGTGCCGCCAAGACCTCGTTTGGTGACCGGCCACTGCCGGCCGGCACAGTGCAGATCTATCAGGCCGACTCGAGCGGCCGCCTCCAGCTCATTGGCGAGGCTGCGAACGATCATACGCCGCCGGGACGCGATCTCCGACTGCAGTCGGGCGACGCGTTCGACGTCACCGCCGAGCGTGTGCAGACGGATTACCATCAGGAGATGGTGGCCGGCGCGGGCCGCGGGTTGCCCAATCGCCAGCGGATCACATCGGCGTATCGCGTGACCATCACGAGCGCAAAGACCGAGCCCCTGTCGGTTGATGTTCGCGAAACCCACTTCGGAGATTGGAAGGTCACGGAAAGCAGTATCCCCCCGGAAAAGCTCTCTTCCACAGAGATGCGGTTTCGCGTGTCTGTACCAGCGGGAGGGCAAGCGACTTTGACCTACACTGTGCAAGTCGAATCGTGACGGTTCAGATCGCGCACATCGGCGACATCCACTTCGGGGGACTCGCCGACATTCCGGTCATCGAGGCCCTCGAACGGATGCTGCCCGATCTGCGCCCCGACGCGATCGTCATCGGCGGCGACCTGTCGCAGCGCGCGCGCCACGGCGAATTCCAGCGCGGTCGCGCCTTCGCGAACGTCGCCCGCGAGACGGCGCCCGTCCTCGTCATTCCCGGGAATCATGACGTCCAGTGGTGGTGGCGGCCCTTCATTCCGTTCGGAAAAGACGTGCTGTACCGGAAGTACCGCAGCTACTTCGGTGCGGATCTGACGCCCACGCTGACCCTTCCCGGCGGCGGCAACGGCAGCGGGGGGGGGGGGGGGGGGGGGGGGGGGGCCGTCATCGCGACCGCCCTCACGGCGCATGGCGTCGCTTGGGGATCGCTCACGCCACGGCTGCGCGACATGGCCGTGAAAGGACATTTGCCGAAGCGAGAAATGGAGCGCGTGCGCTCCGTGTTCGCGCAAGCGGACCCCGGCCTCGCGCGGGTCCTCGTCGTGCATCACAATGTGCTGCGCGGCGAGATGTCGAAGCGGATGGGGCTGGCGCGCTGGCGGCGGGCGCAACGCCGCATCATCGAAGCCGGCACCGAGGTGGTGCTATGCGGGCACGACCACCAGGAGAGCGCCGACGTGCTCGAGGGGAAGGTCATCGTCTCGACGGCGGGGACGCTGTGCACACGCGCGCGCGGTGGCCGGGCTGTGTCCTTCAATTTCGTCACCATCGATCCGAACGCAGTCCAGGTGACGTTCTTCCGTTGGGAGGCGGCCAAGCAGAGATTCCAGCCCTCGGATACTGCGGCCTTTGCA
>Ga0209056_10008904_pt1 | contig 10272 bp, 5 predicted proteins | sample GraSoiAngelo_114_FD_185876 | JGI IMG/M metagenome (GOLD analysis project Ga0209056, IMG submission 185876) | Grasslands soil microbial communities from the Angelo Coastal Reserve, California, USA - 14_0903_13_40cm (SPAdes) (version 2) | ecosystem: Environmental > Terrestrial > Soil > Grasslands ...
ACAACTACGCTGCTGACCTCGGAGCAGGACCAGCTAGGACCAGCTATCCACAAAACCGGAAAGCAAACTAGCAGTCAGCGCGAGCTTTGCCAAAAATTCGTTTCTGCTCCCCCGCGGAAAGCTCTTGTAGTAGTTTCCAGCCGTGCGCCATTGCCCTCTTCACCCATCGCGCCAGCTGACTACCATTTTCGCTACCTTCTTCTTATTGGTGAGAAGGAACGGTTAAAGCGCCCGCTTACGAACCGCCTGCAGCTCCATTCCTACTGGCACTCCGAGCGCGATCTTTATCTTTACTACGGCTTCGAACGGTTTGACGTCTCCGGGGGACGACGCGGAAAGTTTACTCAGCAATTCCTCAACTGAACTTTGACGGCTGACGAATTCCACTGCCGCTTGGGTTCCAAACGTTGTTGTCCCTGCCAGAACCATCAAAGAACGCGCTGGATTCAAGCCAGGCATCAGCGCCACCACGGCGTAATCTTCAGTAATCGGCATTCCGGAAGGGCTCGCCAGAAAAGCCTTGGGTTCACCGCTCTGGGGGCGAGTATTAACAATGGCCAAGTCGCCCTTCCTTGGTCCGTCGTTGAGTCGCTGAAAAACGAACTCCCGCATGCTGGGTAGATCGGAAAGGGTAAGATTCTCAGAAGGCGAACCAACAAAGATAAGGTCGTTATTTTTGGCGTCGTCGAGCGAGAACAGGCTACCGCGCTTGACGCATATCTTCCGGCGCAATCCGCCAAAGACCTGGTCCAGTTCATGAATGGCCAGCACCTCGCCGACTCCGGTGTAGTGGTCCCATATCTGGCTGATCGAATCCCGCTTCGGATCGAAATATCGCATGCCGCTTTCCGGACGACCGACAAACGCGCCGTTGCTGAAGATGACCCATGGTTGTTCGGGGCTCTTGAGAAAAGGCTGCCAAAATGTGCGGAATGCCGGGACAGTGGAGTCCGATTCCGAGGACAACGAAGCCTGTGCTGTGTCGGGTCCGCGGACAACCATCAATAACGCGACAGCGAGCACGACTACGACCGCGGAGAGTGCCACGGCTGTCATCAGCCAGAAGCGCGAGGAAGGCGCTGCAACTGCCGGACCGGCCTGCAGTTCGTTTCCATTTGTTCCCGGCTTCCCATTTGCCGGAATCCGATAATGGAATTGCAGCGAGTAAGCGCCTCGCGGTAAATCCACGATGATCGGATCGCCCAGGCCCGTAGAGGAGGAGTAATACTCACCCAGTTTTCCGCGAAGCCGGGCTGCCTGCACTCGAATGGTTGAGTCCACCTGTGGATCAAAGTCGGTTGGGCGACCATAGACCTCGGTTGCGATTTGATATTCCTTAACGTGGACGCCTGGGTGTTCGACCTCTTTTTGAGCGAGGTAACGCAAGAGACGGCAGAGCGATTCCGAGCCGTGGAGGACATCGCTGCCGCAAAGCCGGTCAACTTGGGAGAGATATTGGTCCCGTTCAGACATGGAAATGGTCAATGTAACAGCGCGTAACAGAAGGTAACATGGTCACTAAATCGCCTGCAACCGTTGAACTTAAATTTGTAGCGGTATCAACACCCGCTGAAACTTACATCTCGGTCGAACGAAGATTCAAATTGCCCGCACGCAAGAAACTTTGCTTTGCCTGCAAAGAGCCAACACACACGCAAGCGCGTCATGTCATGCCATTGACTTGGCGCTCTTCGTGGAAACATTCGCGCGTGTTTGTTGAGGACTATAGCACTCAGAAAGAAAGTGCTTGACAAGCACAGAAAGCTCCGTGCAAACTTGCGGCAATTCGTGGAAGAAAATCGTTTTTCCGTTTCAAAAGTTTTCCGGAGGAGCCTGCCATGCCAAAAATGGTGAAGTTGCTATGTCTCGTCTCTCTGTTCGCGCTCATTTCCGCCACCCTGTGGGCCCAAGGAATCTTCGCAACATTAACCGGCGTGGTGACTGACCCATCGGAGTCTGTGGTCCCTAATGCCAAAGTCACTCTGCGCGACGTAGGATCAGGCTCAATGCGCGAGACCACAAGCAATGGCGAGGGATATTACACTTTTGCCTCGGTGCCTGTCGGAACCTACTCGCTTACGATCGAGTCCCAAGGGTTCAAAACCCATAAAGAAGACGCGATCCGCTTGGGCGGCGGCGAACGAAGAAATGTCAACGTCACGATGGCGGTTGGCGGTGGTGGCGAAACGGTCGAAGTTACAGCCTTGCAGGACTTCACTGTCGCGGCGGTAGACTCCGGCGAGAAGTCGTTTACGCTCGAAACCAAAGAGCTGCAAAATTTCACGCAGGTCGGTAGCAACGCTGCGGAGTACATCAAGATTGTGCCGGGATTCGGTATTTCGAATGGCACGTCCAATAAAGCCAACTACAATGGTCAGACAATCGGGATCAATGCGAATGGCGATTCCGGCAGCCAAAGTCCGCTGAACTCCGCATTCTCTTACAACGGGCTACCCACAAACTCGCTCGATATAACTGCGGATGGAGCCCATGTCTCCGACCCCGGTTGTAACTGCGATACACCCGTAAACCCGAATTCCGACTTCGTACAGGAATTTAAGGTTCTGACGTCAAACTTCAGTGCGGAAGAACAGAAGGGGCCGGTGGTCATCACGTCAGTTACAAAGTCTGGCGGCAGTACCTATCACGGCAGCGCGTTCTTCTCGGCTCGCAATCATGCGCTCAACTCGAACGACTGGCTCAACAATTTCAGCGGTATTCAGCAACCGGCAAACTCGTATTACTATCCGGGAGCAACGTTTGGCGGCCCGGTGCGGATTCCGGGAACAAACTTCAACAAGAACCGGGATAAGCTGTTCTTCTGGACCGGTTTTGAGTACTACCGGCAAACCTTGGATACCGGTCTCCTCCGCGCCACGGTTCCCACTGCGGGTGAGCTAACCGGGGATTTCTCTCCAACCGAGGTCAATAAGGAAGGAGTTTTGACCGCCGCGAATAAAGTTCCGGGGCAACTGACAACGGCTGCTCAAACGGCTTTCGGGGGTACGACGATTCCTGCCTGTAGCGGTACGCCCGACGGAAAATGTATTGACCCCAACATGCTGGCCTTGGCAAAGCTCTTCCCCGCCCCGAACGCGACCGCGACAACGCTAAGTCCCTACAATTACGTCCAGTCGGAAATCTTCGGGCAAAACAACCGCCAGTGGGCGACCCGCGTCGATTACAACATTAGCGACAACACCAAGGTTTTTGTTCGCTACAACTATCAGCGCGAAATCCAGCAGTTCCCCGTCGGTCTCTGGTGGCGGAACGGGGATCAGGTTCCTTATCCGACCGCGATCCAAGGCAAGAACAAATCGGACTCCTGGGCAGGAACAATTACCCACGTGTTTAGTCCGACCATGACCAATGAAACGGTAATGGCGTACACGTTTGTCGGTTTCCCCAATGTGTTTGCAGATCCCAAGAAGGTTGACCGCACAACTGTGGGATACGGCTATGCTGGTCTGTTTAACAATGGTGTCTCTCAGATTCCCTCTTTTGGTAACTTTGGTCCGAGTGAAGCTGCGCTGGTCTTCAATCCGGGCGGGTTCGAGGCTGGAGGTGCTTCGGCGGGTCTCTACGCAAACAAGTGGATGCCCAGTGTCAGCGACACTGCCACCAAGGTCATTAAGAACCATACTTTGAAGGCAGGTTTCTTCTACGAGTGGATTCGCAACGCTCAGCCGGCAAACAACAATACCAACGGACAAGCGCTGGTGTCTGTGGGGAACACCTTCTCGTACGGCAATGAGTATGCCGACTTGTTAACCGGCAATCTGAACAGCTACGGCGAAACCAACTTCAACCGACTCAATGACATTTCCTACAACACAGTTGAGTTCTTTGGCCAGGATTCATGGAAAGCGACGAGAAGGCTGACCGTGGAACTAGGACTGAGAGCAACCCACTTTTCGCCGTGGGTCGATGATGAGAATTTCGGCTACTCCATCTTTAACCCTTCGCTGTACAGCTCCGCAAACAACGGCGCGTGTGCGAGTGCGCCCACGTTCTGCGGGTTTGCATGGCACGCAAAGGCCAGTTCGGTTCCGCTAGGCGGATTCCCGACTCGGGCTCTTTTTTATCAGCCTCGCTTCGGGGCAGCGTACGATCTCTTCGGGACCGGCAATACGGTGCTCCGCGGTGGATGGGGACGCTTCTATTACCACTCGGGCCAGTTTACTAATGGTCTCGATGCCTCAGCGGGTGTTGCCACTGCAAGTCTAAGCCCAAGCAACTGGGTGGGTGGATCGGGTTGTCCGACAAATAACGGCGGCGCTCCATTGTTCGCAGCTTACCTTGGCTGCCTGAACGTTGCTGCGACACCTGCTTCGCCAGCGGCTGTCGACTCCAAAGACAACAAGCAGCCATACACGGACAGCTGGAGCTTCACCATCTCGCAGCGGACACCTTGGCAAAGCCGGCTTGAGCTAGCGTATGTTGGGAATCGAAGCCGTGATCTAGCCAACAGCGGTGGATTCGGCAGCAACCTCAACCTGGTTCCAATAGGGGCGATGCTGTCCGCCACTGACCCGGTAACCGGGTTGGCAAACAGCAACCCGGGCACAGCGAACGCGAACGATTGGAGACCGTTACAGGGCTATGGCGACCTCAACCAAGCTACCAACAATTCATACTCGAACTACAATGCCATGCAGATAACTTGGGGCCGCCACGCAGGTCGCTATACCATGCAGGCGAACTACACGTGGCAGAAGGCTCTCGGGATTCTGCTCAACAACGCCAACACCCAATCGAATGGTTCTATTTCACTCAATCCGTTCAATCTTAGAAGCAATTACGGGTTGCAGCCGACGGACCGCCGAAATCTCTTCAACTTTGCTTATTCAATTGATCTTGGCAACCCGCTGCACGCGCATGGGTTCCTGGCCGGTGCTACCTCTGGCTGGCAGCTCTCGGGCATTACGCAACTGCAGAGTGGCGCGAACATCACCGAGGGTGGTGCCTACAACTCGAGCACCAACTATCACATGTCGCTAACCTGCGTTTCGTCGGATACCGTCAACTTCCCATGCCCGCAAAGCGCTGCGATCATTCCCGGCTCGATCAGCGGTGCAACCCCGCAGGGTATCGCAATTAACAACCAATCCATTCTGGGCACCAACGCTGTACAGCTAAACCCCCTTGTGACCTGTAGTCCGGACTCGGGCCTTGGGTCGCATCAGTTTGTGAACGGAAGCTGCTTTGCGGCCCCGACGACGGTTGGGCAGAATGGACCAACGCTACTGCCGGTTTCTTACGGCCCAGGGTACTTCGACTGGGATATGGCAATATTCAAGAATTTTAAAATAACCGAGTCCAAGAGTCTGCAATTCCGAGTCAATGGTTACAACTTCTTGAATCATCCGTTGTACTCATTCCCGGACAACAGCAACCTGACTCTGAACTTTGTTCAGGATCCTGCCAACGGTTACGCAATCACACAAACCAATTCCAACTTCGGGAAGACCACCGTTAAACAAGGTCAGCGAATCGTCGAGTTTGCGATGAAGTTCTACTTCTAGCGCTTCGCTTGCATCACACCCTAATGGGATGGCTTCGGCCATCCCATTTATTTCTTGTAAACTACTCTGAACGATCCAGCAGTATGCAGAAATTCCTCTTTTTTGTTTTTCTTCTTGCCCTTGGCGACGTCGCTCTTGCGCAAACCCCTCAGCAATTGGTCCAGGACGCGCTCCAGAGGCAGCAGGCCGGCGATCTCGCGGGCGCCGTCCCTGAGTACCGTCAATTTTTGAAACTTCATCCTGAGGCGACAGCGATCCACTCCAATCTGGGAGTGGCGCTCGCCGGCCTGGGGAGACTTGAGGAAGCCATTCCCGAATACAAAGCCGCACTCCGCCAGTCGCCTACGCAGCCTGGAATTCGCCTGAACCTCGCTCTGGCCTATTACAAAATGGGGCGCATCGCCGATGCCGTGACCCAGTTGACCAGAGTCCATACGGAGGATCCGGCAAATGGGCAAGCCGCTCTTTTGCTAGGAGACTGCTATCTGCGAATGGGGCAAGAAAAGGACGTGATCCGTGTTCTCGAACCCGAGGAGAGTAAGCGTCCCGATGATCTGGCGATCGCATACCTGCTTGGAACAGCGCTGATTCGCGAGAAGCAAGTAGAAAAAGGACAAGTGCTGGTGGATAAAATCCTGCGCAATGGGGATTCCGCGGAAGCTCATCTGATGCTGGGCACCGCCAAAATGAATATTGCAGATTTCGCCGGCGCGCGGGATGAGTTCGCGAAGGCGATCGCACTGAATCCAAATCTGCCGGAAGTGCACGTTCTCTATGCCAAGGCGCTGCAGCTCACAGGCGATTCAGATTTATCGGCAAAGGAGTTCAAGGCTGAAATCGCTGTGGACCCCTTTAACTTCGAATCGAACCTCCAGTTAGGCGCAACCGCGAGGCAGGAGCAGAACTTCGACGAGGCCAGCAAATTCTTTAATCGCGCACTCGAGACCAGGCCGGGCGATCCTGGAGTTCGGTATCAACTAGCGCTGATCGCACTGGACAAAGGGAATTTGCAGGAGGCGCGCCCGGCTCTGGAATCTCTGGTGAAGGAATCGCCGCAATTCACCGAGGCCCACCGGTCGCTTTCGCTTGTGTATTACCGGCTTAAACGCGCCGTCGACGGAAAACGAGAGCAGGAGATTGCCCAGAAATTAACCGCCGCGGCGCAAGCCAAAGAGCCCGGAGCTAAGGCACAATAGTTCTAGGGTTCTCCCGCTCCTTCTTCATGAATCTGACCCGAAGACAATGGATATGGCTTGCATCGGCAGCAAGCGCCGGCCAGCTATTACGCGGCCCATACGCATACGGCGGCACCCACTTTTCCCAAATTCGAGGAGACGTGGGGCACCCCACCGATCCTTTGTTCATAGAAGTATCGCCATCAGCCAGCGGCATTACGTGGCTGCATGAAAACGCAATGTCGCCGAGCCGATACCTGCCCGAGGCGTTGGGTCCCGGCTGCGCCTTCTTGGATTTTGACAACGACGGCTGGACGGACATCTTTCTTGTCAACAGCGGGCCCAGCGATTTCTGGAAACCGACGAAGCCCGTTCGCAATGCGCTCTACAAAAATAATCGAGATGGAACTTTCACTGACGTCACCGAAAAAGCCGGAGTCGGCGGCACCTATTTCGGCATGGGTGTAGCTGTCGGCGACTACGACAACGACGGCTGGCCTGACCTGTTTGTTACCGCCTATGGGAAGTGCATTCTTTACAAGAACAATCATGACGGCACGTTTGCCGACGTCACTGCCAGAGCAGGTGTTGCGGCTCCTGGATGGACTACCAGCGCAGTCTGGTTCGACTACAACAACGATGGTCGGCTGGATTTGTTTGTCTGCAGCTTCGTGGATTATTCGAGTGTGAAGAAGCTTGAGTGCGGTAACAATCAGATCGGCAGAAATTATTATTGCGTGCCGCGCGTGTTCAAACCCAGTGCAAGCTTCCTTTATCACAACAACGGCGACGGCACTTTCACAGAAGTCAGCAAGGGCACGGCAATCGCATCTGCGCTTGGGAAGGGGCTAGGGGTCGTTGCCACAGATATTAATAATGACGGGCGTATGGACCTTTTTGTGGCCAACGATACTGTCCAAAATTTTCTATTTGTGAATCGCGGACCTGGCGCGAATGGCAAGTGGAACTGGGACGAAATCGCTTTACAAGCCGGCGTCGGATTCAGCGAAAGTGGCCGGCCGCGCTCCGGCATGGGAGTGGACGCTGCGGACCTGACTGGTCGAGGCTGGCAGGATTTGTTCGTGTCCAATGTCGATCATGAGATGTTTTCGGTCTATGAAAACAATAAGGACGAAACTTTTCGCGATGTTGCACAAGCGAATAGTGTTGCGAAATCAACTCGCCTGCTGAGCGGCTGGGGACTCAAGTATTTCGACTACGACAACGACGGCGCCGTTGATCTGTTCCTCGCCAACGGACATCCGGACGACATGATTGATGCATATTCAATGCAGGTGAAATACAAAGAGCCGCTCTTGCTGTTCCATCAAGGCGACGACCACAAGCTGCATGACGTGAGCGATCAAGGCGGCCCTGCGTTTCATAAGTACTTTGCCGCCCGCGGCCTTGCAGTCGGCGATTTCGATAACGACGGCGCGCTGGATATCCTGATTGGCGTCAACGGCGGAGCTCCCGTGCTCTTGAAGAACAACGCAGCCAAGGGCAACAACTGGCTGGGCGTTAAGCTCGAGGGCGCGCAATGCAATCGTGATGCAATCGGCGCAAAAATCTATTGGACGGCTGCCGGGAAGAAACGCTTTCGGCTGAAGAACAATGGAGGAAGCTATTTATCCTCCCACGATCCGCGCGAAGTGCTGGGTATTGGCCTAGCCAAGAAGATTGATGAACTCGAGATCCATTGGCCTGCCCCGAGCAAGCAAATAGCTAAGTTCACCGATGTGCCCGTCAATCGTTATATACGCGTCGCGGAAACTGGCGGTATTCGCGACTGAGACTTGCTGCGCACTCCCAAGCGCATTGATGAAACCCCGACAGGAATGCATGGCCGTCGCTCCGCCAGGGTCGAACGCTGGACATTTGACGAGACACGCATCGTGCTTCTAACTAAGCTGCTTCAGAAACTTCCTCATCTGGAGCGCTTACGACTTTCCGCTTTGACAGTGAAACCAGCACCGTCTTAACAATTACGTACAGCACAGGAATAAAAAATAAGTTCAGGACAGTGGAGAACAACATGCCGCCCACAATAGCGGTCCCGACCGAGTGCCGCCCGATCCTGCCCGCTCCCGTTGCAAAGTAAAGCGGTAGCACCCCGAGGATGAACGCGAAAGATGTCATCAAAATCGGACGTAGTCTCAACTCGGCGGCCTCAATCGCTGCATTGATGATAGTGCGGCCCTGTGCAAGCAATTGTTCTGCGAACTCAACAATCAGAATAGAGTTCTTCGCCGAAAGTCCGATCAACATCACCAAGCCGATTTGCACATAGACATCATCAACAAGACCGCGCCCGGAAATCAGCAGAAGGGCGCCTAGTACTGCCATTGGGACGGCCAGCAGGATGATGAATGGCAGAACGAAGCTTTCATATTGCGCCGAAAGCGTGAGATAAACCACCAGAAGGCCGAGAGCGAAAATAATAATCGCCTTGCCTCCGGCTTCGACCTCCTCCAGAGCCAACCCCGACCAGCTGTACGACATTCCCTGCAACATATGCTCTTTCGCGAGCTCTCCCATCGCCTTCAGGCCCTGGCTGGAACTGTATCCGGTAGCGGCCCCGCCGTCGATCTCCGCCGAGCGGAACAGATTGTAGTGATTGATTACCTGTGGTCCGGATGTCTCTTTTAGCGAAACGATATTTGCCAGCGGCACCAATCCTTGGGAGTCCGAGCGCACGTAGTATTGCCGAAGATCTCCTGCGTTCATCCGGAAAGGCTGGTCGGCTTGCACGTAGACGCGATAGGAACGATTGTTGAAATCAAAATCATTCACATACTCCGATCCCATATACACACCGAGCGCCTGCGTAACCTGGTTGATTGGCACGCCCATCGCTTTCGCCTTCTCGCGATCGATTTGAACCAGCTGCTGGGGATCGTTGGCGGTGAAACTGGTAAATAGTCCTTGCAGGTCGGGACGTTGTCGGCTGCCGGCAACGATCTTGTGTGCGACCGTGTCTATGTCCTGCAGGGTGTTCCTCCCCAGGTCCTGAAGCTGGAACTGGAATCCGCCGAAGCTTCCAATACCATTCACAGCCGGCGGTTCGAATGCCACGACCATGGCTCCAGGAATACCGAAGAGTTTCGGCGACACGCGTGCCACAATGTCGCTGGCGCCATGGCCCTTGCCTTTGCGGTCGTCTATCGGTTTTAGGGGAGCGAAGACCAAGCCGTAATTCGGCGAGCTTCCGCCTGAGAGCGAAAATCCCGGGACTGCGAATGTACCAAATACATCAGGATCAGCGCGCAGGATTTGTTCCGCCTGCCGGGCAATGGTGGTCGTGTAAGAAAGTGACGCTCCTGGCGGCGCCTGCACTACTACGATGAAATAGTTCTGATCTTCTTGCGGAACAAACCCCGTTGGAACATGGATGTACATGTACGCGGTAGCGGCGAGGCCAGCCGCGAATAACACGATCATGGCGTAGCGAAATGTCAGCACCTTGCAAATAGTCTTTCCATAGGCGTCTGCTGTCCCGCGAATTGCAGCTTCCATACCGCGGACGAACTTCGCGTACGCACTTGATAGCCAGCCGATATGCGTCCAGGCGA
>Ga0209056_10008905_pt1 | contig 10272 bp, 14 predicted proteins | sample GraSoiAngelo_114_FD_185876 | JGI IMG/M metagenome (GOLD analysis project Ga0209056, IMG submission 185876) | Grasslands soil microbial communities from the Angelo Coastal Reserve, California, USA - 14_0903_13_40cm (SPAdes) (version 2) | ecosystem: Environmental > Terrestrial > Soil > Grasslands...
CTCAGCAGAAATTCGTATTTCTAGACATCCCGGAGATTGTCGACTGGTCCGTTTCTGCAATACTCGTCGAGAGTCAGACAGTGTGGGCGGGTCTTCAAAATAATCCTGAAGGGGCCTCGCGTTCGGGAGGTTTGCTGCGGCATGACGTGAAAACTTCCAGCACACACATTTATCCTATTGAAGATTTGATCCAAACAATACATCGCTCTGGAAATGCATTGCTGATCGGCACAAGCAACGGCATCTACGTTTTTAGAGCGGATCACCTCATACGATACCGCGCCGAGCCCACCATCGACGGCACCTTCGTCCTTTTTACCGAGAATCTGTCTAGATTAGTCGTAAATGCAGTAAAAGTACGTCCCGGTGGGCGCTAGGCCGGCGATCAAACGCCAGACGTCCGGCCATGTCTCAGAGACGCGGGGGTTGTCCGGCGAGGTTGCGAAGGCAGCACGGTAGTGGTCGGCGCTTTTGCCCTGACGGCAAAAGCGCGGACAAATACCGGTGGACATATCGCGGAAAAATTGGGATTTTCTGATCAACGAGTTCAGAAAGTCCTGATGCGACCGCGACCATCTCTCGAAAAAGAGGGTATCTGGTAAGATTTAAGCATCTTTTGAATGAACAACTGAAAGATGTACATCACGGCCACAATCGCTCTTGCATTGTTACTGCAGGTGCCGGCACCCGCGAAAGCGAGCATTGAAGGCCGGGTCGTTCGCGCAGGGACGAATGATCCCATTGCGCGCGTGGAGGTCATTGCACGACGAGACGATGGATCGCGAGCCCTCCCACCAGTCACAACAGATGCCCAGGGACATTTCGTGATCAAGAATCTCGATCCCGGCCTGTACAGTCTTGTAGCAGATCGTAATGGATTCGGACCCCAAAGATATGGTCAGAGAAAGCCGCGCGGCCCCGGAACGGAATTGAATCTTAGTGCCGGTCAGGAGTTGAAGGACCTGGTTTTTCCTCTCATTCCTGCAGGCGCCATCAGGGGACGCATCACCGATGAGACGGGCGAACCGCTTATGGGATTTAACATTGCGATTGAGGAAACCGTTTACTGGGACAGTGGGGCCCGGCATTTCCAAGCCGTAAAGACCGCCACCACAGACGATCGGGGCGAATACCGTGTGTTCATGTTGCCACCGGGACGTTATTACATGAAGGCGGCGCCCTTTTTCGCGGGCGTTCTCGAGAAAGGGTTGATAAATCCAAACTACGTCGCCACTTACTATCCTGGCATGCCCGATACAGCAAGCGCTGCCCCGATCGAACTGGAGCCTGGAGCCGAAGTCCACGGAATCGACCTGGTTTTGCGCAAGCAGCAACTGTTCTCGATTTACGGTCGTCTGCTGGATTCAAGAACAGGAAAGCCTCCCGCTTTGCGTCCCGCTTTCGAGTTGCGCCGCCGCGATTCCGGCGATCAAGCGCCCGTTGGTTCCAATGATTACAATCCGGCCGATGGCACATTCAGCTTACTGAATGTGCTGCCGGGGACGTATTGGATTGTTGCAAGGATGATGCGCGTCAATGAGCAGAACCGTTTGATAACAAGAATCGCGCGCGGGCCGGTCGATCTTTCCTCGTCGGATATTGCAAACGTCTTGTTGCAGCTTCCTGCGGATATGTCGATTGCTGGAAGGATTTCCATGGATGACGGCAGCGCAGTTTCAAATCTGCAGGGCCTTGGCCAATACGGACTGAGTCTGAGAATGAACGAGCCTACAGGCGCCATCGCCGGTCCCTTTGAAGCGCCGATTCGTCCCGATGGAACATTTCTCATCGAAAACGTCCAGCCGGGAGACTACAAGTTATGGCTGTCTCCCCCGCAATGGAAGCACTACATCAAGGTAGCTCGTTTAGACGGCAACGATGTTTTGAATGGAGTCCAAATCTCGGCGGCTCCTTCAGAAGGCCTCGAGGTTGTACTCGGGAGCGATACTGCTCACGTTGAAGGCACAATTGTCGACAGTGGCCACAAGCCTGTTACCGGCGTTCAAGTTGTGCTCATCCCTGCACGTGAGCGCGAACGCCGCGACCTGTACAGAACGGCGCTTACAGATCAACGTGGCCGTTTCACGCTCCTTCCGACTGTACCCGGGGAATACAAACTCTTCGCCTGGGAAGATTTTGAGGGATTCACCTACATGGATCCCGACTTTCTCCGCAAATACGAAGAACTGGGCACGCCCGTAAATGTTGCTCCATCCGGCGCATCGGATGTTGAAGTAAAGCTGATTCCGGCATCTCGACAGTAAATCGTCCCAAGGTGGTTCTCGCTTGAAGCGAGCTCCTGGTCCCGTCCATCGTAGAAACAAAACTTTGTGCCGCATTCCCGGCCTCGGTTCGCACCGCATCATCACCTACCGGGCCTAAAACTATCCGCGGGGCAAACCGTAGCCTCACACCCAAAACCGGCCAACGGTTATCAGACTGGAGGACCAGAACGCACATGCAGCCACCGGATGCGTAGGAATAGAAAAATTCGCCATGCACGGGGTCGGTTAGGTCGCCGACCGTCGTTTATAAACGATCCTGACGCCGATTTTTCCGGCTTTCGCTGGCTAACTCGATCAATGAGAAGAAGAATCGTGAGTGAGCTTTCGGTAAGGTTGAGTAATCGGAGTTCGATCCGAGGAATTTCACGACAAGTGCATTCGCTTTCCTCATCGCCGGTCCGAGGCGATGAAGCTCCGAAAGAGGCATAGCCCCTTTGGTTAGCGTCTAACTTTCTCTGTTACCGATGCGGTCGGTTCAGATATTCTTCAGGATCATGGAGCGAGTATTTGTACTCGTGCTCGGTATCGTGATAATGCACGGAGGCCTCACGACAGCGCAAAATTCATATACGAGAGATTCCTTAGAAGAGGCGGCAAGTGCGGCTCAGTCTGGCGATACTGCAGCGGTACGCACACTCACCGATACTGTGACGAATTGGCTGCCGATGCGATTCCACTATTCGGTAAACCTGAACGATAGAATGTATCAATCAGAGCTTCGGTACCGCCAACACACTCGGCCAGGCGTGAGTGTCGAACGCTTGGCTTCGGCTCTGAATCAACTCACGGCAGATCTGAAGCTGCCAGCTTACATCAAAACGAATGCCAATCAGGTACAGACGTATCGAATGGCCGTGTCGCGAGTTTACCCCATGTTCTTGTCAGCCCTGCAGACCACAAGCCAGCCCCCAGATGTAGTGAGTCCCGCAGCGGCGATGTTCCTGCTGCTTCAGCTTTTGCAGATGAAGATGACGGACACTTCCTATCAGATTGACCCTGATACTTGGGTGAGGGACGTGGAGGCGAAGCGTAAAGAGGCAGCATCTCGTCCGCCGTCTCATTCCGCCGTTCTCACTGTCGTAAGGCAGTCTTCGAAGGAACAAGCTTTAGCGCGTCAATATCAAGCTCTTGCGCGTGAGGTTGCAAGTAATTCGCACTGGACGGTGCGACCCATTCAGACGTTGCTAACGACACTTGGGTTATGAGTACCCGAAGCTCGCGTATGAGATTCTAAGAGACGCATCGCGCCCGTACCCCCGGCTGCGTCGGCAGCATGCCAATGGACGGAATTCACGGTAAGGGTATGCGAAGGGCAGAGGTTGGTTGCGTGTCCGCGTTGCCTGTCAACCGGCCCCTGTGGACAAGAAGAGGTACTTTGTGGGCCCCGGAGAGCGGGAGGTTTGGAGTCCCAAGCCTTCACCGGAACCCCCTGGGGGTTGCTTTTCGGAAGGCATTGCCAAGGGCACAAGCCTGACGTTTACTTCTAACTCCCCCGCGTCTTTGCCGCCTTTTGCAACTTCGCCCGTTTGCGAGGCCGTCCGCCAGGATGCGGATCATACTGTTCGATATCAGTTCGGTGTACGAGCCAGGTGCGGCCGACTTGGAGCGAGCGTATCCGCTCACGTTTGACCAACAAGCAGATGGCTTACCTGGTTATTCTCCGCTTCTTCGCGGCCTCAGCAATTGTTGTGTAATTTTCAAGTCGTGATGCCAGGGGAGATTTGGGCATATGAGACGTAGCGCACTGAACACGTAACAAAACCCGGCCTGCGTTCGTTAATACTGCCGGTAATTTTGAACGTGCCTCGATGATTGCCTTGCGTATAGGTGCTGGTCAACGAACGCGCAAGCCAGGTGAGGTTTTCGAACTTTCCGTCGAGAACGACTCGCGCGGCATCGGCTCCACCTTCGAGATGTAATGTCCAATGTCCAATCGTCCGGGTTGAGTCCCGCTTTTGTGATGGGTATTGCTTGCGGTCCCGGTTGATCGTTCCCGTTATGGCCGCCGGCATTCTTGTCGCGTTCGAGAATTCGTCGCGCGTTATACTTTTGTGCGTGCGTGTGATGCGTTTATTGTTGATGATTCTGTCTATAGGTTTGTGCTCGGCCGTGGCTTTCGCCGAGTCGGCTGCCGGCGTCCACTGGACGGCACCTGCCGGCTGGAAAACCGAGGCCCCACAACCGATGCGTGCCGCCACCTACACCGTTGCGGCAGTTGCGGCAGTGCCCGGCGAGAAGGCGAACGCCCAATGCGGTGTCTATTTCTTTGGGGCTGGCCAAGGCGGCAGCGTGGAAGCGAACATCGAAAGGTGGGAGGGACAGTTCAAGGGTGCGGATGGAAAGCCAGCGCCGGCCAAGGTCGTCAAACGCCCCACAAGTCGCGGAATAACAATCACAACGATCGACACATCCGGCGATTACTCTGGTCTGGGTGGTCCGCTATCCTCCGGGCACTCGGTTCCAGGCTACCGTCTCCTCGGCGCAGTTGTCGAGGCACCCGGCGGCAACATCTTCGTCAAGTTTACGGGGCCGGCCAAGACCATCGCCGCGAACCAGGCAAAATTCGAGCAGTTGCTAAGCTCGTTTCAGCCTGATAAGTAAGCTTACGGATCCTGCGCCACTGCGCCGGAATCCAAAAAGTCCTTCCTATAGCCGCTGTTAGTGCAAAAGAAAGCTGAGCGATTCTTCGGGCGATACATCTCGTGGTGGTTCGTCCTTGACGAATATCCTTGCAGGCTTGCCGCCAAGGAGCGTGATTTCATCGCGCTCGATGCGTAGCATCGTGCCTTCGCGTAGTCCTATGACTCGCACGCCCGGATTCACATGCGTGAACTCCGTCAGGCGCTCATCGCGCGTTTCGCCCATGTGCCCTTCGATCCCGGCGTCCGTGTAGTGCGGGTTTATCTGGAATGGGATGAGGCCGAGCGCGTTAAGGGTCGGTGGCTCGACGATGGGCATGTCATTAGTCGTTTTAATCGTGGGGCAAGCGATATTCGAGCCGGCGCTCCAACCGACATAGGGCATGCCGGTTCGGATGCGGTCACGAATGACGTCATCGACACTAGCGCGGTAGAGGCCGCGAAGGAGATGGAAGGTATTACCACCTCCGACAACTATTGCTTCTGCGCGTTCGATCGCGCCGATCGCATCAGTTGGCTGTATGGAGTGACTCGACCTCATAGCCCAGCCGGGTAAAGTGCGCGCGAACTCTCGCGAGATACTCATCCTGGGAGAAGACGACCGCCGCGAAGGGTACGAACAGCACGCGCCTGAGAGACGTACCCAGGAACTGTGTGAGCATTCTATGCGCAAACTCACTCGGGTTTTCGCCTATCAGCTCGGAACCGTTGCTCAGTAGCAGCAGTCGTCTATTCGTCATCAGCGTCGGATGATAGCATTTAGCATCTGCGCGCAGGTATTCCGGGTCCCCAAGGGCGGGAGGTAATGGATGTTACGCCCTCGCTCTCGCGGGAACCCCGCCCACCCTCGCGTTAGGGTCGGCTGCAATAATAGTCGGCGGTTATGTTCCGACGTGTTCGCGGGGCTTTGCTCGATCTTGGGCGCCGGGGGCCGACGTATACACCGTTCGGCTTAAAACTCCTGCCACATTGGAGCGACGAAATGTCCAACACTGTGTTCACCACATGAATGTTCAAGTTTCAGATAACGCGGTTACTCGATCACTTGACGGATCAGTCGAGGAGACGAAAAGGATTTACCTCGATGGCGCGGAGTATTCAAGTGTGGAGGCATGTCGCGTCGGCTACACGGGAGCCGCCCATGCGTCTGAAAACTCTGAGAGGATTGATCTTTAGAAATCTACACCGGGTCGAATTAGTGGATACGCCTCAATTCGCTCATGGCCGCATCGTATTCAAGAAAAGTATGCGAACAGATGCTGGACGCTTCCTGCAAAGCTAACCGCGCGGTGTCCACATCTCCTCGCGACAAAAGATATTCACCTACATAGAACTTCGCTTGACATGTCCGATCTCGCCTTGTTTTTCCTTCAACACCGTTTTCCGCCAAAGTCAACGTTTCTTCAGGAGTAACTCGACCCAGATACAGGCGTATCACAGGTCCGGGCCAGATACTGTGATCAAGTTTTGCTGTGTTGCGTGCGAACTCGTCGGGATCTGCTTGACCCGCGTTTGCACGTGCAAGGTGTAACCATAAGGGTAGGTATGCGTCTTTGAAATCAAGATCGACAGAGAGCGAGAAATCTGTTCCAGCATCTGAAAACTTACTCATAAGGAATTTCGTGAAGCCGCGATTGTTCAAGGCTAGAACATTATCCGGATTGACCTGGATGGCTTGGTCGTAATCCTGAACCGCGCGGTCAAAATCGCCCTTTTCACGGTACATGTTACCGCGGTTGATGAAGGCTTCGGCGAACTCGGGATTGACCCGGACGGCCTCGTCGTATTCCGGAATTGCCCGATCGTAATCACCTTTTGTCGCGTAAGCGTTACCGCGACTGAAGAAGCTTAGAGCCTGATCGATCCGGAAGGCCTGCTCGAAATCCTGAGTGGCCCGATCGGTATCACCCTTTCTCTGATAAGTCCTGCCGCGATCGAGGAAGGCTAAGGTGTCATTGGGATCGAGCCGGATGGCCTCGTCGAAATCCTGAATGGCCCGATCGTTATCCCCCTTTGCCCGGTAAGCGCGACCGCGATTGTTTAAGGCGTCAGAGAACTTGGGATTGAGCCGGATGGCCTCGTCGTAATCCCGAATTGCTCGATCGTTATCACCTTTGTCGAGTACAACGTTACCGCGATTGTAGAAGGCGTCAGAGAACTTGGGATTGAGCCGGATGGCCTCGTCGTAATCCCGAATTGCTCGATCGTTATCACCCTTTGTCGAGTAAGCGTTACCGCGATTGTAGAAGGCAGTCGCAAGATCGTTTGTTGTTTCCTGTTCCAACTGAATTATCGCGGTGCATCCGCCAATCGAAAGGTCCGGTTCCGTTGCCCTACATCGCGACCACAATTCGTCGCGGGTCTGGGCAAAAGTGAGCATCGCCAAGAAGCCGCAAATGGCTGTAAGAGTAGCAGTCTCACGAAGCATAAAGCTCGAACTCAGTACGGTCATTATCACTAACGTGACATCCGACTTGCAAGAAAGCTGAACCTTCTCGGACTCGGTCGCGTCGCAAGGCGGGCCCATTTGGCGCGTAGTCGCGTTGTCGGACACTTGGATTTGGCGAAGCAATGCAGCCGCAAAATCGAAAAACGCGAACAACAACGGTCCGACACACCTGATGCTCCCGAGTGCGGGACGATAGATGAACGGTAACGACTTTGCGTTACTAGTCTGTCGTTGACCGATACAGAAGAACCGGAAGAGCTTTATCGCTAAATCCAAAACAAACGCGATGAATGAATCGCGGTCCAGCCGGATTTTCCAGCGCCGCAAGCGGGGAAGTTGTTGCTGCAGTTCCTATCCGACCATTCTGAAGGGGCGTGAGTCGTGGAGGCGCCGGATTTATCGCATAATCAGGCGAGAAATAGAAACGAATTCAGACCCGCTCAGACGAATCAGTAGACAACTCATCAAAGGAGAATTTTTATGGCCCAGTATCCCGCTGCTTTTGGCATGTCCGTAACGGTTGAAGACATGGATGCGGCTCGCCGCTTCTACAGCAATCTCTACCCACACGATAAGGTCTCTGACGGCGTTTTTGCTGGTATCAACTACCTGAGCATCATGCGCGATGGCGAGACGCTCGTGAACATCTTTCAGAAGGGCGAAGGGAATCCTCTTGCTAACATCTTACCGACGCTTAAGGTTGATTCCGTGACCGCGTTTGAAGAGAAGGTCAAGGAGCTTGGCGGCAGCATCCTGATTCCCGCGAGCCGCTGTCCCTGCACCAATGCGCCATTTGCGGTGTGTGTGGATGCGAATGGCAATCAGTTCATGATCAAACAACCACGTCAAGCATAAGGAGGCCAACGGTGTTCTATAGCTTCGTCGCCCCCGGCACACTTGGGAGTTTGCCGTTCGCAACAGCCGTCCAGACTCTGTATAACGGAACTGGCGGCGTTACCGGGCTGATTCAAATCAGTGTGAACGGTAACGCTACGAGCGTGATCCCGTGGAGCGGATCCACGTTCTTTTCGGCCAGGCTGAGTGCCTTTTTGACATGTTCTGGGTTGGCGCTGCTGTTATCAGGCTGCATCAATAACGGCATTGAATGGTCCGAGTTGTCTTTTACTCGAACAAAACCCAATCCGTTAGACCTGGTCGGAACTTGGGTACCGACGGATGCGACCATCAAAGACATGAAGGAGCATGGGCGCTATACCATTTCCATTCATCAGTTAATTCTGCGGGCAGACGGAACGTTTGAAATGAAGAATATGCCTGACTGGTGGAACGATGGTTTCGGGGAATCAAAGAAGGGTTTTGAATCTGGTCTGGGGAAATGGCAACTGTACGAAGACCGAGACCCATGGACTGTTTGGGCAGTTGAACTAGAATTTCCCAATTTTGTTGTTCCGAACCAAATCCACGTTCGCCGCCAGAAGCCACCTTATTTGCTTCATGTGACAATCGGTGATCCTGATTCTGGACACGTCATGCTATTCGAGAAAAAATCCTGATCAGTGGATCGGAATAATGTCAATCCGTTGCCCTGAGAACCCTTAATTCTCGAATCGTCGTAGAGGACTTCCATGGAGCACTATCGGGTTTTTCTACGGGGAGAGAACTTTATCTTAGAGGTGGATGGCGAAGCAGCTTGCTTGGGTTCAGCTTGCTTGGGTTTTTACACGACTCGATTCGTTCAGGCGGAGGGGCGCGAAGCTGCCGAGATTCTGGCGGTAGATCTGATTCGCGGAGACAGAACGCTCGCGGGAGTGAAAAACACGCGCGACAATCCGCCAATGGATCTACGTGGAAGAGATCGAAGAAATTGTTGGGAACGAGGTACAGTCCAATTCGGGTTACTCATTTTTCAAATGGACGAAGAAGCCGACGACGCGGGTGACGCATGAACGGACCACAACTCGCGCGACGAGCAGTCCAGCCTGCCGTTGCAACTCATCGCCAAACCGTTATCCAGAGTTGCGCTTAACTTCGCGTCGCGATTAGTGGCCCTATAGTCGCGTTATCGGAGAAGTGAAATCGCGGCCACTTGTCCGCCCAAGTGAAAGAGTGGGCAGTTTTGCGGCAACCTGGTAGGGAAATCTATCTCCCAACTTGCTATTATGGCGCATCGGCAGATCGTTGGGTCCAGTCCTTCTTAATCGTCCCGTATCTTCAGTCCAACACCTCTACTTCAGAGTCTTGGCCCCCAATTGTCAGCCACGGCATCGCAGCAGGCCAGCCCACCGTCGCGCGCGTCGCCTGTCAAGCGGGCCCTTGTGGACGGAAGCGGGACTTCAGGAGGGTCCACGCCGATGGAACGGGACTCCAAGCGACCCGCTTTCGATCCCCCCGCCTTCGAATCAGGGGCGGCGAGGTTTCGGCTGGACGATGGAAGGTTCGGGCTTCGGGTCGGCGCCGGCCGGTGGTTTGGTGGAGCGCCGATTTCTAATCGATTGGCAGCAATCGACCCGGCGCATCGCCGCGAATTTCAGTCCGAAACTTAGGTCTTGGCTGATAGCTTGTGGGACTCATTTCTGAGAGTCTACAGAAAAGTCTTTACTCAAATACTCATAGAGCTGTAATCTGGGTCTCCAATGGATGACGACAAGAAGCGCTTGAACGTCCATCTGGAGGAGGACCTTCATCAGCGATTCAAAATGGCCTGTCTTCTGCGTGGCGAAAATATGAGCGATGTCTTGCGTGACTTAATTGGAAGGTACATCCAGCGTGCAGGCTTGCCCAAGGAGTTACGCCGTAAACGGCGCAAGAAATAACCGTCAACTGTTATGGGTATGAGACGGGTGTAACAAAAACGGTGCGTCGGCCAGGAGAAGAATAGCCGCCAGTTCACTAATGGTTAGCTGATGTCGAGGTCATAACACAAAAACGACCGTTTTGG
>Ga0209056_10008906_pt1 | contig 10271 bp, 10 predicted proteins | sample GraSoiAngelo_114_FD_185876 | JGI IMG/M metagenome (GOLD analysis project Ga0209056, IMG submission 185876) | Grasslands soil microbial communities from the Angelo Coastal Reserve, California, USA - 14_0903_13_40cm (SPAdes) (version 2) | ecosystem: Environmental > Terrestrial > Soil > Grasslands...
GCGGCAAGGTGATTCGCGCGCTCGTCGAGGAAACCGGCGCGAAGATTGACGTCGAGGACGATGGCACCGTTTCAATCGCCACTGCTGATAGCGCCGCCGCCGAAGCTGCGGTCAATCGTATTCGCGGTCTCACCGCAGAAGCGGAAGTCGGACAAACCTATGTAGGCACGGTGAGCCGGATTGTAGATTTCGGCGCCTTTGTCGAAATCTTCCCAGGCACTGACGGCTTGCTGCATATTTCCGAGATCGCGGACCGTCGCATCCGAGACGTACGCGACGAGTTGAAGGAAGGCCAGCAAATCATGGTCAAATGCATCGGCAAGGACGGCAACAAGATCAAATTGTCCCGCAAGGCCGTGCTGCGCGACGAAAACCGCCAGGCCGACGCCGCCAGTAGTCACGAATGAGACTGAACTGAAGACGGGCTCTGGCTGACAGGGCCCGCGTCTGCTCCATTCAATTTGCCGCAAAATCCGGCTAAATCCTTATCTGAAACTGGAATACGCTTTCCATTCGCTCTGTTTTCCTAACAAGTCAAACAAGCCCTTAGAGGGTTCTTGGAGACTTGTACTCGCGGCAGGTCGCTTCGAGTTGTGCCTTCAGAAATCAGAATTCAGTGAGTGCCTAATGACAAAGCGCAGCAAGAACACCAGCCCCAACGTCTTGAGGAGGGAGTTGCCTAACCAGATGAGGACTCGTTTTTTCCGGTCTATCGGAACGATGCTTAGCCTGCTGCTGTTAGTAGCAGTACCCGCCCAGGCCAGCCCGATCAAATTCGCCGATGTCGTAAATGTGATGGGCGACCTGCAAAATGGTGGCCAGTTTCAGCGGTTGCGCTTGCGAGCAGTAGCGCAGGAGCCAACCGCGTCAGGAACTTCGGGCACGGCTTCAACGCCTTCCCTAGGTTCGGTTGCTCCTGGCGTCGGAGGCGACGGCCAATCGACGGCTGCGGCAGCCGGCACCAATACTGAGGCAGTGACGCCTTCGCTTATATCCGGAACTGAGGTTGCCCCTCAGCAGCAACAAACCGATGTACAAGTCTTCGAGCAGGATCAAGTAGACGGCACCATTTGCGATTGCGGAGAGATTCCCGCCGTCGGTGGTGGCTTTCCGAAGTGGCCTTTCCTGGCGTTGATTCCCTTAATTTGCTTGACTGGCGTTTGTCATCATCATCATAAGGTTCCGCCGCCGCCGGTAGTGCCGACCCCGACACCAACGCCGCCCGTACCCGAGCCGGCATCGTTGTTCTTGTTCGGATCTGGTATCGTCGCTTTGAGTGCAGGCGCTCGTCGTCGTTACGCTAAAAGGCGCGCGAGCAAACAAGCCGCGGCCACGACGGAGGTGTAACGATGAACCAGAAAAACTTCATGCGTGCTCGTCCATACTCAGGCATTATCAAAGTTGCGATCACCCTCGCAATCGCATTGTCATTCGGTCTGGCCTGCACTTCGACCACCGCCTACGCGAAGAAGAAGCGCAAGGTCAAGTACGGACAGATCGAAATCACCACCAACCCGGGCGGCTTTCCTTTGCGCATTGACGGGAAGCCGGAAGGCAACACTTCTACCGACGTGCGCGTAATCGAGCTGGAACCCGGACATCACAATATCGAGATCACGCTGCCGAATGGCGGCCGTTGGGTGCGCGACTTTGAGATTGAACGTGGCCGCAAGCTCTGCGTTAATGTTAATTACCATCCGAAGAAATACACCGTTACCAAGTCTCCTTGCCCTTATCCGGTGAATCTGTCTGCTCCGGCGACCGTGAACGATGGCGATTTGATCACGTTCACATCTGATGTGGCTTATGGTGGTTCAGGCGCACTCAATTACACCTGGACCATTACGCCATCTCAAGCGAGGATTGTCAGTGGCGCCGGCACTCCGACCATAACTGTGGATTCGACCGGTCTCGGTGGTCAACGGATTACCGCGACACTGGTTGCCGACGATGGCTCAGGCGATCCCTTGTGCCGTCAACGCGCACAGGCTTCAACTAATGTGACGCTCAAGATCGTGCCTCCGCCTGAGTGCAAACAGTTCGATCAGTTTCCGGTGATTTCATTCGACGATGAGAAGGCTCGTCTGGATAATCTGGCGATTGAGTTACAGAACTCACCTGACGCGCAAGCTTACATAATCGTCTATGCCGGACGTACCAGCCGCGCCGGCCAAGCGGATATGCTGATCCGACGCACGACGGACTATCTGGTAACGCAGCGCGGAATCGATTCTCGGCGCATCACTATCCTCAATGGCGGTTATCGTGACAGCGATTTCATTGAAATCTGGATCTGTCCGCCAGGCGCTAAGCCCCCGCAGCCGACACCCACCGTGCAACCGGGTGAGGCACAGCCGAAGCAAGAACGAACTCGGCCCCGTCGTCCACGCCGTCGCGGCGAGTAACGCGTCCGACGAGCTTAAACTTGTCGAATCTCTGCAGCAGGTGACAACGTTCGTTGTCACCTGCTTTTTCATTTAATCACTCTTTGACCTTTTCCGTAGGCGTATGCTAAGAATGTGTAGTTAACCCTCTTCTTTTTCCAACCCCCCCTTAAATAGAATTATGCGCATAGCTTCCTTCAAAGGAGCATTGAGATGGCTGACAACGGTAGCGGTGGCGGCAGTACCGGCGTAGTTGCCGTACTGGTGATCTTCGTGATTGTGATAGTGCTGGCGGTTCTCGCTTGGCGGGCCGGTTTGTTCGGCGGGAAAAGAACTCAGATCAACGTCAATGTGACTGTGCCTCAGGCGTCGCCGCAACGACAGGCCTCGCCGTAATGTCAATGTCAACATTACGACGCCGCAGAGGTAAGTAAGATTAGGATGCGCGCGAATTAGAGCCGGGACCCGTGCCCGAGTCAAGTAGCCTTTGCGAATCTGTGCCGGTCAGCTCGTCAAGATTAAGACGAATCGTTCCGCCGGCATCCGAATACGACGCGGCTTGCTGCGAGCGGCGGTGGCGGAACAAAAGCCCTCCGAGCAACGCGCCGAGGCCAAGACAAATGAGCAACGACAGGCCCGAACTTTCCATGACCGCGAGCAGCACTCCGGCCGAAGTGTTGGCAAGATAACGCTGCAACTTTTCGTATAGATGAGGATCCTCCCCCAACCACTGGACCACCTGTTGGTACTTGACTTGATCGATTAGCTCGTTAGCGGTCTTCTCATCGGATGCATTAAAAACGAAGACTGAATAGTTTCCCACGCGACGATAGGCAGACGGCGCTGATTGGCCCTGATTCTTAAGCTCCTGAATCCTAGTCAGGATTCGTTGGTCGTTATCGATTGAAATTTGCGGCGTAGTGAATTCAACGATCACAAGTTGTTCCTGGCCATAATTGGAGGCCACAGCTTCCGTACCGCCTTCGAAGTCCAAAACATCAAGTATCGGTTGGTTTGTCGCGATGCTCTTTAGCCCGTTTAGCGTGACCGCATAAGAAGCATGCCTTACGACTGCGGCCCAATTCGGCAGATGCTTAACCAGCACCGGAATTTCGTCATCGCCGCCCGGCAGCGTGTTCTCAATTGCGTATGAAATTGCCAGTAGTCGCTCACGATTGTCGGCGTCGCTTCGGTTAGCTTCAATCTGGACCAGTCGATTGCCTTTATAAAAAGCAATTCGCTTGGGTGAAAAAATGCTGGCCATGCCCACCTCGCCAGTCCTGATTTCGTCTCGCCCAGACGCCAGGCGAGTCAACAAGGCGTAAGCCGCCGAATCATTTTCAGTTCGCGCAATTTCAATCGTGAAGGCGCCTCCGGCATCGTCATGGTAGGTGCGCTCGCCGTAGAACCTGACATCAAAATCGCTAATGGGAACGAGTTTGAAGATGTCCTCGCTCTCCGCGACGGGTGGTCCGCCTGCTTGCAGATTCTCGATCCTGTCAGGCAGAAACTTTGCCATCTCTTCAGTCACCATGTCGCGCACGTCTGAGGCCGAGATCGCGACCGGCCATGATGCAATCAAGCCGATTAGCAAGACAATCAAGCGCGCGCGAAAGTGGTTCATTTTGAAGCTCTTCATTTAGAAACCAACAGCTATCCGATGTTCCCCGAAGGAACAAGGTTGTGACAAGCATTCATTTGGAGTGCGCCGGCAGAGCGCAGCGGCGACGGCGCTTTGGCTGGTTCACTGTTTGCTCGATAAAAGATCCAAAGCGCCGTCGCCGCTGCGCTCTGCCGGCGCACTCCAAAAGAGTTCGCTGAAGTCTAATGTCACCGTGGTAACTGCCGCAAAAGCAGGTCGGCGTAGTGGCGAGGATTATTGATGTTGTGTAGAGTCGTCGTCCCGCCGATTTCGCTGGCGTTGTCGACTACGATGTCGCCAAACCCCAGTAAGCGTTGCCAGATCGACGCTGAGACTGTTACGTCCTGAATCTTGGAAATCGGAATATTCCGAGTCGTGCGTGCAATCAGGCCATAATCGATCTCAATTTTCGAATCGGTGACGGTATAGCGAATCATGTTGCGCTTTAGATGATAGTAAGCAGGAATCAGCAGCAGACCCATCGCGATGGGAAGCGAAACATACCAGGGAATGTCCACAATCTTGATCATTGCCAGGAGAATCGTTAGGAGAATAGCACCCAATGTCGCGGCTCCATATCCGATCTTTATAAAGAGCATTGTCGGACGTACTCTAAAGATTACGCTCTCAACATCGACGCCCTCGTCAGAACGGGTCGGCACAGAAGATGGTGGTCGCGCGATTCTGGTCTCTTCCGGATCGTGGACTGGAGCGCCGCAGGTCTTACAGAATCGACTGTCTGAGTCGAGAAACGATCCACACTTATCACAGCGCATGGGCTTGTCGCTCCAATCTCATTCAAGCAGCGTAACGTCGCCCCATGATACCTAAAGAAAGCCGCGTCCTGGAAATGCAAAACGAGGCGAACCGAATGAATCAAGCGGGTCGCCTCGTTTCAAAAAACTGCTGGATGCTATGTCTACTGGCTCATTAACTGCAATCTCCCGTCAGGCAAACGCACAGTAAGAACTGTTCTCTCGTAGTCCGTTAGCGGCGCTGGTTGCTTATCGCGAAGCTTGGCTACCTGCGCCGAAGAGACTCGCGGCGCGTAGAGCGCAGCGTTTGGATCGCGCAGCAGACTGTATCGCCGCGAGATGCGCCGGACATATTCCTGAGTTTCCGAGTAAGGAGGAATGCGCCAGCCATACTTTTCGACCGCCCCTTCGCCGGCGTTATATCCGGCCAAAGCAAGATTGATGTCTCCATCAAAGAGATCGAGCAGAAAGCGAACATAGCGCGCGCCGCCTTCGATATTCTGTTTAGGATCGAAAATGTTCGAGACTCCATAACGTGCCGCGGTCCCTGGCATCAACTGCATGAGGCCACGCGCTCCCTTCGGCGAGACGGCGTGCAACTTGAAACTTGATTCCTGATGCATGATCGAATAGAGCAACAGAGGGTCGATGCCGTTTTTGGTTCCTGAGTTGACGAGATAGTTGTCGACCTCGGCGCTGCCGGTGGTGTATCCATGCAGCGACGAATTCCTGCCACCGTCGGCCATGGCCGGATAGACCAGCGCCGTTGAGATAACATTTCGATCTAGCTTAGTCGCAGTCGTGCTTCCGACTCTTCGTCGCGATCGGGGAACTGGGGCACGACTCTTGGCCGGTTCAGAATAGATCCGTACGCCATTCGCCACGTCAAAATTATCGAAAGAATAGGATGTGCTCTGGGCCAATGCGGGAGCGCAGGTGAGCAGCAACAACAGGAGAGCAGCGGGCGCGTATCGGTTCATCATTTGGTACGTTTTGAAAGTGATTCGAGGGTTGGTGGGTTCTTTGTACGATGGCCCTCGGACTCGGGCGAAATGATAATAACAGATGCGTTTAAGATTTGCCAACCATATTTGACATCGCTTTAAGTTGCTCTCAAAAGATGGGTTAGGTGGGACAGGGAAGAGTTTAATCGGCCACGCGTTCGGGCTTGACAGCGATAGTATGATACCTGCTCATTATCGACGTCCGGTTTTAATCGCTCGCTAGGCTTTATCAATTTAGGACGCTGATACAGCTCCCGAAAATCACAAGGAGAATCACATGAAGAAGCTCCCGTTCTTAGTACTCTCGCTTTTCCTGTTACTCTCGATTTCTGTTGCCCAAAATCAGAACACGAATGCTAACTCGAATGGTTCGTCGAAGAGCAATAAATCCACGACCAATCGAAAGCCGATCTTTCGCGCCACTGCGGACCAAATCAAGCAAGCACAAGCCATTCTCAAGCAACGTGCCTTCTACACTGGTGAGCAGACTGGTAAGCTTGATACTGACACGCGCGCCGGGCTTAAGAAGTATCAGCAAGCCGAAGGTCTGAAAGTAACCGGAACGCTGAACAAGATAACGCTCGCGAAGATGGGAATTGCTCTCACTGAAAAGCAGAAAACGATGTGAGACCGATCTATTCGGTGCGGACGTATTCGGCGCCGATGTCTTCGAGTAAGGTTGCCAGTTTGTCGACGTCCTCCTTGGACTTTGCTTCAACCCCAAGCAGGATTCCGCCGCCGCGCAGGCCGGCGTCGTAAACCTTCGCGCGATGTTCCGGTATTCCGGTGCCGATGAGCAGCCCGATTAATCCGCCTGTGGCGCCGCCTGCGCCCGCACCGGCGAGCGCCGCTGCAACTGGGCCAGCAACCAACAAACCGCCCGGTATTGCGATTGGAGTTGCGACGACCACGATTGCGGCCAATACTGCGCCAACCGTTCCACCGATGGCGCCGCCAATGCCGAGACCTTCCGCTGCATGCGATCGGGTTTCGACGGCGAACTCTTTGTTCTTGGTGGCGTCCGACATCAACACGCTAATGTCGTCGCGCGTGTAGCCACGTTTGATGATTGCGTCGACCGCCGCTTCGGCGGCAGCCCGCGTCTTGAAAAGCCCGGTAACAAAAAGCTTGGACATACCTCTGCTCCTCCATCACTTAAACTATTAAGAGCTCTGGCAAAGTGCAAATGTCGGCAGCCGCGTGTCGGCAAGAATCGAGTCCTTCCTCACGGTCGAATCTCTGACACAGAGAAAGTTCTCGATCAATCTAATCGAGCAAATCGCAGTTACCAGTTTTTCGGGGGAACGGAGGTTATCTTGCGGCAGGCGCGCGCCGGTGTCAAACGCAGAAACGCCGGAAATTCAGCCAACATAGGCTCTCAATCCGCATCGCAACCGAGCGGTTCGCAGAATGCGTCAGCCAGACTTGACCGTTGAACGCAGATCAGCGAGAAAATTCTGCAACTCAGGTGGCGGCGGTGCTCGGAAAAGCATCTGCTCTAGTATCCTGGGATGACGAAATCCAAGCCGCTCGGCATGCAGAAATTGCCGGCCCAGCTTAGCAATTTCAGACCGGAGTCTTGGGTCGGCAACGGTCTTGTCGCGACCGCTGCCATAAACATCGTCGCCCACTACGGGATGTTTTATCCAGGCGAGATGCACCCGAATTTGATGAGTGCGCCCGGTCTTCAGTTCGACATCGAGCAGCGTAAACCGATCGAAGCGCTCACGGACGCGGTAAATCGAAAGGGCTGGTCGGCCACCCCGAACGATCGCCATCCGCGTACGATGGCGTGGATCGCGGGCAATCGGTTGATCGATCCGGCCGGTATCTCTTTCGACTTGTCCGTGAACCAGAGCAATATAGGATTTGAAAACTTCGCGCGCACGAAATTGATCCGCGAGATTTTCATGCGCACTCTCGGTCTTCGCGACGACCAATAGACCGGAAGTGCCTTTGTCCAAACGATGGACGATGCCCGGCCGTGCGTCGCCGCCGGTGGTTGAGAGTGTCTGAAAATGAAAAGCGAGCGCGTTTGCCAGCGTGCCTGAGGTTACGCCCGCTGCCGGATGAGCGACCATGCCTGCGGGTTTGTTCACCACGATGAGGTCTTCGTCCTCATAGATAACTTCGATCGGAATATCTTCCGCCACAAAGTGAGTCGTAGGCAGTGGCGTAAGTTCCACTTCAATCGCATCATTTGCGCGGAGCTTGTAAGAAGTTTTGACGATGCGCCCGTTGACCAGGACCTCGGCGTCTTCGATCAGCCGTTGCAAACGCGAGCGGCTCCAACCTTCGATTTGCGTGGCCAGAAACGCGTCGAGGCGCTCGCCTGCTGCTTCTTCTGTGACAGAGAACGTCAAGAGTGTCCGACAACTTGAGGTCGTAGTCTCCCTCTACCTTTGGGAGAGGGCTGGGGTGAGGGCTTAGCTGAAAGAGAAAAAGAAAACTTCCCTCGCTCTTCTTAACTAATCCACGCCGACGAAAAACAAGAGGGGGATATTTGGCATCGTGCGTAAGCCCTCACCCTGACCCTCTCCCAAAGGGAGAGGGAATCGCAGTACTGACCATCATTAAACGTGAATTCTAACGTCACGGCTTGCATGGAGTGATCACCGCATTCGCGGCTAGACGATCGTGAATGAATTTATCCGCGTCAGCTTCGATCAGTTCGCCGTTAACGACCCAGGCTTTTTCCGTGAGCACGTCGCCGCTGGGATCGCACTTCGAAGGCTCGAGGAAAATATTCCATGGCGAACCCCATTTGCGCGTGTCGCCCGTCAACTGGCGATAGCCAAAGTGCGGAGTCTTCTCGCGATCGTCGCGCGTTTCCGATTCGACGACCACGGGATATGGCGGGCCAGTCGGGCCAAAGAAATTGCGGGTATCATCTCGCGCCCCATATTCGCTGACACCGACTATCTCGAAGCCCTGCGACTTGTACTTATCGTAGAGACTCGCAGCCACCGGCGCTTCGTTGCGCCAGTTCGGACACCACGGCGCGAAGTAAAGCACCATCACCAGCTTCTTGCCCTGCATGAGCGAGCGCAGACTGACCGGCTTATTACTCACAAGATCGTTAAGCGTCCAACTCTTGTAGTTGACAGTCTTCTCTTGTAGCGGTGAGTATTCGTGATTGCCCTGAGCGCGAAGCGCCGCAGGAGTAATTATCAGAGTTAATAGAATCAGCGCCAATCTTTTCATAGTGTTACTCCAAACTTTGCGTACTTTGCGCCTTTGGGTGACGGTCACCGTGACCAAGAACAGTCTCACGCACAGGCGCCGAGTCGCAAAGAACCTCTACTTCTCGTTTTGCGCCGTCGCCTGACTCTCTTCAAGCAGCGGTTTGATTGATGACTCGAATTGGGTGCGAGTCCTTTCACCAATTATCTTTTCGCGAATGCGACCCTCACGATCGATGATGTAGGTAGTCGGCAAGGGAGCCGCGGGAAGATCGGCTCCTACTTCACGACCACCGAGCACTACCTGATAACTCTGCGGAATGTCCTTTTGAAATTGCTGAACCAGATCCGCGGTGTCGTCATAGGAGACTCCGATGATGCTCAAGCCACGCGACTCGAAATCTTTTTGCATCGCGCTCAACGAAGGAATCTCGGAACGACAGGGAATGCACCAGGTCGCCCAGAAATTCAACAGCACCACGCGCCCGCGCAAATCTTTTAATCGCAGCGGGCTGCCGTCCAGCTTAGTGAATTGCACATCAGGCGCCGGGGCGAAGTTCCGCTTCGTCTCGGGGGGCGGGGGAGGCGGTGTTTCAACGCCGCGAAACTTAAAGAACGACTCGAGATTCGGCAGGAATCCCGCCAACCGCCCACTCGCCAGCACGGTCAAACGATTGCTCATTACCAGCAAGCCGATCAGAATCAGGATGATGCCTGAGACGACTTCGACCTTGTGTAGATGGCGACGAAATTTTCCGTAGAAAATCAGAAACTGATTAATGCCTAAGCCGGTGACCAGGAAAGGCACGGCGAGGCCTGCGGAGTAAAAAGCGGAAAGGAACAGTCCGCCTTTCCAACCTCCACTCGTCGCCGCCAATCCTATGATGCCGCCCAGGATTGGGCCAATGCAGGGAGTCCAGCCGGCGGCGAAGGCGATCCCGAGCGTCAACGATCCGAGCATGCCGCGCGGTTTTTCACTGGAGAACTGGCGCGTGTCTTTGTAGAGATACTTAATTTTCAGCAACCCAATCAGGTGCAAACCGAAGACGATGATCACCAGGCCACCGATGATGCGCACCCAGGGATTGCTGATAATCGCTGAACCGACGAGCCCCGCCGTGCCTCCGAGCGCCAGGAAGATCACCGACAACCCGGCATTGAACGCCAGCGAATTAAGAATCACGGCTCGTCGTGCGCCGCTGCCAACGTTCTTCAAATGATCGATGCTGATACCGGACATCAGCGAGATGTATCCCGGAACCAGCGGCAGCACGCACGGCGAAAGAAATGAGAGCAGCCCGCCG
>Ga0209056_10008907_pt1 | contig 10271 bp, 11 predicted proteins | sample GraSoiAngelo_114_FD_185876 | JGI IMG/M metagenome (GOLD analysis project Ga0209056, IMG submission 185876) | Grasslands soil microbial communities from the Angelo Coastal Reserve, California, USA - 14_0903_13_40cm (SPAdes) (version 2) | ecosystem: Environmental > Terrestrial > Soil > Grasslands...
GCTGCTCGCGGAATTGACCGGCGGCCATGTCCATCTCTGCCACATGTCGGCTCGCGGGTCGGTCGCCATCATTCGGGAGGCGAAGGATCGCGGCATTCGCGTGACCGCCGAGGTGACGCCGCATCATCTCACCTTGACCGACTACGCCTGCGAGGAGTACGACACACACGCGAAGATGAATCCGCCGCTGCGCGAAGCGGCGGATATCGCGGCGCTGCGCGGCGCGCTCAAAGACGGCGTCATCGACTGCATCGCCTCCGACCACGCGCCCCACGCGTACGACGAAAAGGAAGCGGCGTTCGACGACGCGCCATTCGGCGTTGTGGGCCTGGAGACCGCGTTTGCGGTCGCGCACACGGAGCTTGTGGAGGGAGGCGTCTTCACCCTGCCGGAGCTCATCCGCCGCATGAGCACCGAGCCGGCGCGTGTGTTCCATCTGGCGGGGGGTACACTTGCACCCCGTGCCGTCGCCGATGTCGCGGTGTTCGACACCGCGGCGAAGTGGTCGGTGGATCCGGCGGCATTCCATTCCAAGAGCCGCAACACGCCGTTTGCCGGCCGTGCCCTCACGGGGCGCGCGGTCCTGACGATCGTGGGCGGCGCGATCGTTCACGATCTGGATCAACCCGACACACGATGAACAGGGGCGCGGTGGCCCGGCGCATGGCGCTGTGCTGCCGGCAACTCGCAGCGCAGGGCTCGATCGCGGGCCGCGACGGCAATATCTCGGTGCGACTCGGTCCGGAACGGGTGCTGGTCACACCGAGTGGCTTCATCAAGTCGCTCGTGACCGCGGCGGACATGGTCGAAGTCGATCTCACCGGAAACCTGTTGCGACGCTCTTCGCGCAAGCCTACCAGCGAGTTGGACTTACACTTGCGAATTCTGCGGCACCGGCCTGACGTGCAGGCGGTGGTGCACGCGCATCCTCGTACGGCTACAGGGTTTGCCGTTGCGGGCCAAGAGATTCCGGGCAATTTGTTGCCGGAGCTTATCTTCGTGGTGGGACCGGTGCCGCTCGTGCCTTTCAGCATGCCGGGTACGCCGGAGCTGGGCGACCGCATCGTCCCATATCTCGAAGACCACCGTCATCACGCGCTGCTGCTCGCGAATCATGGCGCCGTGACGATGGGCAGGACGCTCGACGAGGCCTGGATCCGGATGGAGACTCTGGAGCACGGCGCGCGCATCATCATGGCCGCTCGACAGATAGGTCAACCGCAGCCTCTGAGTCTCGAAGCACTCCGAGCGTTGGTGCAGCAACGGGAGAAGGATGCCTAAGGGACCGTCCAAGAGTGCCGCGACGATTCAGCGGCTGTTAGAAGAACGGCGCCAGTACGAGGCGTGGCTCGCGCGCATCACGGCGACCGCCGACTCGGCGCCCGAGCACGTCCGCACGCGCGTCAAGGCCGATTACGAAGCGCGCCTCAAGGCGGTCACCGAAGAATTACGAGCGCATGCCGATGCCGCGCGCCAGCTCATCGCGCAGCGCAAGGAAAACCTCATCGAGCTTCAGAAGAAGGAAAAGGCGGCTGCGGAGCGCCTCGCCGAAACCGAGCTGCGGCATGAAGTGGGCGAATACGACGAAGGGCAGTGGGCGCAGGTGCACAAGGACGCCCTCGCCGACCTTGGTGCCGTGCGCGACGAATTGATGGACATCGAGCGCGACATCACGCGGCTCGAGGAGTTGGATGCGCTGGTGAAAGCGAAGCCCGGCGCCGCTTCGCGCGTCGGTGCTCCGCCGCGACCGCCCGAGAAACGGGACGAGCGAGGGGGGCGCAAGACGCCGGTCGACGAGTTGGCGTTTTTGAAATCCGTAACCGAAGACGATAAGAACGCGCCGTCGCCCAGGCGGGCGAGCGGCGCGCAATATCAGCCGGACGATCCGCAGAACGCGACGCCGGTCGCGCCCATCGACGAAAACGCGCCGGTCGAAAAGACGCTTAGGTGTAAAGAGTGCGGAACGATGAACGTGGCGACGGAGTGGTACTGCGAAAAATGTGGGGGGGAATTGGCCGCGATGTGACGCGATTGGGTTGCGACGTGATGACGTAGGGGGCGCAGCATGCTGCGCCCCTACACATTTGCGGTTACGCGGATGCCTTTTCGCGTAGCCGTTTCACCAATGCCGCGAGGCGGGATTTCTGCCGGGCGGCGTTGTTTTTGTGGATCAGTCCCTTGCGCGCCGCTTGGTCGAGCACGCGGGCCGCGAGCGCATAGGCAGCTGCGGCGGCGTCGGCAGTCGCGGCGACGCGTACATGCTTCAGCGCGGTGCGCAGCGAGGAGCGTTGCGCCTTGTTGCGGATGGCGCGCGAGCGCGCCTGACGCATCGCTTTCTTCGCAGATTTAATCTTCGGCATGGCGCAGAAAGTAGACGGTAAGTTGCGTCGGGTCAAGCGTATACATATCTTTGGCCGTCACCTACCCGAGTACACACTATCTCGTTCGAGTTTCTCCTCTGGGCGCCTGTCCTGCTGTTTTCTATGGTCGCCCACGAATACGCCCATGCCGAGGCGGCCTATCGGCAGGGTGATTCGACCGCGTACATGCTCGGGCGGCTGACGTTCAATCCGCTGAAGCACATCGATCCCTTCATGACCATCCTGCTCCCGATCATCACTGCGGTCGGGTCGAGGGGGCTATGGGCGTTCGGGGGGGCCAAGCCGGTGCCGGTGAATCCGCGGAACTACCGGCGTTACGTGCGGGGAGACGTCATCGTCTCCCTGGCCGGAATTGTGGTGAACCTCGTACTGTTCGTGATTTTCACCGGGCTCTTCGCGACAGTCGGGACAATCGCTCCGGCGTTGCCATCCTTCACGCCGACGCTCGAGCTTCTCCAACGGATGATGTACTACGGTCTGTGGTACAATCTCGTCCTGGCCTTTTTCAACCTGATTCCGATTCCGCCGCTCGATGGCAGCCATGTGTTCTACCATCTGCTGCCGCCGGGCGCGGGTATGCAGTACCGGCAACTCCAGCGCTACGGGTTTCTCCCGATCATGCTGGTCAGTTACATGCTGCCGGGTGTCGTGCGGTTTTTCTTGTGGCCAGCGTTCCAGCTGCGCTTCGCTGCACTGCAGGTGATCTGTCCGGTGGCGCTGGGACACGGTCTCCCTCCCTACATCATGTGTTCATGAGCGGGCCGATCATGCGGGACCAGGCAGGCTTCGTCGTCGAGCTGGAGAAGTTTTCCGGCCCGCTCGATCTGCTCCTGCATTTGATCCGCGAAGACGAAGTCGACATCACCGACCTCCCGATCGCGAAAATCGCGGATCAATTCCTCTCGGTTATCGCCGAGTTGGGCCTCAATCAGGCGGCCGACTACCTCGAAATGGCGGCGCGGCTGTTGCGCATCAAGGCGCAGATGCTGCTCCCGCGCCGGCTCGGCGACGACGAGTGGGAAGACCCGCGCGCCGAGCTGGTGCGCCGGCTGCTCGAGTACCAGCAGATCCGCGAGCTCGTGGACTGGCTTGGCCACGCCGCGGAGGTGCGCGCCGAGCGGTTCGGTCGTGGGTACGAAGCGCCGCCACCCGACGCGCCTCCCGCGCCGTTGCAGATCGACTTGAACGATCTGCTCGCGGCGGCGGAGCGGGTCATTGCGCTCATCCCCGAGCCGATGCTGCACCGCGTGGTGCCGCGCCCGCTCGACGTCGAGGGCGCGACGGCGCGGATCCAGGCGCTCCTCGCCGAGCACGAGACGTTCGGCTGGCGCGACGCCGTCGGGGGGGGGCCGGAGGCGAAGTTGGTTGACGTGCTGTCGACGTTTATCGCCCTGCTCGAGCTCGCCAAACGCAGCGCCCTCACGCTGTCGCAGCCCGAACCATTCGGCCCGATGGTGATCACGCGTGCAATCCCTCGCGAAGCTGCTTGAAGCCGCGCTGTTTGCGGCGTCGCGCCCGCTGACGATCGACGAGCTCGCGTCGCTAGATCCCACAGCCGGCGAGCCTGCCGTCCGTGCCGCCCTTGCCGCCCTTCGGTCGGCGTACGGCGACGAGCATGGCGTCGAGCTGGCGGAAATCGCCGAAGGATGGCAGTTCCTCACGCGGCGCGAGTATGCGGAGACGATCGAGCGTGCGCAGTTTGCGCTGCGGCCGCGCCGGCTGTCCCCGGCCGCGCTCGAAACGCTCGCGATCATCGCGTACCGGCAGCCGGTCGGGCGCCTTGAGGTCGACGAGATCCGCGGCGTCGATTCGGGCGCCGTCATGGACAAGCTGGTGGAGCGCGGTCTGATCGAGGTCGTCACGCGCGGCGAGGGCCTGGGCCGCCCGCTGCTCTACGGCACGACGCCATCGTTTCTGGAGATTCTCGGACTGAAAGACCTGGAGGACCTGCCGCGGCTCGAGGAGCTGTCGGTGGCTCTCCGGCGCCCCACGCCCGTCGACGAATCCGAATGACCCTCATGCGCCTGCAGCGCGCCCTGGCGCGCGCGGGCGTCGCATCACGCCGCAAGGCGGAAGATCTGATCCGCGCCGGCCGTGTGCGTGTGGATGGCGAGACCGCGACGATCGGCATGAGTGTCGATCCCGACGCGCAGAGGCTCACCGTCGACGGCCGCCCCGTGCGCAGCGCGACGCGCATCACCTGGCTCGCGCTCAACAAACCGATCGGCTACGTCGTGAGCCGCTCCGATCCCGAGGGACGCCGCACGGTGTTCGGGCTCCTCCCGAAGGTCCCCGGTCTCACGTACGTTGGACGGCTGGACGTGATGACCTCGGGGCTGCTGCTCCTGACCACGGACGGCGCGGCGGCCCACCGGCTCATGCATCCGCGCTACGAGGTGCCCCGGACCTACTGGCTGGGCGTGCACGGAGCCGATGCGGGCGCGATCCGCGCCGCGCTCGCGCAACGGATTGTGATCGACGGCCGCGCCGTGCGCGTCGTCGAGTCGCGCGTGCGGCCGCAGGGGAAGTCGGTCGAGATCGAGGTGACGCTCGCCGAAGGGCGGCAGCGGATTGTGCGCCGCATGGCAGAAGCGTTGGGGCTCAAAGTCGAATGGTTGCACCGCGTGTCGTACGGCCCGGTCCGCCTCGGCAAACTGGCGGAGGGCCAGTGGCGCGAGCTCACCCGGCAGGAGATCGGAGCGATCGAGCGACTACATGGAGCTCGCTGACAGGACGGTAATGCTGTTGGGCGGAAGTGGCTTGGTCGGCCACGCGGTGGCGCGCCGGGTTCTGGCGGCGACGCCACCGCCGCGCCGCCTCGTGCTCGTCGCGCTGTTCGAGGATGAAGTGCGGGCCGCCGCGCGCGCTCTCGAGCCCTACCGCGGCGGGGTGACGATCGATGTCGAATGGGGCAACGTGTTCATGCCGGCGCCCGTCGCGCGACTCGACATCGCCACGATCATGGGCGACGCCGAGCACCGCGCGCTGGTGCTCGGCGATTTGCTGGGCGATCTCAGCGACGGCGTGCTGGAGCGCAACCTCTTGTTTCGCCTGTTGCTGCGCTACAAACCCGACGCAGTCGTGGATAGCATCAATACCGCGACTGCGTTTGCGTATCAGGACGTTTTTCAGAGCGCGCGTACGGTGCTTGCGCGCGCGCAAGACGGTGGGGTCGATCGCGCGACGGTCGAGCAGCATCTGCTGCGTCTGCCGTTGCCGCAGCTGATCCGTCACGCGCAGATCATCACCGAAGCGCTGCGGCGCGCCGGCACGCAGGCCTACGTGAAGATCGGGACGAGCGGCACGGGCGGAATGGGATTCAATATTCCGTACACGCACTCGGAGGAGCGGCCCAGTGCCCCGTTGCTCACGAAGTCGGCGATCGCCGGCGCGCATTCGATGCTGCTGTTCCTGCTGGGACGCACGCCGGACGCGCCGGTGACGGTGGAGATCAAGCCGACGGCGACGATCGCGTGGCGCGAAGTGGCGCATGGACCGGTGCGCCGGAAAGGGAAGCCGATCCCGCTCGTAGATTGCGAAACGCCGATCCCGTTGCAGGAGGCGTTTGCGCCCGGCGCACAACCGTGGCGCAACCTCGGCCGGCCACTCGCCGGCGTGTACATCGACGTCGGCGAGAATGGATTGTTCGCCCGCGACGAGTTCGAAACCGTCACGGCGCTGGGACAGATGGAATTCATCACGCCGGAGGAAGTCGCGGACTACGTGATCATGGAGCTGCAAGGCCGGCCGACCGGGAAGGACATCGTGGCGGCGTTGGACGCCTCCACCGCGGGCCCGACCTATCGCGCGGGCGTGCTGCGCCGCAACGCGATCGGCCGCCTGCGGTCGCTCGAGTCGCGCCACGGCCACCGCGGCGTGGCCTACGAAATGCTGGGGCCACCCCGGCTGACCAAGCTGTTGTATGAAGCGTACTTGTGCAGGCGGCTGCGCTCGAGCGTGCGTGCGCTCGCCGAGAGCCGGGCGAGCGAGCTGGCGACCGCGGCCTATAGGCTCGTGCAACACGAAGCGGCGTTGCGGCAGCACATTATCTCGGTGGGACTGCCCATCGTCACGCCGGACGGCAAGCACGTGTTCCGCGGGAGCACGGTGGTCGTCCCGCCCACGGCCGAATTCGATGCGCTGAGCGCAGCGCCACGCGGCTGGGTCGACTTGCGGCCGGACCAGTTCGGCGTCTGGGTGAAGCGCGCGGGGGAAATGGTGCGCGCAGGGGACGCGCGCGCCGTGGGACCGCAGGAATCAGGCAGCGATTTCGACTGGAACGCGATCGATCCCGATGAACCGATCGAGCCGTCGCGCTTCGCCACATGGGTCTTTACAGTCGAAGACAAAGGAACGCGAATCAAGCGCTGATGATGGCGATCGACACTGGAGCACTAGACCACGCGCTCGGCGCGATCGGCACGACATTTCGGCTGACGCGCCTGTATCCGCCGTCCCATCCGGCGGTGCTCGAAGCGATGCGCCAGATCACCGCCGCGCTGTCGGGCCTCGCTGCGCTGGGGACGGTGGAGTGGAAGATTGGCGCGACCGGTCTGCACTGGCATGGCCAGCATTTGCTGCCGCGCAACACGCAGGTTGCTGAGCTCGCCGGACTGCTGTTCGCGCGCGGCATCCGCGCGATTCAACTCGATCCCGGTGTTACGCCAGAGCATTGGCTCGGCGTGTTCGGTGTTGCGGTGGGCAACGTCGCGCCCGATGACCACGTCCTGGGGCGAATTACCCTGCACCTGGGCCGCCGCGCGACCCAGCGCCTGTCGGCATCGCGCGCGCTCGGCGAGGTGACGCCGGGATCGGCAGCGACGGTCGCCGCCCCCTCGCCGCCGCCCCCATCGGAGCCCGTTTTCGTCGCCGCCCCCGCTCCTTCGCCGCCGCCTTCGGAGACAGTCGGTCCTGCGCGCTCGAGCAGTGTATTCCGGCCGACTGTGTTGCCGGCCGATGTCGAAGCACGGCGGGCGGTCACGGCGTTGCTGGCCGCGTCGAGTCGGGAAGAACAGCGCGCGAACATCGAAAAGTTGCGCCAGCTCACGCCGGACGTTATCGCGCTGCGCGATATTGGCGCGGTCGCGGAGGTCGTCGCCGGTCTCGATCGCTCACTCGGCAAGATTCAGGATGCCGAGATCCAGGAGGCGATCGGTGAGGTTGCGGGGACGCTTGCGGACGAGACTATAGTGGAGCGTATGGTGACGCGCCTGGGGGAGCCCCGTGTGCCGCCTGCCGAGCGCGCGCATCTGGTGAACGCGGTCGGTGCTCTGGGGGCGGTGTCCGCCGGACTGGTGGTGGATGCCTATCTGCATGCGGCGCCGGAGCGGCGCGAAGCGTATCGCGCGGCGATGCGGGCAGCGGGCGAGCGCACGGTGGAAGTACTGCAGGGGCAGATCGAGAGCAAAGTGCCCGAGGTCGTCGCGGCGGCAGCAGAATTTCTCGGGCTGAGTGGCGACCCGCAGGTCGCTGAGGTGCTCATTCGACTGACGCACCACGGCGACGAGCGCGTACGCGAAGCGGCGCTGCTCGGTCTCGCGGAGCTGGGCGGGCGCGAGATCTCGCGGCCGGCGATGCCGGCGCTCAAGGACGAATCGGTGCTGGTGCGCACGGCAGCCGCACGCGCGGTCGCGGCAGCGGGCGACGTGGGCGCCACGACCGTTCTGGTACGCCGGCTGGAGCAGGAGAAAGACGAAGGGGTATTGGCTGCGTTGCTCACGGCGATCGGCCAGCTCGGCGCCAAGGAAGCATTGGAGGTATTGGCGAAATATGCCGAGCCGGGTGGGAGGCCGCGTCGCACGCCGTTCGTGCGGGCCGCGGCGATCGAAGGTTTGGCGCGACTGGATCGCATGGAGGCGAAGGCGTTGCTGGAACTCTACGCACGAGACAAGGAGCCGACAGTGAAGCGGGCAGCGGAAGCGTCTCTGAAATGACGGCACGCACGGCAAAGACGAACGACGCGGTGCTGACGCAGACCATCACCCGCGAAGTCGCGAAGCGCGTCGTCGGTCAAGAGGTCATGGTTGAGCGGCTGTTGATCGGCCTGCTCACCGGTGGCCACATTCTGCTCGAAGGCGTCCCCGGCCTCGCCAAGACCTTGGCGGTGCGCACCGTCGCGGAATGCCTGAAGATCAGCTTCTCACGCATCCAGTTCACGCCCGACCTGCTGCCCGCCGACGTGATCGGCACGATGGTGTACGACCAGCGCTCGCAGGAGTTCTATCCCAAGAAGGGGCCGCTGTTCGCGAACCTCGTGCTCGCCGACGAAATCAACCGGGCGCCGGCCAAAGTCCAGTCGGCGCTGCTCGAGGCGATGCAGGAAAAGCAGGTGACGATCGGTGGCGAGACCTTCTTCCTCGGCGAGCCGTTCCTCGTGCTCGCGACGCAGAACCCGATCGAGCACGAAGGCACCTATCCGCTCCCGGAGGCGCAGCTCGACCGCTTCATGCTCAAGGTGCGCGTCGGCTACCCGACGCGCGATGCGGAAAAGGAGATCGCGGACGACATCCTGGCGGCGCGCAGCGCGATCGCCGAGCTGTTCATGGATCAGAAAGTCGTGGATTACATCGTGGACGCCGTGCGGGCGACGCGTGAGCCGCAGGCGATCGGCTTGGCGGAGCTGAAACCGCTGATCGCGTTCGGCGCTTCGCCGCGTGCCTCGATTTATCTGGCGCAAGCCGCACGCGCGCACGCCTATCTCCGGGGGCGGGCGTTTGTCGTGCCCGAGGACGTCAAGGCGATGGCGTTCGACGTGCTGCGCCATCGCATCCTGCTCACGTTCGAAGCCGAGGCGGAGGACGTGGACACCGACCACGTGATCACGAAGATCCTCGAGGCGGTCGGCGTGCCGTGAAGTACGAAGGACCAGAGCGCCGCAAGGCGGTGAGGTCCCCGGTCCAGGCCCGCCGACGGGCCGTGACCACGGACGTGCTCAAGCAGGTGAAGGGGATCGAGCTACGGACTCGTAACCTCGTCAGCACCCTGTTCTCGGGCGAATACCGCTCCGTCTTCCGCGGCCAGGGGATCGAGTTCGCCGAGGTCCGCGCCTACCAGCAGGGCGACGACTTCCGGGCAATCGACTGGAATGTCTCGGCGCGAATGGGTCATCCCTTCGTCAAGACGTTTATGGAAGAGCGCGAGCTCACGCTCCTCCTCATCGTGGACCAGTCCGGTTCGCTGCACTTTGGCCGCCCCTACACCAAGGCGGGGCTGGCCGTGGAGGTCGCCGCCGTGTTGGCGCTCGCCGCCGCGCGACACAACGACCGCGTCGGAGCGCTGCTCTTCGCCGACGTTCCGGAATACGTGGTGCGGCCCGCGAAGGGCCGCGGCCACGCGCTCCGCGTCATCCGCGACCTCGTGGCGTTCGCTCCCCGCAGCCGGGGCACGAACCTCGGCGGGGCGTTGAGCTATGCGGCGAAGTTGCTGCGACACCGGGCCATCGTGGTCGTCCTCTCGGACTTCCGGGCCACCGAGTGGGAGGACCCGCTCAGTCAACTCGCGGCGCGCCACGAAGTCGTGGCGATCACGATCGACGATCCGCGGGAGTGCGATCTCCCCGATGCCGGGTGGGTCGAGCTCGAAGATGCGGAGACGGGGCAGCGCCTGCTCGTGGATACGAGCCACGCACCGACCCGGACGCGCATTCGGGTCGCCGCCGAGCGGATGCAGCAGGAGCGCAGCCGGAAACTCGTACAAGCCGGTGTGGACCGCGTCTCGCTGCTCACGACGGTGCCGTATGGCGTGCCGCTGCGGCGTGCCTTCGCCGAGCGAGCTCGCCGGCTGAGTCGATGATCGCGCCAGGGCTGCTCCTCCTTGTCGTCCAGGCGAACGGTTGGATCGCCGCGCCGAATCAACCCACCGTTGGCGACACGATTCGGCTGGAGCGGACCG
>Ga0209056_10008908_pt1 | contig 10271 bp, 11 predicted proteins | sample GraSoiAngelo_114_FD_185876 | JGI IMG/M metagenome (GOLD analysis project Ga0209056, IMG submission 185876) | Grasslands soil microbial communities from the Angelo Coastal Reserve, California, USA - 14_0903_13_40cm (SPAdes) (version 2) | ecosystem: Environmental > Terrestrial > Soil > Grasslands...
CATGTTTCTTTTCCGTTTCACCCATTCGCCCATTCGCCGTTTCTCCGTTTTCCCCTGATTAATATCCGGCCGCCATTCCGTCTTTGCGTGATTCGCTGGCGCCGACGTAAACGCGCCGGCCGTCGTGCATCTCGACTTTGATCGCTTGATAACCGCCGTACCCGCCGACGTCGAAACGTACGTCGTGTCCTTTCTTGCGCAGCTCGCGCACGGTCTCGTACGGAACGCCACTCTCGATCTCAACGTATCCCCCTAGTTGCGTCATCTTTTCGCCGGTCGGTTCATTGTCGCCTTCGTGATGCCAGCGGGACGCATCCCCGGCTTCCTGCACGTTTAAACCAAAATCGATCTGGTTTGTGAGCACTTGCACGTGACCCTGCGGTTGCATGTCGCCGCCCATCACCCCGAAGGCTTCCCACGGTTTGCCATCTTTCATAACAAATCCGGGAATGATGGTGTGAAACGGACGTTTCCCCGGCGCATAAACATTCGCGTGCTGCGGGTCCATCGAGAAAAGTTCGCCGCGATCCTGAAACATGAATCCAAGCCCCGGCACGACAATCCCGCTGCCCATCCCGCGATAATTGCTCTGGATGAGCGAGACCATGTTGCCTTCGTCGTCAGCCGTGCAGAGGTAAATGGTGTCGCCGGGGAAAATTTTGGCTACGGCATTTTGCCTGCTGTTTGCGTCAGCCAGCAAGCTGGAAGCTTGCGCGACGGACAGCCTGGAAGCCTGTGTCACAGCGAGATCCCCGGCTTCTACAGTTTTCGCTGCGCGATTCGGGTCGATCAATTTCCGGCGCTCCGCGGCGTAGCCTTTCGAAAGCAAGCCGGTGAGCGGAATTTTCGCGAACGCAGGATCTGCATAAAATTTCGCGCGATCTGCCCACACGATTTTCTTCGCTTCAATCATCGTGTGCAGCGTCTCGGTTGAGTTGCGTCCCAGGGCGCGCAGATCAAATCCTTCGAGAATGTTCAGCATTTGCAACGTGGCAATGCCCTGACCGTTTGGCGGAAGCTCGAAGACCTCGTAACCGCGATAGTTCACCGACACCGGATCGACCCATGTCGAGGTATGCTTCTCGAAATCGGTTTTGCGCAGGAACCCGCCATTGGCACGCATAAACGCGTCGACCTTGTCAGCGATCTCGCCTTTGTAGAAAGCATCCCTCCCTTTCTCGCCAATCAACCGCAACGTTTTCGCCAAAGCTAGGTTCTTGAAAATGTCGCCCTTTGCCGGTGTGCGTCCTTTCCCGTCAACCGTGTACGTCTCCAGAAATGCGCCGGGCAAACCCTTGTAGAGGCGCGGACCGAACGCCCAGTAATACGCGATCAAGTCTGTGACCGGAAAACCTTCCTCGGCATAGCGAATCGCTGGGGCGAGATCGTCGCTCAATTTCAGTTTGCCGAATTTTTTGTGCAGCTCCGCCCACGCATCGACGCATCCGGGAACACTGATCGGCAGCATGCCGAGCGGCGGAATAGTCTCGCGATGCAGCTTCGCCAGTTCTGATTTCATTGCGTTGTAACTCAGACCAAGCGGCGAACGGCCGCTACCATTGATTCCGTAAAGTTTGTTTTCTTTCGCGCTGTAAACGATGGCGAACAGATCGCCGCCGACCCCGTTAGATACGGGCTCCATCAAACCGAGCGTCGCATTCGCGGCGATCGCCGCATCCAGTGCGCTGCCGCCGCGCTTTAAAATATCAAGTCCAACCTCGGTGGCTGCTGGCACGCTGGTGCAAACCATTCCATGGGTCGCCAAAACTTCCGATCGCGTGGCGAAATTTTTGCCAGTAACGCGGTCGATCTGCGCATCCAAAGATAAAGCCGCACAGACCGAAGCGAGCACGGCAAATATCAGCTGAAGAGCGCGCATCCCGAACATTAACGCCCTCAACGCGAAGAGCGCACTTGAATTTTGGGCCGGCGGCTATATTGGATTGCCGCAGCCATGAAAATCTCTACCGATGATCAGAGAGCGATCGGGCTGATCATGTTTTGCGTTGGGTTTCTCTGTTTCCTGATCGCGCTCGCCGCGCAACTCAAAGAAAATTATCATTCCCGCGCCGAAATTTCGTCCATGGGTTTCACTGCCGCAGTTATTCTCGCGGCGATCGGCGTCGGGTTGTTTTTGGTTTCGCTAAGGAAGAAACGAGGCTGAATACTGGATCTCAATTAGCTAGTGGCTGTTGACCTCAACAGCCCCGCGCGATTGCGGTCAATCGCCCTACCAATCGTGCGCGAGAAAGACCCGGCGGCGAGCGTTTTCGAAATCGTCGCCGTACCCCCGATCCGAACGAGCGAAATTAGTCCTCCGTTTCGTCGGGAGGGCCCTTTCGCGCGTTCCTCCTGCCTCGATGAGCATTCTGATTATCATCGAGCTTCTCTTGCTGTTCAGGCGTGAGCAGTGGACGGATCTGCGACGCAGTGCTGGCCATGACCGCTTTCATTTTCTGCATCGCCTCCCGACGGATCTCAGCGATTTGCGGCTGGGCTTGATTGATGATCGGTTGAACCTTGGCCTGTTGATCGGGCGTCAAGTTCAGCCCCTCGGTTAGTTGTTCAAGTCCGCGCCCCTTGCCGCCACCCCCATGGCGGCCTTGTGCTTGCACGGCAGCAAAGCCGCCAAGCGCGATTAAGCCTGCAACGGCGAGCATAAGGAAGTTTCGTTTCATAGTTCGTACTAAGACACCCTGAGCGGGTCGGTCAAGGTCGGCGAAAAACTGATTGGGAGAGGTATCAGACGAAGTCGTTACATTCTCCCAAGCTCGCGCGCGTCGCCACAGGCCACCCAGGTAACGCGACAGCCAAGCGGAGGAGGAATCTTTGCGCCGATTCTTATTGGTCCGGCGGTATTCCAACCGTAATTGGTTAAAGATTTTGGCGTCGTGAATTGCCGCTCGAAGTGTATAGCGTTTCATAATTTCAAGACATCAGCTGTCCAGGACGCCGCCGTTCCCACCGCTCCGAACAACCGAAGTTATTCCTGGGTTGCTTGGTGGAGTTCCTTCTGGGCGTACATCATGTCTTGATGCGCCTTCTGGATGGCGTCGAATTTCTTCTGCTGATCCGCCGCCAGGATTGGCCGAATTTGCGACAGCGCGCTGTCGAGCACGGTTTTCATTTTCTGCATCGCGTCCTGATGAATGGCGGCGATTTGCGGTTTGGCCTGATCAAGGATCGGCTGAACCTTGGTCTGTTGTTCAGCCGTCAGGTTCAACGTGTCGGTAAACTCCCGAAGGCCGAACGCGTGGCCGTGCGCGCACCCGGATGCGGAGTTAGCCTGGGCTTGGGTAATGATAAAACCGCCCAGCGCAATCGCACCGGCGGCCACAACTGCTAATAGGTTTCTTTTCATAGTTGGTTTGGTTTGTCTTTTGGAAGCGCTCTTTCGCGCCTCTTGAAAGAGATGACCGCGCACAGGCCCCCGCGGTTACAAAAATTTTTGGGCGTGGTCGTGGCGGTGCTCGCCATGGCGAGCACGGAACCACAGGTGCTTGGCACAAGCAGCTCTACACGAGAAGTTGTAACCAAAGCGCAGCCGAGCCGGTCATGGTTAATGGTGTGGATGCGCTGTCGATCACATGGATGATTCTGACGCAGGCGCTCTGGTTAAAGCTGCGCTTCAAAACGACGACGATGCAGCTCGCGGGCTGGTGCGACGGCTTTATCCGTTGGTGGCCAGGATCGTCCGCGCGCATCGGCCGCGTCGAACGCCGGAGGAAGACCTCTGCCAAATGATTTTCATTAAAGTATTCCAAAAGCTGTCGCAGTTTTCGGGGAAGGTGCCCCTGGAGCACTGGGTCTCACGCGTTGCGGTCAACACCTGTCTCAACCAAATCGAATCAGAAAAAGTGCGACCGGAAGTGCGTCATGCTGATCTGAGCGTGGAGGAGCAAGCAGTGATTGAAAACCTTGCAAGCTCCAGCGACGAACTGGCGCCGGACCAGCGGTTCGCATCGCGCCAACTGGTAGAGCATCTTTTGGCAGCGCTGAAGCCGGTCGAGCGGCTGGCCATCGATTTGCTATACTTGCAGGGACGCAGCGTGGAAGAAATTCGCAAGATCACCGGCTGGAGCGCGGCACTTGTTAAAGTGCGAGCATTTCGAGCCCGGCAGAAAATGAAACAAGCGCTCGCGAAAATTTCAGCAAAGGAGAAACAATGAAGAACGATAAGATCGATCGGTTGCTGCGAACTGCAGCGCGGGCAGGCGAAGAACCCGCGGCGATGCCGTTCGGGTTCGATACTCGCGTGGTCGCGCTCTGGCGCGCTGCGACGCCGAATGGGAATGCTATCATGCGGCTGCTTCGACGCGTAGCAGTCCTGTCCACAGCAGTAATTGTTATCTCGACAATCGCCGCCGTTCGCGAAGCAAATCAGAGCCGCGAAATCCGCGAATCGCTTACGAACGAATTCGCCATCGCGGATTCGGCGATCCAGGATGAATTCTTGAAATGAACCGGGCGATGCAATGGAAACTCATCGCCGGTTTCCTCCTCGTGTTCGTCGCCGGTGCAATCACTGGCGCGTTTGTTGGCGGATCATACGCCCGGCACCATTTCTTTAAATTGCATCGTCCCGAGCGGATCGGCGCGCAAATGAAGGACAGACTCAGCGCCGAACTCAATCTCACTCCGGAACAAGTTGCCAAGGTCTCGCCGCTCATCGACAAGACAGCCTCGCAACTAAGGGATATCCGGCGCGACGCCGGCCAGCGCGTCCATCAGGTCATCGCCGAGGCACACCGGCAGATGGCTGCCACACTCACAGATGAGCAGCGCCAAAAACTTCAGCAAAGCGAAGAGCGGCATCGACAGTGGCGTCATCATCATATTCGCGAATCTCCAGCCGAAATGCCGTCAGCGACTCCGTAGCTGTAGTGTGCGCTGTCCTCAGCGCAGTTCTCTTGCGGGACTTTCGCCCAAGTCCGCGGAGACAGCGGACGCTACAGCGTCACCTCGTCAGAAGCGCAAGCCATTTTGGAAAAAGATTCGCTCGCGTTCGACTTCCGCACCGCGGCGGAGGAAAAGATCGCGGATCTCGGGCGTGTAATAGCCGCCGTTGTAGAGCGGGTTGAGTCCGAAAAAGATCTTGCCGCCCGGCGTGAGGTTATGCAGCAGATCGCGCAGGAGAAAATCCCATTCCGTCATTCCCCAGCGTTCCTTCGACGGATGGTAAAGATTGAAATTGGCCGAGAACGCCGTGATCCAATCAAACTTCTGACCGAGATCGGGCAGCGGTTCGAACGCATTGATCCGATAAACGACTCGTGGAACGCCGAACAATTCCAGCAGTTCGCCAAACAACGGAACGCGCTCGACGTCGAGGCCCAGAACGGAATGGCCGAGATTTTTCAGGATGAACAAGAAGAATCCGCCGCCGCAGCCGAGGTCCAGTACGCGCTTAGGCGGTGACCGATGGAGATTCAAATCCTGCACCCGTTCGCGATTCAATCGCAGCCACGGCTCGATGTTTGCGTATTTGGCGTAACCGGCGGTGGAATTCGCATACCGTTGCTGGATTTGGCGAGCGCGCCCCTGATCGATCTGCGCCAGCATCGGGCCGAGCGGGACGCGAAAAATGGAGCGTTGCCCTCTACGCCAGCCGCGTCGGTACGTCAACGGCTCGGTAAACTTGAGGATCTTACGCGAAATTTTCATTCCAAAAATCGATGAACTGTAGGGCAACCGCTCCGGTTGCCAAGAATCGCAACAGCAGGCGATGCGCCCGCCCTACAATTTATCCATGATTTCGCGGAGAAGTCCCGGTCCGCGATAGACGAAACCGGTGTAAAGCTGAATGAGCTGTGCGCCAGCCTGAAATTTCTCCCGCGCAGACGCCACATCGGAGATTCCGCCGGAAGCAATTACTGGCATTGTGGATCGCGCAGCAATTTCACGCACAAATGCGGTCGATTTTTCTCGCAGTGCGGCTCCACTCAATCCGCCTTCCTGATCGAGCTGCGACGGAATCGAAGAATGGTCGAGCGTGGTGTTTGTCGCAATGATTCCCGTCACCTGGTGCTCTTCACAAACTGCCAGGATTGCTTTCAGCTCAGTGGCCGAGATATCCGGCGAAATTTTCACGACGACTGGCTTTGGAGTCGCTCCCGCTTCCTTGCCCATCGCCCGTAGTAAGTCCGAAAGCCTTTGAGGCTCCTGCAACTCGCGCAGACCGGGTGTGTTCGGAGAACTGATATTCAGCGTGATGTAATCGGCAAGGTCCCGGAGCAAGCGAAACGAGTAGAGGTAATCGTCTGTCGCTTGTTCGAGCGGAGTTGCGCGCGATTTCCCGATGTTGATTCCAACGGGAACAACCGGCCATCGCTCGCTGTTGCGGAGTCTGCGCAGCCGATCCGCGATCGCATCCGCACCATCGTTGTTAAACCCGAGCCGATTTATCAGCGCTTGTTGCACAGGTAATCGAAAGATGCGCGGCTTCGGATTTCCCGGCTGCGCTTTTGCAGTCACGGTCCCGATCTCGATGAAACCGAACCCGAGCGCAGCCCACGCAGGAAGGGCAACACCGTTCTTGTCCAGGCCGGCCGCAAGTCCAATGGGGTTTGGAAAGTTAAGACCAAAAACTGTTCTTGGTTTGGACGGCGGCTGAAAAGATTTGAGCGCTCGTAACGCGACATTGAAATGCGACGCGCCGCAAAGCAATCTGATGGTAAGGTGATGCGCAGTCTCGGCATCCATTGAAAAGAGCAGCGGCCTAACGAATCGCTCGTAGCCGTTTTTGGGAAGACGGCCTTCCTCAGCTGTCATGGCAGACATGCTTTCCAGCATGTCGGGTCCGCCGCCTTTGTAAACAGACAAGATGCCTGTTTGCCCTGACAAGCGAGCGACGCCTGTCCTCCGTTCATTTACCGATGCAGAACTGGCTGAAAACCGAATCGAGAATCTGCTCCACATCTACGACGCCAATGACTTCGCCGACCGATCGCAACGCCTCATCAAGATCAAGGGCAACGTATTCCGCCGACAATCCTTCGCCCATGGCCGTCTGCGGGCGATCGCATGCTTCCAAAGCACGACGGAGGCAATCGCGATGACGCGTATTGATCGCGATCGGGCTTTCCGGCCTCAGATTCTGCTGCCGAATTCGCGCCAAAATTTCCCTTTGCAATTCTAGCACTCCGTGTCCGGTCATGCACGAAATCCGTAACGCCTGGAAATCTTTCCAGTCATTGTCCTCGGGCAAATCGCTTTTGTTTAATACGACGATTTCATTTGGGTCGTCGGCTTGGCCGTTGAAATGTGCCGGCTTTGGCGCGTTGCGATCAGCTATGTGCAGGCGCAAATCAGCCAGTTGCAATGATTTTTCGGTGCGCGCAATTCCTTCCCGCTCCAGGTCGCTTTCGGAAGCGCGCAGGCCCGCGGTGTCGAGCAAGCGGATCGGGACACCCTCGAAATTCACCATCTCTTCGATCGTATCGCGCGTCGTGCCATGCGTGTCGCTGACGATCACGCGATCGTAACCAAGCAGACGGTTGAGCAAACTCGATTTGCCGGCATTCGTTGCCCCATAAATCACTACGCGCACGCCTTCGCGCAATACGCGACCCTGATCGGCGGTAGCAAGCAATGCGGTGATTTGCTCGCGAATGGAGTCGAGCCGGGCGCACAACGTTTCGCCTTCGTTCGGCTCAATGCCTTCCTCCGGGAAATCGATTGACGCATTGATGTGCGCGAGCAGCGCAACCAATTCATCGCGGATTTTCCTGATCCGATCGCCCAGCCTGCCTTCAAGTTGTTCCGTGGCCGAACGCAGCGCCAGATCAGTCCGGGCGCGGATCAAATCGATCACCGCTTCGGCCTGGGTGAGATCGATTTTGCCGTTGAGAAACGCGCGCTCGGTGAATTCGCCCGGACGCGCCGCTGTTGCCCCTGCGCGCAGGCAGGCTTCCAAAATTTTTGCCGAAACCAGCGTGCCACCGTGACAACTGATCTCCACCAAATCTTCGCCGGTGTAACTTGCGGGGGCGCGATGCATTGAAAGCACCACTTGATCGATCAACTGATTTTCTGCACTGAAAATCTCGCCCAGATGCTGGACGTGTGACGCAAATCGCGACGGCTGTTCTTTGCCGCGAAAAATCTTGTCGGCGATTTCGATCGCGCTCGGGCCGGAAATGCGGACCAGCGCGATCGCGCCTTCACCGGGCGGCGTCGAAATCGCGGCAATTGTGTCGGTAACCGTCATGATCCTGGAACGTAAATTGTAGGGCAACCGCTACGGTTGCCAAATGCTGCTGAGCCAAACTCGAAGCGCCAAACGCGGCCGCATTCCAAACGTGGCCAAAGTTCGATACGCAGTTTGCAGACTTGCGTTTGGAGTGCGGTGCTGCCTTAGCAACCACGGTACCGCACGCGAACGAAGCTACCGTCCAAAACCCTGCAAAATTTGTCTTTTCTATCTGCCTTCCAACCGGCCGGTTTCAATCGGATGCGTGCTCGCAATCTTGGCTTCCTGCAGCCTCCGGTAAACCAATTCCAAGGTTAGACCTCCAGTCAGTCCAATGATAAGCAGGAATGGCAGCAAGTTGCTGAGGCCCTCTGGCACGCCTTCCTTGAAATTACGGCTCGGGGGATTGCTGGCCCATTGTGCGAGCGCAAAGAGCAGAGCTGATGCTAGTCCCGCGATCATCCCGAGCACCGTGGAAATCACAGTGGAATCATCTTCACGCGAGATAGAGCCCTGGCGTTGGTTCAGGATGGTTCGCACCAGAGCGCCTGCGGCACCACTGAGCAGCGGGATTAGAAAGAACATCGCGCCAAAGGTAAGAGCCTGCGACTGCGGAAGAAACATTCCGGTGGCCATTAGAGCCACTGCGACTAAGAAAAGTACGCCCGCGATTATCGCTCGCTTCTGACCTTCGCTCCTTTTTCTCTGTTGCTCCCGTGCTGCCTGCGCGGCCTGGTCCGCGCGTCGCTTTGCCTGATCAGAAAGGCTTTTTACCAATTTGCCTCCAGAATCCGGATGCCAAGAGCGCCGCGCCATTAGATTACGTTCTTCCTCGCTTGCGAATCGATTACCGGCCAGCGCCCAAACAGCCTGTGCACTCCCGCCGAAGGTTGCAATCGTGACTAGCGGAATACCAAAGATTTGTGCGAGCACGCCGGTAACAAAAGCCGATCGAGCACCACCCAATAAAATAATCCCGTCCACATCGTGCAAGGAAGTATAAAAGGAAACCTCCCAATTAGGGTTAGGATCGAGGCGAAAATCAAAGACATCAGGCTTTTCCTTTTCTTCGGGAAAGGGAAGATTCCCGTCGTCATTTTTTTGTGGATACCTTACTTCTATACTCCCGGCAGCTGCCTTACCACTCCGGACATAGCCGCGGACGACGGACGCTTCAATAAACGTCGGGTTACTTGAATACACCACTATACGGCAGTTAGCCTCGGCAAGTTCCTTTCCAAGCTGTTCCGCGGCGCCGGGAATAACGTCCAACTGCTGCAACGGGGGATTGTAATCCTCGCGATGCGGATCAGCGCTACCGACGATTGCGATTAATGATTCAGCCATATTTTTCGATAACACCAACGCCGTTTGAACTGGCGAATGCTTGTTGTCTAAAGGATATCAAAGCCGTCGATCGATTCATAGCATCTTCGTCAAGCCGTGCCGATCAGACTTTTCGGGTTAGGCGGTTCCCGTTACCTTTCTCGGGCGGGCTGCCGACCTTCGGGCCCTCGGTGTCGAGCTCTTCGGAGGACTGCACGAGGGCGCGGGAAAAAATTGCGACTGAATCACTTCCCTCAGCGCAGCGATCAGTTTTTTGTTCTCGTCCATTGTGCCCACCGAAATGCGAACCCATTCTGGCAAGCCGTAGCCTCTGAGTGGCCGCACAATGATTTTCCGTCCCAGCAGCTTCTCGAACACCGCACAGCCATCGCCGACGTTCACCATCACGAAATTCGCGACGGCCGGCACAAACGGAATCTGCATCTTCGCAAATTGTTCCTGCAAATAAGCGCGGCCTTCGTCCACAACGCGTTTCGTTTCGCGCAGGTGCGCTTCATCCTCGAGCGCAGCGAGCGCGCCTGCCTGCGCGATGCTGTTTATGTTGAATGGCTGTCTCGTCTTGTGGAGCACCTGGATGATTTCGGATGGCGCAACGGCATAACCGATGCGAAGCCCGGCAAGGCCGTGGACTTTCGAGAACGTCCGCAGCACAACCACATTTCGCCCTTGCCGAACAAATCGAAGCGTGTCGGGCGGATCATCGAGAAATTCAAAATATGCCTCGTCGAAAACG
>Ga0209056_10008912_pt1 | contig 10268 bp, 10 predicted proteins | sample GraSoiAngelo_114_FD_185876 | JGI IMG/M metagenome (GOLD analysis project Ga0209056, IMG submission 185876) | Grasslands soil microbial communities from the Angelo Coastal Reserve, California, USA - 14_0903_13_40cm (SPAdes) (version 2) | ecosystem: Environmental > Terrestrial > Soil > Grasslands...
TATCCGGCCCTTCGGCCGTTCTTCTCCTGGTGGGAGAATGAGCACTGCGTCAACCCACCCAAGGGCTACCGCGTTGCGGGTCGGACTGGCGGCGGCGTTGGCGGGGACGGTCTGGCGAACTTCGCCACGTCAATTGGTGCGTTCGGCTGCACTTCGCTGAGTTCAAAATTTTCTTTCCCATCCAGCCACGTCACGGTCCAGCGAAATGGCATCTTGACTCCGGAGACCTCGCGATAATCCGCGTAGTCAATCTGCGTGGGCGTGCGGCCGACCACCGAGCTTGAATATCGCAGCAGCCGGACAAGCAAGCCGGACTCCGCGTCGAAGTATAGCGTTGCGATCGCCCCTCCAGCGCCGGTTCCCTGGACGACCTGGACCTCGCGATCGTTAACCGTCGCTGGTAAGCCGACTCGCCATTTGCTAAGCGCTTGCTTGATCTGCGCCGGGAAAGACAGTTCCGCCTCCAGCTTGACGCCCTCCAGACTACTTCCGGTTAGGGCGAGCACCGGCACCGGTCTGAGCGGTGCAGCGATCCAACCGTCGCGGCCGTCGGAGGTCGTGGTGCTGTTTCCGTTCAGGGTATGGATAATCGTGGTGCGCTGACCTGGAGCTTTGGCAAAGATTTCCACGGGGCGCTTGTCTCCTTCTGGCCCATATCCCGCGCTAGTTCCCCTGGCCACAAAGCTGGTGAGGTTGGCTAACCGCTGCGTCCCGCCGAGCGCCTGGATATACCTGTCGAGAACTTGATCGGGCGAAGGCGCGCCGGGAGCCTGCTCGATAACGTCATCCGGCTCTTCGGGCATGTTGTAGAGGGTGCTAAAATTCGGTGTGACTTTGGGGTGATCGCCTCCGCGATGACAGGAGTAGCAGGTCACCATTTGCCGTCCGCCGAAATTGTCTTTATTGATCGCGGACATCATCAGAATCATCCTGCGAGCCGTCCGCTTTCTCGTACTCGTGTCGAGCGCGTAGTTTTCCCACTTGCTGTCGTTCGCGGCATGGCAATCCTCGCAGGACATGCCCAGGGCGGCGGAGAAGACGCCCATCGTGCTCATGAATTCGTCCACGGGAATGCCCTTGAGCACTTGCACGTTTTTGAAGACCTCTTCCGCCAACTGCGGTTTCTGAGCTAACCCAGCCTGCCCGCCTGCCAACCGGGCAGCCAGCAGGCAAATAGCCGCCGCTCCCGTGGCGCCAAGGATCGTTCGCCTCGACACGAGCTTCATAAAACTGCCTCCTGTTCCGAGCTTTATTTCCACGCAGAGTAGACCGGCTTGCTCACCAGGAAAGCCTGATTGACGCCCTGACGGGGACGGAACTTTTGCACCCGTCCGCTGTCCACTTCGGCCACGTAGAAGTTGCCCTCCTGGTCCACGCTGAAACCGTGTACACCCCAGAAGCCGCCGGCAAAATCCCCCCATACGCCCCAGGAGTAGAGGAAGTGCCCGTCCAGATCGTACTTCAGCATCTTGGACGTCCCGCGGTCAAAAGCCCACAGCGTCCGGTCCACGCCGATGTAAATCAGGTGAATGTCGGACGGCTCCTGGCCAGGGCTCCACTCATACAGGTATTTGCCGTTTTCATCGAAGACCTGAATGCGGTGGTTGGCCCTGTCATTCACAAAGACTCGCCGGGTCTGAGGATCGACCGCGATGCCATGAACATTATTGAAATATCCAGGGCGCTTCTCGTTCGGCGGCGTGCCCTTCTGTCCCCAGTCGAGGAGGAATTTGCCATTCTTATCGAACTTCGCGACGCGCGTTCCGTTGTACCCATCGGAGACAAACATCGTGCTGTCCGGGAGCCATGCCAGAAAGGTCGGACGGTTGAAGTGGGTACCATCGGCGCCTTTCATCTTGGGCGTGCCGATGGTCTGAATGAGTTCCTTTCCATCGTGGGTGAACTTGTAAATGGCGTGCATGTGATCATCCAGGACCCACACATGCTTTTCCGGATCATAGGGATTGATGGCAACGAAGTGCGGTCGCTGCAAAATTTTGTCCCACTGAGTCCACCGTTCGATGATGTTGCCGTTGGCATCCGCGACGACAATGCAGTTTTCCCACTTCGCGTCAACGCCGACTGTCCCTGACCACCCATTGGTGGGATCTCCAGGATCCGCTCCGGCTCCGCCCCCTCCCGGCAGCGCGGCGACCGTCGCATCGCGCCACGGCAAGCGGCCTATCGGGAATTGGATGCTCGGACCGAACTCCGGCAGCGGCCTGGTCTGAGGCCGCCGAATATTGGGCAACTCTCCGCGGAAAAGCATAAAGACGCGGTTTGGGCTCTCGGCGTAAACGCTCTGTCCCGCGCCCCATGTCCACTTTTCGTTTCCCGGCACCGTGCTGATGTCTTTCGGCCATCCCTTCACGACGTCATAAGGTCCAAAGATGTCCTGGCCTCCCTTTGTTCCCGAAATCGCGGCGAAGCCGGCGCCGGTCTTCGCCTGCGCCTGGACCGCCCGGTACGCATTACCCAAAACTAGAACAATCGTGATCGCCAGCATGACGAACAGCAACATCGAAAGCTTACGCATAACACCTCCAGTTTTTTCAGGGCTATCTGCAGCGAGGCGTATCGTATTACCAGCCGCGGAGGTAAGGCAAGCAGGTCAAATAAGCGAGTTGTTACAAATCATAAGCCCGCGAATTGCTTTCCTCGGCGGTCAATGATCTAATTTGCCTCCTCCTAACAAGTTTGTGGCGCAGAAAATCCTGGAACGTTACGGAGAGGAGCGAACAAATGAGGAACCTGAGAATATCGCACGCGGCGGCCGCAAACGCTGGTCATCGTTCTTGCCGGAGTTTGGTTTGTGGTGAACGCCGAGGATTTCGCCAAGGCTGCTCCTGGAGCGTCCATCCCGACATTCTACACTCAAAAAAAATGTGCGCTAGGCCTGTTCCGAGAGTTGCTTACAGATGGTAACGTCACTTTCCTTGAGCGGATGTGCATTGGAGACATCCGGGCTAGCATGCCAGATCGCCGTCGTCCATTTCGGAAGAGCTTGTTTAGGGCCACCGTGTTCGCCTGTTTTTGCCCTTTTCGGGTCGTATTGCTCACCAAATGCCCACCAAACCTTCGAAACGCAACTGGCCAGGATCCATGAAGGATTTCCGGCCACGAGGTTCCACACACGTCCCGGCAAAGTCACAACCAGTGCGCCGATAACTGGACCCTGATTCCCGACAAGTTTATCGGGAGAGGTCGCCTCAATTGTGAGCAGTGGCAGCATGTCCGACAACTCTTGGCGCAAGAGTCGCCGCATTCCCGGCTCATCTTCGATGATGAGCACGTGGTCCGGTGGCACGATCAGCAGTCGTTCCCGCACGCGTTTGCGAAGTTCTTGAAGCGTGTAGCCACGCTCAAGAGCCGTGCGGATCGTATCATCGATCAGGTCGTCCAGGTCCCCTATCGGATGGTCTAGATCATCGAACGGCAATCCGATTTATTTTGGCGTTCTTCAATGCGAGCTTGGCGCTTCGCTGTTTGTGGTTCACCAAGCGCCCATGTTATTGCCGCGGAGCTATCCCTACGGGTTAGGTGTGTTCGCGGCGGCATTGCTCTATGCGGTTTCGTTCAACTGGAATATGGCGGTACGCGAGGGACGCTATCTGCAACGCTGTTTCGGTGAGGAATATCGTCGATGCGGATTTTCCACTTCCGGCGTCTGGTATGATGGAAAGCCGCTGACCACACAACTGCTCAACGCGTACACCCTTCTCATTCCCAGCGGCGAACGCTTCATCATTAGGAGCTGCCGCCGCTATCTGAGTAGGATCGCGCCTGAACTGGGGGAAGAACTGGAGAGACTCTTCTTTCAGGAAGGGTCGCATTCGCGCGAACACGGCCGTCTCCTCAAGGCTATGCGTGCCGATGGTCTGAGCCTGGATAGCTTTCGTAAGTTTGTCGAATGGTGGTCCTACCATCTGCTCGAACCCCTGACTCCGCCAAAGCTTCACTTGGCGACGGCGGCGGCCATCGAACATCACAATGCGGTGATCGCGAGCTTCTTTCTCGATCAAGAGTTGCTGAAAGGCGTTCGAACCGGAGAGCTACGCCGCCTCTTCCTGGCACTTCGCCGAGGAGATCGAGCACAAGGAAACCGTTTTCAAGTTGCTTCAAAGCATTTCTCGTTCCTGGACGTTGAGGGCCCTCGGCCTCCTATTCAGTTTCAGCGAACTTAGGAGAAAACCCATGACCAAAACCATTGAAAAATTCGCTGCGGGCATGGTTTTCACACTAGTGTCTGCATCATCTATCTGGCTTATTATGCATCGCTACATTTACCAGAAGCCTGTGGAGGTCCATATGAAGCTGCCTGAAAAAGTTTTTTCTCCTGACTACTTCACAGCGAGACAGCGTTTTCGCGAGATAGTAACGACTGCCGGCGGCCGACTGGAAACTATTCCATTGGAAGCCCACGGACCAAGCGGCGAAGGCCTCGGCATTGATATCGCCTGGTTCGGCGCCGCAAATCCGCGCTCGGTACTTCTGCACTCTTCTGGTCTTCACGGAGTAGAGGGTTTTGCGGGATCGGCCATTCAGCTTCAACTCCTGAACGATCTCCCAACGCTTCCCAAAGATGCTGCTTTGATCGTAGCCCATGTGCTTAATCCCTACGGGATGGCGTGGCTCCGCCGGTTCAATGAGAACAATGTGGACTTGAACCGAAATTTCTTAGGCGATGAACCATATGCCGGCGCACCGGATACTTATGCCAACTTGGATCTCTATACGCTCAGGGCCGGCTGGCTGGTTCTCAGGCATGGCATGCCCGCCCTTAAAGTGGCGGTCGTTGGTGGCCAATACGAATACCCGAAAGGACTGTTTTTTGGAGGAAAACGCTTGGAAGAAGTGAGTGAGAAATATCAGGCCTTCCTTGCCCAGCGGCTCACCTCAGTCGAGCGGCTCGTTGCCATTGATGTGCACACCGGCATCGGAAACTATCGAGAGGATATTCTGATGGTTGAACCAAAAGATTACGCCGTGCTACGACCCATGTTCGGCGAGCGTGTCGTTCCGCCGGATCCGGAAAAGAGTGACAGCTATCCTGTTCGAGGCGCTCTGAACACTATGTTCGCCCGCGCCATGCCGAAGGCAAAGGTTTTCGCCCTCACGCAGGAGTTTGGCACTTACAGTGCGACGAAGGTGCTGCATGCGTTGAGGGAAGAAAACCGTTGGCACTATTACGGCGCTGGGACGCTCGACCATCCGGCAAAGCGGATTCTGAAGGAAACCTTCTGCCCACAGGATGAAACCTGGCGAGAGTCCGTATTGAAACGAGGCAGGGAACTGCTGAACCAAGCATTGTTAAACCTTCAGTGATTCGAGGCACAGGATGTCCACTGTTGCGCAAGACCCACCAGAAGTTTTCCAAAGTTGCCAAAGACGATTGGGCCAAAGCGGGAGGCTAGGTGTCTCTGCACTCTTGTTCGATCCCAACGGCGAGAGGCGAGCTCACATCGGCTTCAACGAAGATGACCGATTTCCGATGGCGAGTGTGGTCAAGGTTCCGATAGGAATGCTCATCGCATGCGAAATCGCAAATAGGACTTTGTCAGTGGACGAAAAAATCAGGATACACTCGCGAACTGCCTCCCCTGGCCTCATTGGTAATCCTCTCGACCGATTCTATTTCCTGCCTTTTGAGATTGTTCGCACCCATACCGTTGATCAGCTTATGGCGTTCATGTTGCATCACAGTGACAACACGGCAACCGATGCGATACTTCATCGACTCGGCGGGATTTGCGCACTCACGAACTTTCTTCGCGACTTACAGATTGAAGGAATCTCCATCAAGCGGACGATGCACGAACTGCTCACGTACTATTACGCGCTTCAACCGAGTGACGTGACGGACGAGCATCATCCGCGAGCCACTCAGGGGATCGGCCGTATCCTCGCCAACGTCGGTCGCATGACCCCTGCATTTCGGTGCCGGCCGGATCGTGAAGAACATCTGATTCGTACCGGAGAAGAGACTTGTACACCTCGCGCGATGGCCCAGTTGCTGAAGTTACTAACGCTGAATTCGAAATATGCGCTGGTCTATTCTCATATGCAGCGCTGCGCAACGAACAAGCGCAGAATCGCCGAAGGCTTGAAAGAGCAGCGGGTTTTCGTCAAGAGTTTCGGCCATAAGACAGGCAGTCTCGGCGCGATCGCAAATGATGTTGGAATTTTGCACCTCAAGAACGGATATTTCGCAGCGCTCGCGGTGATGACCTGTCATTCCGCGGTCCGCATGCCCGTCCGCGATAACGAAATTGCCACAGTGACGCGGGCCGTAATCGGCCAATGGAAAACGGAGCAGCTATTCGAGAGTTCATAAAGGCTCTTTTCGTTGGAGAAATTTGCCTCGTCTGATCGACACTGGTGAAGTTCTCCAAAGGACAATTTACGGCAGCGACACACCGTTTCCCTCAAATCCGCTTGTCTTCTGGAATCGGCTGCGGCCGGCGAAGCTTCTATCGCTACTCTCAGAAACAAACCTTTTGGAGCGAAACTACCGTCTCCAGCAGGCGTTGGGCTTGCCTCGGGAAGTCTTTGAGCGCGGCGCCCGGGTTCTCGCGCTTGCGGGCATTGGACTGGAGCGAGTATGACTCGAAGCGCAAACGAGACGGACGTCATTCGGAAGTTTTCTCTTAGATCGCTGGAGGGGCGCGTCATGGTCGTATCACTTCTTGCAATTGGAGCGATTTTCCTCTGCGCAGCCGCGTGGTTTGCAGTGACGCAGCCCATCTTCTCAAAACCAATCGTGGAGGGACCGGCTCCGGCGCCGACTCGCCTCGAAACCCATGTCCGGATACTATCCCAGACATTCTTTCCTCGAAATTGCGCGCATCCCGACAATCTGGACCGTGTCGCAGCCTACATTCATCATGAATTTGAACTCGCTGGCGCGGCGGTATCCGAACAGCCTTACACCATTCCGCCGGACTTTCCCGCGGGGTTCGACCCAGGCAAGGAGGCTGACTTGCGCGCGATGGCAGAAAAGTGTATCCACACCTTCCGGAACGTCATCGCGTCGTTTGGGCCCGATACGAGGGAACGCATCGTTGTTGGCGCCCACTATGACGCTTACCAGGAGTTGCCCGGCGCAGACGACAACGCGAGCGGCGTCGCCGGACTGATCGAACTTGCACATCTCTTGGGCAAGACGTCATTGCCCATGCGAGTGGAGCTGGTTGCCTATACGTTGGAAGAGCCGCCATTTTTTCGCAGCCGCCCGGGCGCCGCATACGCGGGAAGCGCCGTCCATGCCCGTTCGCTCAAAAAACAGGGAATCCCGCTTCGTGCAATGATCGCGCTGGAAATGATCGGCTATTTCAAAGACGAGGATGGGAGCCAGCGTTATCCTTTTTCGGCGCTGAAACTCTTCTATCCATCGCAAGGCAATTTTGCCGTCGTGGTCGGAAGCCTCGATCAGCCTCGCATCGTTCGCCGCGTGAAGAGAGCCATGCGCGGCGCTTCGGTCCTGCCGGTTCATTCCTTAAACGGCCCCAAGTCCATCGAAGGAATTGACTGGTCGGATCACATGCACTATTGGGAGCAGGGTTACAACGCCGTAATGGTCAGCGATACGGCGATTTACCGCAACCACAACTACCACAAGTTAGGGGACACCGCGGACACGCTGGACTACTCTCGAATGGCGTTGGTTGTCCAGGGCGTTTATGGCGCCGTATTAGCATTCGCACGCCAATGAACGAATTTTTCGAAGACCGGCAGAACTCCGCTCACAAAATCCTTAGCGACTAACGAGCTGACTGCAGACGCTTGTCGCGCTGTTCCACGCTGTCGCCGTTGGATGGCCAGATTCGGTGAGAGCCGTCGGTGCCATTGCTAACCTGCCTAGAGGTGACACGAAAACTATTAGGGACAATCTATGCACAAGTTTGATAAATATCGATGGAGTGGCTCAGCGACGCGGTTTTGAGAATCAATAGGTTTCTTGGCCACCTGGGATTCCCCGGTGGGATGATCCAATTCACAGATACACGGCTCGAATGAGAGGACGAAAAGTTCTAATCGTTGACGACGAGGAAGCCGTCAGGCGTTTGATCGCCGAACTGGTCGAACGCGAAGGGTACGACGTGCTGCATGCGAATAGCGCGGAGAGCGCGATGGCTACTGCGTCGAGGTACCGAATTGATGCCTTCTTGCTGGACCTCGATATGCCAGGAACAAGCGGAACCACTCTGTGCCGGATGATCCGAGGGATCAAGGAATACGAAGCTGTACCTATAGTATTTGTGACGGGTACGACGAGCAACCTGGAGGAAGCCTTTGCAGCTGGTTGCGATGACCTCATTAACAAGCCGATCGATCCCTTGGTCCTTCGAGCCAGACTCAACGGTCATGTTCAGCGAGCGGAGTACGCCAAGCAACTGAGCAGCACGCGAAGAATGCTCGACCACTACGTGTCCAAACGCACACGCGAAGTTGCCGAGAAGGCAGCTCAGACTGGAATCCTGCCATCACCAAAGAAGCGCGACGTCGTAATTCTTTTCACGGACATTCGCGGATTCACTGCTTTATCTGAAGAATTAGACCCTGATGAACTGTTTTCACTCGTGAGTGCTCAGCTTGGGATGCAAGTTCACTTGATCTACGAACACCGAGGCTATGTTGACAAATTCGGAGGGGACGGACTCATGAGTGTGTTTGATGGTGAAGACATGGCAATACAAAGCTGTCTTTGCGCCCTTCGCATCATGGAAGGCGCGCATCGGACAACGGGTGGCGATCGGAGAATACACCAACTCGGTATCGGCATTCACATGGGACCGGTGGTGATCGGAAACATCGGTTCATCCGAGCATTTCGATTACTCGGTTATCGGAAACGCCGTGAACCTGGCTGCCCGACTCTGCGGACATGCATCACCGATGTCTATAGTCGTTTCCAAGGCAATGCGAGACGCCGCGATGGGCGATCGTCGTCTACGCTTCAATTCCAAGCGCCGGGTTGCAATCCGTGGGCTCAAGGATCTAGTCACCGTTTACACACTTTCAGCCCCGGAGCAGCCAGCATTGTGAGCGCCCTCGTGCGGCGCCTGCTTATGGGTTTCTCCCCAGGACGGCTCGCTAGAAGAACGAGCCGTTACGTTCCTGAGCGATCTGGGCAAAGTGACTGACCGTTGTATTGGCCGGATTGGAAACAAATCGGAACCCATGGCCGGTACTCGTCAGCGTCGTCACTGTGACCTCAATCGTTGCGGAATTCTCGACGAAATCTCCAGCGAACTTCTCCGTCGAATTACTGAACGACACCCTTCGCGAGACTCCTGCCCACTTGATATCGAGCGACTGTATCTCTGCTGCCACCGGGAATCCCAACGGATGGGTTTGATCAAGGCTGTTGGCGACTGTGAATGCGTCGAGCACACAAATATTACTGGCGTGCAGAGAAGCGTTGCCCAGCGTCAAGTCGGCCTGAACGTTGTCTTCCGGAATGGGAGCAACCCACATCACTCCTGTTTGGAAGATGCCCGGGTCATACGAGTGGAAGCCCAACGGGCTCGCGTCTGCTGTCAGCAGACTGTCGAGTCATATGAACGCAAACGCGCCTCGGCGAGTGCTGCCGTCGGTGCCAACGAACTCGCCTTTCATGAATCGCATGTCCGCGTGGAAAACGTACGGAGCGGTGGCGCCGTTGCTGAGATTTGTGCCCGCACCGGTCAAATTGAGATCGGCTTGACCGACAAGTCCTCTGAAGTTGTAAATGACCGACGGATCGCGGCCATTAGCATGGGCGCCAGTGGGATCGGTGTTGGGAGCGTCTGTACCTTCCACGGGAGCAGGAAAGAAAAAATGGAAGTTACCAAAGGGATTCGTGAACACGTGGGGAATGGGGTCCGGCATTTCGCATACGCTGGACGGACCGACACCCTCGGAACACTCTTCGCCTCTGTCCTTGTCGCTGCCTTTGCCCTTGCCTTTGCTCTTGCCTTTGCCTTTGTCGTCGTCGTCTTTGTCGTTGTCCGCCTGTGCAGAACTTGGAAGTGCACAGGCGGCAACCAATCCGGCGCTAGCGACGCCGGCAGAATTGAAGAAGGTACGCCGCGATATCCGCGCAGAGTCTTTCCTGAGTCGGGCGATCTGCTCGTTCATTAGGCTTCCTTTCAACGTTTAAGGTTAAGGTATTTGAGTTGGCGGGCAAAAAAGCAAGGCCACAGGGCAACGGGCAAACTGGCCAAAGAGTAAACCTCTCCGCCCACCGCCTCAGACTTTGGGAACAGCGTCGACATATTACTGGATACT
>Ga0209056_10008913_pt1 | contig 10268 bp, 10 predicted proteins | sample GraSoiAngelo_114_FD_185876 | JGI IMG/M metagenome (GOLD analysis project Ga0209056, IMG submission 185876) | Grasslands soil microbial communities from the Angelo Coastal Reserve, California, USA - 14_0903_13_40cm (SPAdes) (version 2) | ecosystem: Environmental > Terrestrial > Soil > Grasslands...
AAGGGCAATCCAGCCGAATGGCGGACCGCACCATACCTCGCGAATTTCCGCCTCGACGTCCGCGAATCGCGTGTACAGTTTGCCGGCTGCGGTCTTAGCGGTAAGCGGTGGAACCGGTTTGGCCGTAGTCGGACACGATCGAGGGACCAATTAACCGAGGGTTTTGAGATGCGAAGAGTCGCCATTCTTGCGGCCGACGGCGTGGTGGCGCTTACCGTAGTGATGAAAAAATCTACCGTGTACGGATGATTGGCGTCAAAGGTTCCGCGAAAAGCGCCCCACTATTGGCGATCAATCTGCTCTTTCTGTCTCTAATCTGGGATCTCGGCCTCGACGAGTTTCGCAAGAAGAGTGAGCGATTCCTGCCAGCCGAGATAGCAAGCCTCGGGTGGAATGACAGATGGCACGCCTTCTTGCACTACATTCACCTCAGTCCCGACAGACACCTTCTTCAAGGACACTGTCGTCTGCATTTCTCCCTTTAAGTTTGGATCATCGAATTTGTCGGTATGACGAATTCGTTCGTTTGGCGTCAGTTCCAGATACTCTCCGCCGAAGGAATGGCTTCGGCCGGTTGTAAAATTTGTGAATGACATCTTGTAAGTGCCGCCAACTCTGACGTCGACATGATGAACTTTGCCGGTGAACCCGTTCGGTGGAAGCCACTTGACCATGGCATCGGCATCAAGGAATGCTCGATAGATTTTTTCAGGTGTCGCGCGCAGCACGCGATGAAGGCGAATGGTATTTGTGGACACGATTGCTCCTTTCAATTTGGATCTTGTGAGTCGCATTACCGTGGCCTTCCTTTCTTCGGGCGGCCACTTTCGCGTCTCCGTGGTTTAGTCGGACGACGCCGAGCCGGATCGACACTTCCCGCAAAAAATGCGAATCGGAGTCGATTACCTCCTCAGGTTATAGAGAGCGAGGAGAAAGCAAAGGAACGACAAGACGTCCAACGGTTCCCGGAACCACGTCCAGAAAGTCCAGTTCGCCACGCGCGCTGAAAGTTCCGGCGACGGCGGCGCATCCAGCGGAATCTTCTGGAACGTCAACATCTCCCGGATGAAATACACTCCGCTCCAAACGCGCATGACAAAATACGAGCCGAGGCCGATCAAGAGAAAACGGCGCACTGCCGCCTCACTAAACGTCAGCACAAGCGCAGCCACGACGAACACCGTGATCGCGAGATGCACCGGAATCCAGAACCGCTGCAACGGAACGCCGGTATTCGGCTGAATCACCGAGAACGACGCGGGCGGCGATCTTTCCACAGGGGCGTCAGGACGATGTGTTCGTAAAGGCCGCCTCCAATGGCTCCAGCCATGGAAAAGCAGAGGAGTATCAGCGACCATTCCCCCAAATACGCTTTCATCATAACCTGCAAACCTCAGGTCAGAGACTCGGGACGCTTTCATACCCTGGCTCCAAATCTACTGAATGGCCGCGGTCCTTGGCCAATGATAAAACGTGATGTCTAATATCACCGCTACGAATCTTTCCGGAATAGACATGAACCTCTTTCTGGTGCTGCACGCTGTGCTGAAGGACAAAAGCGCGACTCGCGCCGCGAAGCGGCTGAACCTGACGCAATCTGCGGTGAGCAATGCGCTCGCCCGATTGCGCGTCGCCTTTAACGATCCGCTCGTCGTACGCGCGGCCGAGGGCTAGTACCAACGCCCCCGCACCGTTGAACTTTTGCCGTCGCTGGAGTAGCCCGCCATCGGACATTTGCAGACTGCCGTGAGCCAGGATGGGAGCGATCCGGCGGCGATCGTGCGGTGTTTCACCCTCGCGTGCGCCGACGCCTTCCAGATCTGCGACGCGTGCCACGGTTGGTCGAAGCGCTATCTCGCGGGATGACGCGCGCCAGCCTGCGCGTCGTCAGCATTGACTACCTTCATGCGAGCAACGGGCTGCAAAGTGGCGAAGTGGATATGCTGATAGCAATGAAGCGCGACGCAAAGGGATTGCATTGGGCCGGCTGGCCGCCGCACTGACGTGGGCGAAGGTTCTATATCCCAAAGTTGCTGTAGAATCGTGATTGAGAGGTGCCTATGAATAACCGAAGAGTTTGTATCCTAGCTCTGTTTTCGGGTTTGGTGGCGGTTCTCAGCGTCGATCTGATGGCGCAACGAGGTGGATTTCGGGTCGGAATCGCGCCAGCTTTCCGCGGGCCCGTGGTCACCCCCGGCTTCGGCCAACCCCTGCCGGTGCCATTTGGGGTAGCGTCATCCACGTTTGGTTTTTCTGCGCCCCAAATGCCCTTCATTGTGAACGCCGGCGGGTTCGGGGTATTTCCCGGTTTCGGTAGCGTGCCATTTGGTTGCTGCGCGGTTCCCCAAGTCATCGTGCCCGGACAGGTCTCCTTTCCAGGCCGAGTTGTAGCTCCGGGAGCTTTGGGTTTCGGCCCGGGCATCGTCCCTGGACGGACTGTCTTTCCCAGCTTCTTTCCCAGCTTCTTTCCCAGCTTCTTTCCCAGCTTCTTTCCCAGCTTCTTTCCCAGCTTCGCTCCCAGCTTCGCTCCGGGCCAGATTATTGTTCCGCGACAGACGGTTTTTGTGGCAGGGCTGCCCCCAATCGGGACACCCCGTGAGCAGGTCGTGAGGCAGTTCGGTTCGCCAACGGTTTCCATCGTCACCAGCACGGGCGAGACGCTGCACTTCAGTGGCGGCGTTAGCGTCTTCATTCAGAATGGGCAAGTCGCCAGCCCAAGGTGAGTTTGTTGAATACCGGCGTTGTCCACCCGGCACTGGCTTCGCTGCCGGCCAGTTTCGCAGTTCGGCTTTCTCTGTATCAAGGTGGAAACTGCCAATCTGGATGGACATCGGAATAAGTGAACAATCTCTATAAATCCTTTCTAATCTATGGATTCCTCATTCACTCTATTTGGAACGAAGAGGAACAATTGGAACAAACGTTTATTCCTGCTTGTTCCAACGATAGGAAACAAGTAATTAACTGATAATACGAGGCTTATGCTCATTGTTCCCTTCGTTCACTAAGATGCGGATGTAAAGGGCCACTGGAAGGCCGAGAAAGAAATGGAGCACGCCACAACCGGCATGGCCTCGAAGCACATGGACATCGGACCGCACATGAAGATGACCAATGCGGTTCAGCCGAACGACAAGGAGCGGGCCGATGAGATTGTCCGAACTGCACGTCGCGTGCTTGAGCAATACAAAGACTACAAGGTCGCGGAAAACGATGGCTACCGCATCTTCTTACCCAATATTCCCCAGCCGATGTATCACTTCACGAACTACCGTTATGGATTTGAGGCCGCCTTCCGATTCAATGCCGAGCATCCGACTTCATTGCTTTATGAAAAGCGCGGTGACGGCTACCGGTTCATCGGTGCGATGTATACCGCGCCTTGGCGCACCAACGAGGACGATTTGGATAAGCGAATCCCGCTAAGCATCGCGCAATGGCATCAGCATGTGAATTTCTGCTTCCCACCAAAAGAAAGGGCTTCGGAAATGTTTGTTCCGAACCCGCGCTTCGGAATGCTCGGTTCAATTACGACGAAGGCGGAATGCGATGCGGCGGAGGGCCGATTTTTTCCGCGACTGTTTGGCTGGATGGTTCACGTCCATCCCTTCGAGACGGACCAAGCGAACGTCTGGTCCGTCGAACGCCAGATGCCGACCGGACAGCACAACCACCATTAAGCCGTCACCGTGCGATCGCGACATTAACGACCAAAGGGTGCGGCATTTTCCGAGTTTAACTTCGTTCAGCTACCGGTAGGACATCCGTGCCGACTGCACCTCCAGCACGGCCGCCACTGCTGACCGCGCAACAGCAATCGACCAGTTTTTCAGTTTCCGGCCCCTTATCGGGAAGAAAAACTGGGAAACTACGCTTCGGTCAAAACGGCCGCTGGATGGCAGCCTCGGTCCTGGCCCTCAATTTTCCCGAAGTGTTCGGGGCAGGGCTATGTCATTGTCCCGATCTGTACACCTGGGCGTATCTATCTCTCTTTTACATTTTCAAAATATATGCACCCCACGAACACATTGGGACAAGGTCAGGAGCTTCGCGTGCTATTTCTTGTTGAGAGCGGCGGGCCAGTTCATAACGACAGTAATCGGCGAAAACGTATCTTTTGAGGGAGCCTCAATTAGGAAACGACTTCCTCGTTTCTACAATTCAAGTCATTGATGAACAACATCCCGTTACGTCATCCGAACTGATCTTTCCGCACCTCGCTGACGGCGGCGGATACACCACCGATTTTGTACTGTTCAGCGCCTCAGGACCGGCGGCCGGTACACTTCAATTCAACTCGCAATCCGGTGCCCCTCTGCAATTACAATTGCGATGAAGAGACCTTGAATGGGATTTGGTTTTACTATCGGCAGTGGCCCTTTTGGAAGCTCGCGCCTGCGCAAAACCGTGCTCAGACATTTCGGCGTGTCGGCCGGTGAGATCGCGACGGCAGGACGCCAGTTTCCGATAACGGCGCGGGTGGATATCCAGTCGGCCCTCGAGGATCTGTTGCAAAACCGTACCGGCACAAAGCTTCTCGGAATTGTGTCGCCGAATCGCCATGAGGCGCCGGCGCTCGCGCAGATACTGGGAGGGCATTTTCCACTGGATGGCGGGACCCTTGAACACGAGGAGATTGACGTGGGTGAGCCGGTCCCGGTGCGCTGTCTGAAAAATGGCTTGTGGCTGTCGCGTGAGAAGGATTTGCCGTTCGCGATCATGATGGCGCCCGGCGGGCGGTTCGGGCTTTGGACCGGCGTTCAGGTTGAAATAGCCGTCCCAGCAGGCGGACGCGGGACAGAGTTCTCACAGAATTTGTTCCGGGAACTTGAGCTTCTGGTCAGTCAGGCTCGAACGTACCGCGGCCGGATCATCTCTCTGGAGGGGCATATCGATCCGATGGGCGGCGGCAGCATGGTCAAGGTGCATCGACTGGCAAGGGTCAACCGGGATGATGTTATTCTGCCGCGTAAGACTCTGGCTATGCTCGACCGCAATGTGGCTGGATTCATGATGGCGCGGGAAAAGCTAAAAGCGCTTCAGTTTCCGGCGCGGAAGGGGCTTTTGTTTTACGGCCCGCCGGGTACCGGCAAAACATATACGATTCATTATCTGGCTTCGCAGTTGGCGAACCACACGACCTTGCTGGTGACGGCAGAACAAGTCGGGTTACTCGGCGAATACTTCCGGCTAGCGCGTTTTCTGCAGCCCTCCATGATGGTCATCGAGGACGTGGATCTCATTGCGCGCGAACGTACACACATGCACGGCCCGAACGAGGAAGTTCTTCTCAATAAGCTGCTGAACGAGATGGACGGGCTCCGAGAGGACTGTGAGGTGTTGTTCATCCTCACCACGAATCGTCCTGACCAGATCGAGCCAGCGCTGGTTTCGCGCCCCGGTCGGATCGATCAGGCGATTGAGTTTCCACTGCCCGATGAAGAATGCCGCCGCAAGCTAACGAAACTGTATGCGCGCAGCCTGGAGATCTCCGAAGATCTCCTGGGACTGATTGTCAGCCGCACGAAGGGAGTCAGCGGGGCATTCATCAAAGAGCTCATGCGCCGATGCGCCCAGTTCCAAATCGAATTCTCGTGTGGCAATATTCTGACGCAGCCGGCCGTGGACGCGGCAATTGAGGAAATGCTGTTTACAGGTGGAGCGCTGAACCGGCGTTTGCTCGGCGGCGAAGGCGCTGAGCAGACTCCCAACCAACCCGCCAATTTCCTAACTGGAGACCCTAAGGAATTCGCAGCACATCAACAGAATGCTGCAGTGAGGATAACCTCGATATACATGTCGCGGCACCGGTCCTGTATTCGTGGCGGCAAGTGCCGATGGACATATCGAATTCTAAACGGTTTTGAATTTCGTCCTGTGGTCGCTGATCCTCAGCATCCTCTCGATCAGACAACTTTCCTCAATTCGACTGACGCTTTCGCCCGCATGCGCACTCTAACGAGTAACGGTCTCGTCTCGAAGTGCCTATCGGGCAGCACGACTTCCTAAAGGACTGTGCCGGAATTGTGCTAGAACACCAGCCGAAGCCACCCAACCTCAACCAAACACGAAACCGTTAATGCGCGTCTTTCACCGGTACTTGTGCGTTGTCTTTGGTTTCTCCGATTGTCGATTTCGCCCTCATAACCCAAAGGTCGGAGGTTCAAATCCTTCCCCCGCAATTTCAGGCTGGCGAAGGACCGGTTGCCGGTCCTTGGCCGCTTCAGCACGAGCATGAAGGGAAAGCCAAGCCGTCCCGGTCGCCCTCGCTCATTTGGAATGCCAAGGCGCGTATGTCTTCATTCAGGTGATCGAGTTTTGACGTTCCCACAACCGCGTGAAAATTCGGCGCGGTTTGCAATATGTAATTGAGCGCGATAACCGACAGCGGAACGCCATACTTCCGGCCGAGAGATATGAGCCGACTTATCCTTCGCTCGTGCTCCGGCTTGCGTTCAGCCAAGCGGCGGTCAATACATCTCTTTAGGCCGCCGCGCCCCAGCGGTGAGTAGGCAAGGAAAGGAAGACCGTTTTCCCGAAGATAGTCCACATATGTCCCGTCGCGGGAAATGTTCTGCGCACCCTTCCACCGCTCCCCATCTTTGCCCGGAAGAGCGTTAAATTCATTGCTCACCCACGGCACGACGTTTGCCTCCCGCAAGTAGGCCAGAAACTCCTTGAGCCTGGCAAGAGAGACGTTGGAATATCCGACATTATGGACCTTTCTGGATCTCAAGAGTTCAACGCTCCATTCGGCAATCGCCTGCGCAGGAACTTTCGGATCATCATAGTGCAATAGATAGACGTCGATGTAATCGGTGCCAAGGGCTCGTAACGAATCGTCCAGTTGGCGCAATAGCTTTTTCCGCGTCAGCGGCGTTCTCCAGAAAAGGCTCGGGTGTCCGCCCTTCGAGATGATCCGAAAAGCGCCGCGACCCAACGGATGTTTCCTGACGAAGCGCCCGACAACCCCTTCGCTCCAGTACATCCTGGCCGTATCGAACGAGTTGATGCCCATCTCAACGGCGCCGTTCAGGATGGCATCCGCCCGCTTTGTCGGAGCGATATTCCAAGACGCAAGATTCGGCACGGCAATCATCCAATCGGTGCCGAGAACTATTCTCGACATTTCGGATTTCATGTTGCTGCGTTAGATGTAGTTCTTGATCAAGCGCTCCGCCAAGCGATGGGCGAGCGCCATGATCGTAAGCGTGGGGTGCTTCTCGCTGAGAACCGGTATCACGCTGCCGTCACAGACATAAAGGTTCTTACTCTTGAAATATTTCAGGTCCTTGTCGACCACGCCGCCTTTCGGGTCAGCGGCCATTCGGCAGGTACCCACGTAATGAATGCCTGATCCCGGAGGAGACCCGACGTCATCCGTGATGTAACCGCTGGCTTTCCTTAGCATTCGTCGGCCCAGCGCGGCGAGCCGCCGGCCGTGGTCGGCCTCGATCTCTGACGTTTCGTAATCAATACGCGCCTGACGTTGTCCGAAATGATCTACCCCATCGGCCAAAACGACCTTGTTCTTTCGCTGCGGAACGGCCGGGCTGAACAACACCAACGTCGCCGTGCTCTTAAAGACTTGCCGGGAAATGGTTTCCGACAAGAATCGGGGCAACCGGGGCATTTCGGCCAGATAATAGGGAACCTTCGTGAAATCCGACCAGAATTGGCCCACGAATGGAAAGCGTTTCCCTTGGGAATCCTTGATCTGACCGCCCAGCAATATGTGATCGCCATAACCGCGGTCTTCGTTCGCCGGCCTGAACCACAATCGAAAGAGACTGGTGCCGATGACCGCACGCGGGCTATCCTGCAAAAACTCGCCGACCTGCTCGGCTTTGCTCCGGTCGTCGGCGAACGAGTTCAGCAGTAGCCGCGGCGATTCGATTGCGCCTGCACAGACGATGACCACGTCCGCTTCAATCTCGACGATCCGCGCGGCGCGTTCGTCGATCGCCACGACATGGGAGATCGAGAAGCCCTCCGCATTGTCACAGTCGACGGCGGTAAGTTTGATGGCTCTGGTATGTTCGAGCAGCCGAAAGTTCCGCAGCGCTCTTATCTCCGGCAGGAGATGCGTGGAGAATTTATAGACGCTGCCGGAACGGCACCCGCGCCCGCAATTGCCGCAGGCCACGCACTTTTGCGTAGAATCCGGCCGCAAGTCGACGGCTTTCCTGTTCTCCAAAAAGAAAAGATCCGGGCCGAGCGAGCCGGCGTTGCTGTCGATGAAAACGCGGTCAATTTGTCTGGCGCTGCGGGGCGCGAGAAAGGATCCGTCCGGAAATTGACGCAAACCGTTGCGCTCACCCACCACCAATGCGAGCCGCTCGACCTCAGAATAGTGATCGGCAAGATCGCCCAGAGAAATCGGCCACCGGCAGTCGTCACTATAGGGATTGCGGTTGGCAAAATCGTCCTCTGAATACCTCAGGCAGATCCCATTCCAGAGGTTCTGCAAGCCGTTGACGTGGTGAATTTGATAGTGATGGAATCCGCCTTCCCGTGGACACTCCATGGAGCTCCGGCTACGGGCGTCCGCGAAGAGCGGATGAACGATAGAGATTTCCGGCCTGACCGGGAAAGTGGTATGAGAGCCTATTTCAAAATGGCCCTTTTGTTCAGGGCTCAGCTCGTTTTGAAATTCGGATTGCGCTGGAATACCGCCTGAGTTGATAACCAGCACATCGGCGCCCGCCTTCGCCAGACGGTAGGCGAGGATGCCCCCGCCAGCGCCGGTACCGATCACGCAGAACTTGGCGCGAAGCGTCACCGGCCTGTCCGGGCCGAGCGCGCAAAGGCATCGCTGGCGAAATACAGGTACTCCACAAAATCGCAAAGCACCTTAATTTCGCACCGAGTGAAATATTGCCGCGGCGTCAGATCAGGCGTCGCATTTTGTCGCCACGCCGTCCATAAAGGGCGGAGTTGGTTGTTCCGCTCCATGATCTCCGGAATCAGGCCGATGAGCGGCTCGATGCGGCCGGCGTATGGCGAGACCTGGCAGAGTCGCTTGGCCAGCGAGTCATGGCCGCTCATGATCGGACCATCATCCTTAAGGCCCATCCCAAAGGCCATGGAGTCGCGTAAACAACCCGCCACGATTTTGAAAGGTTTTCCACCGTAATTACTTTAAGCACTCACCCCTCCAGGGGAATGTGAACAACTGTACCACCGTTAAAGGCGCCGCGGCAGTTCCCCTCCAGGGCCTGAGCTTCTGGGAGTCATCACCTCCCATGGGCCCTCCCGAGAATCTAACAAGCCAGCACGAAAATCAAGAGGGACGGCGGCGGCGATTGCCGTGCCGGCCGCGGACGAGACGCTGTCTGCTCAAAGGGTGCGAGCAGCGCCGGAAAGCCCAAGAAAGATAGGAAACGGCGTCAGGCCGAATCGTGATGCCCGGCGCGGCGAGCCGCTTCCCGCACGGCCCACCAGACCACCTTGTCTGAGATTGGCGCGTCCACGCCACGCTGGCCGGCGGTGCTTGGAAATAAGTAGATCTTGAGTTTCTTCCAGCGCCAGTACTCGCGCAGAGCTTCGAGCAGTTTTGGACTGAGCGGGACGTCCCGGTCACATGAGCCTTTACCCTGTCGAATATGAACCACCATGCGTTTGCTGTCGATGTCGGTTACCTTCAGCAGTGAGAGTTCTGTCCGACGCACGCCCGTTCCGTACAGCACCATCAATATCGTGCGCTGCATGAGATTGGTCCTTCTATCGATCATGCGACGGACTTCCTCGGGACTGAGTACCATGGGTAGTTTTCGCGGTGTCTTGGGAAAAGGCAGATCATCAAAGTGCATGTCGCGGCGTTTGAGCATCTTCTTGAAGAAGAATCGCAATGCCGACATTCGCATCTCCACCGTGCCAGGCGTGAGTCTTCATTTCCTGCAGCAGGTACCACTGGAATCGCTGAACATGCGTGGCTCCCAAGCGGCGCCGACAATGGCCACATCCACAGGTTTGAGATTTGTCATGTTCCTAGCTTTCGTTCGCCGCGTTAAACAAGTCCGTTCAGCCGGTAGGGGCGGAATCGCGCGGCCACCTTTTCCGACGATGGCGGTTCTGCGTCCCCATCGAAGCGCAAGGCAGTGTAGCTTTGACCGAGTCCGCCGAGCTTGACGAACACGTTAGGCCGGGCAGCGAGGGCCTTGATCGATGACGCCCAACGCGAAAACACTTCCTCTTGCTTGCTGCGGTAAGAGCCTAGCCCGAGAACGCCGCCGACATGATTGAGGACGATTCTGGTATTGGGTAAC
>Ga0209056_10008915_pt1 | contig 10266 bp, 8 predicted proteins | sample GraSoiAngelo_114_FD_185876 | JGI IMG/M metagenome (GOLD analysis project Ga0209056, IMG submission 185876) | Grasslands soil microbial communities from the Angelo Coastal Reserve, California, USA - 14_0903_13_40cm (SPAdes) (version 2) | ecosystem: Environmental > Terrestrial > Soil > Grasslands ...
GGCGTAAACACGCTCTGGACGATCTCGTCGGGAATGCCGGGGCCGGTGTCCGCGACGCGCAGATGCACCTGTCCGTCGAACCACGTGGACACGGTGATCTCGCGCGGACGCTCGCGCGGGTTCTCGGCCACCGCCTGCGCGGCGTTCGTGATCAGATTGAGCACCACCTGCTGCAACCCGTGCCGGTCGCCGAAGACTTCGGGCAACGCGCCACTCAACTCCCGCTCGACGGTGATATCCTTGAGCTTCAAGTCGTAGCCCGTGAGCGAGAGCGTCCGGCGGATCACGTCGTTGAGATCGACCGGGACGCGCTCGGCCGAGCCCTTGCGCGCGAATGTCAGCAGATTGCGCACGATGCGGCCGGCCCGCTCCGCCTGCTCCTGAATGACCTGCAGATGGCCGCGGTCCTTTTTCCCCAGCTCTTTCTGTTCGAGCAGGAACTCTGAAAGGCCGGCGATCGACGTCAGGGGGTTGTTGAGCTCGTGCGCGACACCGGAGACGAGCTGGCCGACGGCCGCGAGCTTTTCGCTCTGGACGAGTTGCGTCTCGAGGGCCTGTTGCTCGGTGACGTCTTCGACCATGACGACGATGCTGTGCTCCGTCGCCGCGCCGGGAATCCGCGCCACGTTCACGCGCACGGCGCGGCGCAGCGGCTCGGAGCGCGCGACCAGCGGCGCCGGCCGTTCGCCGCGGCGCGTCGCCGCCAGGAGCTCCTGCAGCGCGTTCGATTTGCCGAGCAGCGCGCCGGCGAGCGGCGTGCCGATGACGTTCTGCAGCGGCATCCCGAGGAGGCTGGCGAGCGCGCGGTTCGAACGTCGCACGCGGCCTTCGTCGTCAACGACGGCAATGCCCTCGCTCAGGGCGTCGAACGCCGTCTCCCACTGCTCCTTGGCGCGCCGCACCATCTCAAAGAAGCGGGCGTTCGCGATCACCACGGCGGCATGGGTGGCGAGCGTCGAGAGGAGCCGGATGTCTTCGGGAACGAACACCCCTTCGCGCGGATCGGTGATGATGAGCGTGCCGATGACCGTGCCGTGAGATCGCAGCGGCACCGCCGCCGCGGCTGACGCTTGGAAGCCCTTGACGATCACCGTGGGCTCGGCGCCGGAGTTCCGAATCAGCTCCAGATGCTCTCGGCCCGTCGAGCGCGCCACGAGGCCGGCGTCATCACCCTGAATCGTCTGACCACGCAGGGTCGAGAGCGTCCCCTCCGCAGCCGCGACGCGGAGCGGGTCGTTGGGTCCCTCACCCAGCATCGCCAGCAGCGCGCCCTGTGCGTCGAGAAATCGCACGGCATACCGCACCACCTGCTCGACGATGCGATCGAGCTCGATCGAGTCCGACAATACGTACGACAGCTCCTGCAGCGAGAAGAGCTCCGACAGGCGGCGGTTCAACTCCTCCGCCGCACGGCGCCGTTCGTGCTCGGAACGCATCAGGCGGCGCCACAGCCGCCACAACACGATGCCCACGCCCCCCAGCACCAGCGCGAGGGCGATCGCGGCGAACAGCAGCGGATGTTGTCGCAACGCGTTCATGGCCATCTATATTCAACTATCCATCTTGAGAATCAATCTTGTGCTCTGCCTCACGCTCGCGGCGTGCCGCGGCGAGGGACGTCCCGGGATTTCGCGTGCGTGGCCGGAGCTGGGCACGATGATGTCGGCTGCTGCCTGGGGCGCCGACAGCGAACGCGTCGCCCGTGCCCTGGACGCGGCCCACGACTCCGTCGATCGCATCGATTCGATGATCCAGCATCACCGCGCGATCCCCGCGCTCGACTCGGCGCGCCGTGAGATTCGGCGGCGCACCGGCGTCAGGCTCGTGATCGACAGTATCGTGCCCGGCTACGCCCTCGATCGCGCGGCGCTGGGGCTCGCGGGCGCAGTGGACAGCGCGCTCCTGGATGTCGGTGGTCAGTACTTGTGGATTGGCGGCCCGGGTCGTCTCACCCATCGGGTCGTCGGGATTCCGGATCCGGACAACACGCTGCGCCAGCTCGCCTGGGTCGAGCTGCGAAACGGCTCGCTCCGCACACGGGCCGAGCGCAACGCGTCACCCGCGGCAGTGCGTTCGGTCACGGTGCTCGCGCCCACCGCGCTGGCGGCGAGCGCGTGGGCGGCGGCGCTGTTCGCGCTCGGCTGCGACCGCGCCGTAACGGGTGCGCCGCCGGGGGTGAGCGTGGTGTGTGCCGACTCGACCGGCGTGCGGTGGACTACAGAGCTCCAGAATCGGGTTTCGCTTCCAGCTGCGCGCGCGCCTTGACGCGGGCGCGCTCCTGATCCAGCAGCCGGATCGATCGACTCCACGCGTCGCTCGCGAGACCCTGGTAGCTCACGGTCAGCTGTTCGCGCACGCTGATGCCGGGCTCGAACAGATAGATCGCGGCGGCCTGCTGCCGGGCGTCCAGCTGGTAGGAGCTCCACGTCGGTGACAGCGGGACGATGCCGATCGGCCGAAACAGTCGCCCGCGACTCGTGATGCTGAGCTCCTCAGGGTTGAAGCGCGCCTGGGGCACGATGCCCAGAAACGTGACCATCACCAGCGTCCCATGCTCCGTCCCGCCACGTTGCGCGGCCGCCGCGATGTCGGCGGCCCGGCTGGACACGAGTTGCGTCAGCGAGCGATAGGTGTCGGGAGCGAGCAGGCGGATGACGTGCTCGTCGAGCGGGAGGACTTGAATCTCGATCGCGCCGGTCGCCAGGCGGACGACGATATCGTCGCGGCGCAGCATGCCGTAGCCCGCGGGGATCGTGTCCTGAACGGTGAGGCAAAACAGCAGTGCGAGGATCATTCGGCCTCTCGTAAAATCAGCGCGTCAATAGCCGCTTTCAGATCCGCGATGCCATCGCCGGTCTTCGCACTCGTCACGAGCACCTGATCCTCGGGTAGCTCGAGTTCGTCGCGCAGCTCGGCCTCTCGGTTGCGCCGCTGCTCTCGAGAAAGCTTATCACCTTTGGTGAGTGCGGCGAGCACGTGCATCTCTCCCTCTGCTAGTACGTCCTGCATGGCGCGGTCGTCAACGGAGGGCGGGTGCCTGATGTCCAGGAGCCAGACCACGCCGCGTAATTGCTCGCGCCGCAGGGCATGCTTCAGGAGGCCCCGAAACGCCGCGCGCTGGGCCTTGCCCGCGCGGGCATAGCCATACCCCGGCAAGTCCAGGAAGTAGTGAGAGTCGGCGATCAGAAAAACGTTTAGCGCACGAGTCTTGCCCGGAGTACCTGAGACCTTCGCGATTCGTCGCCCGACCAGCGCATTGAGCAACGTTGACTTGCCGACGTTCGATCGGCCGATGAAGGCAACCTCTGGGAGCGGGGGATCGAGTACGGCGTCGGCTCGGGGGAATGAGCCGATGTAGCGAGGGTCCGTCAGGCTTCTTTCTTCTGGCGGGGGCGCTCGGTCACGAGGAGTGGCGCGCGGCCCGACGTGACGCATTCGGCGGTGATCGCCACCTCGCGCACGTCATCCCGGCTCGGCAGCTCGAACATGATCTCGGTCATCATCTCTTCGAGAATGGCGCGCAATCCTCTCGCACCGGTGCCGCGCTTCATCGCCTTCGCCGCGATCGCCTTGAGCGCGTCTTTCTCCAGCGTCAGGCGCACATCCTCGAGGTCGAACAGCTTCTGGTACTGCTTGGCGAGCGCGTTCTTCGGCTCGGTGAGGATCCGGACCAGCGCTTCCTCGTCGAGCGCGTCGAGCGGCACGGTGACCGGCAGGCGGCCCACGAGCTCCGGTATGAGCCCGTAGCGCAGCAGGTCGTCCGGCTCGACGTCCACGAACGGGTTCTTCTTCAGCTTCTCGGCGACGCCTTCGGCGACCTCTTCCTTCGTAAAGCCGATCTGCCGCCGGCCGGTGCGCGATTCGATGATCTTTTCGAGCCCATCGAACGCGCCACCGCAGATGAAGAGGATGTCCTTGGTGTTGACCTGGATGTACTCCTGCTGCGGGTGCTTGCGGCCGCCCTGCGGCGGCACGCTAGCGACCGTGCCTTCGAGAATCTTGAGCAGCGCCTGCTGCACGCCTTCGCCGGAGACGTCTCGGGTGATGCTCGGGTTCTCGGACTTGCGGGCGATCTTGTCGATTTCGTCGATGTAGACGATGCCGCGCTCGGCCTCGGACACGTTGAAATCGGCCGACTGGAGCAGCCGCACCAAGATGTTCTCGACGTCTTCGCCGACATAACCGGCTTCGGTCAACGTCGTGGCGTCGGCAATCGTGAACGGCACGTCGAGGATGCGCGCCAGCGTCTGGGCCAGCAGCGTCTTGCCGACACCCGTCGGGCCAATCAGGAGGATGTTGCTCTTGTCGAGCTCCACCTCGTTGTCGCGGCCCGAGTGGGAGTTGATACGCTTGTAGTGGTTGTAGACAGCCACGGCGAGGGTCTTCTTGGCGCGGTCCTGCCCGATCACGTATTGATCCAGCACGTCCTTGATTTCGGCGGGCGTGGGGACCTGCGTGATGGCTTCGGCGACCTCGCGCTCCTCATCCTCGGCCAGGATCTCATTGCAGAGCGCGATGCACTCATTGCAGATGTAGACCGAGGGGCCGGAGATGAATTTCCGGACCGAATCCTTGGATTTGCCGCAGAACGAGCAGCGGAGGTGCTTATCGTGAGACATCGTATCCTAGTATGGGAAAGCCTTGCTACCGGCGCAAGGGATCACTTCTTGGCTTTCCCGTCTTCCTTGATTTCCTCGAAGTTTGAGATGACGTGATCGATCAATCCATACTCTTTCGCCTCTTCCGCCGACATGAACCGGTCGCGGTCCATGTCCTTCTCGATGCTGTCCACTGTCTTGCCAGTGTGCTTGGCGTACAGCTCGTTGAGCTTGCGCCGCAGGAACAGGATCTCCTTGGCCTGGATCTCGATATCGGCCGCGGTGCCCTGGGTGCCGCCGGAGGGCTGGTGCATCATGATGCGCGCATGCGGTAACGCCGAGCGCTTCCCTTTGCGGCCGGCCGCGAGCAGGAACGACCCCATCGAGGCCGCCATCCCCATGCAAATCGTGTTTACCGGAGCACGCAAAAACTGCATCGTGTCGTAGATCGCCATGCCTGACGATACGATACCACCTGGGGAATTCACGTACAGGTAAATATCCCGTTCCGGATTGTCGGCATCGAGAAAGAGCAGCTGCGCAATGATGATGTTCGCGACATCATCGCCGATGGAGCTGCCGAGGAAGACGATGCGGTCCATCAGCAGCCGGCTGAAGATGTCGTAGGTGCGCTCGCCACGGCTCGAGCGCTCGATGATATAGGGCGGATAGATGTGGCTTTCGCTCTTCGTCACGCTTGCTCCACGGTGGACTGCGACAGGAGATAGGCGAACACCTTCTCCTCGGTGATGCTCCGCGCGACATCGCGGAGCCGCTTGGCTTTCTCCAGCGACGCATACAGCTCTGCCGCCTGCATCCCGCGCCGCTCGGCGAGCTCCTGGAGCCTCTGATCCAGCTCCGCCTCGGTCGCCCGCAGGTTCTGGGACTCCACGACGGTATCGAGCACCAGATCCCGCCGCACCTGCGACTCGGCCACAGCGCGGAACTCCTGGGCGAACTTTTCCCAGCGCTCCTCGGGAATCTCGTACGCCTGGGCGTACATCCCCAGCACCCGCTCGACCAGCGGCCGCGGGGCCACGACGTTGTTCGCCTGCACGATCTGCTCGATCAACTCGGCGCGGACGCGCGCATCGGCTTCGCGCTCCGCTTCCTTCTTGAGATCCTCGGCGACCGCGGTGCGCAGCGCGTCCAGCGACTCGAAGTCGCCCATTTCGCGCGCGAACGCGTCGTCCAGAGCGGGCAACTGCTGCCGTTTCACCTCGCGCAGCGTCAACCGGATGTCGCGCGTCTGCCCGCGCTTGGCTTCCTCGGCGAAGTCGTCCGGGAAACGGACGGTGGCGTCCACCGATTCGCCGGGCGTGAGACTCATGATGCGCTCTTCGACGTCGGGAATCGCGCGGCCCTCGCCCAGCACGAATTGATAGGGCTCCGGATCCTTGACCTCGTCGGTCCCGGCCTCGCGCGTGGCGATCGTCACGTCGACGAGATCCTTGGGCTTCGGCTTCTCGCCGGCCACGGGCGTCCACGGCGCCCGCTGCTCACGCATGGCATTGAGTTGGGCGTCGACCTGCGCCGCGGTGATGGCTGCGACCTTGCGGGTCAGCCGGAAGCCGCCGAGCCGCTGCAGCTTCAGCTCGGGTTTCAGCTCGACGTGGAACTCGAATGTAACGGGGGCGCCTTCTTCCCACTTCAAGTTGTGGATGTGGGGATCGGCGATGGGCTTCAGCTCTTCCTGCTTCTGCGCGACACGCCAGCTCTCCTGCACGAGCTCGCGCAGCGTCTCCTGCCGGATATCGTCGGCGAACTTCTTGCGGACCACCGCGGCCGGGACCTTGCCCTGGCGGAAGCCCGGCAACCGAGCGCGCTGCTGGTAGACCTTCGTTGCGCGCTCCTCGGCCGCCTTCACGTTGTCGGGCGGGATCGTTACTTCCAGCGACGCCTCGCCGGGCTCGGCGCGAGTCTTCTTTACGAGAATGTCTGGCATGTGCGTGGAAATCTAATCGTGCGTCGTTCGTCGTGCGTCGTACGTGGTTGCTCGCGAAGGCTCCCACGCACGACGCACCACGCACGACGCACGGTAGTTAGGATGCGACCGGAGGGACTCGAACCCCCACGGGTTGCCCCACCAGCTCCTAAGGCTGGCGCGTCTGCCAATTCCGCCACGGTCGCGCGGCCTGTGTATAATAACTCCCCCATTCCCCGGAGCCGTTTCGTGCCCAGGCTGAAATTGTTTGCGCTGCTGACGTTGCTGTGCGCCGCCCCCGCCACACCCGCCTCACTGGTTGCTCAGGACAAGACCCAGCTGTGTAACGACGTCCAGCATCGCCCCATGCGCGTGGGACAATGGGCCAGCTACGCCTGGGCCGGTGGCCGCACCGACGGCGCGACGATGCGCATGGCGATCGTGGGCACCGAGCCCGTGGAGGGCTCGCCCTACTACTGGTACGAGATCGCCTTCACCGATCGGTCGAAGGGCGCAAGCGGGAAGACGATTGTCCAGGTGCTCATCCCGGGTCTCGACCAGGCCACCGCGATGCGCGGCATGATCATGAAGAGCGGCGCGGAGCCCGCGATGCGGATGCCTGAAGAAATGGTGCGCATGACTCGCGGTCAGCTGGGCAAGAATTTTGCGACCGAGTTTGGACGCAAGTGTAACGAAATGGACGTCGTGGGATGGGAACAGACCACGGTGCCGGCTGGATCGTTTCGCGCGCTGCATCTCAGGCACGTCGCCGATCAGACCGACGCCTGGGTCGTGCCCGATCTCTATTTCGGCCTGTTGCGTGCGACGCTGAAGGACGGTTCGACGATGGAGCTCACGGGACGGGGCGGGGACGCAAAGTCCTCGATTACTGAGACTCCGCAGACGTTACCTTTTCCCCACTGAGGCGCTCCGCTCGCGTTGACGGGTTGCAGGGGCTCGTCTAGTTTCACGCCGTGCCGCTGGTCCTGCTTGCCGTTCTGCTCCTCCTCACCGCGTGCGGCGGCGGCGCGGACCTTCCGCAATCGACGCTCGTCCCGCGGTCCGATTTCAGCGCAGACCTCTTCGGTCTGTACAAGAATGTCTTCTGGTGGGCGCTCGGTGTCTTCATTCTTGTCGAGGGCCTGCTCCTGGTCGCGATCGTGCGCTTCCGCGCGCGTCCTGGCAGGGCCGACCCGAAGCCCGTGCACGGTCACACCGTGCTCGAAATCAGCTGGACGCTCGCGCCGGCCTTGATCCTGGTGTTCATCGCGGTGCCCACGATGCGCACGATTTTCTCCACAGCCGGACACGCGCCCGAAGGCGCTCTACGCGTCGAGGTCATCGGACATCAATGGTGGTGGGAGTATCGCTACCCGACGCTGAACATCAGCGCGTACAACGAGCTGCATATCCCCGTCCGGACGCCCATTCAGCTCGACATGACGTCGGCGGACGTCATCCACAGCTTCTGGGTGCCCCGGCTCGGCGGCAAACGCGATCTCATTCAGGGCCGCACCAATCGGATCGCGTTTCGTGCCGATTCGACGGGTGAGTATTGGGGCCAATGCGCGGAGTTCTGTGGCGCCTCGCACGCCAACATGCGGCTGCGGGTATTCGTGCAGTCGGATTCCGAGTTCCAGCGATGGGTGGACCAACAGCGCGCGTCGCCCGCAACTCCGGCGAAAGGATCGCCGGCCGAGGCGGGCCAGCAGGTGTACCGGCGCAGCCCCTGCATCGCCTGTCACACGATTGCGGGCCTCTCACAAGGGAAAGTCGGGCCCGATCTCACCCACGTCGGGAGCCGGTCCACGATCGCGGGTGCGCTGTTCCCCAATAACGCGGAAATCCTGCATCGCTGGATCACGAATGCGCCCGCGATGAAACCGGGGGCGTTGATGGCGCCGCAGAGTCTGTCGCCGCAGGATCTGGATGCGTTGATCGCCTATCTGCAGAGCCTGAAATGAAGACCTGGCTCACGACCACCGATCACAAGCGGATCGGGCTGCTCTATTTCTGGACGGCGTTCGGGTTTTTCCTGATCGGCGGCCTGGAAGCGCTCATCATTCGCGCCCAGCTTGCGCGCCCCGATGGCGGGCTCGGCGTCAGCGCCGAGACGTTCAACCAGCTGTTCACGATGCACGGCACGACGATGGTGTTCCTCGCGCTCATGCCGCTGTCGGCCGCGTTCTTCAACTTCATGATTCCGCTCCAGATCGGCGCGCGCGACGTCGCGTTTCCGCGGCTCAATGCCTTCAGCTATTGGGTCTTCCTGCTCGGCGGCCTGTTCCTGAACGCGAGCTTCATCGCCGGGCCGCTCTTCGGTGCCGACCGGCTGTCGGTGGCACCGGATGCGGGCTGGTTCGGCTACGAGAACCTGACGTCGCGGCAATTCTCACCCGGTCCCAATGTCGATTTCTGGCTGCTGGGTCTGCAAATCCTGGGGATCGCATCGCTCGCGGCGGGCTTCAACTTCATCGTGACGATCCTGAACATGCGCGCCCCCGGGATGCGCATGCTGCGCCTGCCGCCGTTCACGTGGATGACGCTCATCACGCAGTTCCTCGTCATCACGGCATTCCCGGTGATCACCGTCGCGCTAGTGCTCCTGATGTTCGACCGCTTCTTCGGCACGCATTTCTTTGTGCCGCAGGGCGGTGGTGACCCGATCCTCTGGCAACACCTGTTTTGGATGTTCGGGCACCCCGAGGTCTACATCCTGATTCTGCCCGCCATGGGCATCGTTTCCGAAGTGCTGCCGACGTTTTCCAAGAAGCCGCTGTTTGGCTACACGGTCGTCGTCTATTCCGGCGTCGTGATCGCGTTCCTGGGTTGGAGCGTGTGGAGCCATCACATGTTCTCGTCCGGGCTCGGCCCCATCGCCGACTCGGTGTTCGCTGGCACGACGATGCTCATCGCCATTCCGACCGGCGTGAAAATCTTCAACTGGATTGGCACGCTGTGGGGTGGGCAGATCCGGTTCACGACGTCCCTGCTGTTTGCCGTCGGATTCATCGCGATGTTCATCATCGGCGGCCTGTCCGGCGTGTCGCACGCCTCGGCCCCATCCGATCTCCAGCAGACCGACACCTACTATGTCGTCGCGCACATCCACTATGTGCTGTTCGGCGGGACGATCCTCGGGCTGTTCGCCGGCATGTACTACTGGTGGCCCAAGATGACGGGCCGGATGCTGTCGGAATCGCTCGGGAAGGTGCACTTCTGGCTGACGATGATCGGCATGAATGTCGCGTTTTTCCCGATGCACTTCTCCGGCCTGCTCGGAATGCCGCGCCGCATCTACACCTACTCGTCCGAACTTGGCGTGACCGGATTCAATCAGGCGTCGACGATTGGCGCGTTCCTGATCGGTCTGGCGACGCTCGTGTTCGTGTGGAATCTGTTGCGCACCCGCTGGCAGCCGATCAGTGCGCCGCACAACCCTTGGGGCGGCGCCACGCTCGAATGGGCCATTCCGTCACCACCGCCCGTCTACAACTTCACCGTCATCCCGACGGTCGAGAGCCGCATGCCGCTGTGGCAAACGGAGCGTCATGCGCCGATGCGTCCACTACCCGAACGGCCGCCGGCGCCCATTCATGTGCCGGGCGGCTCGTGGTGGCCGCTGATCACGGCGACTGGCCTGCCCGTTATGGCGATCGGCGCGCTGTCCCACGTGATTCCTGTCGTGCTGGCGGGCGCGGCCGTCGTGATCGTCGGGATCTACCGCTGGGCCTACGAGCCCTT
>Ga0209056_10008916_pt1 | contig 10266 bp, 7 predicted proteins | sample GraSoiAngelo_114_FD_185876 | JGI IMG/M metagenome (GOLD analysis project Ga0209056, IMG submission 185876) | Grasslands soil microbial communities from the Angelo Coastal Reserve, California, USA - 14_0903_13_40cm (SPAdes) (version 2) | ecosystem: Environmental > Terrestrial > Soil > Grasslands ...
CCTCGGCGCCGGTGAGCGCGTTGAGCAGAGTCGATTTGCCCGCGTTGGTGTAGCCGACCATGGAGGCCAGCGGCCACAGGTGGCGCTGCCGCCGGGTGCGCCGGGTGCGACGCTGGCGGCGCACCAGCACCAGTTCCTCGCGAATCCTGTCAATGCGCTCCTGCACGCGTCGTCGGTCGGTTTCGAGCTGTGATTCGCCTTCGCCACCACGCATGCCAATGCCGCCCTTCTGTCGCGACAGGTGGCTCCAATAACGCGTGAGCCGCGGCAATAAATGCTGCAGTTGCGCCAGCTCAATCTGAAGCTTGCCTTCGCTCGTCCGGGCGCGTTGCGCGAAGATGTCGAGAATCAGCGCCGTGCGATCGAGCACTTTGCACTCGAAAACCCTTTCCAGGTTGCGGCTCTGCGCGGGAGAAAGTTCGTCGTCGAAGATGACTGTATCGACATCCTGGTGCCGGCAATGCCTGCCAAATTCATCGGCCTTGCCGCTGCCGATGAAAGTTCCGGCGGCCGGCGCTTCGAGCTTCTGCGTGCCCTCGCCGACGACTTCGGCCCCGGCCGTCACGGCGAGTTCCGCCAGTTCATCCAGCGAATCGCGCACCTCCCAGCTCGTGCGACATTTCAATTCGGCCCCAATGAGGAAAACCCGTTCGGTTCTCGTGTCCGATGTCGATATGAGCGCTTTCAACTTCTAAATTCCCGACGGCAGAACCATAGCACGATTTGCGCGTTGTTAAAGTCCAACTTTTTCGCAGCGCCCGGTCAATTGAGTGGCCACTGTCTCGCCGTTGGCCTGCGGCCCTAAATTGATCCACTCCCAGGTGAACTGCCGGCGAAACCAGGTCATCTGCCGCTTGGCGAATTGGCGCGTGCGTCGCTTTACCAAAGCAATCGTGTCTGCCAGCGAACGCTCGTCACGCAAATGCTCCACCACTTGCCGATAGCCGATGGCTTGCATCGCCGTCTCGTTTTCGGCAAGGCCGCGTTTCAGCAATTGTTCCGTCTCCCGCACCAGGCCGCGCGCGAACATCTCGTCCACGCGATCCTCAATGCGCGCGCGCAGGTCCTCGCTGGAACGTGTGAGGCAGAAAAATCGATCCGCGTTCGGCGTTCGGCGTTCCGCGTTCCACTCGGCGCGTTGCGCCGAAAACGGTTTGTCGCTCAGGCGAACAACTTCGAGCGCGCGGATGACGCGGCGCGGATTTTTTCTGTCGATTTTTGCAAAAGTGATCGGGTCTCGTTGTTTGAGCTCACGGAGCAGTTCAGGCAACGGTGTCGCTTCCAGCTCAGCGCGCAGCGCGGCGTCCGCCGGTGGCGCTCCGCCAAGTCCTTCGAGAAATGCTTTGAAATAAAGCCCCGTGCCGCCGCTAAGAATCGGGACCCGGCCGCGTTGTTGAATGTCGGCGACTGCGGCGTGGGCGAGCCTGGAGAATTGCGCCGCGTCGAACGGCCCGCTCAACTCCACGACGTCAATCAAATGATGCGGCACGCGCTTCCGTTCCTGTGCCGACGGTTTGGCCGTGCCGATGTCCAGGCCGCGATAGACCTGCATCGAATCGACGGAGATGATTTCGCCGCCGATCCGCTCTGCCAGCGACAGCGCAGCGCTGGATTTTCCAACGGCAGTCGGGCCGGCGACGATGACCAGACGTGAGGCGCGAAGGGTGGAGCATTGGGAATTCGTTGCCATTGCCCGGTCCGGTCTCTGTCGAAACCTTCAGCCAGGTTTAACCGACCCTTTGGCCGGGGAAGCCGCGGCCTGATCTTTTTGCCACGAGAGCAGGAAGAGCAGCGCTACCCCGGTGCAGATGGCGCTGTCGGCGATATTGAAAGCAGGAAAGCCAATTTCGCCGCCGCCACGACGCGCGATGTAAAAGTAGATGAAATCCACCACGTGCCTGTGAGTGAAGCGGTCCACCAGATTGCCGGCAATGCCGCCGAAAATCAGCCCGAGCGAAAGCTGGCCGAGCAACGTGTGCGAATCAAAGTGGTGCCGCGTAAAAAACAGCACCAACAACGCCACCAGCGCGAAGACGGCCAGCAGTTGATTGCTCCCGGCGAATTGATTGAACAGGCTCCACGCCGCGCCGGTGTTCCCCCAGTGGACGAACTTGAAGAAACCGTCGATGATCACCTTTTCCTGGTCGGGGCCGAGATAACTGAGCACGGCAAGCTTCGTCAACTGGTCGAGCACAAGCGCTGCCGCAGCCACTACCGCCATCCGTCTGGTCGGCCCCAAATTCACGTTTCCAAAGCCACTTTCTGCCCCACTTCCGACTCAAACGCAAGTCCGGTCGGGCAAGGGTACCGGTACTGAGTTTGGACTAACGAGACCGCTTCTAAATTCTTGTTTGGCGCAGGCCGGCGCGCTATTTTCGATCGGTTCAACCGTGAATGCGCGCTGGTTTGCCGCCGTCGAAACGATTCGTTCAGGAATGGTGCGAGGCGGCCAAACGGACATGCCATGCGGAAATGTGTAACAATGCTTTGTGCTTCTTGCAGGCGAATTAAACCTTCTGTTCTCGCGCCGGCGCAGCTTCTCCTCGTCGGCCTGCTTGCCTGCCCGGGCGCAAAAACTGCCGGGGCGGACGTTGCCATGCTGCCGCCGCCGGCGAACCGCAAAATTGACTTCGTAAAAGACATTCAGCCGATTCTCGCCCGGAGCTGCTACGAGTGCCACGGACCGAAAAAGGCCGAGGCCGAATTGCGCTGGGACGCCAAGGACATCGCGATCAAAGGCAGCGAGCACGGCCCGGTCATCGAGCCAGGCAAGAGCAGGGAGAGTTTGATGATCCAGCTCGTCGCCGGCCTCAAAGGCGAGGACAAAGTGATGCCGCAGAAAGGCGACCGCCTGACCGCCGAACAGATCGGTTTGCTGCGCGCGTGGATTGACCAGGGAGCAGCTTGGCCGGACAGCGCGTCGGTCAAAGTGGAGGACAAACGGAACCATTGGGCCTTCAAACTGCCCGCGCGCCCGGCCGTGCCGAAAGTGAAAAACAGCAAATGGGTGCGCAACTCGATTGACAATTTCGTCCTGACGCGCCTGGAACACGAAAGCTTGAAACCTTCACCGGAAGCCGATCGCGTCACACTCATGCGCCGGCTGAGCCTCGACCTCGTCGGCCTGCCTCCCACGCCACGGGAAGTGGACGAATTTGTCCGCGACAAATCAGCGGAAGCCTACGACGAACTCGTCGAACGCCTGCTTGCGTCGCCACATTACGGGGAGCGCTGGGGCCGGCACTGGCTCGACGCGGCGCGTTATGCCGACAGCAACGGTTACGAAAAGGACGCCGCGCGCTCGATCTGGCCCTATCGTGACTACGTCATCCAGGCCTTCAATCGCGACCTGGCGTTCGATCAGTTCACCCTCGAACAACTCGCCGGCGATTTGCTGCCGCACCCGACGCTCGATCAGCGCGTTGCCACCGGTTTCCTGCGCAACTCGATGCTCAACCAGGAAGGCGGTATCGAGCCCGAGCAATTCCGCACCGAAGCGATGATTGATCGCATGGACGCCATCGGCAAAGCGTGGCTCGGCCTCACGATCAACTGCTGTCAGTGCCACGACCACAAATACGATCCCATTTTGCAGCGCGAGTACTACCAGCTCTTCGCCTTCCTGAACAACGACGATGAGCCGTTCATCGAAGTCCCAACGCCGCAGCAGCAGAAGAAGCGCGAAGAAATTGTCTCGCAGGTCCGCGAACTGGAAGACAAGGCGATGCATGAAGCGACCCATTTGACCGAACGCATGTCCGCCTGGGAAAAAGAAATCGCCGATGCCGCCGGCCAATGGACCGTGCTGGAGCCGAAGGAATGGCTGAACTTCGCGACGAAATACGAGAAGCAAAGCGACTATTCACTGCTGGCGGGCGGCGATGTAAAGCCCGGCGCGGTCACCCACGTCTGGGTGGACACGACGCTCACGAACCTGACCGGGTTCCGTCTCGAAGCGTTGACGCACCCGAACCTGCCCTATGGCGGACCTGGCCTGGTGGCCAAAGGCAGCTTTCTGCTCAAGGAATTCACTTGTGAAGCCTCCGCGCTGCACAGCCCGACGGTGACGAACCAGGTCAGGTTCCGTCGCGCGCTCGCGGATATGGAAGCGCCCGGTTTCAGCATCACCAACGCGATTGATGGCGACACGGAAAAAGGCGGCTGGACCGCGGCGACGGTTCCGGTTCGTCGGAACACGGAGCATCGCGCGGTCTTCGAATGCGCCGAGCCGATTGTCGGTTTTGCCGGCGGGACCCGACTGAAGTTTACGATTTATCAAAAGCACACGAGCGGCGACGGCCACAGCGGCGAACTGGACAAGGAGAGCAGGCTCGATTGCCACACGCTGGGCCGGTTCCGCCTCGGCGCCACCTCCAAAGGCGCAGAGCGCTGGGAAGCTCACGCCGCTGGCGTGTCCGTCGCAGCGGCCCGCCGCGACGAAAAGGATGTGTCGGCGAGCCAGACCGGCATCGAGTCCGCTCCAGTCAGCTCGAACACGGCCCCTTCGATCAGCGAGCCGCCGACCGCTGCACGCGGGCCGGGTGCGCTCCACGAATTCAAAGGTTTCGAACTGAAAGTGGACCCGCTTACCGCAGCGCAGCGGACGATTCTTGCGATTTCTGCCCAGGAGCGCTCGACCGAGCAAATGCGCGACCTGTTCAACGCCTTCCGCTACCAGGACGCGGCCTTCGCGCAGGTGAACAAGCAAATTGACGATGTACTGACCAACTGGCCTTACACCGCGACGTCGCTCGCGCTGCAACAACGCCCCGTGCCGCGCGAGACCCACATTTTCAAGCGGGGCGATTGGCAACGGCCTGGCGAAGCGGTCCGGCCGGACGTGCCCGCGCTGTTGCACCCCTTCCCGAAGGACGCACCGCGCAACCGCCTCGGTCTCGCCAGGTGGCTGGTGGACCGGCGCAGTCCGACGACCGCGCGCGTCATCGTGAACCGCATCTGGCAGGCCTATTTCGGCCAGGGCCTGGTGACCACGCCGGAGGATTTCGGCACGCGCTGCGAGACACCGTCTCATCCGGAGTTGCTCGACTGGCTGGCCTGCGAATTTATGGACTCGGGGTGGAGTGTTAAATCGTTGCACCGTTTGATCGTTAAATCGGCCAGCTATCGGCAGGCATCGAGAGTTCCGCCGGGGCTCCTGGCCAAAGACCCTTACAACCGGCTGCTCGCCCGCGGCCCGCGATTTCGCGTCGAAGCCGAAATCGTTGAGGACATTGCGCTCTCCGCGGGCGGGCTGCTGAACCTCAAAATCGGCGGGCCGAGTGTGCTTCCGCCGATTCCCCCGAGCGTCGGGGACACGGTCTATGGGGGATTGTCGTGGCCGGAGAGCGCGGGTGAGGACCGCTATCGCCGTGGCATGTACACGTTCTGGAAACGCTCCTTGCCGTTTCCGTCGCTGATCGCCTTCGACGCCCCGACGGCCGAAAACGCCTGCACCCGCCGCGTCCGCTCGGACACGCCGCTGCAGGCCCTCACGACTCTCAACGAGAAGACGTTCGTCGAGGCGGCGCAGGCGATGGGTTTGCGCGTGCTCCAGGAAGGCGGCAAGGACGACCGCAGCCGCGCCGTTTACGCGTTCCGGCTCTGCACCGGCCGCGTGCCAACGGAGTCGGAGCTTAAATCGGTTCTCAGTTTCCAGGACGAGCAATACAACTATTTTGAAAACCGTTCCTCGGCAGCGCTGGCCGTTGCCGTGGCCGACCTCAGGAAAGTGCCGCCCGACGTGAACCTGCACAAGGTCGCCGCCTGGGCGATGGTGTCGCGCGCGATTTTAAACCTCGATGAAACGATTACCAAAGAATAAGTCCGAAATCCGAATCCCCGAAGCTCGAATGAACCGCACCGTCCAGCCCGAGTTTGAAGGCGAACCGGGAATAGACGAACTGGCTTTCTGGGGATTGACAGCAGACGGTGATGCCTGCGAACTGCGCGACGAACCGCCGCGTCATCTTTACGACCTTGGCGAGCGCACGGCGCGTTTTGGAGAAGCCGTCATCCGATTTACCAGGAAAGTCCCTTTCAATCCGGTCAACAATCGTCTGATTGACCAGCTTGTCGGCGCTGGAACGAGCGTCGGAGCCAATTATTGCGAAGCGGACGACGGTGTTTCCGGGAAGGATTTTCGCCATCGCATAGGCACGTGTCGTAAGGAAGCGAAGGAAGCCATGTATTGGCTACGCATGGTTGTCACTTCCGAACCTGACTTGAGAGATGAAGCGCGAGTCCTGTGGAAAGAAGCGCGCGAACTCAATCGCATCTTTGGATCTATCTGGCGAAAAAGCGCATGAACAAAAATCCGAAGTTCAAATTCCCGGAGCCCGAATCCAGGCAACAAGTGAGCCGCTGTTCTTTCGGACTTCGGGGATTCGAATTTCGGAATTTGCCAAAACCAGTAAATTAGAAAGCCGTTATGAACCTCAGTTTCGAACTTCGATCGGAATACTCAAAATATGTGACCCGCCGCTGGTTCCTCCGCCAGTGCGGCGTCGGACTCGGCTCGATCGCACTCGCATCGTTGCTCGACCCCGGGAAGGTGTTCGGCGGTGAAAAGATGGCCGCTGCTTCAAACCCCCTCGCGCCCAGGCAGCCGCATTTCAAGCCGAAGGCGGAGCGGGTCATCTACCTGTTCATGGGCGGCGCGCCGAGCCAGCTCGATCTGTTCGATTACAAGCCGAGTCTCGCCAAATACAACGGCAGGCCCGTGCCGAAAGAAGTTGTGATGGGCCAGAAATACGCCTTCATCAAACCGGACGCGGCGCTGTTCGCGAGCGAGTTCAAGTTCGCCAGGCACGGCCAGTGCGGCGCGGAACTTTCCGAGGCAATGCCGCACCTCGCGGAAGTCGTGGATGACATCGCCATCGTGAAGTCGATGACCACCGACGCCTTCAATCACGCGCCCGGCCAGGTGTTGATGCAGACCGGCGCGACGCAGTTCGGGCGGCCGAGCATGGGTTCGTGGGTGCTGTACGGCCTCGGCAGTGAATCGCAGAATCTGCCGGGCTTCGTCGTGCTGAATTCCGCGGGCGGACTCAGCGGCGGCGCTGCGCTTTACGGCGGAGGCTTTCTGCCGACGGTTTATCAGGGTGTGCCGTTCCGCAAATCGGGAGATCCGGTCCTGTTCCTCTCCAACCCCGCCGGTGTCACGAACCAGATGCAGCGTCGGACGCTCGACCTTGTTAAGGACCTCAATGAACGGCATCTCAGCGCCATGGGCGACCCGGAAATCGCCACACGGATCAATTCGTTCGAGATGGCGTTCCGGATGCAAAGCAGCGCGCCGGAGTTGATGGACGTTTCCCGGGAATCGCCCGAGACGCTGAAGCTGTATGGCGCTGAGCCGGGCAAACCCTCGTTTGCGATGAATTGTCTGCTGGCCCGCCGTCTGATCGAACGCGGCGTGCGTTTCGTGCAATTGTTTCACGAGGGTTGGGATCACCACAGCGAAGTCGTCAAGGGTATAAAAGACCAGGCGGGCAAGACCGACCAGGCGAGCGCCGCGCTCATCAAAGACCTCGCGCAACGCGGATTGCTGGAGGAGACGCTGGTGATCTGGGGCGGCGAATTCGGTCGCACACCGATGGTTGAGGCAAACGCGGACTTCGGCAGGAAATGGGGCCGTGACCATCATCCGCAGGCGTTCACCATGTGGCTGGCCGGTGGCGGAATCAAGCCTGGCATCACAATCGGCGAAACAGATGAGTTGGGTTTCCACGTCGTGAAGGACAAAGTGCACGTCCACGACCTGCACGCCACGATCCTGCACCTGCTCGGCTTCGATCACACGAAGCTAACGTTCCGCTTCCAAGGAAGAGATTTCCGCCTGACCGACGTGGCGGGTGAAGTGGTGGAAGAGCTTCTCGCCTGACGCCGACCTGGTTCATCAGAATCGCCGTCCGACGATCAGCTTGAGGATCAGATGGTCCGTGCTGTGCGTCACGCCGACGCCGACGCCGAAGTTCAATTCCCAGTCAGAGGAGAAGTTCAGATCGATCGCCGGCATGACGAGGTGTTCCTGATCGCCTCCCGAGTCGAAATGCGTCACCGGCCCCAGGGAACCGTAATATTCCACGCCCACGGTGACGACTTTCGTCAGGTCATAACTCACTTTGGCGTTCGGTGCGAACTCGAAACCGGCCGCCGAGTTCAGTCCTTTGAGCGATTTTTCCAACGTGGGATTAAAAGACGCGTACCAACGGCCCCATTGCCTGTCGATAATAGGGCGGATTTCCACTGACCAGGTGTCCTCCGAGAACTTGCGCTGCTGGTAGCCGATCTCTGCGGACAGACTGACGCCAACCGGCCAGTGCCACTCGTCCGGGACGCGGATGCGCGGCCGGATGTGATCGCCCACCCACTGCCAGCCGTCGCCTGCTCGCGCGCTGCTAAAGAGGTAAAATCCGGTCTCAAACCGCGGCGTGAATCCGTGTGTGATCTCCAGTGTCTCGTGAAACGCGTGATCGCTCGGCAGCACGCCGTTCTCCGCCTGTTTCCGGCCGTCCAAGGTAAGGTTGCTGTGCAACTCCACCATTGTCTTGCCCTCCGGAACCGTCTCCGAGCCATAAACCTGAATTTCATAATTGTCCTGAGCAAAGAGCCGAAAGGTGATCACGAGCATGGCCGTGGCCAATACAATTGAACGAAGAAAGGAAAAGACGGCGCGGCGTAAGTTCCTTCGTGAATGGTCCATTCGATTGATGCGGCAAATCGAAGCGGGACGCGAATCGCGCGTCAATCTGCAAACGCACGGTTCCGTAATATTATCCCTAAAGTTTTCGCAACTTGCGCAAGCTTTCCGCGGCGCGTAGTGGCACGGGCGTCTCGCAGCGTCTCGCCCGTGCCACTACTCTTTCCGGCTCCGCCGGGCTGTGGGGACATCGCGCCTTACCGCGCCGGTTCCTTTTGGCCGCCGATGCTCCAGAGGTGTTTCTCGGTGCGGACAAACAATCGGCCGAGGGCGACGGCGGGTGTGCTGTGACAGAGTTCGTTCAGCGCGTAGCGATGCAGCACATTGAACTTGTCACTCGCTTCCAACGCGACGATTTCGCCGGCCGTGGAGACGCAGAAGAGCCGTCTATCCACCCATACGGGCGAGCCGAAGTAGTTGCCGCCGACGCGCTCCTGGTAACGGATTTCGCCGGTCGGCGCGTGGAGACAGGTCACGATGCCGCTATCGCTCCAGAGCCAGACGAGGTCGCCCATGACGATGCCGGTCGGCACATACGGCGCGGACTTCTTCATCTGATAGGCCAACTCGGGTTGTTTGTCCCTGGCGGGATCGCCCGCTTTCACGGCGGTGACAAAGTTACCGCCGCCGCCGCTGCCGCAGGAGCCAAGGATGATGTCCCCGGCAATGAGCGGCGAGCTGACCGTTCGCTTGTCGAACGCCTGCTCGTATTCCCAGAGCACTTTGCCGGTGGAGGGGTCGAGCGCAGAGATGCCGTCGGCCTGGCTGTCGAAGATAATCGCGGGCTTGCCGCTTTTGGGCTCCAACACGCAGGGCGTCGAGTAGGCGACGACGGCGCTGCGGCGCGGCGTTTGCCAGAGTGTCTTGCCCGTCCTCGAGTCCACGGCAACGATGAAACTTTCGCCACTGTGCGGGCTGTCCTTTACGAACTTCTGGTCGTCCTGAAAGTTTCCCAGGATTACCCGATCCCTGTAAACGATGGGGGAGATGCCGCAGCCGTGCTGGCTAACGAAGGGGCCGAAGTCGCGTTGCCAGATCGTTTTGCCGAGATGGTCGAGCGCGGTGAGGAAAAAATGCTCCGGCTCGTTCCAGACGACATAGATGCGCTCCGCGTCCACGGCGGGCGTGGAGGAAGCGAAGCTGTTGAACTGATGCCGCGCGAAAGGCGTGAGTGGAAAGTCGCGGCGCCAGGTGAGCTTTCCGTCCTCCGCGCTGAGGCAGAGCACGGAGATGCCGCCGGATTTGTCGCCGGTGCTGGTGAGGAAGATGTGGTCGCTCCAGAGAACGGGCGAGGAATGTCCGGTGCCGGGAAGTTCGACCTTCCAGTTGATGTCGGCGTCGGTGATCCTGGCAGGGACGGTTTGGGCGTGGCTGACGCCGGTACCGTTCGGTCCGCGGAAGCGGGTCCACTCTTGCGCCTCGGCGCGGAGCGCGAAGCGAGTGAGCGCGGCGATAACCAAAGTGGCCGCGAGAATTGCTTTCATGCGCAGTGTCTGAAATGGAGTTCAACGCCACTGGATCGTTTTGAGCGCGGTTTTCTGCACCGGAATTCGTTTGAAACGGCG
>Ga0209056_10008917_pt1 | contig 10266 bp, 7 predicted proteins | sample GraSoiAngelo_114_FD_185876 | JGI IMG/M metagenome (GOLD analysis project Ga0209056, IMG submission 185876) | Grasslands soil microbial communities from the Angelo Coastal Reserve, California, USA - 14_0903_13_40cm (SPAdes) (version 2) | ecosystem: Environmental > Terrestrial > Soil > Grasslands ...
CGACGCCGGGCAAGTCGGCAGCTAGCTCCCCGAGTAAGGATTGCGCCGCGTCCCCGAGTTCAACCCAGGGCGCGACGGTAGCGACCTGCGACCAGAAGCGAGCGAACCGCACTCGCCAGATCAGCAGCGGGACCGTCACGGCTCCTCCCACCCAGTCCCCCTTCCACGCATACGCCCCTTCGGATGCACCTGACCATCCACCGAACAGGGGGGGCCGGCGCGCCCGGCGACGTGAGGGCAGACGTAAACGCCCCGCAGGCCATTCCCATGCGGCCTACGGGGCGCCTCTCGTGGTCCGTCTACCGAGACAGGAGAGAACGTCTCAGCGGGACCGGCTCCCCTCTATCACCCCAGCGACAGCGGTCGTCAAGTGTCGCGAGCTTGTCGGGCGGGCGGCCATGCTTCGCGGGCGCATCATCACGACCACGAGTCTAGGAGCGAATGGCGCATTGGCTAACTGCGGACGCGGCGGAAACCCTCATGCGACAGCTCGCCCGACAGGGCGGGCAAACTTACCGTGGCTACCTCGGGTCCTCGGGTCGTCCCGACGCCGGCGCGGGGCTGTGGCGGGCTCTAGGCGCGTCGCCGGTGCTTGTCTCGTCCTGCTTGCCTTTGGCAGGCCGACCAGGTAGGCGACCTCGGAGACGCGGAGGTTGGTGATGAGGCGCAGGAGGTTGACCCTACACGGAACCACTCCTGCTCTGTTACTCCTTCTCGGAGGCTGTGCATCCTCCATCATGATACATCCCGAAGACTCCGCGACGCTCAAGACTGTAAAGGTCGCTGCGCGGGTCGCGGAGGCGATTCCGACGCTCGGTCTGGTTGAAGTCTATTACGCTTGCGCTCGGGACGTCTGCTCCGGGCTCAGAGGCGCGTGCGATGCGCAGCGGGGGGTCGCAGCTCAGGTATGGTGGGCCTGCCATGACCACGTAGCGGTCCAGTTTCAAGCCGCCGCGAACTCGCTGAATCAAACCACTGCCAATTTTGCCGCCAGCCGAGGCGTCAGCTGCCAGACTCAGTGCGTGCGGACGGGCAATCTCCTAAACTGCTCCGAGCGGTGCAACTAGCACTACCCGTCTCGGCCCGCAGCCCCACCGGCGCGGGCAGGCGCGTGAAGTATTGTGGAATGTCGCAGCGCACGCTCTGAAGCGGGCGAGCTAGACGCCCGCTAGCGAAAAGAGTCGAGTGCGCCGGGCCCGCTACGCGCTGCGGATCGGTACGACCTTCGCCGCCGCCTTCGCTCACCTTCGCGTCTCGGGCACGAAGCGGCGCCACGGCCGGCGCGCCTGCACCACCGCCCGCCTAGCGTCCGAGGCGCCAGCTTCGCCCACTCGCACGCGGCGCGGGCGTCAGCGCGAACACGCCGCGCCTCTGCCTTCATCGCCGCCGCCTCGCGGATCGCGTCGTCGAGGGACCACGGGCGGGGGCTCTCCACGCCGGCAGCGTAGCACGCCCGTCACCGTGGCGAACACCGCGCCGCGAAAAAACACACACTGCGGTAGAGCGGCGGAGCTTCTGCCGTCGCGGCGTCCGCCGTGCTCGCTGCACTCTTGTCGGTTCAGCACGTTGCGTCGCTGTTGCAGCGCGTGCCGCGAGGGGCTTTGCAAGTTCGGCGCGTTCCGCTGGAGTTGCTCTGCCTCGATCTCGAAGGGCGCGCGGCACAGCTACCCTGATTAGGGTTTTGCTCTAGGCCGTCTTCGGACCATAGCGGCGCGAGCGGTGATGATCGGGCGGAAAGGGGCTCGTATGCCCACCGCTCGACGTTCGTTTGCTGCTGCTGATCCACCCGCTATCACAGTCCCCGCGGGTCGTCCGCCTTCGGGCGGCGACCGCTTTCTGCGCTGGCCGGACGTTCACGCCCGCACCGGCTTGTCGCGCACAACCGTCTGGCGCTTGGTGCGGCACGGCACCTTCCCGGCGCCGCGGCGGCTGAGCGCCAACGCCGTCGCCTGGCTCTCGTCCGAGGTTGACGCCTGGATCGCCAGTCGGACGCCAACCCGCGCGAGCGCCGGAGGTCCCGCATGTTGAACGACGGCATTCTCGCCGCGAACGCGGGCGCCGATGCCGCGCGTCCAGAGGCCGCCGAAGTCGCCACGCTCCTCCCGCCCGTCGAAACCGTAGACGCGCTCCCACCCGAGTCGCTTCCCGGCCTCATCGCCGGCCTCGCCGCGTTGCAGGCGCGCGCAGCGGCGCGGCTCCCTATCCCACCACCGGCGCCGCCGCCGAACGCCCCTCCCGAGCCCGACATGATCGCCGACGTGCGCGAGGTGGCGCGGATCGTGGTGCGCTCTATGTCGTGGGTGCGTAGGAATGGGCACAAGTTGCCGGGGTTTTCGCAGCCAGACGGCAAGGGCTGCAAGGTCTCGTGGTCGCGCCGCGCGCTTACGGAGTGGATCGCGGGCGAGACTTTCCCGTTGACGGGCGCTCGCAAGCGGGCGTAGCAGGTCCGTCTGAACGGAGGGTGCAAGCGATGACGAGTGACGATAGGCAAGCACGAGACGGACGGACGCGGGAAACGCTCCCGCCGGGACTCTACCGGCGCGGTGGCTCGCTGTGGATGCAGTACCGCGTCGGCGGCGGACGCGAGCAGCGGGAGCCCGTGCCGGCCGACGAGAATGGAAAGCAGCTTAGCCCCCGTGCCGCTGCGCGACTGCGCAGCGAGCGTATCACCCAGCTTTCACGCGGCGAAGTCGTTGCCGACTCTCGCCGGCTCACGGTGGGCGCGCTGCTCGACGCCGTGCTGCTCGACTACGAACTAAACCGGCGCGGCAGCATCGCCACGGCGCGAGCGCGGCTCCGCATCCTGCGCGAGGCAATCGGCCCGCGGGCTGCGGTGACGTTCGCCACCGAGGATGTGCAACGCCTTCAAGTCGAGTGGCAACGCGGGGGCTCACGGCTGGGACGATCAACAGGCGGTGCAATCTGCTCCGCAAGGCGTTCCGACTTGCTTGGCGCAGCGGGAAGCTCCCCCGCCTCCTCTACGTCCCTCGCTTGGAAGAGCACGCGGCGCGCGCCGTCTACATCAGCGAGCGCGAGGCCGAGAAGATCGCCAAGCACCTGCCCGAGTACGCGCGCGATCCGTTCCGCTTCTCGCTGCTCTACGGGATTCGCAAGGGGCAGCTCGCCGCTACCGAGCGCCGCTTCGTCAACCTCGACCGCGAGGTGATCGAGTGGCCAGCGGCCGTCTGCAAGGCGCGAGAGGCGCATACGCTTCCGCTTGAGGGCGAGGGGCTCGCCATCGTCGAGCGGGCCATGGCGAACGCGCGGCCGTGGTGTCCGTATCTCTTTCACGGCCGGGACTGTGCGCCGGGGCGCGTGCGCCCGCGTTCGACCGGCTACGCCTGCCTCGGCAACCTGCGCCTGGCGTTCCAGAAGGCGTGCGAGGCGGCCGGGCTCGTCGTTGGGCGGAAGAACGGCGGGCTTGTGTGGCACTGCACGCGGAACACGGCCGCGACGGACCTTGCGGCGGCCGGCTGCACGATCGAGGACGTGATGAAGGTCGGCGGCTGGAAGACGGCCGACGTGGCGCGGCGCTACGACTTGGGCAACCTTGAGGCGCTGCGGGCGCGCATCGCGGCGGCACGCGAGCGGGGGAAGGTCGTCAGGCTCGCGGACAAGCGGAAGGCGCAGGCGTGAGGCAGACCGCGCACGTTCGAGCACAATCCGAGCACAATCGGCCCTTGCCCCGACCGCCCTGCCCTGCTAACTCCGCGACTTCTCTCTGTCCCCGTCGTCTAGCCTGGCCTAGGACACCGGCCTTTCACGCCGGTAACGTGGGTTCGAATCCCGCCGGGGACGCTGTTGAGGTCGTGGTGGGGTTGTCGGGTGGGGAGCACGGTCAGTGGGATGGTCAGTCGGAAACTTCGCGGGGACGCGTTGGCCCCGCCCAGCGGGCGTTGGGTTGCTGCCGTCTCCGTCCCGCGCCGCGGCGAGGAGTGCCTCCATGCCCGTCGTCTCGGGCGAGCAAGGGGGGAAGTACGCGAGCGGCTACCACAACGCCTCGGGACGATCCAGGAACGCACCTCTCGGAGAGCCCGGGAGCGTCGTCGTAGTCGTGACGGGCGCCTGAGAGGAGGTGGTGGTGGCGCCGGTGGTGGTCGAGGTGGTGGACGGACACGTGAACGGCCCGCAGGTGAACGCACAGTTGATGAGCCCCACGTCGCACTGCGCTATCCTGAGGGAGTCGCCGATGTTGCAGGCGCCGTCCCCGTTGACGTCGCACGCCTCGGGCTGCGTGAGCTGACTACATTGCCGCAGCCCCACATCGAACTGGGCCACTACGAGCGCATCCCCGACATCGACGATCCCGTCCCCGTTCACGTCGCCGCAGCGGACTGCGGCGACCGTGGTGGTCGCCGTCGGCGAGGCTGCTCTACCCGAGGAGGCGGTCGCGAGCAGGAAGGAAAGGGAAAGGCGGGCAGCCAGAAGCCCACGGGCCGGGAAGCGCAAGGCGTCCTCCTTTACCCACCTCCCCAATGGCGAACAGGGGTAATCGTCCCACGCGATCCCGCCATCCGTCAATCACGGACGTCACCCGCGCGATGGGAAAAGACCCGTGCGGGGATTCTAGTACCGGGAACTCCATCCGTGACGCACATCGCGTTCAGTCGCGGCTGCACGCCGTAACGACCGGACACCCTCTTCAAAGTACGCCGTGTCGGCCGGTTCGCGGATGCGACGTTGGGCTGATGAGCGGAACCGCGACTACGACACCTACTTCGCGGTCATTCCGGGACGGCCCCAGATCATCCTCAAGGGAGAGTCCATGCGGAGAGAAGCGTTCGACCTTGACGAACGCGACGGACTCAGCCACGGAGGGTTCCGGTCACGTCGGCGTTTGGCGGTGAGAAGATGATGTCTCGATCGCGCGGATTCACTTGGCCGTTCCCCCAGGGCACGGCGGTGCGAGCAGGACGATGGCATCGGAGACACGCTGGATATGGTCGGACGAAGCCGCTCGCGAGGAAGATCCCAAAGCGTAGCAAGGCATCACTGCTTCTCGCTGCCGTCACCTCCGCATGCACGATCAGCATGAACGGCAGGCAGCCGAAGGACGAGGTCAGGGCCAGCGCTCAACCGGTCGTCCGCGAGGCGCGAGGTCCATCCATGGTCTCAGATCGGGCAGAGCGAAAGGACGCGGAGGGCAACGACGATGACGAGGGGCGTGATCCGGCCAAGAGAGCTGCGGAGGCCTACAAGAACAAGCGATTCCTCGAGGCCCTCCATCTTGCTCCAGATCAATATGCCTCGTTGAAGAGCATCGATACGCCGAGCATCACGGTAGCCACGGCGTGGCGCTCGAAGAGCGGCACGAAAGGGACCAGCCGCCTCGAACAATGGTCGACCGTCACATCGGCATCAGCAAGCCGGGGCGAAGATGTGTTTCGCCTTGGAGTTCAAGTCCTCTCTCTCACATCTGGGACACCAAAGGGAGATGAGGCGATCGGAAGTTCAGAGGAACGACGGTTTCGTCCAACCACTCGTCTCGATGCCGGAGTGGAGCCGAGCATCGGTTGGACTCGCGAGGGCACCCTATCGCCCTTCGTCGAGGTGGGCACGACGCCGCTCAACGGCATCCTCTCCCCCACGGTGCGAGGCCGTGCAGGGACACGGGTACGGTTCGCTGATGGCATAGAGCTATCCACCGAGGCATCCCGAGAGCCCGTCACGGAATCGATCCTGTCCTATACTGGCATCATCGACCCGGCGACCGGGAGGGGGTTCGGCCGAGTCGTTGAGACTGCCGGCCAAGCGAGTGCGTCATATTCCATTACCAAGCGCTGGGATGCCGCCGCCATGGCCTCGGGGGGCATCAGGACGGGAACGGATGTCGCCGACAACGTGCACGCCTCCGCCGACCTGAGCCTCTCCTACGACCTGAAGCTCCCAAAGTGTGACTCTCTCACGATTGGCCCCGAGTATAGTTTCGAGCACTTCGACCGCAACGAGAGCGGATTCACGTTGGGTAACGGTGGCTACTACAGCCCGCAGACCTTCCACCGGATCGGTGTCGGTCTGAATTTCCTCAGTCTCGAAGCACAGGACCTCGTGGTCCGCGGGAGTCTGTCCCCCGGCTGGCAGCATAGCCGAGAAGCGGGCGCTCCCGTCTTTCCCTCGAGCGAGCGCAGCGAACGTACGGCCACGACGAGGACGGATAGTGCAGATTTCGACAGCGAGATCGAAGCCGTTTACCGATTGACCGACCATTGGGCATTGGGTGGACGTGCACACGTGGAACGGAGTCCGCAGTTCAACGAGTTGTTTGCGGGGATTTCGTTGAGGTTCAGCTTCGGCCCACGCGGCTCACTGGTGAGCACTGATATCCCGGTGTTCCCCAGTTACTGAACTCGGAGGCCGCCTCGGACAGTCCTATCCCTTCGCGTCTGCGGCCTGTAGTACGAATCGGGGGACATCGGGAAAGTCATCGAGCACGTTGGCGCTACGTTTGACGCCCCGCGTGACCGCCCAGCGAGCGAGCCAATTGATCGATTCGTCTCCCGTGTAGACGTCGGCCGACGCATAGGCATCATCCCGGAGGGCCGCATCGAGGGAGATGAACGAGTAACCGCGTTGCCTCATCATCCGCGCAAGGTCGACGAAGTGATCGGCGTTCAACATGTTCGCGTGCAGCAGCACGACCTGCTTGATTTCACGGCCGAACAGCGTGACCGAAAGTCTTTCACTGTAGTGGAACACCCGCTTCGTGTAGCGAATGTACGTCGTGGCCAGGCGCCGCATCATTCGTGCGTCGCCGCGCTCGGCGGCCTTGCTGTACGCCGCGGCGAAGATGTAGTCATCGTTGTCCACCGTCACGGGCGCAACGCGGTATCCTCGTCCGGCCAGGAAACGCTCGACGTCCCGGCGGGTGGCGAGGTCCCGTCCCGTGTGTAGGTACGGGTGCCGGAAGTAACGCAAGCGCATGCCTTTCCGCCGCAGCAGCTTGCCCGTCACCCTCTCGCCGCGGACGACGTCGGCGTCGAAGCCGGCAGGAGATGTCGCGTGCAGGTCGGTGTGAGCGAACGTGTGGTTACCGAGCTCGAGCCCGGCGTCGAGCCACATTTGCAGGAGCGCAATCCCGCTTCGATCCGGCGCCCCGTGGCGGTCATGGCGGAATCCGTAGAGGCCATATTCGTTGACGAAGCCGACCACGGGGACGTTCCAGGCCGCGATCTCGGCCAGCAACCTTCGTGTCAGGGTCGTGCGTGCCGCGGCATCCATCTGAGTCACGGAAATCACGGGTAGGTCGTCGAAAGTCACTGCTGCTTCACGAGCCGGCATCCCCGAAGGTTCGGTGGACCGGCTGGCGTCCCAGGTTGCGTGGCTGAAGGTGAGCGCGCAGAGGCACATGGCCACAGCCGCCCACCCCGCTGTGCCCAATTCGGGGAGTCGTCGAGCGCGGAACCCACGGGCGGGCGTGCCGGCGCGAACTCTCCGCAGCTTCCAGGCCTGCAATGTTGCGGCCGAAAGAGAATGCAGCCGAAGCGCGACACCGCCGACCACGTCTTCCAGTGCGGCGTGCCAACCGATGAACACGTGGAACGCGTAACCCAGCGCTGCAGCGTACCAAGCGAAGAAGAGACCCGCTACCCACGCGCCGGCGGCGCAACGCACTGCCGCCTGGGCGATTGCGAAGAGCGTCAGGCCGAACTGGGCGGCAATGTGGACCGGTGGCGCGGCCGTCCTTCCCCGAACCTTGGGCGTCCGTTGGAAGGGGATCTTCCGGCCGGTCCAGAGTTGCCACAGGGAATTGACGGCACCGGCGAAATTGATGGGCAGCAGCATCGCGTTCAGCGCCATGGCGCCCAACACCTCTGGTGCTCGATTGCCGTTGTGCTTGAGATCGCGCCGGAACACGAACAGGTAGGCGAGGCACGCGGGCAGCGGCATGGCGGACCAGGCCGTGTCGAACGGTAAGAGCATCAGCGCCAGGCCGCTCATGCTGCCCAGCGGCGCGCTCAGGATGTACTGGGTGCGGATCACTGCTTCGCAGAAGCGGCGTACGGAGGGTCTGGCGCACAAATAGCGGAACACATTGGGAAGTATGAGCAGTCCACCCGTTGCCCAGCGCCGGCGCTGGATCAACAGGGCACCGAAATCTGGCGGTGTCGCGCTATAGGCGAGGCGCTCCGGGTAGTTGTACACCGTCCAGCCCTTCCGAATCAGATCTACGGTCGTGTCCGTGTCTTCGTTGAGGGTGCGATCGCGCACGTACACGACAACGGGATGACCGCGCTCCCTCACCGTCTGGACGATGTCATCCAGCGCCGCGCGGCGTACGAGGGCGCTGGCACCGACCCACGACCCGGCGCCGAACAACGTCGCGCCTTGGTGGGACATGAGCTGTACGTCGGTCGTGGCTCCGGCCACCCGTTCGACCATGCTCGCGGCCCCGGGCACAGAGGCATAGGGCGTCTGCACGACGGCGACCCGTTCGTTGCCCGGTTGGATCATGAAATGCACGAGGCGCAAGGAATACTCGGGCAGGATCAGGCTGTCCGCGTCGAGCACGATGATGAACTCGGCATTCGGTATGCGAAGCGTTGCCTGAGCGTCCTCCGTCCGTACGAGCAGGAGGCCGTCCGGCGATGCGGCTTCCCGGAAGCTGTGTCCCATGAGCGCAATGTAGCTGTTCAAGTTCATCGCCTTGTTGGACTCATGGGAAAGGTTCACGTACCGCCGGCGCTCGAAACTCGTGATCTCCACCTTGAACAGCGCCGCCAGACGGCGATACTCCGCCAGGAAATCTATCGGCTCGGATTGCGTCAGCAGCTCGACGGCCTGCGCACGGTGTGCTTGGGCGGGCGCGCGCAATATCCGTTCGACGAACAAGGCATCGTTGTGGTCGGTGATGGCCGTATCGTCCGCCAGTCGGTCCAGCCAGTCCGCCGCCTGCTGCAGCAACGTCGCCAGCCGCCGGATCTCCTGCCGCGGTTCGATCGACGCAAGCGCTCGTCGCTGCGTGAAGTCGGCGAGCGCCCGCTCGAACGTGCCGCACGGCTCGCCCAGCAGGGTGCTGATCTCCCGTGGCAGCTCACGCGTCGCAGCGAGCTTGGCGGCGTCCTCCCGGTCGCGCGGCGCGGGCGGGTCGTCGATGAGGAGCACGACTCTACGGTTGGGAGATTGCTGCAGTACGGCAGAGAGCAGCGTCTGGCGTACGACGCGCGGTTCCTCCTTGTAGGAGGGGACCAGGATCGTCAGGGCCGGCGCATTGCGGGGATGGATACGGTACAAGGCCGAAGCGGATTGGGTACGATGCGTCGCGAGGCGCTTCAGGTATCCCAGCCGCGTGATCTGGTAGATCAAGCCGGAGAACAGGAAAAAGCCGATCAGGCCCTTCCCGACGAGCAATTCGGTTGCCTTCGCCCATTCGGCTCTCTCGAGAAGCCCGATCAATCCGATCCCCCCTTCGACGGTGAAGGCGAGGATGGAGATCAAGGTGCCAGCGAGCGCGATGTAGCTGATTGGCACCTCGTTCCGGAAGGCAGTGAGCCGTTCCCGGTCGAGCGTGCGGGAATGGCCCCATGTGGAAAGAAAGTCCCGATTCATGTCGTAAGCCCGTGCGTATGACGCACGCGAAGGGTGTGAGCGCGCGCGCAGCGTTCAAAGGGCTATCCGGAGACTGGCTTGCAGACATTCGGGGAGCAATACCAACGAGGGTGTATGCCTCGGCGAGCGGGGATCAACTGCCAAGGCAGGTGCGATCCTGGGGCACGCAGATGCAGGTTCCCAGTCTACGCGTCACGCGCCGGCAAATCTCGGGCAACCTCGAATTCACGCGGCACGGCACGCAACCGGCGGGCCGGCTGGTGACAGTCGATCCCGCGAGCGCGCGCCCGTGCAGCTCTCGCGACGACGTCCGGCTTCAGGCTCTTCGCGCGCGCCTGGGCGCTCGTCTGGCGCGCGCCCCCTCGCGCGCGAGGAGCCAGGCGAGCGTCGTCCGTGCGGCGTCGCGGAGCGATCGGCCGAGGATGACGGCCGCACCGACGGCGGCGTAGCCGACGACGATCGCCGCGGGGCGCTTTCCGGGCTGGTCCCGCCGGGCAGCCGCCAGGCGCTCCGCCTCGCTCTTGCTCAGCCGGCGCGTCACGATCTCGCGCGCGAAGCTCACCTGCTCCGCCATCCCCTCGATCGCGAGCACGGCGCGCGCGTGGCCCGCCGTCAGCTCCCCGCTCTCGAGCTGCGCCTTGACCGCGTCCGGGAGGCCGAGCAGCCGCAGCGTGTTCGTGATCGCCGGCCGGCTCTTCCCCACCCGCTCGGCCAGCTCGT
>Ga0209056_10008918_pt1 | contig 10266 bp, 10 predicted proteins | sample GraSoiAngelo_114_FD_185876 | JGI IMG/M metagenome (GOLD analysis project Ga0209056, IMG submission 185876) | Grasslands soil microbial communities from the Angelo Coastal Reserve, California, USA - 14_0903_13_40cm (SPAdes) (version 2) | ecosystem: Environmental > Terrestrial > Soil > Grasslands...
GAAATCGCGCGCGGCATCAGCGCTTTTCCTCCATTACCAGAATGAGCGCGCCAATCAGCGCGGCGGTGAGCACGAGGCCGACGCATTGCAACGGCCAGACGTAATCGGTCATCAACACTTCACCGATTCGCTTCACCGTGAGCGGTTCAATTTGCGGCGCGCCGATTGAAAGAGCTGGGGTGCGGAAAATCGCCCAGACCAAACCGTTGAACACCGCGATTGCTATAACCACTCCGCCCCAGTTGAACTTATCAGGTGTTGCCGCGTCGCGCCGCGTCAGGAGGATGGTAAACACGATCAGCACCGCGACTGCGCCGACATAGACGAAGACCTGCACCAAGCCGACGAACTCGGCGCCGAGCAAAAAGAAGAATGCGGCGATGCCGACAAACGCCACCGCAAAACTAAGCGCCGCATGAATGAGCGTTGGTAGCGATGCCGCGGCGAGTGCGGCCGCGAGTATCAGAATGGCGATGACGATAAATGCGGCGGTGCTCATTCGGCGAAACGATAGGTGCGAGTCGCAAATTTCTTCCGCGTGTCGATCAACCGCGAAAGCACGACGTAAACAACCACGATAACTCCCAGCGACCAAAGCCATCCGGCCAGGCCGCGCCCTTGGTAATGCCAGACGGCCGCGGAGACGAGACACGTGAAGGCCATCGGCAGCATGAATTTCCAGGCGAAGTTCATGATTTGATCCACGCGAGTGCGCGGTAGCGTCCCACGAACCCAGATGTAAACGAAAAGCAGCGCGGACAGCTTCGCGAAAAACCAGACGTAAGACGGAATAAACTGGAGTCCTGCGATCGGCGCGTGCCAGCCGCCGAGGAAAAGCGTCACGGCCAGGCCGCTAATTGCGAACATTCCAAAATATTCCGCCATGAAAAACGTGGCGTATTTGAATCCGGAGTATTCGGTCATGTGTCCGGCGACAATTTCCGATTCGCCTTCCGGCACATCGAACGGCGTGCGGTTGGATTCGACGAGACCGGAAACAAAAAACAAAATGAACGCAGCCGCGCCCCACGGCGTCGTGACGAACCAATGCGGCACGGCGCCCAGCACGTAGCCACCTTGCGCGGCGACAATCGCATCGGGCGAAAGCGCACCGACGACCATCACCACCGGAAACGTCGTAATAATCAGCGGCAGCTCGTAGCTAATCATCTGTGCGATGGCGCGCATCGCGCCGAGCATCGAGAATTTGTTGTTGCTCCCCCAGCCGGCCATGAAGACGGCGAGCTCAGTCGTGGAACCGACGGCGAAGAAAAAGAGAATGCCGCCATCAATCGCGAACGGCGTCATGTTCCGGCCATAAGGAATCACGCCCAGCGCGAGAATCGCGGTCGCGGCGATCATGATTGGCGCGAGAAAATGCACAACCTTGTCCGCGCGCACTGGCACGATGTCTTCCTTGATGAGCATCTTGATGCCGTCTGCCACCGGCTGAAAAAGCCCGAATGGCCCAACGCGATTTGGTCCGTAGCGATTTTGCATGCGACCGAGAATCTTCCGTTCGAGCACCGAGATAAGCGCAAAGAGCGTGAGAAAGACGCCGAGCAGCGCAAAAATATTGATGAGGCTCGATGCTAGCTGGATCACCCAGTTGGGCGCACCCGTGAGCAGCGGAAGGAGCATCTGCTTTGCGCGGACGAAAATCTGGTCAAGAAAATCGTTCATCTGCGATGAAGAAAAGCGGTGTGCAATCCTTTAATCAAGGCAGATCATTTGGCCACGGATTAACACAGATGAATGGAACGAATGGCATGAGTGACACAGAAGGTAAAGCCGCGCAGGGTAGCGGCGAGCGACTCGGGCGAGGAGTGAGTTTCAAACCGGATAAAAAGACTGTAGTATTGGTCACCTTTTATCAGTGTAAATCCGTGTCTATCTGTGGCTGTTTAGTTGTGGCAGCAATGAGCCCAAATCCTTATTTCTTCATCGTCATTTTCCTTGGCGTAGCCGTCGCATTCCCATTGATGCCGCTGGCGCTGGCCTGGCTTTGGCGACGCTTTTTCCAGCCGCCGAAGCCGGGTGCGGGAAAAAACGCGATCTATGAATGCGGCGTCGAATCACTGGGCGAAGCGCAGGTGCAGTTCAGATCTCAGTATTATCTTTACTGCATCATTTTCTTAATCTTCGACGTCGAAACGATTTTTCTGGTGCCGTTTGCCGTGGCCTTCACCGGCTTGCCGGTCGGAGCGTTCATCGCGATCCTGGTTTTCCTCCTGCTGTTAATTGAAGGACTCATTTGGGCTTGGAGCAAAGGGTGTTTAAGTTGGGCGCTAGCGCGGTAGTTAAAACCGCTAAAAGCGTTACATTGTTAGAACAGGGAATGAGCGAACAGACGTGGAACGCTAAAGCGTTGAATCGTTAAGACGGAAGAATGACTGAGCAGATTGACGAAGGCCTGCGGAGCGAACTACAACGACAGGGGATCTGGGTGACCTCGATGCAGGAGCTTTACAATTGGGGACGGCAGAACTCGATTTGGCCGCTGCAATTCGGACTAGCCTGTTGCGCGATCGAAATGATCGCAACTGCGGCGTCGCGCTACGACATCGCGCGGTTCGGTGGCGAAATCTTCCGGCCCTCGCCACGCCAGGCGGACCTGATGATCGTGGCCGGCACGGTGACCAAGAAAATGGCGCCGCAGATCGTGCGGCTCTACAACCAGATGCCCGATCCGAAATACGTCATCTCCATGGGCGCGTGCGCGATCTCCGGAGGTCCGTTCAAACAAGGCTACAATGTCTTGAAAGGCATCGACCGCTATATCCCAGTTGACGTCTATATTCCCGGCTGCCCGCCCCGGCCCGAAGCGTTGCTGCACGCGTTCATGGAACTACAACGCAAGATCGACAGTCAGAAACTGACGGGCACTGGGAAAGCCGAGCACCTCGATCCAACGCAACCGAGCGAGTTTCCGGTGCCGGCCTTTGGCGCGCATGACTTGGAGCCGCCGGCTAATCCGGATGTGTTTCATCCGCTGAAAATTGAGCGGCAGAGTTAAAAAAGTTACATGAGTTACAAGGCGACAAAGGGAGAGCGCAGCTCGCGGAACAGATCCCGAGGTGGATCGAGCAGTCCCTTGCTCGATGCTAAAGAATGGCGGCGGAGCCGCAAATTTTATCATCGTCCGACAGAGCGGCCGATCCACCTGCGTCTCTCTTAGCGATGGAATCACTCGAAGAAATTAAAGCGCGCGCCGAAGCGGCCGTGCCCGGCGCCAAGATCGATATCGTCCCGAATCCGGGGCCGGCGAACCAGCCGTCGTTGTTGATCGACAACGGACACGCAGCCGCGATTGCGCGCTTTCTGCGTGATGATCCGGCGCTGCGACTCGATTTTTGCTCGAATGCGACCGGAGTCGATTGGCTCGAGCGCACGGCAAAGAAGACTGTGAAAGTGAAGAAGATGATCGACGGCGTGGAGAAAGATGTCGATGAAGCAACCGAGGAAAAAATTCCCGGTTATCTCGAAGCGGTCTATCACCTTTACTCGATCGCGCTCAAACACGGTCCCGTCATAATCCGAATGCGCACGGCCGATCGCGCAGAAGGCACGCGTTTGCCGTCGCTCACTCTCGTTTATCGGAGCGCGGAATTCCAAGAGCGGGAAATTTTCGATCTCTACGGAATTCGCTTCGACGGACACCCGGACCTGCGGCGGATTTTGATGTGGGACGAATTTACGGATTACCCGATGCGCAAAGATTATCGCGAACCGGACGATTACGAATTTGAACCGACTCCGCACGACGAGGTGCTGGAGAAGGCAAGGAAGCATTACGCCGCACGGCCGCAATTGGACGGAGCGGAAAATATCACGCCTCGAAACGAGGCTGAGACGTTAAAAGGTTAAATCGTTACAACCGGAAATGAGCGAGCAAATACTCGAAACAGTCGAGCGGCCGCCTACGACAATGACTTCAAGACTCGATGGCGAGTTAATGGAAGTGTCGATGGGACCGCAGCATCCATCGACGCACGGCGTCTTTCGCATGAATGTCGCGCTTGAAGGCGAAATCGTTCGCAAGCTCAAGCCGGTCTTCGGATATCTGCATCGTAACCATGAGAAAATCGGTGAGAACACGAGCTACCTCGGCTCGATGCCGTACACTGACCGCCTCGATTATTTTTGCTCGATGACAAACAACTGGGCTTATGCGCTCAGTGTCGAGAAGCTGGCGGGCATCGAGGTCCCCGAACGCGCCGAATACCTGCGCGTGATTCTGGCCGAACTAACACGGCTTCAGAATCACGCTTCACTGCTCGGGTTTCTGCTCAGCGACATGGGCGCCTGGGGCACGCCACTCATGTATGCGTTCCGCGAGCGCGAGAAAATTCTCGATTTGTTCGAATCCCTCTCCGGCTCGCGCATGATGTGCGACTACATGCGTTTCGGCGGCTGCCGCGTGGACGCCGACCCGAATTGGTTGGAGCGCGCAAAGAAAATTGTCGATGTTTTCCCGCGGTTTCTCGATGAGTTCGAAAAGCTGATTGTCGAAAACGAAATTCTCATCGCGCGCACGCAGGAGGTCGGCAAATTGTCCGCTGAACTAGCGATCAATGCCGGTATTACTGGCCCGATGTTGCGGGCATGCGGCGTGAACTACGACATACGGAAAGTGGATGGCTATGGCTTCTATCCGCGTCTCAAATTTCGGGTGCCGCTCGGCGAGCATGGCGATACTTATGATCGGTTGATGATGCGCGCGCTCGAAATGCGCGAGAGCGTCGGAATCCTAAAACAGGCGTTTGATCAAATGCCGGCCGGCCCCGTGATGAATCCGAAAGTAAAGATCCGCGCGTTTCGTCCACCGACGGGTGAAGCGTACGGACGCATTGAAGGCCCGAAGGGCGAACTTGGTTTCTACTTGATCAGCGACGGCGGACCGAACCCTTATCGTTATCGCGTACGGCCGCCGAGTTTCATCAACCTGACCATCCTGGAAGATCTTTGTCTCGGACACACCGTTGCCGATGTGATGGTGATTCTCGGCAGCGTGGATATCGTGATGGGAGAAGTGGATCGGTGATTGGCACGGGCATACTCAAGGGGATGGCGGTCACGGCGCGGAACTTTGTCGGAAGTTATTTCGAGAAGGATCGGTTGACCACGGTGCAATATCCGGAGGAGCGCACTCCGCTCGCCGAGAACTATCGCAACTTTCCGTTCCTGATTTACGACACCGATGACGCGGAGGCCGGATTGCGCTGTGTGGCGTGCAAGATCTGCGAGAAGGAATGCCCGCCGCAGTGCATCTATATTATTAAGAGCGAAGACAAGAAGCCCGATTACATGGGCAAACCGCAGCTTTATCCAGCGGTCTTCGACATCGATATTTCCGTCTGCATGAGCTGCCAGATCTGCGTCGAAGTCTGCCCGTTCGAGGCGATAAAAATGGACAAGATATTCGAACTGAGCACGCGCGAACGATTCGACGCGTTGCTTCTGCGCAAGAACGATCTGTCGAAGTCGAACACTTACTATCACCGCATTTGCCCGACCGATGCGAAGGAGGTTGACGCAAAATTGGCCGAAGCGGCGGCCGCTGCCGCAGCAAAGAAAAAAGCGGCGGCCGAGAAGACAGCCGCTGCTCCAGGATCGACATCGGCGCTACCACCACCGTCCACTCCCGCGTAAAACTCAGCAAGGCATCTATGTACAATAAGCCGGGTTCGACGCGAAAGCGCGCTCCGGCCGCGGATGAGCGGGTGACAATCACAAAGTGTCCGACGGTCGCAGCGGGATTACCCGCGATCTATCAGACCGTGCGCTTTGGACTGCGCGAGATGGGCCCGGTCCGCGCATTCAAGACGTTGCTGGCGGTGAACAAGAAGAAGGGATTCGATTGCCAAAGCTGCGCGTGGCCGAGTCCGGATAAAGATCGAAAGGTCGCGGAGTTCTGCGAGAACGGCGCGAAAGCGGTAGCCGACGAAGCCACGACCAAACGGTTGACCGAAGAATTTTTCCGGCAGCATTCGTTGGATGAATTGCGGAGCCGAAGCGACTTCTGGCTTGGACAACAGGGGCGTCTGACCCAACCGCTGGTCAAACCGGCCGGCGCAACTCACTACCAGCCGATCTCGTGGGACGACGCGTTCCGGTTGATTGCCACCGAACTCAACGCACTACCGACACCGAACGCAGCGGCATTTTACACGAGCGGCCGCGCAAGCAACGAGGCCGCGTTTCTTTATCAATTGTTCGTTCGCCAATTTGGAACTAACAATTTGCCGGACTGCTCGAATATGTGCCACGAATCGAGCGGTGCGGCGCTCAACGAAGTGATCGGCATCGGGAAAGGTTGTGTGACACTAGCGGACTTCGCGTACGCTGACGCGATTTTTATCATCGGCCAAAATCCGGGAACGAATCACCCGCGGATGTTGGACAGTCTCCAGCAGGCGAAAGAGGCAGGAGCAAAAATAGTTTCGATCAATCCGATGCCGGAGATCGGTAATTTCCGATTCAAAAATCCGCAGGACCTGAAGAATCCGCTGCGCGTACCTGGATTGCTGTTCGGCGAGGGCCTGAAGCTGAGCGATCTCTGGGTGCCGATCCGAATCAACGGCGACGTCGCGGTGCTGAAAGGGATCATGAAAGAGATGCTGGCCGAAGAGCGGAAGCGGCCCGGCTCGGTCTTCGACCAGGACTTTATCAAGAATTTCACAGCTGGCTTCGATCGTTTCATCGAGGATCTGGAGGCCTCGAATTGGGACGACATCCTTGTGAGCAGCGGCGTCACAAGGGAACAGATTAGGGCCGCATGTGAGATCGCGTTCAATTCGAAACGCATCATTTGTTGTTGGGCGATGGGATTGACCCAGCATCGGAACGCGGTCGCGACTATTCAGGAGATCATGAATTTCCTCCTCCTCGGCGGGAACATCGGGCGTCCGGGAGCGGGTCCGTGTCCGGTGCGCGGTCATTCGAACGTGCAGGGCGACCGGACGATGGGGATCTGGGAGCGCATGAACGAAATGTTCATGCAAAAGCTTGGCCATGAATTCAATTTCGATCCGCCGCGCGAGCAGGGGACCGATACGGTGGAGACGATTAAGCAAATGCATCGCGGAGCGATTCGCGTGTTCATTGCGATGGGCGGGAATTTCCTGGCCGCTGCGCCTGATACCGAATTTACGGCAAAGGCACTTGAGAAATGCCGATTAACCGCGCACATCTCGACCAAGCTCAACCGCTCACACCTGATTACGGGAGAGATCGCGCTCATTCTGCCGTGCCTCGGCCGCTCCGAAATAGATCGACAGTCAACGGGCGAACAATTCGTCACGGTTGAGGATTCGATGGGAATCATCAATCCGTCGCGCGGCGTGCTCGAGCCAGCGAGCCAACAACTTGAGAGCGAGCCGGCGATCATCGCCGGCATGGCGCGCGAGACGTTAGGCGACCGTAGCTCGGTTGATTGGGAAGGATTGATTTCCGATTACAATCGGATCCGCGATCACATCGAGCATGTGATTCCCGGCTTTGAGCGTTTCAACGAGCGGATCGGGCAAGATGTTTTCTATTTGCCTAACGCCGCCCGCGACCACCGGAAATTTAATAATGAAATCGGCAAGGCGCTTTTCACCGTGCATCCGATTCCGCGCAACGAGTTAGGACCGGGCAAGTTCATCCTGATGACGATCCGATCGCACGATCAGTTCAATACGCACATTTACGGTTTGGACGATCGTTATCGTGGGATTTACAACGGGCGGCGCGTTCTGTTCATGAATCCGGAGGACGTGAAGGAAGCGGGGCTGACTCAGGGACAGATTGTCAATCTTACGAGTCACTTCGGTGAGGGCGAGAAGCGGTACGCGCGCCACTTCCAGATCGCGGCGTATCCGATCGCGCGCGGTTGCACGGCGACCTATTTTCCCGAAGGCAACGTGCTGGTTCCGATCAGCAGCGTGGCCGACCGGTCGAATACGCCGACGAGTAAGTTTGTTGTGATCAGTGTCGCGCCGGCAGCGGATGCTGAAGCTGCTGCGGAGGATATTCGATTGGCTGCGCGCGGGGCAGTTTAGGAAAGATCGACGCGTTCAATGTGCGAATAGACATTGAACGATGGCGGCCGGAGAAAACCGATGAGGGTTTGGTTGCTTTCGCGCGCAAATTCCATCGCCAAAGTCGAAGGGGCGGAGACCGACGCCACGATTGGAATACCGGCCGAAAGCGCCTTTTGCATGATTTCGAACGAGGCGCGGCCGCTCACGAGAAGAACATGTCGATCTAGCGGAAGTTGTCCGTCTAGAAATGCGCGGCCAATTGTTTTGTCGACCGCGTTGTGGCGGCCGATGTCTTCGCGGACAACTTTCGGTTCGCCGTGAAGATCAAAAGTGCCAGCAGCATGAATTCCGCCAGTGCGCGCGAACTCGCCCTGGAGTTTTTTCAAAAGCAGCGGCAGCGAGAGCAGAGTTTCGATGTTGATCCGCACATCTTTGGCCGAAACAATCGGCGGAAAATTTTGTCGAATCGCGGCGATGCTTTCTTTGCCGCAGATGCCGCAGCTGCTTGAGATGGTCCCGAAGCGTTTGGCTGATCCGAGTTTCACTTTCACGCCTGTTGCGAGTTGGAGCGTGATAATGTTTTCACGATTACGAGCTGCGGTCGGGCGCGAGAACTGGTCGATCTCGTCGCGCGTTCGCAGGATCGCTTCCGAAACGAGGAAGCCAGCGGCGAGCTCTTCATCGTGGCCGGGCGTGCGCATGGTGGTGGCAAGAGTTTTGCGGCCGATGCGAATCTCGAGCGGTTCTTCGATCGTGAGATCGTCACGATGATATTCGAGCGAGCCGTCTTCCCTTCGGCGAATGATCTGCCCAGAACCGATGCCGTCTTCTTTCACTGAATTGATCGCGATGGTATCATGACGCCGGTGGAAATTTGTCACCTTTATGTTTCCCGTGGCCACAATTTTGTCGGACACCACGGGCGCGAACCGGACGAACATCCGGTGCTTGAGGTTTCGATGATTGAATGCGTGGCCGGCCGCGGCATTCGGGGCGATCGCTACCTTGATTTCCAAAACGATTACAAAGGCCAGATCACATTTTTCTCGCTTGAGGTTTTTGATGAACTTTGCGGCGCGCTCGAAATCCAGGATTGCTCGCCCTCTTTGGTCCGCCGCAACGTAATGACGCGCCATGTCGATCTGAACGAACTGATCGACCAGGATTTTGAGGTTCAGGGTGTTCGTTTTCACGGAACGGGAGAGTGCCGGCCATGTTACTGGATGGAACGGGCGATTACTCCAGGCACTGAGAAGTTTCTCAAGGGCCGTGGCGGTTTGCGTGCTCGCATTCTGACGGATGGCACTTTGCGTTCGACCGCACGCATAGCTGAAACAGTTTGATGAGGATAACCGCGGTGCTGCTCGCCGGCGGCAAATCGCGACGCATGGGTCGCGACAAAGCCACCATTGAGTGGCGCGGCCGACCATTGTGGCAATGGCAGATCGAAAAATTATGCGTCTTGCGCGCGGAAAAGATTTTCCTTTCCACGCAGTCGGACGTGCCGTGGCGGCCCGCAGACGTGGAAATCGTTTTGGATACGCCTCCTTCGCGCGGCCCACTCAGCGGTTTGGCGGCGGCGCTGGTCGCGACCGAAACGAATCATTTGCTCAGCCTCGCGGTCGACATGCCGTTCATGACGACTGAACATCTGCGCCATCTGTGCGGTCTCGCCGCGGACGGGATGGGAGTGATTCCGATGATTGATGGAAACGCCGAACCGTTAGCTGCAATCTATCCGGTTGAATCCCGAGCGGTGTTTCTTGAAGCGCTCGAGGGAGACCATTATTCGCTGCAATCGATCGTGAAGAAACTGGTCGATCTTAATTTGCTGCGGGTAATGCCAGTCGCAGGTTCGACACGAGAATTTTACAAGAGCATCAACGAACCGCAGGACTTGGATTGAAAAGTCCTGCTGGAAGCAAACGCCCAACGCTCAAAATTGAAGGCCAACATTCAATTCAGAAACGGTTCGACTGCACTTCTGGGCGAGCACATGTCGCTAGTCTCGTCTTCGCAGTCGCCGCAACCTCTTTAACGGTTTAACAATTCAACGAATTGACGACTTCTACGCGCCGTCATTGCCGATCGCCTCGACGGGACAACCTTCCATTGCTTCTTTGCAAAGCGCTTCCTCTTCCGGCGTCTCGGCTTGCTTGTAAACGTAGGAATGACCGCCGTCGTCGTTGCGCTTGAAATTGGCCGGCGCTGTTTCGCGGCACAAATCGCAATCGATGCA
>Ga0209056_10008920_pt1 | contig 10264 bp, 13 predicted proteins | sample GraSoiAngelo_114_FD_185876 | JGI IMG/M metagenome (GOLD analysis project Ga0209056, IMG submission 185876) | Grasslands soil microbial communities from the Angelo Coastal Reserve, California, USA - 14_0903_13_40cm (SPAdes) (version 2) | ecosystem: Environmental > Terrestrial > Soil > Grasslands...
AGCGGGGCCATGGCCAAGGTCTGATAGGGCGGGTTCCGTAAACTTTTGGGCCCTAGTGATTCCTATGCCCGGCGGTCGTCATCGACCGGTTCGGGATGAAGTCGGAGATCAACTGGTGGCCGGTCTCGGCGACGAAGGCGAAGCTCTTCCGGCGGACCATCGACTTCTTCGGATCGGGTTTGCGCCGGAAGCTCTTCGGCGCGTAGCATATTCTTCTTGACCGCCGGCCAGGTTCGGTGGGACCTTCCGTCCCATGCGAACCCCGCACGCGCGGACCCGGGATGCCGTCCTTCTCGTCCTTGTGCTCTCCACCTTCGGGGGGCGCGCGAGGGCGACGGATCGCTTCGTCACTCCGCTCGGCAACGACGCCGCGAACGACTGCTCGGTCGTCGCGACGCCGTGCAAGAGCGTGGCTCGCGCCGTCACGCAGGCGGCGAGCGGCGACACGGTGAAGGTCGCGATCGGGACGTACCCGGAGCTGGTCGTCATCGACACGTCGACGAGCCTGACGCTCGCCGGTGGGTGGCAGACGGACTTCAGCGCGCTGGACAGTTTCGGGGCGAAGAGGACGCTCATCACCGGTCAGGTGCAGGTCACGGCCCAGGGAACCACCGTGCTCGCCGCCAGCTTCGACCGGTTCACCTTCGCCGACACGGCCGATTCGACGTCGGTCTTGGTGACCGCCAGGGATACCGGATCGGCAACGGTCGGCTTCACGAACTCGATCTACGCCAAGAACGGGGGTGCATTGGGCGTCGTCGGATCCGACTCCAGCACGATCGACCTGTCGGTCGGCAGCTCGACGTTCAATCGGACCCACCCCTATGCCGCCGGCGCGGCTTTCGTTTCGGCGGACGGCTCCAGCATCGTCAGTGCCGTCTTCTCCGATTGCACGTTGTCGCGAAGCAAGGGGATCGTCGGGATCGCCAGCAGCGGAACGACGAATCTCACCATCGTCGATTCGCAGTTCGCGAACAACGAGGGCAGCAGCACCACAGGCGGTGGGGCAGTCCAGGGCTCGGCTTTGAGCTCCGGCACCCTGACGATCGACATCGCGCGATGCCTCTTCAAAGCGAACAAGGTCCTCGACGACAAGCGCAAATTGTCTGACCATATCGGGGGCGCGCTGCTTCTCTACAGCGACTTCGGCGGCAGCCTCGACGCCACCTGCACCGAGTCGACGTTCATCAGGAACAAAGCCGTGCGCGGAGGAGCGATCGCGATCGAAGGCGCCGGCCAGGTGAAGGTCGTGAACGACGTCTTCGTCGGGAACGTCGCCCCGAAGATCGGCTTCGTATTCCCGGAGGGTCGCGGGGGGGCTCTGGCGATCCGCTCCCGGGGCGGCAACCTGGTCACCGACGTCGTCAACTCCACGTTCGTTTCGAACAAGGCATACGTCGCCGGAGGCGGGATCGCGGTCTCGGCCGTCGGCAACTCGAACACGGTGAACCTCACGAACGAGATCTTCTTTCGCGATCGGGCCACGGGATTCGGCGACGACGTCTCGATCGAGCAACCCTTCGGTGCGGTCACCGTGAACGCCGATCACAGCGATTTCTTCGACGTGGTGAACGATCCCATGGAGCCCGGAATCTTCAACGACCTGGGCGGCAACATCGCGGCCGATCCGCTCCTCAACATGAGAAAATTCCTCACCGCGGGATCGCCGGCCATCGACAGCGGCACGTGCACCGGTGCGCCCGCGACGGACTTCGAGGGCGACCCGCGGCCGACCGGCGCGGGCTGCGACATGGGAGCCGACGAGTTCGTGCCGTGAACCGATGGAGTAGCGCCGCGAGCCTTTGGTCCGTGTCCCGCTGACACGCGCACGTCTCGGTGCGCTGCTGCGGTCGGTGTCCGTCAGCTGCATGCTACCGAACCGCCGGTGAACGTCGAGGGCCAGTTTCGTGTCCCCCCTCCGCAGTAACGAGCGTCGCGTGAGCGTGCGTCGATCCGCCTGGCTCGTGACGGCGCTCGCCGCAATCCTCGCGGCCGGTCCGCTCGTCGACGCGGCGTTCGCAAAGAAGCAGAAGGCCGGCTTCTCGGCGGTCGTCGCCGGGAAGCGCCTCAGGTCTGCGAAGCGCGCGATCGTCGGGCTCTACACCACGACGAGCTTCAGCGTGAACGTGCAGACGCGGGTCCGGCGCGGCGTCAGCCGCGCGCTCTCCATCAACTGCCTGGGAACGGATTTGAAGATCATCACGCCGCCGGCGCCGATCCCGCAGTGCTTCGGGTTCTACACCGAGACTCGCGTGAGGCGGGGCGGTGGCCTCAAGCAGTGGACGAGCGCCGGCATGGAGCCGACGGGCACGTCGTTCGACGGCACCAAGCTCGAAGGTACGTTCCGCGGCGTGATCGGGCCGAGCACATCGAACCCGACCGAGCCGCCGGTCACCGTCGAGGGCGGGAGCTTTACGGTCTTCGTCCGCGACCTCGGCGTCTGACGTCACCCCTCCGCCTGCGTCTGCGTCACCTGCACGACGTGACGGCCGTCGGCGTCGCGCACGTCGGTCTGCACGACGACGACGCGGCGGCCGACGTGCAGCGGCCGCGTGATGCCCTCGACGACGCCGCTTCGCACGGCGCGGAAGAAGTTCGTCTTCGACTCGATCGTCGTCGTGCCGGCGCCGGGCGGCATATGGGGCTCCGGAGCGACTCCGGGAGCGGGAAGGGGGCGGCGTCGAGTAGCGGGGCCATGGCCAAGGTCTGATAGGGTGGGTTCCGTAAACTTTTGGGCCCTAGTGATTCCTATGCCCCTTCGCGTCCGAGGCGGCGGCGCTCGCGCGAAGGCCGAGGCGTGCGCTCGCTTTCTCGACCCGCTACTCGCTCATCTGGACGACGCCGGCGTCGGCCACCTGCCGGAGATCGCCGACGGCGACCCGCCGCACACGCCGCGCGGCTGCCCGTTCCAGGCGTGGTCGGTGGGCGAGGCGCTGCGGCTGGAGCGGGTCGTGCTCGCCGAGCGCTGACGCGACGCTCAGCGTTCGACGCCGCGGCGGCGCGCATCCTCGAGGAGCAGGTAGAGCGCGTTGTCGACGAACGCGGGATCGCGCGTCAGACCCAGGTGATCGGTGAACAGGAACAGGACCCGGGTCCACGGGATGGGCGACGCGACCCCGGCCTGCCACACGTGCCCGACCCGCTCGTCGAGGAGCGCGCTCGAGCGCAAGACCGTCCCGTCCCCCGGCGCCGTACGGAGGACGCGTACGGCGCCCGTGCTGGCGTCCACGGCGGCCTGCGCCCTCGTCGGTGTCGAATCGCCCGCTATCAGGAAGAGCTCCAGGCCGGCGGGCAGCGCGGCAGGCGCGTCGAGAGCGCGGGCCATGGCGCGCGCCTGGTCGAGGCACTTCCTCTGGTGGTCGAGGGCGATGCGTCGCCGTTCTGCCGCATCTTCCACCTCCGGCAGGAGCTGCCTCAGGACGCGATCCTGCCTGGGATCGGCCAGCCCCCAGCGCATGCGCTCCCAGAGCGCCGGGTCGTAGAGATCCTCGTACGCGTGCTCGGGATCGGAGGCGTCGACGAGCACCCGATGCCGGCCGCGCGGCAGGAGCTCGTAGACGGCGGGCATGGTGCCGAGGACCGCCGGCGGATAGCGCGGGATGAACGGCCCGAGCTTGTCGCCCTCGATCAACTCGAAAAGGGCGTCGAGGGAGCCGGCGTTGGGGGTGCCGATCAGGATCACCCGGTCGACGTAGCGCGCGCCGTCCCAGGTGGTCACCGGCTCCGGTCCACCGGCGGTCAGAGCCTGACCGCCATAGCGCAGGAAGTAGCGCGTCAGGAGACCACCCATGGAGTGGGCGACGATGTCGAAGTGCACGTCGGCGTCCTTGATCCCGTAGCGCTTCTCGAGCTCCGCCTGCACGTAGGCGCGCTTGTCGCGAACGAACTCCTCGAGCCGGCGCGCGCTCTCCGCCAGGTCGCGCCTCCAGTCGTAGTCGAACTGGAAGCAGGTGAAATGCTCGTTGCCGTAGTCGATGGCGCCGGAACGGCCGAGCGTCTCGTCCCGGTATCCGCCGACGCCGAGCACGGCCAGGATGTTCACGTAGGCCTCGAGGGTGACGGGCAGGCCGAAGACGCTCACGCGAAGCCGGTCGAGCGCGCCGTCGGGGTGGACGGTGTCCCGGAGCTCGGAGAGCGGCGCACCCGGCCTCATCGGCAGCGAGATCTGGCGAGCGCCGTCGGCCCGGCGAGGGTCGGCGTAGTCGCCGCTGAACGCGCCCCAGACGAGGCGGTGGGTCTCGCCGTCGCGGAGACGCGATCCCAGGATGCCTGGAATGACGATCACCGGGTTGCGCCAGGGTTCGTGCCGCTGGGCCGCGGCGTTGTACAGGCCGCCCAGATCAGGAAGTCGCACCGTACGCGCGCAGGCCGCGACGATGGTGTGCAGGCAAACCGCAGTGAGGAGGAGCGACCTCCGGGTGGCTGAAACCGGCCGCACGGGAGCCGCATCCTAACACGCGACCGACTCGCGTTCGGAGAGCCCGAGGCGGCGCCGACGTTCACAGGACTGGGAGGTACTCGCATGCGCAGAACCGGGATCGTCGTGCTTGCCTCGCTCGCTGCGGTGGGCCTCATGCCGATCGGTAGGAGCTCCGCCGCCGGCTCCCACACCAGCGCGCCCTTCTCGGGCGTCAAGGCGAACACGGGGACCGTCACCCAATCGCAGGAGGGCGGCGAGAACGTGCTGACGCTCTCGGATGACTTCAAGGTGCCCGACACTCCGGACCCTCACTGGCAGGTCGTCGACTCGAAGGGGAAGACCTACCTGCTGCAGCGGCTGCCCGTGAAGGGCGACAAGGTCAACCGCAGGATCATCGTGCCTGCCTACGTGCCCGACGCGGCCAAGGTCCAGATATGGTGCGCCTTCGCCGAAACCCTGCTCGGCGAGGCGGAGTTCGCATCGCCGGTGAAGTAGGGGAAGGACAACGCGAATGACATCTCTCGCACGAGGCTTCCTCGCCACCGCCGTGGTCGCGTGGGCAACCGCCGCCCGCAGCGCCGAGGTGGCCGACAAGAAGGCACTCACCCTGGACGGCGCGAAGAAGGTCGCCGCCGCGGCGGCGACCGAAGCCGCGCGCAACAATGAGGGTGCTGCCATCGCGGTCGTCGATGACGGAGGGAACCTGATGTACCTCGAGCGGATCGACGGCACCTTCGCCGCCGGCGCGCGCATCTCGATCGGCAAGGCCCGCACGGCGGCGCTGTTCAAGAAGCCGACGGCCGCCTTCGAGGACATCATCAAGAACGGTCGCACCGCGATGGTGGCCCTCGAGGACTTCACGCCGCTCCAGGGTGGCGTGCCGATCGAACTGGACGGCAAGGTGGTGGGGGCGATCGGCGTCAGCGGCGCCGCCAACCAGCAGCGGGACGAAGCGGTCGCGAAGGTCGGCGCCGCGGCGCTCAAGTAGGAGAAGGCCATGAGAGCCGTGCTCGCCCTCCTCGTCGCCGCGGCCTCGCCGTCGCTGGGCGCCGACGTCACGTACTTCCCCGCCGATAAGGTCTCCGCGGCGTTCGCCAAAGGCACCGTGCTGTTCGACGGCGAGGGCCGGAACTACATGGTGCACGCGAGTCGCCGCGACGCCGCGGGGCAAGCCGAGGTGCACGTCAGGGACGCCGACATCATCTACGTGCTCGAGGGCTCCACGACGTTCGTCACCGGCGGCACGGTGGTCGACGGGAAGACCACGGCGCCCGACGAGATCCGTGGCACGCGGATCGACGGCGGCGAGAGCCGCCGCCTCGGCAAGGGCGACGTCATCATCGTGCCGAACGGGACGCCGCACTGGTTCAAGGAAGTCCAGGGGCCGGTGCTCTACTACGTCGTCAAGGTGCGATGAGGACCGCCTCACTCGCCGCGACGTCCTGCGTTGTCGCCGCACTCGCTGGATCCGCCGCCGCGCTGCCCACGACGCTCGTCCGTCCCCTCGGACGCCCCGACGCGCTCGTCGACCTTCGCACCGCGGACGGCGTACACCTCGTGAAGGGAGAGTGGCGCTACGGCGACGTCAGGATCGTCGAGGTCGACGCCAAGGGTCCGGGGCCGGACTTGAAGCCGTCGGGAGCCCCGATCAAGTCCTATGATTACACGCCCAAGGCGGGCGCGGCCGACTTCGACGACTCGGCGTGGGAGGCGGTCGAGCCGACCGCGCTCGAGGGCCGCCGCTCGACAGGGAAGGTCTGCTTCAACTGGTACCGCATCGAGGTCACCGTCCCCGAGCGCATCGCGGGGTTCGACCCGACCGGCTCCACGGTCGCGTTCGAGATCGTGATCGACGACTACGCGGAGGTCTGGCCGGACGGCAAGCTCGCGCCCGTCCTCGGCCAGACGGGGGGCGCAGTGGTCGCCGGCTTCAACGCGCCGAACCGCGTGATCATCGGGCGAAACGTGAAGCCGGGACAGAAGATCCAGCTGGCGGTCTTCGGCATGAACGGCCCGATCTCGGCGAGCCCGAACAACTTCATCTGGGTCAAGTCCGCGACGCTCGACTTCTACAAGGCGGCGGAGCCCGGCCCCAATGTTGGCGAGGTGGTGCGCCTCGATCCCGCCCTCGACGCGATCGTCCCGACGCCGGCGCGCATCGAGAAGCTCGCCGCAGGCTTCCTCTTCACCGAGGGGCCGGTCTGGGTCCGCGACGGCGGCTATCTCCTGTTCAGCGATCCCAACGACAACCGCATCTACCGGTGGACACCGGACGGCGACCTCTCGGTCTTCCGGACGAAGAGCGGCTACACGGGCCCGGACATCGCCGACTACGGACAGCCCGGGTCGAACGGCCTGACGCTCGATCGCGATGGCCGGCTCACCATCAACGAGCACGGCAACCGGCGCGTCACCCGTCTCGAGAAGAACGGCCAGCTCACGGTCCTCGCCGACCGCTACGACGGCAAGCGCCTCAACAGCCCGAACGACCTCGTCTACAAGTCCGACGGCTCGCTCTATTTCACCGACCCGCCCTTCGGGCTGCCGAAGTTCTTCGACGATGCGCGGAAGGAGCTGCCCTACAGCGGAGTCTTCCGCGTCGCCGACGGCAAGGTCCAGCTCCTCACCACGGATCTGACCGGCCCGAACGGCCTCGCCTTCTCGCCCGACGAGAAGTACCTCTACGTCGACGACTGGGACGTGAAGAAGAAGGTCGTGATGCGCTACCGCGTCGAGCGCGACGGGACGCTTTCCCACGGCGACGTCTTCTTCGACATGACGAGCGAGCCCGGCGAGCAGGCGCTCGACGGGATGAAGGTCGATCAGAAGGGAAACCTTTACGTGTCGGGACCGGGTGGGGTCTGGATCATCTCGCCGGCGGGCAGGCATCTCGGCACGATCAAGGCGCCGGAGTTGCCCGCCAACATGGCCTGGGGCGACGAGGACGGCCGGACGCTCTACATGACGGCGCGCACGAGCCTCTATCGCGTCCGGCTCAAGATTCCCGGCGTTCGCCGGTAAAGGAGGATCGAGTCATGGCCATCGGAGTCATTCGCACGCAGACGAATGTGATCGAGGAGACCGCGACGCGGGAGGCCGTGGCAGAGGCCATCCTGCGCTACGGCCTCGTCCTGGTCGTCGCCTGGATCGGGGCGATGAAGTTCACGGCCTACGAGGCGGCGGGCATCCAGCCGCTGGTGGCCAACAGCCCGCTCATGGGGTGGACCTACCGCTTCTTGAGCGTCCAAGCGTTCTCGAATCTCACCTCGATGTCCCGACGGACGACGCGGAGTTCGCCCGTGGCCAGAAGCTCGTCGCCACCACGCTCGGCTTCCACACCTTCGATCCGCCACGCGTGGAGCGTCTGTTCGGCTCGATGATCTGGAGCGCCGCCGCGTGCGCACGGAGCCGGGAGCTCATGGCAGACTGCAACGTCGCGTCGCGGCTCGGCGACATCGACGTTCCCACGCTCATCTTGACGGGCCGGTACGATTTCGTCTGTCCGCCATCGGAGGGAGCGCGGCTGCATCGCGGAATCCGGGCCTCCGAGCTGGTCCTCTTCGAGCGGAGCGGGCATTATCCTCTCGTGGAGGAGCCGGACCGTTTTCGGGCCGTAGTGCGCCGCTGGCTCGCGCAGCGCACATGACGAAGCTCGGCAAGAGCCCTCCCGCCTCCGAGATCACGCCGGAGCCGCTGTACATGAGGCGGCGCGAGTTCGTGCGCAACGCCGTCCTCTTCACCGCGACGAGCGCCGGCGTGGGCGGGAGCCTGCTCTGGTTGATGCGAGGGGGACGGGCCGAGCGGAAGCCCGCACAATCCGCCGGCGGCGACCCCGACCTCCCCGTCGCGCGGCGCGGGGCATACGACACCGGCGAGCGCCGCACGCCGTACCGCGACGTCACGACCTACAACAATTTCTACGAGTTCGGGACCGACAAGGGCGACCCCGCCGAGAACGCCGGCACGCTCCGGCCGCGCCCGTGGAGGGTACGCATCGACGGCGAGGTCCACAAGCCGCAGGTCGTCGACGTCGACCAGCTGCTCGGCTGGTTCCCGCTCGAGGAGCGCGTCTACCGGATGCGCTGTGTGGAAGCATGGTCGATGGTGATCCCGTGGGTCGGATTCCCGCTCGGCGATCTCCTCAAGCGCGTCGAGCCCACGTCGCGCGCCAGGTACGTCGCCTTCACGGCGCTTCTCGATCCCGAGCAGATGCCGGGGCAGCGACGCCGCATCCTGGACTGGCCCTACGTCGAAGGGCTGCGGATCGACGAGGCGATGCACCCGCTCACGATCCTCGCCGCCGGGCTCTACGGGAAGGTGCTGCCCAACCAGAACGGCGCGCCGCTTCGCCTCGTCGTGCCGTGGAAGTACGGGTTCAAGGGCATCAAGTCGATCGTAGGGGTCCGCCTCACCGAGACGCAGCCGGCGACCACCTGGAACCTCGCCGCGGCCCGGGAGTATGGCTTCTACGCGAACGTCAACCCGGCGGTCGATCATCCGCGCTGGAGCCAGGCGACCGAGCGACGGATCGGCGAGCTGCGCCGGCGTCCGACCCTGCCGTTCAACGGCTACGCCGAGCAGGTCGCTGCGCTCTACGCAGGCATGGACCTGCGCGAGTTCTTCTAGCCATGCGGCGCGCGCGGCCGTTGCCCTGGCTCAAGCCGGGCGTGTTCGTCGGCGCCCTCACGCCGCTGGCCGCAATCCTCCTGCGCGCCTGGCGCGGCGAGCTCGGGGCCAACCCGATCGCGCAGGCGCTCAACCAGCTCGGCCTCGTCGCGCTCGTCTTCCTCGTCGCCGCGCTCGCCTGCACGCCTCTGAAGACGTTCTTCGGCTGGACGTGGCCGATCCGGCTGCGCCGCATGCTCGGCCTCTTCGGCTTCTTCTACGGGCTCCTGCACGTGAGCACGTACACGGTGCTCGATCAGGTCCTCGACTGGCACGCGATCTGGGAGGACGTCACGAAGCGGAAGTTCATCTTCGTGGGCTTCGCCGCCTTCGTCCTGCTCGTGCCGCTCGCCGCGACCTCGACCGGCGGCGCGCTCAAGCGGCTCGGCTACGCGCGCTGGAAGCGGCTCCACCGCCTCGCCTACGTCGCGCCGCTCCTCGGTGTGATCCACTTCACCTGGCGGGTGAAGCGGGACGTGAGGGAGCCGGTCGCGTACGCGGTCGTGCTGGGGGCGCTTCTCCTCGTGCGTCTCGGCGTGTACCTGCGCGCGCGTCTCTCCGTGCCAGCTTCCGCGGGCCGGCCGTAGTGGTAACTCCTGCAACTTCGCGCGAACCACGCCTTCCATGCCGCCGTGTCCTCGCCCTGTCACGAAACTGGCGATGCTCGGCCTCGACATCAGGGACGGCGCAGGTCCGGGCCCGGCGTTCCCAGCCACACGTGAACATCCGCCGCACGGTCGAGCGCAGCGCGACGGCTCGCACGTGTCGGCGCTAAAGCACGATCTCTGCGAAATGGCGAGAAACCGCGGTCGAGCGTGCTGATGAGGATGGCACTCAAAGGTCCGCGGCCCAGGGGCCTCACGCCCCTGGGCCGCGTTGTCGGCTGCTGATGCTAGGTGATTCTACCCGGCGTCGCGACTAGAGCTGCACGCACTTGCCGAGGTAATACTCTCCGCTGAGCGGGTTCCCGCTCCCGTCGAGCAGCTGGAAGTAGATTCGCGGGTTGCCGCCGACGCCGCCGAGCGGCGGCTGCTTCGGGAACTGGATGCTTTGCCCCGGGGGCAGGACCTCGACGTCCACGGTCACGTCCTCGGTGCGGCTGTGCGTCCCCTGGACGTTGTTGCGGAAGATCAGCCGGGCAGTGAGCCCGCCGATCGTCAGCTGACCGTCGAACGTGAT
>Ga0209056_10008921_pt1 | contig 10264 bp, 12 predicted proteins | sample GraSoiAngelo_114_FD_185876 | JGI IMG/M metagenome (GOLD analysis project Ga0209056, IMG submission 185876) | Grasslands soil microbial communities from the Angelo Coastal Reserve, California, USA - 14_0903_13_40cm (SPAdes) (version 2) | ecosystem: Environmental > Terrestrial > Soil > Grasslands...
TTCTACTCCGGCTGGATCTTCCTCTACTCAAGCTTCAGAGCTCTCCAACAGAGAACACTGAACATGTCAGTCCTTATCGCAACTGGCATAACCGCTGCCTACAGTTTCAGCGTTCTACTCACGATTCTTCAGAGCGCTGATTCCTACTACGAGACAACCGCTCTCCTCATCACCTTCGTCCTGTTTGGTCATTGGTTGGAGATGAGATCCCGCCGCGGTACAACTGACGCTCTAGAGGCTCTGCTCCAGCTGGTTCCGCCTCAAGCCAGAGTTCTCCGAGACGGGAAAGAGAATCTGATCCCAACCTCACAGGTCCGGGTTGGCGACATCATAATTCTGAAACCCGGAGACCGAGTGCCCGTTGATGGGAGAATAGTTGAGGGTGAGACGGCCATTGACGAATCTCTGGTAACAGGTGAATCCATTCCCGTTGCGAAAAAGGCGGGGGACAATGTCATTGGCGGATCCATCAACCATTCTGGGTCTGTCAGGTTCGAGGCAACAAAAGTCGGCGAGGAGACAGCCCTCGCACAGATAGTAAAGCTGGTCGAAGCCACTCAGAATTCCAAAGCGCCCGGTCAGAGGTTGGCAGATAGGTCTGCTCAGTATCTCGTAGTGCTGGCGATCAGTGCGGGTCTGGCTACGTTCCTGGTCTGGTTTGCTGCTCGGCAGCCAGTCCTCACCGCCCTAACCTTCGCTATCTCAGCGATTGTGATAGCTTGTCCTGATGCTCTGGGCCTAGCGACGCCAACAGCTGTCGCAGTCGGAATTGGTCTCGGGGCAAGACACAACATTCTGATCAAAGACGCGCCGACGCTAGAAGGGGTTTCTAAGATCCGAGCGGTAGTCTTCGATAAGACTGGGACGCTGACAGAAGGGAAACCGCGAATCTCGGAGATCGCCACGGTTCAAGGTTTGAATGAAGACGAGGCTCTGAGACTCGTCGGGGGAACTGAAGCTGACTCCAATCACCCGTTGAGCAGGGCTGTGCTTGAGGAGGTGAGGAGACAGCTGCAACTACCGACAAAGGTTGAGCGCTTCGAAAACCTCTCCGGTCTGGGAGTCAGAGCAAGCATCGAAGGAAAGGAGGTGTTGGTGGGAACTGTGAAGCTGATGAGACAAAACGGTATTGATACGGATCTCCTGCAAGAAAAGATCGATGGGCTCGTTGAGAAAGGCGAGACCGTAATGGTTCTGGCTGTTGATGGCAGAGTCTTGGCGGTTATCGGGGCGGCTGATACTGTAAGGCTGACGGCTAAAGCGGCAGTGTCGAGGCTGAATCAGCTCGGGATTGAGACAGTCATGATTACAGGGGACAATCTGGCAACCGCAGAGGCGGTCGCGAGAATGGTTATGATCAAGCGAGTATTTGCGGATGTCCTCCCACAAGACAAAGCGCTATTCGTTAAGAAGTTGCAGGATGAAGGAAGAGTTGTTGCGATGGTAGGCGATGGCGTGAATGATGCGCCAGCTCTGGCTCAAGCAGACATTGGGATTGCAATCGGGGCTGGCACAGACGTGGCGATAGAGACGGCAAAAGTAGTCCTGATGAAGTCAGACCCTTCAGATGCCCTGCGAGCGATCAAGCTCAGCAAGGCAACTATCACGAAGATGAAGCAGAACCTCTTCTGGGCTTCATTCTACAACATCCTCGCAATACCCATCGCGGCCGGCATCCTCTATCCCAACTTTGGAATAATCCTTCGACCCGAAGTCTCCGCCTTGCTCATGAGCGCATCCTCCATAATTGTTGCGACCAACGCTGTCCTGTTGAAGAGAACGGAAAGAAATCTAGTCGCCATCTAGACTCTGCAGCCATACGTGCGACTCTAGAAGAGTAAGAAAGATTAGTGGCGAGGTGGAGACTTGGATAGAAGTTTCCTTTGCCTCATAGAATGGTAGTATTCGCCGATGGCTCTTCTCTCTGTACGGAAATCGTTAATGAGATTGAGGCCGGAAAATGTGCCCGCTGTGACCTTGCAGTCTACAAGATCTTAGACCATACCGCCTTGGCTGAGACATATGGCATTAGGGTCATCCCAACCGTGATAATAGACGGAGAGGTCAAGATTGAGGGGCGACCGGACATTCCCTTCGTGTGCAGCGACGAAACCTATGCTCACTTCAAGGAATTGTATCCGCTGACGGTGCAATTGACACGGGCGTCAGACCCGGCCAACGACCATTTACAATCGACCCAGAATTAGCGCAAGCTAGTATGGAGAAAGTGTTGCGGATTCAGAGTAGAAGCTTGAAGCGCGGATATCTCCTTAGGATACGCCCGTCTAGACCTCGCTGCATTCCAGCGCGGACGACTATGAGCCCGGCGAACATGGCCATGTAGAGTGGGGCGGTTCCAATGTCTGTTGCGCCTTGCGTGAAGACTCCACCGAAAGCTTCAGCCGTGCTCCAGATGAGAAAGCTGAAGACAATTCCTGCCAGTGAAGTAAGTTTTGTGAATAGTCCAATGATGATGAATATGGCAATGAGAGTTTCTACTGCGGCTATTACGTAAGGGAAGCCTGGAGTTGAATTTGCAATATCAGCCCAGAACCTTATCCATGAAGCGACGGTGCTCGGTTGCCCTTCTGCGGCGCTTGAAATCAGGTCCCGGTAATCGATTCCCTGTGCTATCAGCGACCATTTCAGGTAGGCGTCCGCAGCCCAGAAGAGTCCGAAGATGACCCTCAGACCCACCCTCCAGTTCCTGCGAATTAGACCCGCGTCTTCTAGAAGAAGAGATTCCGACGAACGGTCAACCCTCGACATCATCTTACCCCCTAGCATTATTCTGCCGTGATAGATTATTCTGTTCTGCGCATCATACGTACCCAATGGCTGTATAGACTCTCCGCGGCCTCGAACCAGTGTCCTGGTTCTCGCCCATGCACCGGGCGATCTGAGAAATGCAGGCGCGGGGTGGCAATTTCGCGCCTTTCCGGCCGCATCTGAACTCTTCTTCATGGACAAATGAACAACCGTCGTTGGGTTGTGAATCGTAAGCTAGCCGGTCAGCTGTTAGCTCGGAAGAATTACTGGTGTGACACGAAGGTCTTGGGCGTTGGATTCCAAACCAGAGCAAGAGCTCCGCCAACAATCCCTAAAACCAATCCTACCATGAATCCTCCCATCCCACCCAAGATACCGAGGATTGAGAAAGCGATGATGAATGCACCCAAAGATCCTTCTCGAACGGACGACTGTAGAGCATCACAGCCCCGAGAATTACGAGAGCACCGGCCGCTAAACCGATGATTGAGAAGATTGGATAAATGCCCATAATTCCCCCGATCATTATTCCCATACCCATCTGACCGTTCATACCTCCCATCATCCCACTCATTGAGCTGCTCATCGAGCCGACGATCGTTGGCGATCCGAAAGTGAATATGGAGGTTACTATCGCTCCAAGGAGGATGAAGACCCCACCTACAAGGCTCAGAACGAAAGGAGCCACAGCTCTAGTCTCTGCGCTCACTGCCCCACGTCCGATATGAATCATGGCCACCGATGTAAATAAGACTCTTGCCACACTCGACGGGCCAGTCGATCGCTTGGCACCGCCTGTTTCGATGGCAGACCGGGACGGGACGACACAGAAACAGTTTCTACTTAGTCCCAGGCAATTCTCACGGGCTTGGCGTCATTAATATCTAACTAGCGGGTTGGGAGAAATGAGCGCGAGATCGCTTCTTCTAATTGCCTATGCCGAAAGCGTCATCGCGATCTGCTGGCCGTCCTTAAGAACTACGTCACTTGTAGGCGATGTTTGCTGGACTCCGTCCACCGTAAGAGAAGTTACCGGATGCCCATCAATGGCGCTCCCGTCACTTGGTTGACCCCAGATCGCGAGAAACTCGTGGAGGGTAAAGTCTCGATGGGATGTGTTGACCTCAACATGGATTTTTCCTGTCGTGTCATGGGTATGTAGAGGCGCCATCCCTATTCCGTACTGGTCCAAGGAGTGATCCTTCCACAAACTCGCAACTATCCCTATATCCGCGGGTACCGTGTAGGGGCTTCCGTTTAGGGTAATGGACAGGATGGGATGCCAGTGAACCCCTCTGTCATAGCTCGCGGCCGCGAAAGCTACACCAATCACTGCCAGCGCAACAAGGGACAGCACCAGCAAGTTCCTACGACGATGACTTTTTCGGAAGACGGACCTCTGTCCAGAGTAAGTTACTGTCTTGGATTCAGCGTTGACTGATCCAGACCGCTTGGGATGAACTCTGTCATAATGGCCCCTCAGATTCTCCTTCTTGACAGAGGTCCCGCAGATGGAACACTTCTCGGTCACCAATGCTACCCCTCGACTGGGTCGAGCCCCCGAAAAACCTATCGGCATCGATGCAACTCTTGCGGCGTCGACTTGGTGGTTCAGTGGGGCTACATATGTTCATCCGGCCGGGTCCGCCGCAGCAGTCTTTCGAGGTTGATGACGGTGACAACATTGTCGTTATTTCACCCTACAGCATTATCAGTGTCTTCGCAAGTGACTCAGCTCGTTACAGATCGTTACAGATTGTTCAGAGGTGAAGGCGGCGAGAAAGGTCAGATGGGATAGTTCTAGCTATCAAGCCCATCTCAATTCATTCTCATAGGGCCGGTACCAGTACCACAGCACGCTTCGAGGTCAACGACATGCGCGACCTGTTGTGCGGTGTATCCGTATCTGACAATCAAAATCCTGCCAAGTCCCTCGTGCTGATACCAGCTCCAACACTGGCAACAACACCAATTCTCCTTTGACAAGGTTGCAGCATTTGCGAAGACGGACTGCTGGTCAGGAGAGAGATTCAGTTTTTGCCCAGCAATGTCAGCCTTTGCCACCGGAGATGGGATGTTATATGGGTCTTTGGCAATCACCGAAGATAAGGAAGTGTAGTTCGAAAGTTCGGAAATTTGATTCTGGTAGTCCGTTGCGACCATAGGGTTGCAGCAGGCTCCCTGAATGTAAGTATCGTCTGCCAAGCTGTTCATCCGATTCGTGTAACCCATTTCGTCTCCCATGTTCGCACCCCACAAACAACGACTCACTTGTTGGTTCAAATAATTGAACTGTTCAATAGACCCAGGTGAGGCCGGACCTGGATTTGTTCCTGGCATACTCATGTTCTGCGCCGAAAAAACGGCAAAGGCAGTCACGATAACTGCCAGCAGCACCAAGGATAGAAGCGCAATGTTTCTCTTTCGATGGCTATGAAAGACAGAACCAGTCTTGATAATGGTAGGAGCCCTAGTCGAGGAAGCAGGACGACTGGGATGAACCCGAGAAAGGTGTCCCTTCAGATTGTCTTTCTTGACGGAAATCCCGCAGACCGGGCACTTCTCGGTCTCCAATTCTATCCTCTACTCGGGTTCGAGCTCACGGAAAAACTTTCCATCATTGATACTTGAAAAGGAGCGAATGACATGAACTATCCTACGTACTTTGCTTTGCCCGGCTGGGCCGCCTGAGATTCTTTGTCACCGCCCTTCTTCAGCGCTTCGTCGATCTCCTTGGCTTGATCTTCCAGCTCTTTCATCTCTATCTGTAATCCGAGTTTACGTATCAGGACTCGTAGGATTATCATTGCCGCTCTCGGGTCTACCATGAAGCCGGATGTTTCGCCGGAGAGGAATAGTCCTTTGAGGTTTCGGACTTTGGCGAGGCCGGGGATTAGGCCGTTCATCCAGGTTACTGCGCCGCTGTCTATGATCTGAACGTCTAGAGCTTTGAGTTCCTGGACTAGATCGGACTCACTGGCTGCTCCGTAGACCTTGGGGTTGTCTGAGATTCTTCCAGTGATGAAAGCGCCGACAGTGATGAGAGTGCCGACCCCGAGCCGTTCCGCAAGGTCCACGACGGCCTCTGAGAGTCGGAAGGCTCCTTCGGGAAGGATGGGCTGAGCGTCTCCGGTGTAGAGAACGAGATCGTGGCTGGATTCATCGCTGTTGACCCAGTAGTAGAATTCATGCTTCATCAACTCGGGCGTCCCGTCAGGCTTCAAAAGGACACGGGGCGGAAGATAGTCAGAGTGGAGGTAGCCTAGTGGAGCGGCTTTGAGGGTCTTGACAAGATGATCGAGAACAATCTTCGCAACTCGTCCACTGTCAGGCAGTCCAGCGATGAGGATTGGACTGTGGAGCTTAGGAGCCTCGTTGAGGTGTAGTTCTATTGGGTCTCGCATGGCAGACGCGGTCGAACGGGACGCTCTATCCTCGAAACGAGGAAGTGAGCGCGGATTGATAGGTATTCCTTCCGATGTTTTTACTCTCTTGAGAGGAAAAACTCTGTACTTTTTTTCGGAATCTTTATATCAACTGCCGCCGTTGGAACAACTCCCTTCCAATTAGGTGACTCTTTGGCAAAATTCATGCTCTCCCTCCGCGACGAGAACTTCAAACTCCTAACAAACGAAGCCGAGGACCGCGGCATAACGGTCCAAGAATTGATCAGGGCCGTTATCATACCCGACTGGGTCAAACTCAACCCCACAACGAAACAGAACGGCAACGGAAACGCCCAGAAGATCCGCCCATTCCAGCAAATCAGCACCCGCGAGCCCATAATCCAGGCCATGGGCAGACTGCGAGACTGACAGCTAGACCGATTTAGACAAACCCTCAACCCTTCCTATTTTTCAAGTTCGCACCAGAATACCATGCGCTTCTACTGGATCCCACCAAGCGTTTCTTAGAAAGCCAAAACGATCTTGTTGTTCCAACAACCGAGACCTAGCCGCACACTAGTACTTCCAGAAAGGAATCTGCGGCAGCCAGGTGAATCTCTTCTATGCCAACCGTACCGAGTAGCGTAATTGGACCGCGCAAGAAATCGTTCATCGGAACTCCGAAAGCCCCATACTCGGCTAATGTTGCGTGACCGATGCAGAGAATTGGCGCAGTCTAACCGATAGTGTCCCAGAAGTTACCCACTATACTGATAGTACATTTTATATACATCACAGGCAAAATCGCAAACTTCAATGTACGACCGCATAATGGCCATGCCCCGCGTCTCCTCCGCCATGCGCGGAAGAAGGATTCACTCCCAGGGTCTGAGGTCTAGTCGGATTGCAGAAATCTCGGTGATTCTGTTACTCACAATAGGTCTTGCGTTTGCCCAAGTTTCGCCTATTCATACCGTAGCTGCAACAAAGCCTCAACCGCCACCTTCGTCAACCTCCGCGACATGGGCCAAGGCCTACAACGTCCCATACAGTTACTCGGTGGGCGAAAGCGTTGCTCAGACGTCCAATGGTGGTTATGTCGTGGGAGCCTCGTGTACCGCAGCTGCGGTAACCACTCCCAACTGCAACACGCTCTCAGAGCCAACTACAATGGTCATGAGGGTAGACTCTAGCAGAAATATTCAATCGCAGACCCAGTACAACTACTTGAAATATCTATACTCTACACCATTGGATCTCATCCGACCAACCTCCGACGGCGGCGCCATCTTCGCGGGCAACGCTCAATTCGGTTGTCCCGCAACCGGACAGACCAGCTGTGCTTTAATCGTCAAACTAGATTCTAACGCGAACGTTCAATGGTCAAACGACCTACAATACTCCACCACCTGCTCCGCCGGCCCGGCCACATCGCCTTTTGACCTCGAGCAGACCAGCGACGGAGGATTCGTCGTAGCAGGCTATGCCTACGCCCCCGCGTGCACCTACAGCCCGTTCGTCGCGAAACTCAGCTCAACGGGGCAGATACAATGGCAGCATCTCTTCGCAGACCAGAACACTCCTTACTCCACAACCTACGCTGTGCGTCAGACACCTGACGGCGGCTATGTGGTCGCCGGCGGGATAGACTACTACAATTCATCTTCTACTATTACCTCTAAGATACTCGTCTTCAAACTCGACACGAGCGGAGCCCTAGTATGGCAACACAACTACCTCGTCGGAACAGACAGCTACCCAGAATCCCTAGCGCTGACTTCTGATGGCGGCGGCTTCATCGTCGGCGGGTCAGTAGCCATCGAGACCGCAACAGGATACACCAGCAGTGTCCTACTTCTGAGGCTCGACTCTACAGGCAACCCGCAATTTGCCAAGACCTATGCGCCGTCCGGTAGCATCAGCGACCTAGCAATCACGGGCGCACAACAGACGAGCGATGGAGGATACGCGTTCTCGGGATACTACTTCCAGAACACTGTCTACGACGAGCGGGCGTGGCTGGTCAAGACAGACTCCGTGGGCAAGGTTCAATGGGACAAGACCTACGGCGCGGACGTACAGTATTCTTACAGAAAATTCTACTCGTTCCAGCAGACCAGCGATGGAGGATTCATCGCAGCTGGCTCAACCAACCAGTTCAACGGCGGAGACAACTCACTATGGCTTGTAAAGACAGACCCGAACGGCAACATCTCAGGCTGCAACGATGTTCAGACATGGTCGGACGTTAGCGGTTCGGTCTCGGTAACCGTCTCGATCTCAGATCTGAAAGCGACCCCTGACAGTTTCACCTATGTGGCTGACACCATCTCCTCGCTCCCGGGTCCCATCAAGGCAACAAAGGAATGCTAGCAGACTAGAGCAGAGTAGTCATTACACTTTTCTCTGCGCATCAGCCGACGCGCAGTTTTCGGCCCTGTCGTATGAGGAAGACGGCGTAGAGAGTCCATAGAACCGCAGCTATGATCCCGACACCTGTAAGATCGAGCGTGAAAAGGATGAGGGCTGGCTCCGCAGTCGCGAGGAGCAGGCTCACAACGAAAAGCAGGTCACCTCTCCGGACCAATTGCATCTTTGTCTCGATACTCGCCTTCGCCATCGCAACAATTTCGAAGTAGTGGACACCGGCGATGCCGAAGAGGAAGATCGCCAGCAAGCTCGATGTCAGCGTTGCCTGAAAGAGAACACCATTCAACTGGTTGGAAGCGTAACGCGGATAGAGGAAGATCAGCACGAAAGTGAATATCGCAAGGTTCGAGCCAATTAGAGTCACGCTGCGGTTCAGATTCGACGTAACGTAGTCAAGATCTATTCCGGCATCATCCATGACTGAGGACGAAACCTATCTCTCCCTCTCGTGCTTTCTTACGCGATGGCCGTGGACTATTTAGGCCATCGACAAGGCGTCGGATTCGAGAGGACACATGGTTGTCATTAATTTGCGTCAATCGTACTGTTTCCTGTAAGCTCCGTCGGATCCTTCTTTCGAGAGAGTCCCTGAGTTCAGGAGCGCTGACTATGCCGCGTTTCATGTGAAAGCGTGAAATAGTCAGCCGGCAACTAGAACCAGAGAGACAAAATGCCTGTTGGAAAGATAATTGAGCTGGTGGGAACGTCTAGTAGAGGATTCGAAGATGCCATCAATGAGGCTGTTAGGAGGTCGTCGAAGACAGTCAAGAACATTCGCGGAGTAGACGTAGTGGCGCAAAAAAGCGATTGTAAAAGACGGCAAGGTCGTCGAATATAGGGTCAACCTTAAACTCTCATTCGGAGTAGAATAGAACCAACCAACCCCCTCCACTCGCTTGCTAGTTCCTTCCCAGATCTCGTTCCCATTGAAAGCGAGACTAGGTTCCGATTCTAAAAGCTGTTGATCATTCGGAGCATCCCTACCCCGAAACGGTTTGTCGAGGGCTTTCCGCTTTCCTCCGAAGACCCGATTTGCTGAGGAATGGAAGTATCTATATGAATACCATTATCGTAAATGTGAATAGTATGAAAAAATTTACCTGTAAAGAAATGGGTGGACCCTGCGAAGAGGTTCATGAGGGACCGACAGCGATAGACATAGCAAAGCAAAATTTTGCTCATGTAATGGCTACCACTGACAAAGCGCATGAGCCAATGAGAGAGCAGATGACAAAACCAGGCAAGGGGCCAAGCAAAGAAGAGTGGTGGGCGTGGTTCAACAGAGAATGGAACAAGAAAAAGGACGAAGTCTGATTACTGTCTCACAGAAAAAATGAGGATGCCCGGCCTTTCAGGGCCGGGGCTCAAGCTCTTCGATTCGATGTTATGGTTGAACGGGGCAGAGAAAGTCGGCAGCGGCATTTCGAGTCACGGTGACCATTCCAGCGCTCTGGGCTGAGAGAACTGCCTGCTCCGAGGTCAGTAGTACGGGTGTGATTTCTGAGCCAAAGGTTACAGTGAATACCTTCCAGTGACCACCGTGATAGCCTGAACTTCCAGGAGCAACGGCCACAATCCCGAGCTGTCCTGTGGCACCGTTTGTCACCTTGTAGAAATTGTCCCGGCCTTCATTGGGAAAGGCCGCTGGGGGAACCACGGTTCGGACTACGGTCCCGTTG
>Ga0209056_10008922_pt1 | contig 10263 bp, 12 predicted proteins | sample GraSoiAngelo_114_FD_185876 | JGI IMG/M metagenome (GOLD analysis project Ga0209056, IMG submission 185876) | Grasslands soil microbial communities from the Angelo Coastal Reserve, California, USA - 14_0903_13_40cm (SPAdes) (version 2) | ecosystem: Environmental > Terrestrial > Soil > Grasslands...
CATGCAGAGACTACCACGTTCGCAAAGAACACGTCAAGGTGGTTCTGATCCTTCAAGAGGATATTCATGAAGTTCAGGATCACGCTGTAGGATCCACCGGAGATGAACGTCGTCGCAATAAAGAAGAACGGGATTCCAAGCCATCCTTGGTGAGACTTCACCGGGTTGTCGGTGCCTCTGTTCCCTCCCCCACGGGAAGCATTCCACTGCGACGTTCCGAAGATGAGGAGGGTTACGGCGACATCCACGACTCCGACGAGGGCAAAGGCGAGGAAGGTCGCCTTCCATCCCAGGAGAAGGTAGAGAGGCGCCGAAGATGCGAAGACTAGCAAGATTCCGAGGTTCCCGAACGCACTCTGGAACCCCATCGCATGCCCCAGCCGCGCTCCACCGTACGCCTTCGAGACAGCAGAAACACCGACAGGATGGAAGAAGCTCGACCCGACGCGGAGGAGAAGGGCTGAACCAAGGAGGGTCAGGAAATCCGTCGCGAGGACGAAAGAAGCGATTGCAGCCGAAATGATCGCTATCCCGAGTGCAAGTACCTTCCTCGAATCCCTCCCCTCGCTGTAGCGCCCGACAACCGGTTGGAAGATAACGCTCACGAGGTACCCTAATCCTACCAGTATCCCCACCTGGAGGACAGAGAGACCGAAGAGCGATATGACGACCGGGAAGAGACTTGAAAGGAGGTAGACCGACCCATCGTTCACGGCGTGGTTCATCGAAACGATGTACAGAATCCTGTTGGAAACCCGCTGGACCGGGAATGGCGGTTGAGTCTCCATCTCTCTTGGACTGCTCGCTCGCGGCTGCCGAATAGACGACCTGTAAAGCTGTCGACGGATGGAGTCGTCTATTATGCTGGCACTTTCTTGCCTTGGCACCTCCTGGACAAAGACCATCCCGGTGAAGCTCTTGCCGGCGCCGCTTCTCACGAGGAAGCAGACGTGTCGGCGAAGGGTGCTGGTGCGTAGTCTAAGGAGAGGTTTGACTGGCATCAACCCATCCCCGCATATAGGGAGCTAGAACCAATCTCAGAACCTATTTTTGATATTCGATGAGCCGCACGTGTGAGACCTCCGCCAGCTCGATTCGGCACTCGGGGCACACCGGCTTCCTGAACCACCTCCCGACCGTGCGATTCGGGCATCTCTCGCAGTACAGTCCTCTACACCTCGGACACTGCCATGCGGGCGGCTTGAACCAGGCACCGACCTCCCTTCCGCATTTAGTGCAAAAGCCGCGGACCAAGCACCATAGAATTTGGATTGGGGATTTAACTCCCCATGTCGGCCTCCCATCTCGTGCTTATATCGTCGTAATGCTCCGGACCGCGGAATGACGAAGGCGGAAGACGCCACCTCGACGTCCATATGTCTCCTAGGAGGCATTGCCGGGATCCTCGCCAAGAACACCGACGTGATTCTGCTCTCTCTCAGCCTTGCAGCGGCCTTGAAGGCACTCCCCTCCCTCTACGCTGGACCCGCGGGAGGAAAGAAGAGGCTCCTCCTAATCACGGCCGAGGACTCGACACTCTTCATCGCTGCCTTTCTGGGCTACATCTTCACCGCGGGAACCGGAGACCAGAAGTTCGCGATACTGGGTTTGACAATAGCCGTGGTGGGAAAGACGGTGCCGTCGTTGCTGGAAGGCGCGATGCGCAAGGGGGATTCGGTCCCGAAACACAGCTTGACAGAAGACTGGATGATGTTCGGGATAACGTTCGTGTCGGTGGCGTTGTGGGTTGCTGCCGGCAATCCGGCGTACGCAACCTACGGGCTGGTCTTTGCCTTCACGGCGAAGGGGCTCGGCAGTTTCGGGGAATAACGCCGTGAAAGCCTGTATTCCCTTCACACCGTCGCCTCCTAGGATGGTAAGTCCCACGTTTTGATCCGATCATTCGAGAATCTCCCAGTTTCAAATTCGAGACTTTTGCGATCTTCTCGCAGCCTCTACTTCAGCGGGACGCTCTCGTGGTGAGGCGGCTTCGAGCCTGATCACTGCAAAGTTTTTGGTCACCAGGATTCTGGGAACGCCGTGGCTCAACTAGGAGCTCGTCCCGCAGAGCCTGGACCTGCGGGGATGCCCCCCTACACGAGCAGGCTCCTCAGGTGGAGCTTCGCAGTCGGCGTAATCCCGCCCGTCGTCCTCATAGCCGCCCTCTCGACGAGGAGCCTCTTCCTGCTCGACTACGTGCACGTGATAACTGGGGGGACATGGACTGGCTTCGACGTCTTCATGGGCGTGGTGATGTCGAGGATCATGAGGTCGCTGGAGATCCAACAGAGAGTCGAGGTTGCGAAGAGGCTCACCCCCACGACCTTCTTCATTCTCCCCTCGCTCGCGGCGGTGGCGATAACCTCTGGCATCTATCTGGCGCAGTCTCTGGGCAAGTTCGACCTGAGTTCGCCTTGGATAATCGCCGCCGGGATAGTCGTGCTGATTCTCACCGCCCAGGGTTTTGGCGTGTTCATGCCGAACGGGGTAAGGATCTTCATTGAGCTGGCAAAGCAGAAGCCGGACACTGGCAAGATCGCGAGACTGAACATGCAGAACATCCGCCTCGCGGGAAGCCAGGCGGTTTTTCAGGTAATCATCATTCTTATCATGGCTCATCTGGCGATATATTGATCGGTGGTGTAAAGGATTGAACGTCGGCGCTCTTGTTGCCGTCGTGGTGTTCGCGGGCGCACTGCTGGCGATATTCGGCGCCCTCTACAGGGAGGCATCACTAAGCCACACCCGCGGAGAGATGGGCATGGATGGGATAAGGATACTCCGCTGGGCTCTCTTGGGGTACATAGCTCTCTATGCCCTTCTGGCGGTGACAGCCTTCATCACATAGAGGCGGGCTGCGGAATCGCAGGATGAAAACCACGAGAGTAAAGGGGAGAAGGGCTGTCTGTGCGATGAAGCTTCAGCTCGCCGCGACCCGCTTGCTCCGCTACACTACCCTTGCGATGACAGTACCCTGGAAGCCTATCGCTGGCACGGACCAGCCGATGGAGTAGTCGCCCTTTACGTTCTTACCCTGGACGAGGCTGTGGAGCACGAACGAGCCTGCGGAGTTGGAGCTCGTGAGGGAACAAGTGCCCGCAGGCAGCACAACAGAGAATCCCTGGATCGAATTGAGCTGCGCGTTCGCCATCGAGGTGCAGTCGGAGCCCGCGATCGCGGTGGGTATCATCGAGACTCCGTGAAACTCGCCATGAGAGTTGAGGACGGCGTTGGGAGACACGAACCCCGACAACGCTATCTGGCCGTGGTCCGTCTCGTTCCCGCCAAAGAGGTCCTCCGTCAGCTTCGAGGTCATCCCGAACTGCCCGACCAGGTTGCCGCTGCTGTCGAGCACCACCCCTCCGGACGTGACTCCGCTCCACTGGCTGATGGCCGAGTCGTAGGTGGTCGCTATCGATACCGAGCCGTCACTGGTGCCTATGAAGATCGGTCCACCGAACGGGTTCAGGTAGGCCGATTCGACGAGGAGGAGGACGTTCTGGAGCGAGACGGGTTGACCGCTCAGGTTGCCCTGGACGCTTCCCACGCCGACGAAGTAGCCGGGCACCTCGCTCGTGCAGCTCGGCAGGCAGGCGAGAGGGTTCGTCGGGTCGGTGAGCGGGAATCCCACAGCGGGGACCATGTCAACCAGCTGTGCCTGACCCTCGACGGATACGCTGCTGTTGCTGTTGCTGCTGCTGTTGGCCGACTCTCCCACGTGGAGTTCGAACCTGACCCCTCCGGAGACGGCGGTTCCCTGGACGGAGGCGTTTATCGAGTAAGAGAAGTTATACGAAGAACGCGGCAGTTGCGTGCCGAGTATCGAGACGAGGGTCGCGTTGCTGCCCGCCGAGTGATACTCCTGGCTATCGACGTTCACGAATGCCCCGGCCAGACCCAGGACGATCGGTGCCTGAGGCTTGGCGGTGACGATGCCCATCCCCGCAACCGATAGCATGACAACAAGTGCGCTCGCAATGCCAACCGCTAGTCTTGACTTCATGATTTCTGTCCGTCTGATTGATGTCACAACTGCGATATCTGCAATTTTGGCTTTCTGTCCGTTTTGGAGGCCCCTTTTCTAGAAGTCCGGCGAACTCGTGCGGGGGACTCGCAGGAAGCGCCGGGCGAAGGGTCGGATTCGGAGATATCACCGGGCTTTTCGGAACTCGACTCTTGCGGCTACGCCTTATTGGCCGAGTACGTCGGTGCGGCTAGACTCTCCTTCCACGAGTTTTGGCCGGAATTCGATTCGTTGTGCTTCTGCGTGGCCTCTCTTCTGCTTTTCTGAATTGTTGACAACCGCAAAGGTATGAATAGAGGCAGGTTCCTGATCCGAGATATCTGGGGAAGTGCTGCTGCCTAGTGTGGCCGCACTTACATAATTGCAGTAGTTTATAGCGGAATTTGTAGACCATTAGGATTCGCCTTTCGCTTGGGAACTCCACGAGTTTACGAGGAACGACAATAGACATACTTGCCAGTCTGCTTTCCTATAGCTCTTGGTTTTGTGCTGCTACTGTAGTAGCCTCTGTTTGCCCCCTTCCTGGCCCGGACACTCTTTGGCAGAGTTCTGGGGATACCCGATGGGAATGATCAGGTCGACCCGGTAATGACCGGGGAGCTGGAGGATCTCCCTGATCCCGGCCATCGCGGGAATCATGGTGAACTGGGAACCCAACCCGAGTTCGGTTGCGGCGAGAAGGACGTTCTGTCCCGCCGCACCGCTATCGATGTACGAGCTTCGCTCTGCGAGCGGCCCGGTCTTCTCTATGGCCTCCTTCAGGTCGGTGACGATCACCAAGAGCACGGGAGGGTTTGCGAGAAGGGAAGGAGAGACGAGTTTGATTGCCCTAATTATCCTCTGGTCGTCGACAACGATCGCGTGTCTGTAAGGGGCGTTGCATGCCGTTGGAGCTCTCTTGAGCGCATTCGTCAGCTTGTCCATCAATTCTCTGGAAACGGGGTCTTCGCGGAACTCCCGATAAGCGCGACGCCGAGCGAGCACCTCGGACAACTCCATAGGCGTCGACGAAGAGGCCATCCTTTATAGTCTTAATTACGACTCGACGGATAACGGAGGCTATCGGAAGGTCATCGTCGCGAAGCGGCGAGAGAGCCATAACGAGTTATTTACTTCGGCCGCCAGAAGGGTCCGTTTGCCATCAATAGAACTCGGCCGAGGAAGAATCGCTTACACGGTGGTCAGAGGAGCGAGCAGACGGTACACCTACTTCCGGTTCAGGCCCGACTTGACCTTGGAGGTCGTCCTCCCCAGAGGGAGGTCGGTCGATGTGGAGCAAGCAATCCAGAAGAAGAGTGAGTGGATATTGGGAGAGTACGACCGGCTCAACGGCGGAGAACACGTTCTCACCGGCGACTCGGTCATGTTTGACGGGCGCCGCCTGAGGGTGGATTTTCAGAAGACTTCGGGGGTGGAAGGACTGTTCCCCGTCGCGGGGGAGCGGGTCGTCGTGAAGGCGACCGACAGGACCAGGGTCAGGGAGCTAGTCAGGCGGTGGTTTCTGAAGGAGTCGTCCAACTACGTTGTCAGGCTACTCCCCGAATTGGCAAACAGGGCAGGCGTGAACTATCACCGCGCGGACGTGCGGGAGATGAGGAACTGGGGTTACTGCACGCAGGGGGGCAGGCTCTCCTTCAGCTGGCAGCTCATCGCGCTTCCCGAGAAGCTCCGCGAGTACATCCTCTATCACGAACTGGTTCATCTGACGGTGCCTAACCACTCCGCCGCCTTCAAGAAGAAACTGGGCTCTCTCCTCCCCGATTTCAGGGAGCGTCAGAGGGAGCTCGGGCGTGTGGTTCCGGCGAAGTCAATCAGGGAACGGTGAGCACGCGAGCCAGACACTCCTTACCGGGATGCGAACACCCATGGACAGGTGGAGCCCGCGCACTGGGTCGACACCGATGAAGATCCTTCTTCTCGGCGGAGGTGGCGCGATGGCGGGGTCAGCCTCCATGACCTCCTGGACAGCGAAGGGGTCGAAAGCGTCGGTCTGGCGGACCTGAGGCTAGAGAGGGTACGCGAAGTGGCTGCGAGGCTCTCCGACGACAGGGTCGAGCTAGTCGAGGTTGACGCAAGGGACGCTTCCGGGCTATCGAGGCGCATGTCAGGCTGAGACGCCGTAATCAACTCGACATGGTACGAGCTGAACCTGGATGTGATGAGGGCGTCCATCCGTGCGGGAGTCCACTATCTCGACCTTGGGGGCCTCTACCACATGACGCTGAGGCAACTCGCGCTGGATTCCGAGGCCAAAGATGTAGGGACCACACATGCATCTTGGGGTTGGGGAGCTCCCCCGGAGTCACCAACCTGATGGCAGCCTGCGGCGCGAAGAGACTTTCGCGCGTCAGAGAGGTCAAGATACGGGTGGGAGGAGTGTCTACGAGACCGGCCCCGGGCCCCTTCAACCCGCCGTAGTCCTTCAGGACCATCCTCGATGAGGCCTGTCTACCAGCCGTGATATTGAGGGACGGCTGGGTGAAGGAGGTTCCTGGCCTCTCCGTCAGAGAGGAGTTCGTCCTTCCCGACCCTGTGGGGAGGGTGGAGGGTTACTACATCCTCCACTCTGAACTCGCCACCCTTCCGCAGAACATCGGGAAGGGGGTAAGGGAGACGAACTTCGTCGTCGCCTTCTCCCCGGAATTCTCCAAGAGTCTCGCACTTCTCGTGAAGCTGGGGCTCGCCAGGAGAGATGAAGTAAACGTACCGGGCGGCAAGGTCGTCCCCTACGAGCTCCTCGTCAGACTGGTCGATATGCTGCCCCGGGCCGGAAGAGGAGGAGGGCGCATCCGACTTTGGTGCGAGGAGGGTCGAGCTCCTAGGAGAGAGGAATGGGGATGACGTACGTCACGTCTACGACTGCATCAGCGGCCCTCACAAGAAGTGGAAGATTGGCGGGAGGGCCTTGGGGACCGGAGTGCCTCCCTCTACCTCTCCGAGCCCGGGTCGTCTTTCCAGAAGCTAAGCGGAAAGATTGTCATCGCCTAGCGGTGAGAGCTTATGGTAGAAACTCTCGCCACCTGCATCACGGCGCCGCTTCACCAAGCCGGCGGAGGTGAGTTTTTCACTCGCGACCTTCACCTTGTCAGGGTCCAGATCAATCTTGAATGCGTCCTCCACGAGATGTTCGATTGCTAAGATCCCCTTCTCTTGCGAGTCCGAGAGCACGCGCAGAACCTGACCTTGGAGGGTGTCGATTCCAGGAGCCTTCGGCAGGGATATCAACGGCTGCTTTCCCTTCCTCAACTTCTCCACCGTCCGCGCCCAATCGTCGAGGTTCCTTGTTCTCTTCCCAGTCAATCTCTGAGAGAACTCAACCCTTCTTTCCCTTCTCCCATCCAGCCACTTGACCTCGAGCTTGGGTTTGGCACCGTTCCCCTTCTGCCCCTTGACTGAGGTGATTGAGGCGAGCGGGACGATGAGGTTGTCAGGGTCGGCGGGTATTGATTTGAGGTCTTCCGCGTCGGAGTAGAACAACTTCAGCTTTCCAAAAGGGTTGAAGTCCGTTGGCTCGGAGAGGTCTTCCTCCGCCTCCCCCAGGGTAACAAAAACGAGTCTCTTATTTGTCAGGACCAGCGTTCCCTCCGTCAGCCCCGCGCCGAACCCTCCCTCCTGTTCCTTTCCTCCGCTCCCCCTGTCTACAGATTGTTCCTGTGTGAGAATCACCTCTCCAGGTTGAGACTGCACTCCCTTCTGCTCAGGTTCAGGTCGCACTTTCTTCTCCTCAGGTTTAGACTGCAACTCGTCCTCAGATTCCGACTCCAACTCCTCCCCGGCTCCCGACTCCATCTCCTCGGGTTCAGGCTCGTTCTCCCCAGGTTCAGAAACCATGTTTTCTCCCATCCGACCCAATGTCTAGGATAAAAACCTAGTTGAAGGGGTTCGATGGCAAACCCTTTCATAAGCTGACTCGCAAAGCAGAGTCGAAGCATGAGACAGAGAGACGCCCTAAAGTCTCCAAGATTCACGCAATTCTCGACCTTTGGGAGACTTCCCATCTCTCAGGACCTCAGAGACGTCAAGGCAGTCTTCGTGGGAGTCCCGTTCGACACAGCCACCACCTACCGACCCGGCGCCAGGTTCGGGCCGAGTGCCATAAGGCAGGGTTCTAGGCTCCTTCGTCCCTACAACTCGTTCGTGGACGCGAACCCGTTTGACGACCTCAACGCATGCGATTACGGCGACATCGACATCGTTCCGGGGTACATCTTCGATACGATGAAGGTCGTTAGGAGAGAGATTGGGGAATCGCGCGGCGTTCGGTACCATTCATCGCGTGCCCGTATCTTCAGAGAAAAAAGCAAGCTGCGGTCTGCCGACAAGCTAAAGAGCTAGACATCTACATCAAATCCATGAAAAGACCGCCTTCCCCTCCCCTTTCATTCCAGAATCAAGACGATTGTCAGGTGATGCAGAATAACAGGTAAGAGCATGAAGAAGCCGAGCCACAAGCGGGTAGTCTACGCTTCGCTGTACAGGATTCCTGCGGAGGATAAGCTGATAGCGCACATGATCTTCATTGTTGGTTCGAACGGAAAGCTGGAGGACTACTTTCCTGGTCCCTTCACAATCGGCGAGTATTTTGGGAGCCGGCTAAGAGCGCAAGAAGCAACGGCTGTGGTTTGTTCCTACTTGAAGGACGTTCATCCGCGCATAAAAGTCAAACCTGAGGACGTGAAACTCTACCCGTACGGCAAAGCGGATGGGCTCTTGTTCAGGTTGAAACACAGGTAGGACGGCGCAGTCCCGCACCCATCGATGAGCAGATTCGGTTTCTCCCGGCTAAGAACTGCCCCAAAGCGCACCTACCACTAGCGATGACGCAGGTGGTCGCGCTCTTCCTGATCCCTTGCCCTTTGGCCCCCGAATGAAAACTTCAAGGCTTCATACCAAAAATTCGCTACGTCTATGAATAAGGTCTTAGGAATCCATTCATCGGCCTAGATACCCAGGCTCTCCAGTCACGATTTCGGGCTCCGTGAACCCTGTTTATGTGCACTTTCAGCTCATCCTCTCCCTCATATACAAAACCACCTCATCGCTGCCGCCAAGTTTGCTTTCTGACTAGTCCGTAATACAACTTTCTAATCCTGCTCCAGTTCCTGGTTCCTATCACATCGCCCCGAAGAAAAACGAGGGTCAACGAGAGGTTAGAGTAGCTCGTCAAGTTAATACTCATGAAAGATGCTATCTTGGCCATAATCCCAAGCCCATGGTAGCAACAGACAACTGATGGATTAATAGGTTGGCAGGAAGGTCAGAGCTGTCTGATGGTGATAAACGCGTGAGCCAGCAGCAAGTCCAGGTTAAGGTTCTCGAGGCATACACTCGCGATGTAGGTAGGGGTGTGGCAAGGCTAGACTATGACGCGATGGACGGGTTGGACGCGTCAACGGGAGACGTAATTGATATCAAAGGAAAGAGGCGCACAGTCGCGAAGTGCTTCTCTCTCTACCCCTCGGACGAGGGCAAAGGAATGGTAAGGATCGACGGTCTCATCAGGAACAACGCTGGCGTCGCTATCGGTGACATGGTTATCGTAAGGAAAGTCAAGGCCCCACCAGCAGAGAAGGTTGTGGTCGCTCCACTTGATGCGGTACCGCCTATCGACGAGAGATACTTGGCGGATGCCCTCGAGAGCGTCCCGGTTACGAAGGGGGATAACGTGATTGTACCCTACTTCGGTGGGAGGCTCACTTTCCAAGTTATCGGAGTAAGTCCTCTCGCAGATGCAGCGCTGATAACTCAGAGAACGGTCTTCGTCGTTTCGGAGAAGGGCAAAGCTCCGAGGGGGGTACCTCAAGTTACTTACGAAGATATCGGTGGCATAAAGGACGAGATTCAGAAGGTAAGGGAGATGATCGAGCTCCCGCTGAGACATCCGGAGATTTTCGAGAAGTTGGGTGTTGAAGCACCGAAGGGAGTTCTCCTCTACGGTGCTCCGGGAACCGGCAAGACGCTTCTTGCAAAGGCCGTAGCTACTGAGAGCAGCGCTCACTTCATTCCGATAGGTGGTCCGGAGATCATGAGCAAGTTCTACGGTGAATCAGAGGCAAGACTCAGAGAGATATTCAAGGAGGCCAAGGAGAAATCTCCTACCATCATCTTCATCGACGAAATTGATTCGATAGCTCCAAAGCGCGAGGAGGTAACAGGAGAAGTCGAGAGGAGAGTTGTCAGCCAGCTCCTCTCCCTGATGGATGGTCTCGAAGCAAGGGGCAAAATCATAGTGATAGCCG
>Ga0209056_10008923_pt1 | contig 10262 bp, 13 predicted proteins | sample GraSoiAngelo_114_FD_185876 | JGI IMG/M metagenome (GOLD analysis project Ga0209056, IMG submission 185876) | Grasslands soil microbial communities from the Angelo Coastal Reserve, California, USA - 14_0903_13_40cm (SPAdes) (version 2) | ecosystem: Environmental > Terrestrial > Soil > Grasslands...
TTGTCAAGTCCGCCGTAATTGCCTGTCCAATTCGCGTCCCAGGAACTTCTGTAGTTCGACACCGGATTATTAGCTCCGGCCTGTTCTCCAACCCAAAACACCGTGGTCACGATATTCGTTTTCCATGGGAAACGTTGTATCGCAGGGCGCGTTGGCAGCTCAACTTTAAGCAATGCCTGCTCTCGCAGCTTCATTGCATATTTGAAAAGATCCGCCGCGGTCGCATATGGCGAAGTTGATTGTTCGTCACCTTTAGCCGCAGCCGCGAGATCGGCTAGCAGGATTACAATTCCAGCGAGAATTATGTCGTAAGGTCGTTTCAAATGATGGTGTGGTTGGTTTACCCTCTAACGACAATTGTACCGAATTATTCGGCATTCAGGAAGCGGAATCGTTTCGCATCAGCCCTCGGAATTTGTTTTCGGTTTACGTCAACTTGCTCAAACCCATGCCCAGGAGATTTCGTGTTGTTTGATCATATCCTCCCTGATATTCTCGGCGTCCCCAGGCGGAGATGCTAAATTATGCCCAACGAAAAGAGCGAGCGTGGGTCAGCGGAAAAGAAAAAACGAGAAGTCGAACTTCATGATCTGAAACCGAAGACCGACCCGAAAGGCGGCGCAACAGACCCGAAGAAAGATGACGAGCGCGCCCCTGGTCGAAAGGGTGAGGCGGACTTCATGAAGGGCCTAGATTAGAACGAGGGCGGTTGCTGCCGGGTCACAGCTCTTTGAATTCCCCACCTTGCTCGCGCGTCCACGCAAGAAGGCGTTAAAATTTGAGGCGCTTTCACTTGCGAAAATCAATCGGGACACCGCCGCAACCATGCCGGCGCACGAAGCCTTTAGTATTGGAGGAGTCGGCGGTGCAAGAAAAGCGACGCATCCTGATTGTTGATGACGACCGGGATAGCACCCACTTGATCAAAATTCTTCTCGAAAAGATCGGCAGCTATCTGGTGCTCGAAGAGAACGACGCCACCAAGGCTCATCAGAATGCACGGAATTTCAGGCCGGACTTGATCTTGCTCGACATAATGATGCCACAAAGAGACGGAGGCGACATAGCGGCACAAATCGAGGCCGATCCGGGGTTGCAGAGGACGCCCATCGTCTTTCTCACCGCACTGATCACGAAAGCCGAGGCAAAGGCGGGCCTCCACATTCAAGGGCATCCAGTTCTGGCCAAGCCGATCAATATTCCCGAGTTGATCAACAGGATTGAAGAAAATCTATCCATGCATGACACCTGAAGGAGTTGAAAGATGAACTTTGTGGAATTTCAAAGCCAATCACGACTTTATGTCATTGGCGCACTGGAGCCTGAGGAAGTGGAAGAATTTGAGAGAGAGCGCAAAAAGTTTGGCAAGAAGGCGGACGATTCTGTTACACAATGTTACGTATTACATGAAGCATTCGCGCTTAGTTTGCGCCCGGCGGCGTCCACCGCAATTAAAGAACGGCTCATGTCCATGGTGCGAGAGCGGAAACAGGTGGCACGTGCCCGAAACGCAGCGGCTGTTGATTTGATGACTGCGGCCACTAAATAATGCCGACAGGGATCGATCTTTTTGCCAGCTTCATCGTAAACGCGAATCACAGCATTGTGTGAGCGGCTGCGAAACCTTTTCTACTCTTTCACGATCACCAGCGTGCCTTCGGGGCTGGCGTCGAAAAAGTGCTCGGCCATTCCTTTAGGCAAGCGAATGCAACCGTGCGACGCAGCATACCGCGGGACATAGCCCTCGTGCATTGCGTAGCCGCCGTTGAAATGCATGCAATAGGGCATTCGCGCGCCATCGAAATGTGTCCCACGCGGCTGAGAATCCTTGTGCGCATCAATGTTCGATTTCACCACATTACCGGAATCATCGACGTAATCGCCAAACTCGCTTGAGACGTGGTTTCTATCTTTCGACATGACGCGATAGTGGCCGGGAGGCGTGGAGAACCCAGGTTTGCCGGTCGAAACGGGCGATTCGCCGACCACACGTTTGCCTTTGTAGAAATAAGCTTTCTGTTCGCTGATATGGACGACGATCTTGGGTGAACCATGCACCCCGTCGCCGTTCCAATAACCAGCCCGGGCAGCCTGCCAAGGGAAAACTCCGGCGCGGAGATTCTGCACGTAGGATGGAACTTCTTCGCAGCTGGAGCAGAGTATGATGAGTGCCGCGCCACTTAAAAGCTGGATGAAACGCCGAAATCTCACAGATCGACGGACAATAATGTGCCATGAAACAATCATCAACTAACCAACGCGCTGATAATGATGTGGGCTTGGCCCAGCGCTGTGCACTTTTTTTGAGCGGTAGGATTGCGCCCTAGCGAAGCAGGCGCGATTTGCAACCTGAAAGACGCGCGTGGCAATCGGTTGATGCGATTCAGGTGATTGTGAAACGGCCCGCCCGCACAATTGTCGTCTGGTTGTCGATCTTCGCTCTGTTCGCCACGACCAAAGTGGCGGAAGCGGGACCATTCGTGGATTTCTTTAGGGCAGTCCGCCGCTCAATCGCCCACCCGGAAGCGAAGCCGCGATCGCACCGGAGCAGTCATAAGCATAATGAGACTCCGCCGAGCGATGCTTCGAATAGTCAGACTTCGGGCAGCCCAGTCCCTGCGCCTCCGGGTCAGCGCGATGTCCGGTGGGCGAAGGCAGCCTCGGGCGCGAACCAGCAAAAAACTGAGCTGCCGTATGGAACTCCCGTCCCCGGTAAACCAGGCTTAGTTACCAGTCCGTTCGCGCCAGATAGCGGTTACGTCGACGTGAGCGGTTCTCCGCCGGGAACCGCAGTAGAAGATCCTTACACAGGCAAAATTTTCCTGACGCCGTAGCATCTCAGTGGTTATACTCCCCTGCGCGTGAAGTATTGGGTAATCATCGCTGACAATCTCCGCAAAGCCGGTTGGAGTTGGGGCTGCGTATCAGCCGTGGACTCTACCGGGCGAACAATCTGGATTGTTGACGCACATCGCGGCGACGGTCAACGCTTCATTGTGCGTACCGATGAATCTCTTTGCATTGTCGCGGTGCAGGTCTGCCGTGAAAAGCACACGACTAGTCGAATCAAAAAGGGAAGCTTGACACACTGACGCCGGATTAAGTAAAAAGGCTGCCGACTGCGTCACCCGACGTTTCAACGAATCTTCAGCCGCGCTGAAGACGTTCGTGGGCTGGGGTCTTCGCTGGGACACCGCCTGGCGCGAATCGCTTCAGATCCAACTGGGACCAACACATAGGAAAGCCAACACAGAAAGGAACCAAGCAAAATGAAAGCTTATTAGAATGCGAATCCAGAAAACCTCACGACCGGGAGTCATCCTCATGGCTACAACGGGGGCATTCGCTTCGCGCCCGCGTGGGAGAAGTCCGAGAACTTCCGTTGCGTAATTTTTTGTTCGGCCATTTGCAGGCAGTTTCATTTGCCCTCTCCGATGTCTTTGACTTAATGAGTCTGCGACCTTTTGTTTGCGTTTTTGGTAACCCACTCCCAGATCCCAAACACGAGCCCGATCAGGGTCCACGCGATGAGCGCAATCCATTCGTACACACTGAAGTGCCCGGGAACCACGGGCAGGAATTTCATCAGAATCATGCCGACACAGACGAGCGCCCCGAAGGCGGCAACCAGGCGTTGACGCGGCGCAGGCCGCATTCCGTAATAGGCAGCGCAGGCGGCGAGCCATCCCGTGGCGGAGGCGACTGATCCGACCTCGGAGATCGGAACGAGGATCGCGCCTCCCAGAAACATGCAAGCTGCAGTGGCGAGGCCAACTCCAATGACCGCGACTGAGGGCGTCTGATGAAATGGGTGGATCGCAGCAACGCGGCTCGAAAGAAGCGCCCGACGTCCCATGCCAAACAGGAGACGGCTAGCTGCTACGAAATTGCCGTTGAAGACTTTGAACAGGGACAGCAGCGCGGCTGCAAGGATGATGCTGACGATCCAGCGCGATCCTATGGCGTGTTCGAAGGCAACCGCTGTCATGAACTTCTGGCTGGTAAGGTCTTTCCAGGGGGCCGCGAACCCGACAGCCGCGATAACAATGGTGTAGAAGAGGACTCCTACGACGATCGCCATGGCGATCGCGACGAAAAACTTAGGGCCTTGAAATTCTGGGCTGGCTTCCTCGGCAGCTTTGCCCACCGATTCGTATCCTGTCATGAAATACGGAACGATCTGCATGACAAGCAGAATGGATACCAGCGGGGTGTGCGTGAAGAGAGGAGGCAGGTTCTGAGTGGAACCCCGGCTGACGCCCGCTGCGACGAAAACTATGAAGAGGGCAATAGTGCCGAAAGATGTCCAATTCTGGAAAGCGGCGCTGAAGCGGATACCTCGATAGTTAAGCAGGGTCAGGAGGGCTGTCAGCGCAAGACCAATAAGCAGGTGCGGCAGGTACACGGGACGCCCGGCAACGCTGTACAACTCGATGGAGTCGAGTGACGGGAAGATGTATGCGGCGATGCGCCCGATGGCGACAGCTTCCCAGGGGCACACGATGAAGTACGCCAGCAGCATGATCCAGCCGGTAGCAAAGCTGATTGGCTGGGGGAAGACGCGGGAAGTGTATGCCACTTCTCCCGCTGCGTCTGGCATGGCCATCACGAGCTTGCCATAGACGTAGCCAATTGGCAGCAGCAGCGTGCCTCCGATAGCGAAGCCAAGGATGCCACCCATGGTACCGCCGCGAAGGAGCCAGTCATCCATCACGACCAGCCAACCCACGCCGACCATGGTTCCCCAACCGAGCGTGAAGTAATCGGTGAGCCGGAGCTTGCGAGCGAGCTGGGTCACGGGGCCTATCTCAGAAGAGACAGAGCATTTCGTATAACAGGTTCGCCGCCAGCAGCGACGTAATCTCACCGTTGTCGTAAGGTGGCGAGACTTCGACCAGATCGCATCCGGCCAAGTTGATCCCATTCAACGAGCGGATCACGTCGATCATTTGTGCGCTGGTGAAACCGGCGACCTGCGGTGTGCCGGTTCCAGGCGCGAAAGCGGGATCGACTACATCGATGTCGAGGGTAATGTAGACAGGGCGCTTGGCAATCCTCTTGATAAATGGTTTCAGCAGGTTATTGCCGCCACGATGAAATTCCTCTGCAGTGACGATCGAGATGCGGTGCTTTTTGGCGAAATCGAAGTCATGCTCGGAGTACACCTGGCCTCGCAAGCCAACTTGCTCAGCACACCCTTCCTCTATCAATCCTTCCTCTACGGCATATTTCACCGGCGTGCCATGAGAGTGAGGGCTGCCGAAGTGGCCGCTCCAAGTATCCCCATGCGCGTCGAACTGGATTAAAGCAACGGGGCCAGACTCGCTGTGCACAGCGCGCAGTATGGGGAGCAAAATCGAGTGGTCGCCCCCCACGCAGACTGTTCGACACTTCGCCTTGAGCACATCTTGCAGCTGTTTTGTGATGCGCGTGTACGTGTCGTCCACGGATAACGGGTTGACGGATAGATCGCCATAGTCAGCAATGCGCCAGCGCGAAAAAGGATCGGTCTTCAGCACCGGGTTCCATGGGCGAATCATGGCGGACTGTACGCGAATGTTGAGTGGACCGAAACGGGGCCCTGGACGGTAAGTGGTGCCGCCATCGAAGGGAACACCGATGAGGGCAATGTCGAGTTCGTCGGCGCGTGGCACATGCGGCAGCCGCATGAAGGTCGGCACGCCGGAGAAACGCGGATACACAAGGGCATCGACCGGCGAGGGATGGGCTCCCTTAACTTTCTTGGGCTTGATGGGAAATTTCATGCGGCGGCGCGCGAATTATAAAGCATAGGCGCAACAACAGGCAGCGTCTATCAGCAGCAAAGCCGGTTGGAGTTGGTGCTGCGTCTCAGCGGTGGATTCCAACGGGCTAACGATTTTCGTTGCTGACGCACATCGCGGCGATGGAGAGCGTTTCGTTGTGCACGCCGATGAAAAGTTGACTGCGTTTGTGGAACTGGAATCGGCGATTCGCGCTTGCGGCGAATCGTCTTGACAAGGTGGCGAGCTTTTTCGCAAAAGACCATAATAACGGATCTGAATCAGGCGATGGACATTTCCCCCGCTGTGGTTCTTCGTCTCTTCCGGACCCGCAATTCCAGAAATCAATTCAGCGGGGAATAGGAAAGAAAAGAACAACAATGAATCCACTGACTCACTTCAAAAAAATATCGATCCTCTGTTTGCTCCTCCTCGTTTTATTGAGCAGTCCTTCCAGTCGCACGTTCGCGCAGTCCGCACCTCTCGACCTCTGGTCTTCCAACACTCAGCTGAAGATTCGGGACAGCAGCACGCTGAACTACAGTATCACTGCGCGGATCGGCTACTTCGAGGTCTACTTCGACTCCAATAACAATGCGACGTGGGCTGACGCGGTCGCGCCGTACGCAATACACACCGGTGGGAAGATACGTATCCACGGGTATTTGGCGAGTCCAATGATCGGCGGGCCGTATCCGGCAATCGTTATTGGTCACGGCCACCATGGGCACGGGGACCCGAACGAGGCGATGCTCCTGGCATCGTTCGGATACGTCGCACTCTCAATCGACGGACCGGGTCAGGGCCTCTCTACCGGACCGCCTGACACGGAACAGGGATGGATTTCCGTCGAAAAAATCATGAATGTTCCGGCCCCTTACGTGAGCTACCTGTACCATTACGCGTATGCGGGCATGCGGGGGTTGACCCTTTTCGAGAAATTGTCAGGTCTCTTCCTGAACCCCTTCCGCATCGACAAGACGCGTTTGGGTGTGATAGGGGCTTCCATGGGGGGACAGTTCACCTACTACATTAACGGGGTGGACGATCGCGTGAAGGGAGCAGTGGGTATTTCGGTGGCGGGTGATTGGCGGCACGTCGCGTCCTATCCTGGCTCCTGGCTCTATCACGGTCTGTATTATTACACGCGGAATGGGCTGCGAAGCGGACTGGACTACCTTAACACGGTCTCGAACTTCTGTACCGATCCGACACTTACCACATTCCTGAACTATTTTGACCCGATCGCCTATGCACCTACGCAGCACGGACCACTGCTGACGATCATCGGCACACACGACCAGTACTTCACCGCACCGGCCATCAATTCCACCTACGACCGAATTGCCACTGCAGGAACGAGCGCGCGATTCCTGAAGCGGATTATGTTGAAGCCGAACGGAAAGCACGGGGTCCTGAGGGATGGATATCTGTATACAGACCTGTATGAGGTCATCCAAGTCATCGACTCCTGGCTCAAGTATTGCTTCAAGAATGGACCGCGGCCACCCGGCACGCCGACGGTTCGCATGGAGGCGAAACCGACCACGATGGTCTTTCACGTGACCGCTCCTGCCGGTGGGAGCGCAATCAACCAGGTGAAACTCTATTATGCCTCTCAGATCGACACCAGACCTTCGACCGTTTATGATTTCGGCTACGTCTCGCTGTCATGGAACGGCTTGGAATACCTGGGAACGATTCCGCTTGGAAAGCTGCCGCCGGCGGGACCGCCGGTCACTCCGAACAATATCATCTATCTCGCATCGGTGAAGGACGGAGCCAACTACACGGTCACGTCCAAGCTTTACTACCGGTCGGGCGTGATGGCGTTTGGGCAGGGTTTCCTGCCGATCATCGAGCACTATTACGGGGATACGCTGCCGGTTCCGCCCCCGCCTTATTGCCCTTGATTGTGGCGAAAGCAATCTCGACGTGGGGCGCGGCATGCCGAACCAGAAGCACCTTGGCCAGGATCTTGCTGTTGCTGACGCACATCGCGATCATGGCAAGCGGTTCGTTGTGCACCCGGATGAAAAGCTGACCGCTTTTGTTGAACTCGAATCGGCGATCCTGTTGGGCGCTTAGGATCACGCAACTTCAGGTATTTGGGCGAACCAGCCGAATACGTTGCGTCTTGCATTCCCACCCATACTCCCGAGAACACTGGAAAGATCCGTATATTGAACGAACCCGGCCAGCGTCCAAACCACATCTTGACCGGGCGCCGGATTACGCGGCGTATTGAAAAGCAACCCTTTATAAATCTGCTGCGATTCGGGTGCTTGCTGCCCCGGCCCGCTCAAGGTGCAACGGAAGGTTAATGTTCGCGATGTTTCATCCCATATACCGCCGAACCTTCTAGTAGGATTGTCACCAACACCGAAGTTTCCGAACACCTCACCCGTAGTCTGATCGATGTTACTAATATGGAGCGTGTCCTGCCATGCCATTCTCATTCATTTTCCAAGCACCCGTTTTCAGAGACATGATTAACTCCTTTCACAATGTTCTATGAGCCTTGGTCAGTTTGGGCGAAAAATCCTCGGATGTCGAGCTTGAAGGGCAATTTTCACCACTCTTTGAAATTGCCAGTGTGCTCGTGCGTTTCGAGCATATTGCCAGCTTCATCGTAAACGCGAATCACAGGATCATTGCCTTGGAGATCGAGTCAGCGCAAAATTGAAAAATGAAAGCACGACTGGTCAAATTTGGCGAGATCGAGGTCGAGGGACAGCGCTACACGCATGATGTGGTGATCGACGGCGGCAAAGTGCGCAAACGGAAGAAAGGACCTTCCAAGCAATTCCGCGAAAAGTTCGGCCACACGCCGCTTTCGGCAGGGGAAAAAATTCCCTGGGGTGGCAAGCGGCTCATTATCGGGACCGGCGCCCATGGCGCCCTTCCGGTGATGGATGAAGTCCTAGCGGAGGGGAAACGCCGCGGTATCGAGGTCATTTCGGCGCCCACATCGGAAGTCTGTGAGCTGTTAGAGGAAGTGAAGAAGGGCCAAGCGTACGCCATCCTGCATTGCACGTGCTAGCTGGGATTTGGGACAGCTTCATCGTAAACGCGAATCACAGCATCATGTGAACGGCTGCGAAACTTCGCGTAGTTGACTGCGTTACTGATCGCGTTTGGCTCGCCCTACCACAGCCGACCGAATGGCAGCGCATCGGAGATTACATCGACGCCGCACCTGTCTTTACGGGGTCGCACTTCATAATCGTGAGCCATCGGTGTGCCACGGCGAATTAAAGGATATTCGAATCGCTCGCCCGTATGCAAGCGCATACCAGACGTTCGCCGCCAGAACGCCAGAGGGACTACGGAGGCGCGAGTTTGATCGGAGAACGTGGGATGTGTGTGTCTCTCTCGCGCGCGTAGGCATGTGGTCAAACCACTGGTGGCCTCGTGCTCGAAGCCGCGAAAACTCAAACTGGGTTCGAATCCCGTTAGGGTCCCTTACCTCTAGAAGTGAGAATGAGCGGCGGAATGCATAACACTATCCGACTGAGTCCCCGGCAATCCAAAAGCAATCGTGCGCGGTTGCGTTGCGCGGTAAACGCGCTCGCGCTTTCAAGCGCAAATAGCCTTTACACATGTCGCCTTACCACAAACCCTTGGGAAAAAGCGCCCAGCGGATTCATACTATTGAAGACGATTTTGGGCTAACAAGATTGGTTGGCCAAACCGCCCCCAGCGGACCGACAAGTGCTGCAAGTCAAACTCCACCTGGCGAGCCAGGTTTGCCCGATTTGCGCTTACGATGACGCTAGCCACGTGATCGAAACGGCCCAAAGCGCACTAAATCACGACTGCAAGGTTACAGGGGAGCAGTGTTGAAGGGTTGCAGTGACCGACTTAAACGCTGGATCATTGCCCGACGACACTGTTCCCCTTCCGCAAGGATTCTAGGGCCACGGGACGGCGGGTAACGGCATACGAATCCAAACAATCGGGCCGCTTAGAGCCCTCGTCTGCCTTGAATCAGGTTGATAATCAAGACGATGACCGCGACCACGAGCAGGAGATGGATCAGACTCCCGCCAACGTGGCCGATGAAGCCAAGAAGCCAGAGCACAACTAGGATGACAATTATAGTCCAGAGCATGAGTATTCCTTTCGGTTGAGTTAAACTTTCGTCGGCCTATTTACCCAGACGTTTAACTACTCGCCAAGCTTTTTCAGAACATCGAGTCGACAGCTTTCTTCCATTCCGCAAGAATTCAGGGCCGCAGGGCAGCAGGCGCACTAGCGGTGAATGCGCGTCTGAAAACGAGACCCCCACCCCTGGTTACTAAAGGGGGCCATTGGGCGAAAGCTCGCTATCCAGCGTCGAGGGATTTATGGTCGCTGAGCGCTTCGCCGCCGTCGCGAACGTGCGTGGAAGCGGCGAGACTTGGCGGCGTTCCCGCAAACTGCCATGTCGCACCAACGCCGACGGCCGGCTTTCGAGCTGTCAATGAAGACCCACGAACAGTTCGGCCCTTGACAAAT
>Ga0209056_10008931_pt1 | contig 10257 bp, 12 predicted proteins | sample GraSoiAngelo_114_FD_185876 | JGI IMG/M metagenome (GOLD analysis project Ga0209056, IMG submission 185876) | Grasslands soil microbial communities from the Angelo Coastal Reserve, California, USA - 14_0903_13_40cm (SPAdes) (version 2) | ecosystem: Environmental > Terrestrial > Soil > Grasslands...
ATTCCTGCACCGGTTCCTCTGGCATTCGTTCCAGTCGCGCCACGCCGCCAATGGGCAGCAACGTGATGTCTGGTGTATTAATCCCAAACGCCTTGGCTGCGAACGCGTGCCCGAATTCGTGCAACACCACGCAAAGAAAAAGGAGCAGCACAAATATAACGCGGCTCGCCGCCGCGGCGGAACCGCCCTGGGCATAATAGCCGAATGCCAGCCAGGCAATTAACAGCAAAAACGTAATGTGAATCCGCAATTGAATGCCGGCGACACGGAAGATTGGGAGAGACCAGCCCATTTAATTCAATCTGCTCCGGTATTGAATCGCACGCCAGTGGTCACTGGACGTTGAGAGTTGAGCGTTGAACGTTGAGCGTTTCTGTGCAGCCTGAAATGGAAACGTTTGATGTCGCAATAGTGGGCGGCGGCCCGGCCGGATCGAGCTGTGCGGCATTTTGTGCGCTGGCTGGTCTGCATACGCTCGTTCTTGAGCGGGAAAATTTTCCCCGCGAAAAAGTGTGCGGCGACTGTTTGAATCCGTCGTGTTGGTCGGTGCTCGAACGCCTCGGTCTCCAGCAGCAGGTCCGGAATTTGCCGCATTCCAAGCTTGACTCGGTCGCATTCATCGCAATCGATGGCCATGAAGTGGTTATCGATCTTCCGACCGCCGACGATTGCGAATTGTCTGTGAAACGCAGCCTTTTCGACGATCTGCTGCTGAAGCGCGCTCGCGAACTCGGCGCGCACGTTCGCGAGGGCACAACGGTCACAGCATTGGCTAACGGCGGGAGTTGGAAAATTCAAACTGCCACTGCGGAAACGTTCTCTGCGCAGACATTAATCGGCGCAGACGGGCGCAATTCTACTGTCGCGCGCTTGTCCAGCTTATTGCCGCAGCCGATCCGCGAACGCGTCGCGCTGCAAGCGCATATCCCGTTGCCGCGAGATTTTGGCAGACGCGTTGTCTTACAGTTCCTTCGGGAAGGTTACTCCGGTCAGGCGCCGGTAAACGAGACTGAACTAAATCTTTGTCTCGTTGGCACGCCGCCGACTATTTCTAAATTGCGCCAATGGGCGGAACGCCATTTCGAGATCGCCGCTCATCAACCCTGGCGCACGATCACGCCGCTTACGCGTTCGCCAGTTTCTTGCGCGCACGAAAATCTCTTATTCATCGGCGACGCCGCCCGCGTGGTGGAGCCATTTACGGGCGAAGGAATTTACTACGCTCTTCGCTCGGGAGAACTGGCGGCGGACGCGATTAAGAAAATCATTCGGGGCAAAGATCGGCAATTAGCTTTGCGCGACTTCGCTCGCGCTTCCGCTGAAATGTACCACGGACGTTTATGGATAAATCGCTTGGCGCGCACGGCGGTTTTGTCGCCACGCATAGCATCATTTCTTATTCAAGCTGCGCGAGTTCAACCTATCTTCCGCTCATTTACCAAGAGAATTGTCGTGCCAAACTTCTAGCCACGGCCCGGCAGGACCTCTGCCGCGGACGTGCAGCAGGTACGTGGCTACAACGATTGCCGCGCCGCTTTTACCGTATTCGACATCAGCATCGCAATGGTCATTGGACCGACGCCGCCCGGGACCGGCGTAATTGCGCTCGCCTTTCTCGACACTTCGCCAAATGCGACATCGCCTACCAGGCGGTACCCGCGCTCGTTCGCTGCATCTTCGACGCGATTAATGCCCACGTCGATGACGACGGCGCCTTCGCGCACGTGATCGGCCTTCAAGAATTCCGCGCGCCCAATTGCTGCCACAACAATGTCGGCTGAGCGCGTAATCGCCGCGAGATTGCGGCTGCGCGAGTGCACCACTGTGACTGTGGCGTTTCCGTTTTTGTTTTTCTGCATGAGCAGCAGGGCGAGCGGTTTGCCCACGATCATGCTGCGGCCGAGAACTACGACGTGCGCGCCGTCGATTTCGATTTTCGTTTCGGTGAGCAATCGTTGCACGCCGAGCGGAGTGCACGGCACAAAGCCGCTGGGATCGTCGAGCACGAGCTTTGCAACGTTTTCCGGATGGAATCCGTCGACGTCCTTGCGGGGGTCAAATGCTCTCACGATGGCTGCTTCATCGATGTGCTCAGGGGTCGGCGATTGCACCAGAATTCCATGAATGCGCGAGTCGGCGTTCAATTCTCCGACACGAGCACGAAGCTCGGTGTGCGTGGTCGATTCCGGCAGTTCCAGTTTCACTGAGTGCAGGCCAAGCTCGCGACACATCTTATCTTTCGAACGCACATAAGCGCGCGAAGCGGGATTGTCTCCAACGAGAACGACGGCAAGACCCGGTGTGACGCCTTTTGCCTTCAGTTCCGCAATGTCACGCCGAAGATCGACATACACTTTCTCAGCGATTGCGCGTCCATCGATCAATTTCGCCACTTTGTTTGTCATTTCGAGTGTAGTTGTAATCCTGTTGCGAATCCGAAGGGTGGGTCACGAGATCCTTCGACTTCGCTGCGCTTCGCTCAGGATGACAAAGAGTCAGCGCATTTCAACCAGCGCCATCATGGCGTTCTGCAAGCTCACTCGTTCAGATTCAAACTCTTCCGGTGTGGTAGTCGCCGTGACACGATACGGCCGATTGATCAGCACTCGTACCTTGGCAAAAGGGCGTGGCACGATGAACCGGTCCCAACTTCCCAGCCGCCAGCAGTGCGAATATTCCAGATTCATGGGTACCACCGCCGCCCCCGATTTCTGCGCCAGAAAGATTATCCCCGGACCGAGTTCGTAAGCTGGACCGCGTGGACCGTCGGGAGTGATCACCACATCGCTACCGGACATGAGGACCCCTGTGAGGTGGAGAAGTGCGCTCGTGCCCAGCCGCGAGCTGGAGCCGCGAATCACATCGTAGCCAAAACGTTGAACAACGTCGGCAATCAAATCGCCATCGCGGCTGGCACTGATCAGGGCGGCGCCATGACGTTGCGGAAGAAAACGACGCAAGACGAATGGGAAAACCAATAATCGATTGTGCCACAGCGCACCGATGTAATTTTCCGTTACCCGTCTCCCGACAACTCCTGCCCGGTCCTCGATTTCAAAACGCAGCGTGCGCGCCCAGAGCTGCAGCAACCTAAATCCAAACGCGATTAACCATCGCGCAAGCCATCCTTCGATCTTCAACTTTTCTTTCGCGAGGTCTTGGCTGAGGCTCTTTCCTCTACCCACCGATATGCGCCTGGGTTCGGCAGCCCGAGTTGGTCAAGAATGCGCCACACGACTGTGTCCACGATTGCGGTTAACGAACCAGGACGACTGTAAAACGATGGAATAGCCGGGAGAACAATCGCCCCGGCTTCAAGCAACGTGACGACATTGCGCGCGTGAATCAAACTCCATGGCGTCTCGCGGGGGACGAGAATCAATTTTCGTCTTTCCTTCAAGAAAACGTCGGCTGCGCGCAACAGCGCACTGTCGCTCGAACCGGAGGCGATTCGCCCCAGCGTGGCCATCGAGCACGGCACAATCACCATCGCGTCAAAACGCGCTGACCCACTGACGAATGGCACGTTCATGTCGTTTCCAGAATGCTGCGAAACTTCTGGAGCAATCTTGAAATTATCGAGCTCGTGCTTCGCAACCTGACTTGCGTGCGCGCTCATAACGAGATGGACTTCGTGCGCGGCACAATCGATCTGTGCGAGCAACCTTTGCAGATAGATGGTTCCGCTGGCGCCGGTGGCGGCGATCACGAGTTTCATTCCTGCCTAACAAATCACAATTCTTCCGGATGCTCTAGCCAAAGGCGTGCTTGGCCATTCGATTTAGGCCGGGGTCAACGGCCCCGGCTAAGCGGCGTAGTTGACAATGTGCGCCACCGGTGGAGGTAAAAAGCGGAGAGCGACCCATGATTACTCCCACTCGACTTTCCTACGGGGTACTCGCTGTCACAATTATCCTCGCGGGACTTTTACATCTCGGAGTCCCGCTGCTGGTCGTTTTGTTCTCCTATTTTGCATTACGCCAGCTCTATTTTGTGACGAAAAGAAAATGGCTTGCTTTGATCTTATTTGGCATTGTTGTGGCCGGGATTGCCGCGGCAGCGGTCTACTTTACTCGCGCTGCCATTCTGGCGCTGCCGGATGTGGCTGATACTTCCATTCCCTCGGCCAGTGCCTGGGCTCAGAAGCGCCAGATCGAGTTACCCTTCACTGATTTTGAGAGTCTTAGACAGGCGGTGGTCAACACGCTTGGGCAGGAAGCGCAGTACCTTCGAAACGTTGCGAATTTTGCCAAGAGCACCGCAACGGTAATCGTTTTCAGCATACTGGGCATCGTCGCAGCCGGGAGCCTCTTTTATAAAACCGGACTTGACCCATACCGGGGCACACATCGGGTGAAGAACAATCTCTACTCCGTTTGCTGTAACGAAGTTTCGACGCGATTTCGCGATTTCTACCGCAGCTTCGCCACCGTCATGGGCGCCCAGATCACGATCTCACTGATCAACACGCTATTAACCTCGATTTTCCTGCTCGCAGTGCGCCTGCCGCATGCGCCACTACTCATTGCAATCACCTTTCTTTGCGGCCTCGTGCCTATTGTTGGCAACCTGATTAGTAACACCATTATTGTCTTCGTCGCTTTGACGGTGTCCCTGAAACTGGCGATTTCGGCTCTCGTATTTCTCGTTGTGATCCACAAATTGGAATACCTCTTAAACAGCAAAATCATCGGCGACCGCATACGGAATCCCGTTTGGCTGACGTTGGTCGCGCTGATCATTGGCGAACGACTCATGGGTATCCCAGGTCTGATCCTCGCGCCGGTGGTACTAAACTATTTGCGGGTAGAGATGCTAACCGTGGAAGTGCCACGCGCACGGGAAAAAATCGAAGCGTTAACTGCTAACGATTAATCCCCGAATTGCTAGCGCTGCGACTTGCGTCATGAAAGCTGGTTTTCTTGAGAAACTCATCGAGCGACTCGGGCGCATGGGGCCGGAAGAGGTGCAGAATTATTTTCTGCGCCTTGCACAGGAGAAGGGTTTCCTGGAAACGGTTTTCAATGCCATCCAGGAAGGGATCATCGTAACCGATTCGAACGGCCGGATCACTTATCTAAACGATGCAGCTTGCGGACTGTTTGGACTGGAGGCGGCGGATGCAATCGGCAAACAGCTCGGCGAACGTATCCGAGGTCTCGATTGGGAATCGCTTACGAAAAGCCGAGGGCCAGTCAGTCATGACATTGAAATCTTCTATCCACAAAATCGCTTCATCAATTTTTATGTCGTGCCGCTAATGATCGAGCGCCGCGAGGCTGTAGCCGGAGTGGCTGACTCCGGCCGGCCTGCAGCGGCGAGCGGAGAACGCGCTGCATCACCGACCGCTACAGGTGCGGAGGAGGTTGGCCATGTTATGATCCTGCGCGACATCACTCAAAGCCGGCGCACAGCCCAGCAAGCCATTGAGTCGGAACGTTTGAATGCGCTGACGTTGCTGGCAGCAGGCGTTGCGCACGAGATCGGTAATCCACTCAACTCGCTGCACATTCACTTGCAATTGATGCAGCGCACGGTTCAAAAGCTGCATGACGGCGCAAAGGGCGAACTCCAGCAATCGATCGATGTCGCCCGTTCCGAAGTCGACCGGCTCGATTCGATCGTCACTCAATTTTTACGGGCAATCCGGCCATCGCGCCCGCAACTCCGCCCGGAGAACCTAAACACAATCATCGAGGAGGCAGTGCGTTTCTTCGCGCCCGAAATTCAGGACCGCGATATTGTTGTGGAACAAGAACTGCGCTCTGATTTGCCTCTGCTTCAACTTGATCGTGATCAGATGAAGCAGGCGTTTTACAATGTGATCAAAAATAGTGTCGAAGCCATGAAGCGCCATGGCACGTTGCGCATCCGCACCGATGTGGACGATACCCATGTCGTCATCAGGTTCGCCGATACCGGCGGTGGCATGTCGGCCGAAAACTTGAGTCGTGTCTTTGAGCCTTATTTCACGACCAAGCCGTCCGGCACTGGTCTTGGATTGTTAATTGTGCGCCGCATTGTGCGCGAGCATGGCGGCGAACTCTCCATCGAGAGCGGCCAGGACAAAGGTCTCACTCTTACGATCCGATTGCCATACATCGAAAAGCGCATTCGCATGTTGGAAGCAGGCGAAACCAAATCGCCTTGAGGTAGCGGATTGCGCGCTCCTAATCGCCGCGAAATCCTCTTTTCAACCAGCCTTCGAACTGATGAAATAGGAGCTTGAGGTACGCTCCGGGCGATTGCTTAAACAATTCGATAATGCGAGGACTCAGATCTTGCCTGGGGTCATCAATTGTTCCGAACAGACGCACATTGGTCCAGAGGTAGCCGTTCTGCTTCCGGCTAAAGACTTCTTCCGGATTCGGCAACCAATCGAGATATTCACGGGTCAGCCCAAGCGTGATCGTGCCGCGCAAACGACGCTGCTCAATCGATATTTCTCCCTCGATCCGAAATTTTCCTTTCTGTTCGATGGCAATGTCATTGATGTCGATCTTCGGATACTTCCATCCAAAGCTCAGCGAACAATCATTTAGCTCCAAATGTTCGAATGATTTCTTCTGCGCGAGCTCTGCCAGCTTTTCCAGAACGGGAAGGTTGTCGATTCGCCCGTTACTGACGCGCAACGAACCTTCGCCGGAAGAGCTTTCCAATTTCGGATCCGCTCCGGCCCAGTGAAGATCGCCGAAGGCGCTGCCGGCCAAATGGCCTTTCCATTCAGCAGGTAGCCATGAGCGAATTGGGACCTGATTGAAGGTCGTCTTTAAATCGACGCTCTTATCCTTTCCGAGGCCAGCGTTTGCCCGGGCGTGAATGCTTTCACCGCTGCTCGAATTTGATGCGAGATCGATATCGTAAATCGTCAGGAGCGTCTTGGTGATGAGAAGATGCGCGCGGCGGAGATCCAGCTCGGGGAACACGGCCATCTTCAGTCTGCCGCTGGTGGCAATGTATTCAAAATCGGGGCCGTGAGGCGTAATGAGCAGTTGTGTGCCGAAAAATCCGGCTCGCTCGCCGCGAAATTGCCACGTTATGTTGGCCTGCGGCGTTTCAATCCGCTTCACATACACCCGGTTTGGCAAAAAAATGGCGAACCACGGCTTGGGTGCCACTGCTTCAGGATTTGCTTTGTAGATCTGAATGTCGACGTCGCCTGATTGCACGCACACATCGTTGAACCTCCACTGCCGCACAAAGACACCCAACGGATCAAAGGTTGCCGTAATGCCGCGAGCATTGAGTGACTTCATCGCTTTCACTCCATTCCTCGCTTCAAAACGCTCGCTTCGCGCTGTGAATGCGCTCGTGCGCAGGATCGGCGAGTACTGGCACTGAGGGAAATGCAAGCCTTTCGCCGTTTCCTTTTCCATGGCCACGCGAAACGCGTTGCTTTCGACGTAATGAGTGCCCAACGGGCTGAAAAAAATGATCGTTCCGGCTGCGACAGCGAAGACGACAAGAATCGCAATCGCTCCAGCGCAGATCAGTGCTTTCCTTCGCAAGGTGGAAAAATGGGACGTGAAAAATTAGGGTTACAAAGTTACATCGTCACATCTGCGGTCTCGTTTGTAAGCTTTGTAACCCTTTTAACTTCTTAACGAATCACTTTGTCAGTCCCAGTTACGCAAAGAGAAAAGCGCAAGTATGGGCCAAGTATTCGATGCGCCGGGTGAGTGCGACTACAGCTGACCGACTGTATATTTGGGGTCTTTGACTTGGTTGCGGATGGCTGCGAACAGCCTTTTTATCCCCGTCAGACTCACGTGATTCGCAATGAAGGAAGGGATATAGCCACCAGTGTCCGTGTATATGGAATATGTAGCGCGCGTCTTCGTTATGCCCTCGGGCTCAAGCAGCCATTTGCCCTCGCAAAGTTTTACTCGCACTACGCCTTTCTTTTCGGGCGGTCCGAATTCATTTGCCGGTGACCAGCGACTCATAAACACAAGGCCATTAGGCGCGCGCCACGATTCCTTCCACACCCGCAGCGTGTAATCGCGATCCGCGCAAACTTTCGGCGAAAGTCGTTGATAGCCAACGATTGAATCGCCGTCTCGCTTGATTAGCTGGCACTCGGTGAGGGACGGCATGAACTTGGGATAATTCTGGAAGTCATCGATTACCGCGCACACCGCGTAAGTGGGAGCATCAATCGGGCCGACAGCCTTGAACTCCTTGAGCGGCGATGCTGCATGCGGCCGACTGTAAATCTCAACATCTTTGTCGCGAACAGCCAGTTTCCACCCAGCATCGACCTCGGCACCGAAAGCAGCTGGGCAACCAACAAGAACGATCGACATCACACCGGGGAGAAGTCGGCAATGCATCGCGCGATGATACCCAATTTCCCTTTCGTGGCGACATTTGTTTAACGGTCATTCATCTGGGCATACGTCGAGAAGTATGCCGACCTTCGAATGACGGCAAAGCTGAATTAACCGAACTCCCAAGATCCGAGAGGTAATGCCGACGATGCCGATCTGCTGATCTGTATAGGCTGCACGAGAAACGCAGAGGAGGAGAAGCATTGCTACTATGTGGCGCCATGGGCCTAACGAGAAAGAGATAAGCGTGGCAAACATTGAGAATGGTTTCATGAAATTAGAGTCGGTCATCGCCACGGCCCGCCTGAGGTGGGTTGGCTGCAGCCCCTGGTTAGGCGTTGCGGGTATTGCATGTAGCGGCGAGGTGGTGATAAAAGATGGCAGCAAACGTGAGGGAGACGAGCACAACGGGAGCGGAACCCACAATGAAAAGGCGTCCGGCCCACCCGACGTCCTCGCCGCGAGCCACGTGTAGGAGCTCCGGCACCAGAAATCGCGCGGCGACTAGACAGACAAGCAACTGAGCGATGACCGATGCCTGAATGGAGCGACGCGGACTGCGCAATGCTACAACTGAAAGCAGTAACATCGCGGGCGGCACAATGATTGCGAGTAGCTGAACACAGTAATCTGCAATGGGCCGTGGCACGCCAAACTGGAGGTGGGGAAGCTGCGTTTGAGAGACGTAAACAATAAGCACGAGGCTAAACAGCGCTTGGCCCGCAAGAGCGACCAGGAGCTTCGTTGAGAGTGACGAACCGTTCATTTCTACGAGGGTAGCAACGCCTAACCCCGACCCCTCGAGCGAATAGCGCTGAGAGTTCTCTTACCCGAGCTCATCTCTGGACGCCACTAGTGGGTACCCTGATCTCGACCACATCGCCATCCTGCAAGCCGAAATGACCTCTCAGATTGACGTCAGAGACGAGCTCGACGACCCAAGGATCTCGGCGATCCATTGCCGCAGTCGTCGGCGTCCACAAGAACGCCTCTCGATGATCGAGACTCACTAGTTCGCAGGGAAGCAGCAGTATGTCCCGCTCGCCCCCGTACTCTTCTCGGCCGAACCAAATTCTGTGAGCTTCGTAGCGCGCGTCAAACCAATCAAAGACCTGATCGAGTGCGATATTCAGCGAGCCGGGGAACACAGAGATCCCTAACTTCTCGCTGTAGGCGGCATTGAAGAGCTTCAACCAGCGAGAGGCGTCGCCTAGACCAGTCTGAACCTTGCCCGCGAGAAGTTCACTCATGCCGCCTAACGAGAAAGAGATAAGCACGGCAAGCGTTGAACAACTTTACGGCGGGAGTGCGTGAGCGCGAAGAGACGAATCGCACTAGGGTAGCCGGGCACCTGGATGAAATCCAAGGTGCCGTGGCAAACACGCTGAGGTTATCTCGCGAAGGGGCCGTTGGCTTCATCGGTTGGTTAGGTCTTTCGTGCTAATACGGATGCTCCATGATAATAGCGGGCCCTGTGCTCATCGTGCCCAGAATGATCATCCACCGTGCATTCTGCTTGCACACCTCGAAGGTAGTGAGTGGGTCGTCTTGCTTTTGCAGGTTGCCACTCTTCACGCGCGCGTGGCCCCTCGGTAAACCTCTATCTTTTCGATCGGCTTCTTTATATCTGTGCGCTCGTTGCAACACAGCCCAACTCCAACCGGCTTTGCTCAATTAATCGGCGATGGCGAGGGCGGCAGCGGTGACACCACGTAGATCTGATCGAGTACTTTTAACATCAGGGCATTGGCCGTCACCTTTCCGTCGAGCGATACGGTCAGATTAGTCCAGACCACGAGCGTCATTTTGCTGGCGGGGTCGTAGCCCATGAAGGAGTTGAAGCCGGGCATCTCGCCGCCGTGAAAATAGACCGTGTTCGCTCCCCAGCGCAGCTGAGTGATGCCGTACCCGTACTGTAGGCCGTCGG